>Ga0153956_1003172_pt1 | contig 10905 bp, 11 predicted proteins | sample TSFL040MetaG_FD_104704 | JGI IMG/M metagenome (GOLD analysis project Ga0153956, IMG submission 104704) | Attine ant fungus gardens microbial communities from Florida, USA - TSFL040 MetaG | ecosystem: Host-associated > Fungi > Mycelium > Unclassified | place: USA: Florida, Wekiwa Springs...
TCGGACGTGCCGGACGCGGCACGGCGCAAATAGCTCATCCGATCTTTTTCAGCACGTCCTTCGCCACCGCCTCGCCCGAGATGACCGCCCCGCCGACGGTTTGCGTCAGCGGCCCCGCGACCGCCTCCCCCGCGAAGAAAACGCGGCCGTCGAGAGGCCGCGCGAGGGCCGCCCGGGCGCCGGACTTTCCGGGAAGCGCCGCCGAATAGGAGCCGCGCGTCCAGGGGATATTCGCCCAGCGGGAGAATTCGGCCTTCTTCACATGGCTCGCGGCCTTCTCGCCGAACAGGCGATTGAGCGACTGCAGCGCGAAGTCGGTCGCGGCTTCCGTGCCTTCGGCGGTGAGGTGCCAGGCGAAGGAGCCGCCGACGAAGCCGATCATCATGTTCATGTCGAAGGGGAAGCAGAGGAAGTAAATGTCCTGCAGCCCCGAGCGCTCGTAAAGAATGTCCTCGAACGGCGACAGGCCGAAGCGCTCGCCGTCGAGCAGGAGCGGAATCTTGGCGAGCAGACCCATCGGCAATTCGCCGATCGCGTCCTCCTTCCAGGCCGGCAGCTTCGGATCGAAGCGGATATAGCCCGTTTGCAGCGCGCCGGTGGAGGCCGTGACGATGCAGGCCTTCGCCTGCACGTCGCCCTTTTCCGTCTCGACCGTGACACCCTTGCCGCCATAGCGAATGCGTTTCACCGGCGTCGAGAGCGATACCGGCAACCCCTCGCCGAACTTCGCGACGACGGTGCCAAGACCTTTCTGCACGAGGTAGTTCGGCGAAAGATCGCCTTGCCGCGCCCAGTCGCGGATCGCGATCTCGCCGGGATCGACCGCCATGTCCATCGGGAACATGTAGGTCATCGCCGCTTCTTCCTCGGGCGTGCGCGGAAAGAGCAGCGACGAGACGGGACCGTCGCGCCAGCGCGCGGCCTTCCTGTTCATTTTCGGAAAGCGCTCCTCGATCGCCTTCGTCCGGTCGAGTTCGCGCGGCGTGAAACGGCGCGCGTCCGGCCCGTAATAGACGCGATCGAGATCCAGATCGTGCAGCTTCGGATCGAAGCCCCACTCCTTCGCGAGCGGCAGTAGCGGATTGCGGTCGGCCGCCTGAATCCACTGGCAGCCCCAGTCGAACGGAACGCCGAAGGTTTGCGTGTCGGTATAGGCGCGCCCGCCGACGCGGTTCATGGCCTCAAGGATGATGACACTCTTGCCCGCCTTCATCAGCGTGCGCGCGGCGGAAAGCCCCGCCCCGCCCGCGCCGACGATGACGACATCGGGATTGGCGGGAAGCGATTGCGCAAAAGAAAAACGCGGCCACATGGCCGCGAGCGAAGAGGTCGCCAGTCCCGCGAGTACGTCGCGGCGCGAGAGATGAAACCGATCCGTCATAAAACCCACCCCGATTTGCAGCAGGTTAGCGGGTACAAACGCGATGGCCTAGAGGGAGAACCCGTGGCTCAGCCGCTCACTTTATTGTGCATCGTGACGAGTTCTTCCGATGCCGTGGGATGCAACGCCACCGTCGCGTCGAAGTCGGATTTCTTCGCACCCATCCTGACGGCGATCGCCGCCATCTGGATCATTTCGGCCGCCCCCTCGCCCACCACATGCACGCCGAGCACGCGATCGGTCTTGCGATCCACGACAAGTTTCATGAGGATCGAGGTCGCGCGGCCTGAAAGCGTCGCCTTCATCGGGCGGAAGCCGGTGCGATAAATATCGAGCTCGAAGCCCTCTTCGCGCGCTTTCGTTTCGGAAAGACCGACGGTCGCAAGCTCGGGCTCGGAGAATACGGCGCTCGGCACATGCATGTGGTCGGCGCCGCGCGGCTTCTTTCCGAATACGGTGTCGGCGAAGGCATGGCCCTCGCGGATCGCGACGGGCGTGAGCGCGATGCGGTTCGTGACGTCGCCGATCGCGTAGATCGAGGGCACGTTCGTCCGCGAGAAATCGTCCACGGCGACCGCGCCGCCGTTCAGTTTCACGCCCGCCTCTTCCAGACCGAGATCCTTCGTGTTCGGCGTCCGGCCGATGGCGGACATGACGACGTCGCCGCAATGCTTCTCGCCGTTCGAGAGCGTCGTTTCGAGCTGGCCGCCGTCCTTGCGGATCGACGCGATCGTATGGCCGAGGACGATTTCGATGCCGCGCGCGGCCATTTCCGAACGAAGATGATGGCGGATATCGTCGTCGAAGCCGCGCAGGATTTCGGGTCCGCGGTGAAGAAGCGTCACGCGGGCGCCCAGCCCGTGAAAGAGGCAGGCGAATTCCACCGCGATATAGCCGCCGCCCTGCACCAGCACATGGCGCGGCAGGCGGTCGAGGTGAAACGCCTCGTTCGACGTAATGCAGAATTCGCCGCCGGGAATGTCGGGCTTCACGGGATGCCCGCCGGTCGCGACGAGAATGGTTTTCGCGCGGATGCGCGCGCCGGTCTTCAGGATGCGGACGGTGTGCGCGTCCTCGATCACCGCGCGGGATTCCGCGATCTCGACGCCGGCACGCTTCAGCGTCGCGTGATAGGCCGCCTCGAGGCGCGCGATCTCCTTGTCCTTGTTGGCGATCAGGATAGGCCAATCGAATTTCGCGCCCGACACCGTCCAGCCGAAACCGGCGGCATCCTCGAACTCGTGCGCGAAGCGGCTCGCATAGACGAGCAGCTTTTTCGGAACGCAGCCGCGGATCACGCAGGTACCGCCGACGCGGTACTCCTCGGCGATCATCGTCTTCGCGCCATATCCGGCGGCGATGCGCGCCGCGCGAACGCCACCGGAACCCGCACCGATCACAAAAAGATCGAGATCAGCCTCGGCCATGATCCGCGCTCAAGCGGCGATCAGATCGCGTGGCCCTTCTTCTTCATCTCCTCGCGGACACGGGCGACCACCTTGTCCGAGAACTTGACGGCCCATTCGCGCGCGCCAGCGAGGCTTTCCTCGATCACCTTCGGCAATTCGGCCACCAGCTTCTTGCCGGTCGGCGTATTGTAGAAGCCGAGGATTTCCTTGAGCTCGGCTTCGGTGAAGTGGCTGGCGTAGGAGCGCGCCATGAGGTCGGTGACCTCCGCCTGATCCTTCATGAATTCAGGCTGCAGCTGCTGCATCGTTTCGACCAGCGGCTTCTGCAGGTCGGGGTTCTGTTGCACGAAGGTCGTGTAGGTCTGCTGCATCACCGACGGGATGAGCGGCTGCAGCGCGCGCACCTCGCCCGAAGCGGTGATGATCTGGCGCGCGAGGTCCACCTGCGCCTGGGTGGGCGCCTTTTGAGCCATGACGGATGTGGCGAAAAAGCCGAAGACAAACGCCACGGCGATCGATTTCCACGCGCGGGCAACGATCAGGCGATTCATATTCATTCTCCCGTGAATAACTTTAGGGCCGCTCGACGATCCGGACGCCCCCGCTTCCTGCGAGGATCACCCGGCGAGCCAGCCCGATGAAGAGACCGTGTTCGACGACCCCCGGAACCCCGGAGAGCTCCTGCGCGAGTCGCCGCGCGTCGGGGATCGCTCCAAGACCGGCATCCAGGATCAGGTGTCCCTGATCCGTGACGAAAACATGGCCATCCGGCCTGTGCCTTAGACGAATCGGACCGTCACAACCAGAGGCTTTTAATGCGACCTTTATGGCATGAATCGTGGCCCCCATCCCGAAATCGACCACTTCGACGGGAAGCGGGAAACGGCCGAGCCGCTGCACGTATTTGCTCTCGTCCGCCACCACGATCATTTCGCGGGAGGCCGCCGCCACGATCTTCTCCCGCAGCAACGCGCCGCCGCCGCCCTTGATGAGGTTGAGGCCGGGATCGGCCTCGTCGGCGCCATCCACCGTGAGGTCGAGCTCAGCCTCCTCGTCGAGGGTCGTGAGCGGCACGCCGAGGCGCTCGGCCTGCGCGCGCGTGGCCTCGGACGTGGGAACGCCGACGACATCGAGGCCGCCTTTGACCTTCTCGGCCAGCAAATCGACAAAGTGGGCGGCCGTAGACCCGGTACCGAGGCCAAGGCGCATGCCCGGACGCACGAAGTCGAGAGCGCGGCGCGCGGCCTCCCGTTTCAGCGCGTCCTGATCCGTGGTGCTTTGGGCCTTCGTCAAAAGAGGCTCCGTTTCATGGCGTGGGGGTGGTAGCACGGCCCGTTTTTCGCCGCCACCGTGGACTTTTCGCCCCGCGGCGGCTAGCGAAAGGCGCCATGAACATCTCCGCCACGCCTCCCACCATCGTCTTCGATCTCGACGGCACCCTCGTCGACAGCGCGCCCGATCTGCATGCCGCGCTCAACCTCGTTCTCGACGAGGGCGGCTTCAAGCAGGTTCCCTTCGAATCCATGCGCAATCTCGTCGGCAACGGCGCGCGGGTGATGATCGAACGGGGCGTCACCATGGAAGGCGGCCGTCTCACGCAAACCGCGCTCGACCAGATGCTCGCGCGCTTCCTCGTGCACTACGAAGCGCACCTTGCCGACGGCACCCGCCCCTTTCCGGGCGCGAAGGAAATGCTGGATGCGCTCCGGGACTCCGGCGCGCTGCTCGCGGTCTGCACCAACAAGTATGAAGGCTTCTCGGTGAAGATCCTGGAGGCGCTGGGGCTCGCGCACTATTTCAAGGTCATCGCGGGTTCCGACACCTTCCCGGTGCGAAAGCCGGACGCCGGCCATCTGCTCGGCACGATCTCGCGCTCGGGCGGACACTCGTCGTCCGCGGTGATGATCGGCGACTCGCGCACGGACATCGCCACCGCCCGCGCCGCCAACGTGCCGGTGATCGCGGTCACCTTCGGATATTCGGATATCCCGGCGGCGGAACTCGGCGCCGATCGCGTGGTCGAAAGCCTGGCGGAAATCCCCGCCGCCGCAGGCAAGCTGTTGCAACAGGCGCGGGCGAATTAGCCATCCGTTAACCATCTGACGGCACTATTTCCGGGCAATTCCCCAGTAATCCAAGTCATAAAGCAATGGCCGGCCGCGGGTTACTGCGGCGCTTGACCGCCGGGGCATCCCCGCATGCCGATACTCGCCAGACTGAAGCGCAATCCCGTTTCCGTTTCAGAAGAACCTCACAATCCTTCCGCCAATACGGTTCCCGAAACGGCGGCGCATTCCGCCGGGCCGCAGGTTTCCGACGCCGCGCGCGAATCGATCGACATGATCGAGCTCGATCTCGGCAAACTGATCGCGGAAGTCGGCACCGCCGCCGAACAGGTGCATGTCGGCATCTCCTCTTCGGCGCATTCGCTGACGGCGATCCGCAACCGCACCGAGAATTTCGCCGATCTCATCAACACGGCGAGCGAAGACGCGCGCGAACTCGCCGCCGCGACGCAGAACATGGCGCAGTCTTCGAACGAGATCGGCCAGCAGGTGCAATCGGCGAACGAACTCGCCGACCAGGCGAAGGAAGCGGCCGCCGAGGCGGGCATGAGCGTCGAGGGGCTGACTTCCTCGACCGGCGAGATCGGCGCCGTCATCGGGCTGATTTCCAAGATCGCGCAACAGACCAATCTCCTCGCGCTCAATGCGACGATCGAGGCGGCGCGCGCGGGCGAAGCCGGCCGCGGCTTCGCGGTCGTGGCAACGGAAGTGAAGGCGCTTTCCGCCGAAACGCAAAAAGCCACGGATGAAATCGCCCGCCGCGTCGGGCAGTTGCAGCACGACGCGCGCGCCTCGATCGAGGCGCTGGAGCGCATCTCCTCGATCATCAACAGCATCCGCCCGGTATTCTCGACGATCGCCTCCGCCGTGGACGAGCAGATATCCTCCGCGGAAGGCCTGTCGAAAGCCGCGTCGACGACCTCCGAATTCATCGAGCGCGTCTCGACCGGAGCGGCCGAAATCAAGGGCGCGACGGAAACCGCGACGCGCGAGAGCGAGGAAGTCGACCGCTCGGGACAGACCGCTTCCGCGCTCGCCGCGAAATTGAAGACGCGGCTCTCGATCCTGTTGCGGCAGACGGAGATCGGCGATCGCCGCCGCTTCGACCGCCTGCCCTGCGAGCTTTCCGCCACCATGATCCTTCCGCGCGGATCGGCGAGCGGAAAGACGGTCGATATCAGCGAGCACGGCGCGCTGGCGAATATCGAGTTGCCGGAAGGCATGGGTACGCCAAGCGGCCATGTTTCGGTCGAGATCGCGGAAATCGGAAAGGTGTCGGCCAGGATCGTCAACCGATCCCAGCTCGGTTTCCATCTCAGCTTCGACCGGGCGGACGAAGCGACGCGCGCGCGTCTCATGGACAAGGTCGCGGCGATCCGCGACGAGAACAGCGCCGTCATCCGGCGCTGCCTGGATGCCGCGAAAGAGACATCCGCCTGCATCGAGCGGATCGTCGGCGAAAACCGCCTGACGATGGCCGATCTGTTCGACAACGAATACGCGCCGATCCCCGGCACCAGCCCGATGCAGATCCGCTCGCGCTATCTCGACGCCTTCGAGAAGAGCCCGCTGCAATCGATCTTCGACCGGGTGCTCGCGACGGACCCGCGCATGGTGTATTGCTGCGCCATCGACCGCAACGGCTATATGGGCCTGCACAATGCGAAATATTCCCATCCGCAGCGGCCGGACGATCCGAAATGGAATATCGCGAACTGCCGGAACCGCCGGATTTTCGACGATCGCGCCGGGCTCACCGCCGCCCGCAGCGTCCGGCCCTACGTGATCCAGAGCTATCCGCGCGACATGGGCGGCGGCGTCATGATCATGTGCAAGGAGATCGCGGCGCCCGTCCGCGTCATGGGGCGGCACTGGGGCGGCCTTCGCACGGCCTACAAGATCTGAGGCGGAAGTTCGCTTGACACCACGGCGCGCACTTCCTTACATCGCCGCCGGTACGGGCGCGTAGCTCAGCGGGAGAGCACTCCCTTCACACGGGAGGGGTCACAGGTTCAATCCCTGTCGCGCCCACCATTTCCTTCTGAGATAACCTATTAGAAACTCTACAAGTAATGGGTAGAGGATTCCTAGGGCGCGAACTTCCCGGTCAATCTGTCTCTGCTGGCACACTCTTGGCACAGCGAGCACAGGTCTATGGCTACGGTCCGTAGACGATCTGACAAATGGCACGTTCAGATCAGACGGAAAGGCTCTCCAACCCTTACCCGGTCATTCGCCCATAAGCGGGATGCAGAACGATGGGCTAGAGATACCGAGACAGCTATCGATCAGTCTCGTTTTCCTCCTGACCCTAAAGCCCTGGCTTCTGTCACCTTGGGCGAACTTGTCAGATGCTATCGGGACAATGTCAGCGTCACCAAGAAACGTCATGCTATCGAGCAGATCGAGCTGAACGATTTTCCGCTCGAACAAACATCTCGCATGTAAACGGAGAACGTCCCCTAAATAAAGGGAGTGCTTTTGAATAGCCACCGAGAATATCCCGGCATGAATGGCCTCTTCATCGGCTATTTTAGCTCTTGACGCGATGTAAGCGATTAGCTTACAATCACGCATGATAAAGACCTTCAAGCACAAGGGTCTGGCCGAACTCTTTCGCACCGGGAAAACGGGCAAGGTCGATGCCAAACTGCACAAACGTGTGCTTCTTCGACTCGACCGTTTGAATGTTGCCGAACGGGCGGAAGAAATGGACCTGCCGGGTTGGGATTTTCATTCGCTCAAAGCGTTCGACCCGAAACGCTACACCGTCCATGTCAACGGACCGTGGTGCATCACTTTCGAGTTTGATGGAAACGATGCAGCCCGCGTCGATCTGGAACAGTACCACTAATGGAGGCCAACATGGCGAAACAGAACCGCACCCGCTGTCCCTCCCATCCCGGGGCGTTGCTTGAGGACATCATCCCCGCAACCGGAAAGACCAAGGTGGAGATCGCGACCCTTCTGGGTATCTCCCGCCAACAGCTCTACGACATCCTCCGCGAGAGGAAGCCTGTATCTCCTGCCATCGCAGTACGCCTTGGTAAGATGTTCGGTGACGGCGCAGGCGTCTGGCTGCGCATGCAGGCTGCCCATGATGCCTGGCAGGCCGAACGTAAAATTGACGTCAGCAAAATCCCCACGCTGAAAGCCGCCTGATCGGCTCGCATAGAATCTCGCCGCAGCCGTTAAAATGCCAGCGGTTTCATGCCGCTGAAGGCTGGCGCGTCCGTGACGGAACTCCGTTCGCCGCTCCATGGTTATCTCCATGCCGCCGCATCGGAGATCGCCATGAAAAGATCAATTCTCGCCGCGCTCGCGCTATTGATGGCGTCGTCGACGGCGTTCGCGCAAACAGACGATGACCATAAAAATGCCGAAGGCAGAGCGGCTGAAAGACAGGAAGCGCCGCCGCCTCCCCCACCCTCCTACGACCGGCCGCTGAACAACACCGTCACCGCGCCGCCGGGGATCGGAAATCCCGGATCGGTTCCGCGCAACGCGGGTTCGATCCCGAGCCGATAGCTAGCGCCGCTTCGGCGGCTCGCGGCTCATGCCCTTCTCTTTCAGTCCGGCGAGATAGCGCGCGAAGCGCTCCTCCTGCTCGTGGCCGAGCCGGTGCAGGTAGTCCCACGAAAAGATGCCGGTCGAATGCATGTCGTCGAAGACAAGCCGCACGGCGTAATTGCCGACGGGATGAATCTCGACGATCTGCACATCGCGCTTTCCGGCCACGAGCTGACGCTCCTCGGGATGATGGCCCTGCACTTCCGCGCTCGGGCTTTCGACGCGGAGATATTCCGCCGGCAGATCGAACCGTTCGCCATTTTCGAAGGAAACGATCAATTGGCTGCGATCCTTGCGGAGGCGGATTTCCGTCGGCCAATTCCCCTGCATGGCGTGATCTGTCGGCATTTCACTCCTCCTCCGGGCCCGGACACCGGCGCCAGGCCGCCGGGCGCAAGCGTTGTTGCCCATCTTTCGGGCTTCTGCAAACCCGCTTATATAGAGTGCATGAATATCCGGCCCGATATCGACCGCGCGGGCGCGGTCAGCCAGGCACCCCTGATCGACCGATTTGGCAGGGCGATCACCTATTTGCGCGTGTCCGTGACGGACCGCTGCGATTTCCGCTGCGTTTATTGCATGGCGGAGAACATGGCGTTCCTGCCGAAGCGCGACCTGCTCTCGCTCGAGGAACTCGACCGGCTGTGCTCCGCCTTCATCGCGCGCGGCGTGCGCAAGCTGCGGCTCACCGGCGGCGAGCCGCTCGTCCGCCGCGACATCATGGTGCTGTTCCGCTCGCTCGCGCGGCATCTCGACCGCGGCGCGCTCGACGAACTGACCGTCACGACCAACGGCTCGCAGCTCGAGCGCTTCGCGCGCGAACTCGCGGACTGCGGCGTCAAGCGCATCAATGTCTCGCTCGATACGCTCGACCCGAAGAAATTTCACGAGATCACGCGATGGGGCGATCTCGGCAAGGTTCTCGCCGGGATCGACGCCGCGCAGGAAGCCGGCCTTGCCGTCAAGATCAACGCCGTCGCGCTCAAGGGCACGAACGAGCACGAGATTCCGTCGCTGATGGAATGGGCGCACGGCCGCGGCATGAATCTGTCGCTCATCGAGGTCATGCCGCTCGGCGAAGTGGGGCCGGAGCGCGTCGATCAGTATCTTCCGCTCTCGCTCGTGCGCGCAAAACTCTCGGAGCGCTACACGCTCGAAGACATCGACTATCGGACGGGCGGGCCCGCGCGCTACATGCGCGTGAAGGAAACCGGCGGACGCCTCGGCTTCATCACGCCGCTCACGCATAATTTCTGCGAGGGCTGCAATCGCGTGCGCGTGACCTGCACGGGAACGCTGTTCATGTGCCTCGGCCAGGAGGATTCGGCCGATCTGCGGACCCCGCTCCGCGTCTCCGAAACCGACGAGGCCCTGCAGGCCGCCATCGACGACGCGATCGCGCGCAAGCCGAAAGGCCATGACTTCGTCATCGACCGCCGCACCAGGCAGCCGGCCGTCGCCCGCCACATGAGCATGACCGGCGGCTGAGCCCTCTGCCTGCGAAGGCCTCTGGCCTTTCGCCGCGAGCGGAATCCACGAGAGTTTCAGCCTCGCCGGTATGGGAGCACGGCCCATGGCTTGATCGCGCGATCTGTTCCGCTATCTTGACCGTGCAAAGGGGCAAGCCTCTAAAAGCGGCGTCTATCGCCGCGCCAAAAACGGGCTTGGAGGGGAAACGTGAGAGGACTTCTCAGGTTGAGCGGCGCCATCGACGCGCTCAACATCTGGATCGGCAAGATCGCCGCCTGGGCCATCCTTGCCGCCGTGCTTGTCTCCACCATCAACGCGATCGTCCGCAAGCTGTTCGACATGAGCTCCAACTCATGGCTCGAACTGCAGTGGTATCTGTTCGCGATGGTTTTCCTGCTCTGCGCGGCGTGGACGCTGATCGCGAACGAGCACATCCGCATCGATATCGTGAACACCATGCTGCCGAAAAGCGTCCGCAACTGGATCGACCTGCTCGGGCATATCTTCTTTCTCCTGCCTTTCGCGGCGGTGCTGATGATCACGGGGTGGCCGTTCTTCGAGGCCTCCTACAAGATCAACGAACAGTCCCCCAATGCGGGCGGTCTACCCGTATGGCCGGCGAAACTGCTGGTGCCGGTCTGCTTCACCCTGCTGCTGGTGCAGGCGATCTCGGAAATCATCAAGCGGATTGCCGTCATGCGCGGCACCATCCCCGACCCGCACGGCGAGCGGCAACATGCCGCCGAGGCCGAGGCGCAGGAAGTCATCAAGGCGATGGAAGACCCGGATGCGCAGCACGGAGCCAAGCCGTGACCGCTTTCCTGATTCACAACATGGCGCCGATCATGTTCGCGTCGCTCGTCTTCATGCTGCTGCTCGGCTATCCGGCGGCTTTCGCGCTCGCGGCGACCGGCCTCATCTTCGCGCTGCTCGGCATCGATCTCGGCCTGTTCCATCCGGACTTCCTGCAAGCGCTGCCGGAACGCATTTACGGCGTGATGAACAACGA
>Ga0153956_1003173_pt1 | contig 10905 bp, 10 predicted proteins | sample TSFL040MetaG_FD_104704 | JGI IMG/M metagenome (GOLD analysis project Ga0153956, IMG submission 104704) | Attine ant fungus gardens microbial communities from Florida, USA - TSFL040 MetaG | ecosystem: Host-associated > Fungi > Mycelium > Unclassified | place: USA: Florida, Wekiwa Springs...
ATCGCCACCGACGCCGCCAAGATGATCACCGACATGGCGGCCAAGGCCGGCGGCGGCTTCCGCTTCGAATATTCGCCGGAAAGCTTTACCGGCACCGAGCTGGACGTGGCGCTGGAGATTTGCAACGCCGTCACCGAGATCGTCCGGCCGACGCCCGACAACAAGCTGATCATCAACCTGCCGTCCACCGTCGAGATGGCGACGCCGAACGTCTATGCCGACCAGATCGAATGGATGTGCCGCAACCTCGACAACCGCGAGAACCTGATCATCTCGCTGCATCCGCATAACGACCGCGGCACCGGCATCGCCGCGACCGAACTCGGCCTGATGGCGGGGGCCGACCGCGTCGAAGGCACGCTCTTCGGCAATGGCGAGCGCACCGGCAATGTCGACGTGGTGACGCTGGCGCTCAACATGTTCACGCAAGGCGTCGATCCCGAAATCGACTGCTCGGACATCGAGCGCGTCAAGGAAGTCTACGAATATTCCAACCAGATGGTGATCCCGGAGCGCCATCCTTACGTCGGCGAACTGGTCTACACGGCCTTCTCCGGCTCGCATCAGGATGCGATCAACAAGGGCATGAAGGCCGCGCAGGTCGCCAACCATCCGGTCTGGGAGGTGCCTTACCTGCCGATCGATCCGCGCGACGTCGGGCGCACCTACGAGGCGATCATCCGCATCAACTCGCAGTCCGGCAAGGGCGGCATCGCCTATATCCTGCAGCAGGATTACGGCCTCAACCTGCCGCGCAATTTGCAGGTGGAGTTCCGCGAGGACATCCAGCGCATCACCGACGAGGAAGGCAAGGAATTGCCGTCGCGGCGCATCTACGACCGCTTCACCGAGCGCTACGTCACCCAGCCCGGCGCGCGGCTGCGCTTCGTCGATCACCACACCTTCGCCGATCCGGATCGCAAGGGTCAGCGCATCGTTGCGGCGGAGATCACCGACAATGGCGAGCTGAAGCGCATCGAGGGGCACGGCAACGGCCCGATCGACGGCTTCGTCAACGCGCTCTCGATCTATCTCGGCATCGATATGTCGGTCGAAGATTATTCCGAGCATTCGCTGCAGCACGGCTCCAACGCCTCGGCCATTTCCTACGTCGAAATGAGCCATCCGGGCGGCAAGCTCTTCGGCGCCGGCGTCAACACCAACATCGTCGCCGCCTCGCTGGAGGCGATCGTCTCGGCGGCGAACCGGGTGCTTGAGGAAACGGCGAAGTAAGCGGATCGGGCAGGGGAGGGTACTTTCCGGCGGAAAACCCCCTCTGGCCTGCCGGCCATCTCCCCCACAAGGGGGGAGAAGACTCGCGGCGCCGCCGCGGGTTAAGTCCCTCCCCCTTGTGGGGAGGGGTTGGGGAGGGGTCTTCTTTTAAAGGCCCCCAACCCTACATCAGCTTCGAAATCCGCATGGCGAGTTCGTCGAGCGTCGGGTCGGCCGAGGGGGCGACCAGCACGTAGGCGGCGCCGGCATTGTGCCAGGTGACGAGGCCGAGATCGTCCTTGATCGTTTCCTTGAAGTCGCCGGTGTCGCCGGCGTTGTCGTCCCTGAGGAAGAAGATGGAAACGACGTCGCCGTCGGAACTTTTGTAGATCAGTTGCCCCACCGGACGGCCGTCCGCCAGCAGAAGCCGCGCGCCCTGCAGGTCGAGGTCATCCGCCGTCAGGTCCGGCACGCGGAAGGCGACGCCGGTATTGCCCGTCAGCCAGCTGGTGATTTCCGCCTGCTGCGAGGCGGGCATTTCCACCAGATGGCCGGGCTGGCGCGAGAACAGCCGGTGGTGGGCGGCGAGGTCGTCCAGCCAGCCGTGCGCGCGGCCTGCCGGCAATGGCTGCGTCTGCGGCGGCGTGGCGGTCGGGTCGCGGCCGACGAGGTAGCCGATGCCGCCGCCGAGCACGAAGAGGATGAGGGAGGCGGCGAGCGCCTGCCGTCCCGTCGGCGCGAGCTTCAGCGAGGGGCGTGAAAAACGCGGCGTCTCGCGCGCCTTCGGCGGCTGCACGCTCTTGATGGAGCGCACGACCGAGAGCGGCACCGGCTCCTTCAGCACCTCGTCGAAAGCCTTGCGCCCGACGTCGGAGCCGTGGCGCAGCGCATCGAGCAGGTGGCGTGCTGCCGGATCGGAGGCGAGCAGCCGGTCGATCTCGTCCCGTTCCTCGCGGCTGGTCTCGCCGTCGATATAGGCGCAAAGGCGGGCTTCGATCGGCATTTTCTTCATGTCTTGCAAGTCTTTAGTACCTTCGCGGCGAACGGCTGTTCCCCATGGCCGAAAGTTGCAGCCGGGCGCTGGCAAGGCGCGACGTCACCGTCGATAAGGGGATGCCGAGAATATCTGCGGTTTGCTGGTAGCTGTAATGTTCGATGGCCACGAGCAGGAAGACACTGGCAAGACCTTCCGGCAAAGATGTGACCATGCGGTGCGCTTCGCTCGCTTCGACCGGATTGGCCTGGAGCTGCGCCACGGGATCGCCCTGTTCGAGCGCCGCGCCCTTGCCGTGGGAGGGCCGCACGCGGTGGCGCCGCGTCTCGTCCCACTGGTGGCGCGCCATGGCGTAAAGCCAGCCCTCCAGCCGGCCCTCGTTGTTCCACGAGTGGATCCTGGCGATGCCGCGCTGGCACACGCTCTGCACCAGCTCGTCGGCATCGGCGAGTTCGCCCGTCAGCGTCACCGCGAAGCGGCGCAGCTTCGGCAGCAGGCTGACGAGGTCGCGTCGGATATCCGGGGAGGCAGCTACCGGTGGGCGCATCGTGGTTCCAGAGGCGGTTTGGCGTCGTTTCGAGGGACAGGGTATTTCACTAATAGGTTTTATAGCCGTTCAGCGATTGCAGCAATGCGCGGAATGCCCAGGTGTTCTCGCCGCCGCGATCGCGGATTTCGACGAGCTGGATGCGGGCGCCCTGGACGTCGCCCTGTTCCAGCAGGGCCTGCCCCATATAGGAGCGCGCCAGGATATAATTCTCGTCCGCCTGCAGCGCCTTCCGGTAATAGGACATTCCGAGTTCCATCCGGCCCGCCTTGCGGTTGGCATAGCCGAGATAGTTCAGGATGCGCGGGTCGTTCTGGTTCTTCGCCAGCCGCAGCACCTTGAGGGCGTTTTCATACTGGCCGGCATAGGCGAATTCACGAGCCGCGTCGAAAAGCTGGTTGTCGTTGAAGCCGCTTTTCTGCGCTTCGACGCATTCCTTCTTGTCCTTGTCCCAGACCTTGCCGTCGGCGCATTTGGTGGTGGTCTCGGTCTTCGGCGGCGGCTTGGTCTCGTCGTCTTCCGATCCCGCGGCCAAGGCGGCGCCGCCGCCAAGCCCGATCAGGAAGCCTGCAACCAGCGTTGCGCGCAACAGCCTTTTCCTTGAGGTCATTTGGGTTCCCGCCATGCCGAATTCTCCTCCGTGCCGCTTCGCCAAGTTTAGCGCATAATTTTCGAAATCGGAATCGATTTGAGGATAAAATTACCCTGTGTCTTTAAAGCGTTATGGCGTCTTCGGCGTTTGGCCTATGCCCCTCATCCGCCTGCCGGCACCTTCTCCCCGCGTACGGGGAGAAGGGATATGCCGCGCCGTCCCGGTTCCCTCTCCCCGCGTGGCGGGGAGAGGGCTAGGGTGAGGGGCAAGCACTCCCGTCGAGAATGTTCACGCCATCGGGCGAGACGCCCTCGCCACGCTCGTCCAGGCTGAAGCGCTCGGCCTTCAGGTTCCATGCGCCGGGTTGGCCGTCGATGGTGATGAGGTTGTAGGCGGCGCGGGGTTTCAGGCTGCCGGGGCCTTGCGAGGCGGAGGCGACGCCGAGGACCGGCACCGGCCCGGTCTGCCCGCGCAGCCAGTTGAGCGTGTTCAGATGTGTATGTCCGTGCAGCACGAGTTCGGCGCCGCCGGTCGAGACCACGGCCGCGAAACGGCGGATGCCGATCATGCGCTTGTAAAAGGCAGTGGCGCCGCGGATCGGCGGGTGATGCACCATCACGACGCGGAAGAGGCCGGCTTCGCCCGCCGCCCGCAGCATGTTGACGGTGTCGCGCGCCTGCCGCTCGCCGAAGAAGCCGCTTGCGGCGAAGGGCGGTGTCGCAACGGCCGTCGAGCAGCCGACCAGCGCGACGCGGCCGCGCACGCGCAGATATGGAAAGACGTGGGCGCCCTCGGGCCATTCCTCCGGCGACAGGTCGCCGCGCACGTAAGGGTACCATGCCCGGACCGATTTTTCGTAGGCGCCCGGCACATAGGCGTCGTGGTTGCCCGGCACCACCGAGGTGCGGGTCGGGTCGCCGAGGCTTTCCAGCCATTCCGCGGCGGTGCGGATTTCGCTGGCGCTCGCCAGATTGACGAGATCGCCGGTCACGGCAAGATGATCGGCATCCTGGCGGCGGATATCCTCCAGAAGAAGGTCCAGCGTATTGCCAAAAAGATGCTTGCGCCGGTTTCTATGCCAGTTCACAAAGCCGGTGATGCGCTTCGATGCAAGTTCCCGAAAGGAAAGCCGGGGCAGCGGGCCCAGATGGACATCGGAAATATGGGCGAGTTTGAACATGAGACGAGACATAGACTAGGACGATGTCAAATCAAACACTCCCGGCGGCCTGTGGAAAACCGGCGCGACTTGAGCGTAGAAGGATGACGGCATGATCAAGCTGTCGCCGCCGCGTGCCGGAAGCTGGCAGGCAAGGCTGCTCGGCAGCGTCGTGCATTTCTATTTCGGGATCGCGCGCGGCATGACCATGGGCGTGCGCGCCGCCTGTTTCGACGAGGAGGGGCGCCTCTTTCTGGTGCGACATTCCTATGTCGCCGGCTGGCATATGCCGGGCGGCGGCGTCGAGCGCCACGAGACGGTGGAGCAGGCGCTGGAGAAAGAGCTGCGCGAGGAGGGCAATCTGGTGATGACCGCCCGCCCGCAGCTCTTCCAGGTCTATTTCAACCGGACGACCAGCAAGCGCGACCACATCGCCTTCTATCGCGTTCCGGTGCGCCAGACCGCGCCGCGCAAGCCGGACCGGGAAATCGTCGAAAGCGGCTTCTTCCCGCTGGACGAGCTACCGGCGGAAACGACCACGGCCACCCGCCAGCGGCTGAGGGAACTCTTCGGCGAGGAGCCGCCGTCGCAATATTGGTAGCCTTCCGGCGTTCAGGCCGCCGCCTTCGCCGCCGCGCGCCCATGCGGCCGGTCGAGGTCGATGGCGGGGCCGACGGGGACGATGCCGGTCGGGTTGATCGTGCGGTGGCTGCGGTAATAGTGCTGTTTGATGTGATGGAAATTCACCGTCTCGCGCACGCCGGGCGTCTGGTAGAGATCCCGCAGATAGCCGGAAAGATGCGGATAGTCCTCGATCCGGCGGATGTTGCATTTGAAGTGGCCGACATAGACGGCGTCAAAGCGCACGAGCGTCGTGAAGAGCCGCCAGTCGGCTTCGGTCAGCCGGTCGCCGAAGAGGTAACGGCCCTTGCCGAGCCGCTCGTCCAGCATGTCCAGCGTCTCGAACAGCGGCACGACGCTTTCCTCGTAGGCCTCCTGCGTGGTGGCGAAGCCCGCCTTGTAGACGCCGTTGTTGACGGTGTCGTAGACGACGGCGTTCAGCGCATCGATCTCGGTGCGCAGCGCCTTCGGATAGAAATCCTCCGTCGAGCCGGTCAGCGCGTCGAAGGCGCTGTTGAACATGCGGATGATTTCAGAGGATTCGTTGCTGACGATGGTGCCTGCCTTTTTATCCCAGAGCGCCGGCACGATGACGCGGCCGGAATAGGCGGGATCGGCGCGGGTATAGACCTGCCAGAGCGTTTCGGCGCCGAACAGGTGATCGACGGTGCCGCCGTCGCGGTTGCGGAATTCCCAGCCTTTTTCCAGCATCAGCGGATCGACCACCGAGACGGAAACCAGTCCTTCCAGCTTCTTCAGCTTGCGGAAGATCAGCGTGCGGTGCGCCCAGGGGCAGGCGAGCGACACGTAGAGGTGGTAGCGCCCGGCTTCCGCCTTGAAGCCGCCGGTGCCCGAGGGGCCGGGTGCGCCGTCGGCCGTCACCCAGTTGCGGAAGTGCGATTCGCTGCGCTTGAAGCGGCCGCGCGTTTCGGCGGTATTATACCAGACGTCCTGCCAGACGCCGTCGACGAGCCTGCCCATGTGCAAAATCCTTTGTAAACCTGCCCCGCAAGATACGGCATCGCTCAGGATTTTCGAGGCGGCAAACGATGAACAGTCCGTCCGCGATCGATCGACCGGGAATTTTTGCCGTGGACGGGCGAAATTTTTCCTGCTATCGGCGTTGTCACCATTTGAAAGGCACCGATCGATGCTTCCCGGAAACCTGCGACGACGCTGATGCTCACGAACGCCTCTTCAGGCGTCTTCGCGAATGTCATTCCGTCTGCCCGGTTTCTTAAGAGTTCATGTCCAAGCACGATCTGGTCTACCTCACTGAGGACGCGTCTCACGACGCCATCATCGAACATATCAACGAAGAAGCATTCGGTCCCGGCCGGCACACGCGCGCCGCAGCCCGCATCCGCGAGCAGGGGCCGCACGACCGCACGCTCTCCTTCGTCTGCGCCGACGACGGCGAGACGATCGCCTCGGTCCGGATGACGCCGGTCATGGCGGGATCGGTGAAGGGCCATCTCCTCGGCCCGCTCGCCGTGCGCCCCTCGCACAAGAACAAGGGCATCGGCCGCGAGCTGGTGCGCATCGCCGTCGAGGCGGCGCGGCGCAAGGGCTCCGAGGCGGTGATCCTCGTCGGCGACCCGCCCTATTACGGCCCGCTCGGCTTCGAGAAGGTTTCCTTCAACGCGCTGGAATTTCCGGGGCCGGTCGATCCGAACCGCGTGCTGGTGGTGCCGATCGCGGCAAATACGCACGAACGTCTCAAAGGGACGATCGGCTGGCGCGAATAGAATAGATGTTGTATTGAGCCGCCCTCGGCTCCGGCCGAATCATTGTCGCATTTGGGGGAGGATGCAGCATGAGCGGGCTTTCGATGGACGAGGTGCTGGACCGCGCCGGGACGGGATCGTTCCAGCGCCGGCTGCTCGGGATTTTCGGCCTCGTCTGGACGGCGGATGCGATGCAGGTGCTGGCCGTCGGCTTCACGGCGGCGTCTATCGCGGCGAGTTTCGGGCTGACGGTGCCGCAGGCGCTGCAGACCGGCACGCTGTTCTTCCTCGGCATGCTGATCGGCGCCGTGCTCTTCGGCCGGCTTGCCGACCGGACCGGCCGCCGCAACGTGCTGATCGTCACGGTTGCCTGTGATGCGCTCTTCGGCGCGCTGTCGGTCTTCGCGCCGAGCTTCACGATCCTCCTGATCCTGCGGTTCCTGACCGGCATGGCGGTCGGCGGCACGCTGCCGGTGGATTATGCGATGATGGCCGAGTTCCTGCCGGCGAAAAATCGCGGCCGCTGGCTGGTGGCGCTCGAAGGGTTCTGGGCGGTCGGAACGGTGATCGTAGCGCTTGCGGCCTGGGCTGCGAGCGTTGCCGGTGTGGCGGATGCCTGGCGCTATATCTTCACTGTTACCGCACTTCCGGCGATCCTCGGCATCGGCTTGCGCTTCTTCGTGCCGGAATCGCCGCTCTACCTCTTGCGCACCGGCCGCACGGACGAGGCGCTGGCGACCGCCAACCGCGTGCTGCGGCGCAACGGCAAGCCGGAGCTTGCCGCCGGCACGGAACTGCGCGATCCGCCGCACCCGTCTTCGGAAGGCATCTTTTCCGGGGGCCTGCGCCGCCGCAGCCTGATCATCCTTGCGATCTGGTTCCTGGTTTCCGTCTCCTATTACGGCGTCTTCACCTGGATGCCGGCCAAGCTCGCCAGCGGCGGCTTCGGCTTCGTGCGCGGCTATGGCTTCCTCGTCTTCGTGGCGCTGGCGCAGATCCCCGGCTATGCGCTGGCCGCCTATGGCGTCGAAGCCTGGGGGCGCCGGCCGACGCTGATCGGCTTCTGCCTGTTGTCGGCCGCCGGCTGCCTGCTCTTCGTGATGTCGCCGGACGACATGCTGGTCGGCACGTCGCTGCTCGTGATGAGCTTCGCGCTGCTCGGCACCTGGGGCGCGCTCTACGCCTATACGCCGGAACTCTACCCCACCGCCTCGCGCGCCACCGGCATGGGCGCCGCCGGCGCCATGGCCCGCCTCGGCGGCCTCGTCGCGCCCTCGCTGATGGCGCTCGTCGTCGCCGAAGGGCTCGGCGTGGCGATCGGGCTGTTTGCGGGTTTTCTGGTGGTAGCCGCCCTTGCGGCGATCATGATCGACGCGGAAACGCGTCAGGCTTCGCTTGCGTAGGGAGGGCTCGTAAACCCCTCCCCAACCCCTCCCCACAAGGGGGAGGGACTTAACCTGCGGCGCCGCCGCGAGTCTTCTTCCCCCTTGTGGGGAAGATGGCCGGCAGGCCAGAAGGGGTCTTATGGCCGCGTCCTATCCCGCGACCAGGCTCTTCTTCAGGAAAGTCCGCGTCCGCCCCTTCGGGAACTCCGGCAGTTCCCCGAAAACCGCGTAGCCCTGCCGCTGGTAGGCGCGGAGCGCCTGCGGGCTGAAGGTGTCGATCCAGGCGCCGTGGCAGCCGCGCGCAGTGGCTTCCTTTTCGGCGGCGTCGAGCAGGCGGCTGGCCATGCCTTGGCCGCGCAGCGCTTCCGGCACGAAGAGCCATTGCGTGAACAGCCAGCCCCAGGCGGTGTAGCCGTAAAGTCCGCCGGTGACGGCGCCGGCGTCGTCGCGGATGAGGACGGCGAGCGTCTGTTTTTCCGAGGGGCCGACATCGGCGGCGTTGAAGGCGACGAGGCCGTCGCCTAAGGGTTTGAGGTCGTCGGTGGAAGGGGTGTCGGTGAGGTCGAGCCGCATCAGCGTCCTTCGCGCCACCACATGGCGGAGAAGGCGAGCAGCAGCAGGCCGAGGCCGGCGAAACCGGCAAAGAGCGGCAGCGAGTTGATGCCCTTGAGCACGGTTTCGTCGGTCAGCCGGATCGCCATGCGGCCGGGATCGTTGACGCGGACCGCGCCGCGCACCGGAAGCACGGTCGGCACGCCGATGCTGCCATCGGCCGCCGCGACGCGGGTGACGGTGCCCTTCGTCTTGTCGGCAAGCGGCTTCAGCGTCTCCGTCGTCGAAATCATCGCCTTGAATTCCGGCGCATCGACCGCGCCCACATGCACCAGCGCCGACAGCCCGCCATTGGTGATCTCGTAGAGGCCGATCTCGTCCATGTGCTTTTCGGCGCGGTAGAGGCCGGGTTCGGCGCGGGTCAGCCGCGTCGTCTCCACCCGGCCGGAGGGGAACTTGATCGTGGCGCTGCCGGGGTCGTCGCCGAGCGTCTGGCGGGTGATCTCCAGCGTCCGGCCGGAGGAGCGCGCCGTCAGCGCCTCTTCCTCCAGCGCCGGCTCCTTCATCAGCCAGTGGGCGATGCGGCGATAGAGCGCCACATGCGGGCCGCCGCCTTCGAAGCCGCGCGCCCAGAGCCAGCCCTGGTCGGACAGCAGCATGGCGACGCGGCCCTGGCCGACGCGGTTCAGCACCAGCAGCGGATGGTTGTCGGCGCCGACCATCACGGTCTGGCCCTGCGGCGGCTCGACATCGACGCTGCGGAACCAGCGGCCCCAGCGCGGCGGCTCCTGATCCGATCCCTCGAGGCCGCGGGTGACGGGGTGCTTGCGCCCCTCCTCGGAAAGCCGAGGATAGAAGGGCTTTTCGATCATCTGCCCGGTGGGGGCGGCCGGCAGGATGGAGTTCAGCGGCGTCAGCGCGATCGAATCCTCGCCGGCATGTTCGGGGCCGGCGGCCAGAAGCAGCGCGCCGCCGTTCTGCACGTAGTCGGAAATATAGTCGTAATAGAGGATCGGCAGCACGTTGCGGTGCTGGTAGCGGTCGAAGATGATCAGGTCGAAATCGTTGATCTTGTCGACGAAAAGCTCGCGCGTCGGGAAGGCGATCAGCGACAGTTCGTTGATCGGCGTGCCGTCCTGCTTTTCCGGCGGGCGCAGGATGGTGAAGTGCACCAGATCGACCGAGGCGTCGGATTTCAACAGGTTGCGCCAGGCGCGCTCGCCGGCGTGCGGCTCGCCGGAAACCAAGAGCACGCGCATGTTCTGGCGGATGCCGTCGATGAGCTGTACCGTGCGGTTGTTGGCGGCCGTCACTTCGCCGGGGAGTTCCGCGACGCTGAATTCCAGCACGTTGTTGCCGGCGCGCGGCACCTTGAAGCTGAAGGGCGTATCCTGGCCGGGGGTGGCCTGAAGCGTGGCGATCTCGTCGCCGTTCATCCGCGCCGTGACCTTGGCCGCACCGCCGGGGCTCTTGCCGTCGTCGACGACGCGCAAGGTCAGTTGCTGTTCCTCGTTGACGATGCCGAAGCGCGGCGCGCGCACCACCTCGATGCGGCGGTCGAACTCGTCGGCCCGGCCGGTGATGAGGCCGTGGACCGGCGCATCGAAGCCGAGCGCCTGGTTGACGCCGGGAATGTCGTGGATCTGGCCGTCGGTCAGGAAGATCGCAGCGCCGATGCGCGCCGGCGGCACGTCGGCGACGGCCGAGGAGAGCGCGCTGAAGAGCCGCGTCGAGGGCATGTCGGTGTCGGCCGGCTCCTTCGCCTCGACGTAGCGCGGCTCGATCTGCGGGAAGCGTGAGAGCCGGTCTTTCAGCAGCGCGAGCGCGTCGTCGGTCATCTTGATGCGTTCGGGCGTCTGCTGGCTCTGGCTGCGGTCGACGATGACCGGCACGATGGTCGAAAGCCCCGCGCGGTCCTCCTGCAGCAGCACCGGATTGGCGAGCGCGGCAAGCAGCGCCAGCGCGGCCAGCCCGCGAATCCAGGCGCCGCGCATGCCGCGCCAGAGCGCGAAGGCCGTGACCAGCACCGAGACGACCGCAAGGGCGGTCAGGAGGGGCAAGGGCAGGAAGGGGGTAAAACCGAGCGGCATGTAACTGACCCCCCGACACTGTCAAA
>Ga0153956_1003174_pt1 | contig 10899 bp, 10 predicted proteins | sample TSFL040MetaG_FD_104704 | JGI IMG/M metagenome (GOLD analysis project Ga0153956, IMG submission 104704) | Attine ant fungus gardens microbial communities from Florida, USA - TSFL040 MetaG | ecosystem: Host-associated > Fungi > Mycelium > Unclassified | place: USA: Florida, Wekiwa Springs...
CTGTAGAAAAAAACGGCAGCCTATCTTCGTTAATAAGATTTGACCACCTCTTTATGCCTGCGGCCTGCGCGAAAAAAAAGCCGATCGTTTATGCCTGTCCCTTTATCCGCCTGCACTTTTTTAATGATAAACCTTGCCATATGTTCTGATTTGTCTTTTATAATTTCGCTGTGCGCACAGAACATTCCTTTATAGTAAAACCTCCTGCCAATTCTTAAACCCCACGATCTCCCAATGTCTTTTTTGTGTCTTGTTGCCTGGAAATAAATACAATTGTTGAACGTGGTTTGATGTTGTAAGCTTGAAACAAAGTAATTTATCTTTTCAATAAATATCTTGTTTGACTTACCGTCTCTTCCAATATCATTTTTTATTTTATTTTTTTTATTTATTTTTCTGTTTTTACGCCATTGTATAAAATAAATCGGGTAACCCCAATCGCCGTTTTTAAATACATGCCAAAATAACGACGCTATAACTGCTTTGCGGGTTGCTGTTTTTTGAAGGTATTTTTCATATTCAAAATAGTCGTAAGTATCCAGCAATATGCAATAACTAATTTGGGGCAACAAACAAGCTAGCTGGTGCGCCATAAAGCCGCTAAAACTCATGCCCAATACGAGGCTTTCCTTATGCGCGCCAATTTCATTGGCCAGTTGCGTTAGCACCAACCCTGCATAATCTGCATTATTGTTGTGTCCATACATATCAAACACCAACTCAATTAAATTAAATTTACTAGCGAGAGTGGTGTTTATAAGCGGGCCATAGCTATTGCGGCCGTTATTAAGCAAATACAGTGTTTGGCGATTTGCATCATAGCTATTTAAAACTATCTTTTCAAACAGCAGGTTATTTGTATTTCTTTGCTTCAAATAAGTACTCAGCTTTTTAGGGCTTGCATTGGCCGCCAAGGTAGTAACACTAATTGAAACTCTGAATTGCGATTCAATCTCAGCAACGCACAGTAAACTTGACATCGAGTCGCCGCCTGCATCATAAAAATCAGTATCAGTGCCAATGTTACTTACTTTTAAAATATCTTTAAAAATGCTGATCAGCATTTCCTCATATTGATTATCAGCAGCCCTGACAGGTTTTAGTTGCTTATCCAGGTGCGCTTTAATATCAAATAACTCCAGCTTTTTTCTATCCTTTTTGCCAGAGTGGGTTAAAGGCAGTTCAGGCAAGGCTATATAAAACTTTGGCAGGTGCGTTGACGGCAATGAGGCAGCTATAAACTGCCTGATCTCTTGTACATCTAAATTCACACTTTCTGCAAGCACAAAAAAACAGCTCAACTTTGGGCTGTCGGCCTCACATCGGTTTATAACTACAGCTGCTTGTAATATGGGTTTTAACTTTTCAACCTCATCTTCTATATCCTGTAAGTTTATTTTTATGCCATTAAGTTTTTGCTCGTTTTTAAGTCTACCCTGATAAAACAAGTAACCTTCATCGTTCAAATAACCCATATCGCCAGTTTTGTAATAAACCTCCTCGTTATGTATAATAAAACTTTGTTTGCTCTCAACAGGTTGCCCGTAATAGGCATTTGCTATGTACTTTGAACATACTACAATTTCGCCAACGCTGCCAGATGGTAGGGCATTGCCGTTATCATCATTAATAATAAGCTTTTTATCTGCTACAGGCTTGCCGATAGAGTCCGGATATTTGAGGGGCAATCCATCGTTAATGACCTTCATTTCGCTTATGGTACGGGTTTCTGTAGCAGCGTAGGCAATTTGCAGGGTTGTATTGGTGCCAAACGTAGTTTGAAAAAGCCGTATGGTAGCATCTTTTACAGGCTCAGCACTTATGCAAACAAAACGTAAAGCGTGTAAGTGGTGCAACGACGGATGGATCTTACAGATCCCATGAAATGATGTTACAGAAAGTGTTGAAAAGGTAATATCTCTTTGTTGCCAAAAATAAGCCAATTTAGTTAGCCCCTCTGTCTTAAGGTCGAATATACAGATCTGGGCCCCGGTCATCAATGCCGGATATATACAGGCCAGCGACGCACTAAAACTTAATGAAAAAACAAGATCAAGCTTGTCGACATGCGTTATGCCGTTATGGTTTATCTGCCGCAGCGTATCTGTTAAAATATTTTTATGCTGATGAATGATAACTTTTGATTTACCGGTACTGCCCGATGTAAAAAAAGCGCACATATTCATATCGTCGCTTATCTCCGGCCATAACTGATCGCTATCAATACCTGTTGCATTACTTTTTAATAACTTATCAAAGCCTGCCGTTACCTGTGCATAAGATTGGTTTGACAGCGTAAACGCAATAGGCAAATTAGCGCTTGCAAAAAAGCTGCGGTTTTCGGCAGTTACCGATACATAATAATTGCCCGATATCACTATACCTAATGTGGCAGTAATATGGCTTACAGCATCATCAATATCAACGGCTATGCAAGCATTTATTAAACCCTGCTGCTTTAAATAAGCAGCCACTTTAAATACATCTTGCTGTAGTTGACCGTATGTAACTTCGCTGCCGGTGGAACTAATGGCTACCTGCCCGGCAAAATTTTTAAAAGCAGATACAAGTCTATCGGCAATACTCATAAACGTTAAAATTTTCGTCAATTTTCATGTTTAGCTTGAGCATGTTTTTAAGGCTAACACTTGGGTTGTAGGCCCACGCTACGATGTTTTTTGTATTATCTTTTTTTATAGCCCGGTCTATTCTGAATTTTAGACTTTGTAAATGAAAGCCCTTGTTACGGTGTTCGGGCAATATAGCGCCGCCGGCCAGCAGGCTTTCTGCATTTGATTGATAAAGCACATTTACGCCAACATATTTATCGTCTTTTTTGAGCATGAAAAGATCAATGTCTTTTAAGTTTAATAACGACTTGAAGTTATTGATAATGCGATCGTCAGGCGTTTTATCTGAATCGAAACCTTTCAGATAAAGGTTTGCAAAAAGGTGAATATTGGTATCGTCGGCAGGTACAAAATGAAGACCATCAGGCTGCGTTGCTTTGTGTCCGGATGTGGGTGCTATGATTGTTTTGGCTATAGTGGCCGTAGGCTGATAAGCGCTGTGCTGTTTTAACAGTGCATTGCTGTGCTTACAATCGGCATTTACAATTACCTTGTGTTTATCTATGGCTTTGTCCAAATAATATTGCTCAATATTATTTAACCGGGCACTGGTCAATGCCTGATTAAAGGGAGTAAAGGCATAGTTAAAGTAATCCACCTCTGGAAAGGATAACATTACAAAATCATCACCGCTAGCAATATGGATATTGTTTTTGGCATTAGCAGAATACGACGTCAAACGGTCAATGTCGTACTTAAAAATAAGTTGCATTAAGTTGGTAATTAATCAAATAGTAAAACAATAGCATCATAAAAATGCCGCAGATGAGGGGGAAACAACCGCGACCAAAAAAAGCAATTATGTAATAGCTTACTTTTTTGCAAATATATGTGAAAATGCCTGATTTTAAATGTTAAAAACCATCTTTAAGCTTTATTTAAACTACTTTTTGGTACCAGGGCCGCAAGGCAGGGGGCAAGCAAGCGACATCGATGTTAAAAGTTGTTGCCGGGGTATCACGCAAAAGGTACCAGGCGGTTATATTATTTAATATAATGCCTGTAACACCTGCATTATCTTTTGCTTTGGCGCTTAGTACAATAAGATCGCCATTTTTGTTTACTGCTATTATGGAAACCTGGAGTAAAAAATTATAACAATGCTGATTGCCGGGATTTAAAAAAAGCCCATTTAAACCATAATAACGGGTATTTAAGCTTGCCAGCCACTTAGCTTTATACCTAAAAACTCCGTTTTCAAGATAAGCAGGGGTGCCGCCCAAAACCACCCGCGTTTTGTTAAGTTCAAAAGCCCGGTTTATAACAAACCAGTACAAAGCGGCAGTAGCTCCTTTTGTAATAAGGCTATCGTCGCCGTTAAGCCAGCCTACTTTAAAAAAATGATACTGCTCGGCTTCAATTTTAGCCAATACAGCCCCTACGCAGGTATCTCCATCCAAAATCTTGGCAAATTCATAGTCGCCCTGGGCCATTAAAGCTTTTATTTTAGTTTGCGGCATGATATAGGCTTCATCGCCATGCCTTTTTTGCATGGTAGGCTGGTAGTAAGTGTTGTAAAAAACCGGTACCCAATGATCATCTTTAAACACTTGACATTTAAAACCGGCTCGCTCTATTTTACGCACATCGTACCGGGCAGTATAGGGCAAACCTTTCAGGTAGGTATTAATATCCTCAGGCAGATCAATACCCACATCAATAAAATCCGGAACTGAAAGCGAGTCTTCGGCAGATAGTATTTTATCATCGGCACTAACTACCATTCCGTAGGTTTTAAGTAAGTGGTTTAACCTGCTCGCCGCGTTTAAAATCAGCTTTTTGCTAACCGTAGCTTTACCGCCTAGGCCCAAATACAACTTACTGTACCGGGCTAGTGGCTTAAGGCCGCCAACCATTACAAAACCGTTATTATTGGCAGGATGCCTGGCTATGTAGATAAAGTGCTTATTAAGGATATAAGCTGACAGTTTTTTAATCTGCCTACGGATAAAACGTTTCAAATTACAAAGCAATCTTATTAAATAAAAAGCAGGCTACATAACATCATCAAACACTTAAGAAAATGGGGAAATTAATTGAAATAGCCTGTTCAAAAGTAAGCTTTTAAGCTTGGAAAACATATCTAAGCAATAAAAAAGGTCTTTACATTGCTTTGGTATCAAAGTAGTTTGTGTCAGTATAAGCAGTTGTTTTGACTTTTTATGAAAAAATAAATTTTCCGCGCATATCTGAACGCTTTTGTTAAGCTGATAAAAAAAAATTTTAATGCGTCAGTACCGGGTGGCAGTCCGTTTTATTTTGTAATTCAATCATCAATCTGCAAATTTGCACATCTGCATACCCGCACATTAAAACATGATCCTCGTTACAGGCGCTACAGGTTTTTTAGGCTCAGAAGTGGCTAAGCAATTGGCCGATCAGGGCAAAAGTATACGCTGCACCAAGCGTAAATCGTCGGTAACACCGGCCCTGCTTTTACCCTACCCGCAAATAGAATGGGTACAGGCCGATATGCTGGATATTTTTGCCCTGGAGGATGCATTGGAAGGTGTAAACCAGGTTTACCATTGCGCGGCCTGGGTGTCGCTCAAACAAAAGGATAAGGCAGCAATGATTCGCACTAATGTAAAGGGGACGGCCAACCTGGTTAACCTTTGTTTGGGACGCGATGTTAAAGTGGTGCACGTAAGCTCCATAGCCGCTATAGGTGTTGCCAAACCCGGCGAACTTATCACCGAAAACCATCACCTCGATATAGCTACCGAAGATGACGGCTACGCCATATCAAAACTGGAAAGCGAAATGGAAGTTTGGCGCGGCATAGCCGAAGGGCTGACTGCGGTTATTGTAAATCCGTCGTTAATAATCGGCGCTAACGCCGGCATACTGGGCAGCGGGCAGCTTTTTGAGACCGTGCGTAAGGGCTTAAAATTTTATACCGAAGGCACCGCAGGGTTTGTAGACGTGGAGGATGTTGCCAAATGCATGATAGCCCTCATGAAAAGCGACATCAGCGAGCAACGCTATATCATCAGTGCCGAAAACCGCAATTACCAGCAAATTACTGCCGAAATTGCCCAAGCCTTCGGCATAAAACCACCGTCGTTTTCAGCTAAGCCCTGGATGATGGAGATAGCTTGGCGCGCCGCACTGTTGGGTGCGTTCATAACCGGTAAGGCACCTGCCATTGATAAGGTAGCCGCCCAAGCCTCAACCCCAATCCGTAACTTTGATAACAGTAAGATCAAAGCAGCCATAAACATCGAGTTTAAGCCAATTAGCAAAACTATACTGGAGGTATGCGAGCGACTGGCCAAATAATGCTGCCAACTACAAATAACACTAAAATACTATCCCGGTGGTGTGGACTGATGCAATCGGTTTCTCCGCAGATTACCATGACCCAGCCCGTCAAACTGCTTCGTTCAAAATGAAAAAAAATAATATCACAAAAAAAGCTGCTCCAAAATCGGAACAGCTTTTATATCTGTAAATCTCCCCCCTGGAGAGATCTTAATTATTCTGCTACTACAGTAAACGGAACGTCTACTTTCACTTCTTTGTGGAGGTTTAAAGTTGCAGTGTAGTCACCAACAAATTTAGGCTCCTCATTGAAAGTGATGCGACGACGGTCAACCTCAAAACCTTCTTTTTTCAATGCATCAGCAACCTGGATAGTGTTGATAGCACCGAAGATTTTACCGGTTTCGCCGGCTTTAGCGCCAATAGTAAGTTTTACACCTTCTAATTTAGCAGCGATGGCGTCAGCGTCTTTGCGTATTTTTTCTTGTTTAAATGCAGCTTGTTTCAGGTTTTCAGCCAAAACTTTACGTGCAGATTCAGTAGCTAATACGGCATAACCTTTAGGAAACAAAAAGTTACGGCCATAACCAGGCTTCACGGTCACGATATCGTCTTTCTCGCCCAGGTTTTTAATGTCTTGTTTTAAAATAACTTCCATTGTCTTTTACCTCCTGATTATTTTAATGAGTCTGTAACGTAAGGTAATAAACCAATGTGGCGCGCGCGTTTAACAGCTTGAGCCACTTTGCGCTGAAACTTTAATGAAGTACCGGTTAAACGGCGTGGTAATACTTTACCCTGATCGTTAACAAATTTCAATAAAAAGTTTGCGTCTTTGTAATCGATATACTTAATACCGTTCTTTTTAAAACGGCAGTATTTTTTACGATTGTCCTCTACTTTAGGGGCAGTTACGTATTTAATTTGATCGTTAGCCATTAGTTTGCATCCTCCGCTTTAGCTGCAGGCTTTTTATTGAAAGCACCGCTACGTTTTTTCTCGTTGTAAGCTATGGCATGTTTGTCCAAAGCAATTGTCAGGAAACGCAAAACACGCTCATCGCGTCTTAACTCGACTTCCAATTTGTTAATTAATTCACCTGGAGCCTTAAATTCAGTTAAGTGATAGTACCCTGTAGTTTTCTTTTGGATAGGGTACGCTAGTTTTCTCAAACCCCAATTATCCTCCTGGACAATTTCGGCTCCGCCGTCAGTAAGAACTTTGCTGTATTTTGCAATTGCCTCTTTAGCAGTTTCTTCTGACAACAACGGGGTTAGAACGATCACGATTTCGTACTGTTGCATTGTTATTGCTTTAATTTTTAATTATTTACCCGTACAATACGGGGCTGCAAATGTAGTAAGAAGTTTATACTTATGCAAGTGCAATTAAATATAATATTAAGTTAACCGTAAGGCCATATAAGGCGATTAATTTTAAAACATTAATACAGGCCAATTGTCCTAATAATAACCAAACTGATACCGCCATGAAGTTTACTGATTTCAATACCGACAAAACAGAGCACGCTAATTTCATGTATGACACCATTTATTTTCAAGAACCCGGCGAGAAGGACTATGATAACGATAGCTGGGAAGACGAAAATGATGAGGATCTTGACGACGAGGAATTTGAAGATGAGGCCGAAGATATTGACGATATGCATGAAATACGCGTTGATGACGATTTGAACGAGCCGGGCGAAGACGATGAGTATGATATAACCAAACCTGATCCTGAAGACGATCATCTGCCTGAAGAGGAAGAATAATTCACTCCGTTGTTCTGAACTTGTTTCAGGAACTTAAAACGCTGATAGTAAACGCCGGTCGCTTAGTGCGTGAGATGCCAAAATAATTCGGCATGGCATTGAATAATGTTCGATTTACCGAAGTTTTGAAAGTCTGGTAAGCAGCCTTAACCAGTGCTACCTTCCATCAGCATTTATCAACAATCAAAACCAACCCTTTCAGGAGCCGTAATTTGTTGCTACCTTAGTAGCTGTGGATAATTTCATTGTTTCGGCACGCAAATATCGCCCGGCTACTTTTGAAACCGTTGTCGGTCAGCAACATATAACAAACACCCTAAAAAACGCCATTAAGCATAACCAGCTGGCGCAGGCGTTTTTGTTCTGTGGGCCGCGTGGCGTGGGCAAAACCACCTGCGCGCGTATCCTTGCCAAAACCATTAATTGCGAAAATTTGCAGCCTAACGGCGAGGCTTGCGGCACGTGTTCAAGCTGTCAGTCTTTCCAAAATGGCAACTCCTTTAATATACATGAGCTTGATGCGGCATCCAACAACTCGGTCGACGATATACGCAGCCTGATTGAGCAGGTGCGCATACCTCCGCAGGGTGCGCGCTATAAAGTGTATATTATTGATGAGGTGCACATGCTATCGCAAGCGGCATTTAATGCCTTTCTGAAAACACTGGAAGAACCGCCGCATTACGCCATATTTATATTAGCGACAACCGAAAAACATAAAATTCTGCCGACTATCCTGTCGCGCTGCCAGATTTTTGACTTTAACCGCATCCGTGTGGAGGATATGGCTAACCACCTGGCATCCATCGCCAAAAAAGAAAACATCCGGTATGAGGATGACGGCCTGCATATCATCGCCCAAAAAGCTGATGGCGGCTTGCGCGATGCTTTGTCGATGTTTGACCAGATCGTTAGCTTTTCTGGCGCCAATGTTACCTATCGCGCAGCGATAGATAACCTGAACATTCTTGATTACGATTATTACTTTAATATCACCGAAAGCCTGCTTACTGAAAATACAGCTAAAACATTGTTATATTTTGATGAGATCTTATCAAAAGGTTTCGATGGTGCGCACTTTATATCGGGCTTATCTGAACACTTTCGTAACCTGTTGGTAACTAAAGATGCCTCGACAGTGAAATTGCTTGAAGTAAGCGAGGGTATCAAGAACAAATATGTACAGCAATCGCAGGCATCAAGTGCGTCTTTCCTGATGTCGGCATTAAGTATTGCCAACCAATGCGATCTGAACTATAAGCTGAGCAAAAATCAACGCCTGCAGGTTGAGCTGGCCTTGTTAAAAATGTGTCATTTGCAGTCGGTTTTTAATCTCGCCAACGCCCCGCAAACTGCAATGCCCGACAACGAGCAATTAAAAAAAAAACCTGATACCTCAACAGTAGCAGCTCTGCAGCAACCGGCAACGCCAGGCAATAGTATATCTATGGTGGCAGATACACCGGCTAGTTATTCATCAGCACCGAAAACTGCCGAGCCCGTTAAAGTACCTGTAGCTGAACCGGTTAAACCGGCGCCTACCCAAACTCCAGTTTTGGAAGATAAGCCCAAACCGGCGTTTATTCCCAATTCAGGTGCAGCATTATCAATAAAAATACCATCACTTAAAGATATCGGCAACGTTACCGAATCCGCGCTTGACGAAGAAGACCCTTACGAAAAAGGTGCGGGCAAAGATGATTTTAGCCTTGACGCTTTTTTGAAACACTGGCACACCTTTGCGGCACGCGTTAAAGCCGAGGGCAAGATGAATTTGTTTACCATATTTTCGTCTGAAGCGCCTAAGATGCTTAAGCCTTATGTTTTTGAGGTAGTGGTTGAAAATAAAATTCTGGAACAGGAGTTTCGCGACGATAAACCGCAGCTGATGAACTACCTGCGCAAATCGCTCAATAACTACGATATTGAGGTAAACACCCGTATTGATGAGCAGGTACGCATAAAGCGCCCCTACACCAGCCAGGAAAAATACCAGTACCTGGCCACCAAAAACCCCAAACTGGTCGAATTGCGCCAGCGTTTTAACCTGGATTTCGATTAGTCCTAATTCACATTAATTTCGTTTACATCATTGCGCGGCACGAAGCAATCTCTGCGTAACAGTTGTTGTTACCAAACATGTGCAGAGGTTGCTTCGTGTCGCGCAATGGACGTGTATTGAAACTTATAAATTATAAATTTTACTTAGGGGTATCATTTTTTGGATAACCTTCTTCATCAAGATCGTCGCGGTCATCCTCAGGCGTGTGTGCCAGGTCTTCATCTATCGAGCTGACGTTTACCACTTCGCCATGATCTACGTGCATGCCCAGTTGGTCAACGTCGTCTTCTAATGATTCATTGGGTATGTACTCATCCGTTGCGTCATAGGGGTTAGCTTCGTCGTAGGTTGAATCGAAGTCGTCGCCTACTCTTGGAGCCGTATTGTATGGATCGGGGTGGTCATAATCAGGGTCGTCGCCAGGTACGTCAATTTCGTAACTGTTGCTATCCTCATTAAACTTTAACTGATCTTTGTCAATGGTTTCGCCCAGTTCATCTTTCAAGGTTTCATCTCTGTCGTCGTTCTCGTTGTTAAACGGATCATTGTTGTGTTTCATAGGTTTATTGCTTATATCCTAATTTACTAGAAAAAATCCTGCCAAAAAATGATCAGTAATAAAAAAAGGAAGGTTAGTTAGCTATTTGTTTGCGGTAAGTAGCTACAGCCCCAACAGCTACTTTAAAACCGATGGATATTTGCGAATAGGTATCTTTTTGCTTACCGGCTGTAAAGCCATCCAGTCCGTCACCCAAAACAAAATTATTCTGATAACCTAGGTCAAGCTTAAAACCCGGTTCGCCCCATTTATTAAAAAACTTAAACTCATACCCAATGCGGGCCGGTATTACCAGTTGTTTGGATTTATTGTCGCCAGCTGTATAGAATCCCGGAACTTTCACCGAGGCGCGGTTAATGTCAACAACATTATTGATCACCACCCCCAGGCCTGTTGACAGGTACAGGTTTTTAAAGGCGTTGGCCATACCGCCGTCGCTATAGTCAATAAGCTCGCCCATTTGCAGCTGGCCGCGCATAAACACTGCATTAAAGTTATTGGTAAACTGCCTGCCTGTAGTGGTTTTCAGTGAGTCGCCGCCGCGCAGGGTGCCGGTTTGCACTTCTATAATATAATTAATGTAAGGGCTTACATTATAATTGAATGTTAA
>Ga0153956_1003175_pt1 | contig 10897 bp, 10 predicted proteins | sample TSFL040MetaG_FD_104704 | JGI IMG/M metagenome (GOLD analysis project Ga0153956, IMG submission 104704) | Attine ant fungus gardens microbial communities from Florida, USA - TSFL040 MetaG | ecosystem: Host-associated > Fungi > Mycelium > Unclassified | place: USA: Florida, Wekiwa Springs...
GGCCAGGAACACCAGGTAGAATGTATCGCCGCCCGCCAGCGGGGCGGCGCCGGCATCGAACGGGCGGCAGGCCAGCCAGGCGGCGACGCCGCAGGCCAGCGCGCCATAGAACCGGATATGCCGCGACAAGGCGGCCGGCAGCCCCTTCATGGGCGGAGGTTAGCTCAAGCCGGCAGGCGCGCAACCATTCCTGTCAGGGACGGCGCGCGGCGGGTGGATGGGTATGGGATACCAGCCGATATCCCGACATGACATGGCCGGGCTTGACCCGGCCATCCCCCGTCCCGCGCCCCGTCATGGACCGGCGGTTACAGCCGGAAGCGGACCTGGTCGATCCAGAAGCGTTCCAGGCGCTTCAGGGTCGTGTTCAGGCTGTCGAGATCCGCGCCGCCGACATTGCCCACCGCTTCCAGCGAGCCCAGATGGCGGTCGAACAGTTCGCGCAGCATGTCGCGCACCGCCTCGCCCTTGACGGTCAGGCGCACCAGCACCGAGCGGCGGTCGGCCTCGGAGCGTTCATGGTGGATGTAACCGCCTTCCACCAGCTTCTTGAGATTGTAGGAGACGTTGGAGCCCAGATAATGGCCGCGGGTGCGCAGCTCGCCCGCCGTCAGTTCCTGGTCGCCGACATTGAACAGCAGCAGCGCCTGGACCGAATTGACCTCGCGCTCGTCGCGGCGGTCGAGTTCGTCCTTGATCACGTCGAGCAACTGACGATGCAGCCGCTCCACGAGATTGAGGGTCTCGAGATAATGTTTGCGGACCGTCGGCGCGCCGCCAAGCGCCACCGCGGTCTGCGGTTTGGCCATAGCTGTCATCTTCACCCCCCGCTTTTTGCAGGGCCCACCTGTTGTTACGGCCAAGATAGGCGGGATGTCTTAAAGACGCGTAAAATGCGCTGTTGCGGCGGCAACACTTTCGCAGACGGCGCGATCATGTCCGGTCATGGCAAACGGACGGTTAACGCGGCCGGAAAAATCAGAACAGTTCCGCCCGCGGATCGGGCACGAAGAAATCCGCGGTGTCCGCGACCGCCGCCAGCGCGGCGGGCCGCCATTCCGGCGCGCGGTCCTTGTCCACCAGCGCCGCGCGCACCCCTTCGGCGAAATCGTGCCCCTGTATCACCTTGGCCGCCAGCCGGTATTCCATGGCGAGGCATTGCCGCAGGTCCAGCCCGGCGGCCTCCCGGATCTCGCGGAAGGCCAGTTTCACCGAGGTCGGCGACATCGCGCGGATGGCCCGGGCCGCTTCCCGCGCGAAATCGCCGCCGTCGCGGTCCAGCCGCTCCAGCACGCCTTCCACCGTCGCGGCGGAGAACAGCGCCGCCATCCGGCGGCGCTGTCCGGCCAGCGGGCCGGGCCCGGTCTTGCGCGCCGCCGGCGCGATGGCGGCATCGACGCTTTCGCCCGCCGCCAGCGCCGCGATCACCGCTTCGAAACCGCCGACCGCGTGCGTCACCAGCCCGGCATCGCGCGCATCCTCCAGGCCGATCTGCGCGCCCGTGAGCCCCAGATACAGTCCCAACCGGTCCGGCAGGCGCGACAGGAAATGGCTGGCCCCCACATCGGGGATGAAGCCGATCGCCGCCTCCGGCATGGCGAAGCACAGCGTGGCGTCGGCCAGGCGGTATCGTCCGTGTACGGAAATACCCGCGCCGCCGCCCATGCAGATGCCGTGCAGCAGCGCGACATAGGGTTTCGGGTATGACCCCACCAGCGCGTTGAGCCGGTATTCGTCGCGCAACAGCTTGAGCCCGTCATCCGACCCGGCCAGCACCGCCGCGCGCACGGCGCGCACATCGCCCCCGGCGCAGAAGGCCCGCCCCTCGCCCCGGATCGCCACGGCCCTGACGGCGTCGTCACCGGCCCAGGCCGCCAGTTGCGCCGCCAGCGCCCGGATCATGCCGTGGGTCAGGGCGTTCAGCGCCTGCGGCCGGGCCAGGGTCAGCAGGCCCAGCGCTCCGCGTTTTTCCGCGTTAATGTGGCTTTCCATGCGCCAGACTTGCGCCGCCCGTCCCGCTTTGGCAAGACACGCCGCGATGAGCAGCTATCCGCAAATCCGCATGCGCCGGCTTCGCCGCCACGACTGGACCCGCCGCATGGTGGCGGAGAACACGCTGTCGCCGGCCGACTTCATCTGGCCGGTGTTCGTGATCGAGGGCGACAACAGGCGCGAGCCGGTCGCCTCCATGCCCGGCGTGGACCGGCTGTCGGTGGACCTGGTGGCGAAGGCGGCGAAGGAAGCCGCCGATCTGGGCATTCCGGTCATCGCGCTGTTTCCGCAGACGCCCGCCGCGCTGAAGTCCGACGACGGCCGCGAGGCGCTGAACGCGGACAACCTGGTCTGCCGCGCCGTGCGCGCGATCAAGCGGGACGTGCCGCAGGTCGGCGTGCTGTGCGACGTGGCGCTGGACCCCTACACCTCCCACGGCCATGACGGCATCCTGCGCGACGGCGACGTGCACAATGACGCGACGCTCGACATGCTGGTGAAACAGGCGCTTGTGCAGGCGCAGGCCGGTTGCGACATCATCGCGCCGTCCGACATGATGGATGGCCGAATTGGCAAGATCCGATCCGCCCTGGAAGAGTCCGGCCACCACAACACCCTGCTGATGGCCTATGCCGCCAAATACGCCTCGGCCTTCTACGGCCCGTTCCGCGACGCGGTGGGCAGCGCCAAGGCCCCGGATACCCCCGGCATGAAGGCCGGCGACAAGCGCACCTACCAGATGGACCCGGCCAATGGCGACGAGGCGTTGCGCGAAGTGGCGCTCGACCTGGCGGAAGGCGCCGACATGGTGATGGTCAAGCCGGGCATGCCCTATCTCGACCTGGTGCGGCGGGTGAAGGAGCGTTTCGGCGTGCCCACCTTCGCCTATCAGGTGTCGGGCGAATACGCGATGCTGGCGGCGGCCTTCGAGAAAGGCTGGCTGGAGCGCGAGCGCACCGTGCTGGAATCGCTGACCGCCTTCAAGCGCGCCGGGGCCAGCGGCATCCTCACCTATTTCGCGGTGGAAGCGGCGCGGCTGCTCAAGGCGCGGGCGTGACCCGTTGAACCTCACGCCGCATCTGCACAGACGCCGCCTGTTTTCCGGGCAGCGCTGGCGCATGCGGCTGGTGTTCTGGGGCGGCGCGCTGGCGGTGGGCCTGGTCAGCGTCGCCTTCGCCTGGGCGGCGGGCCGCGCGCAATTCCTGTTCCTGCATCTGGTGGCGTGGCCCTGGCTGGCTTTCCTGCTGACGCCGGCTTTGTTCGTGCTTTCGGCCTGGCTGACGCGGCGCTTCTTCGCCGGCGCGCAGGGGTCGGGCATTCCCCAGGCCATTGCCGCGCGGCGGGCGCGGCACCGCCGCGACGCCCTGCTGTCGGTGCGCCTGACGCTGGGCAAGATCCTGCTCACCCTGCTGGGGCTTCTGGGCGGCGCCTCGATCGGGCGCGAGGGCCCCACCGTGCAGGTGGGGGCGGCGATCATGCTGCAGGCGGGAAAATGGGGCGGCATGGGGCGGGCGCGCGGGCTGATCCTGGCCGGTTCGGCGGCGGGCGTGGCGGCGGCCTTCAACACGCCGCTGGCGGGCATCGTCTTCGCCATCGAGGAGATGGGACGCGCCTTCGAACAGCGCTCCAGCGCGCTGGTGCTGATCGCCGTGATCCTGGCGGGCATCGCCAGCCTGGGGCTGGTCGGCAATTACAGCTATTTCGGCAGCACCAGTTCCATGCTGCTGGTGACCATCGACTGGATCTCGGTGCTGGCCTGCGGCATCGCGGGCGGCACGCTGGGCGGATTGTTCGCCCGCGCCGTGCTGTGGGTCAACAAGCGCATGGCCCGCTGGACCGCGCCCATGCCGATGCGCCGCGCGCTGATCGCGGCGGGCGCCTGCGGACTGGTGGTCGCCGCCTGCGGCCTGGCGAGCGGCGGCGCCACCTATGGCACCGGCTATGAAGCGGCGCGCGGCGCGGTGGAAGGCCATGCCCTGGGCTGGAGCTTCACGCCGCTGAAATTCCTCGCCACCCTCGCCTCCACCCTGTCGGGAATCCCCGGCGGGCTGTTCGCGCCGTCGCTGTCGGTGGGCGCGGGGCTGGGCAGCATCATCGCGCCGCTGCTGGGGGTGCATGCGGTGGGCGCCACCGTGCTGCTGGCCATGTGCGCCTATTTCGCGGGCGTGGTGCAGGCCCCGATCACCGCCGCCGTCATCATCGGCGAAATGAGCAACGCCACCGCCATGCGCCTGCCCCTGCTGCTGGCGGCGCTGATCGGCTATGGCGTGTCGCGGCTGTTCCAGAAGGAATCGCTCTACCACGCCATGGCGGAAAATTACCTGGGCGGCGAAGCGGACGCGGCCCCGGTGAAGCCCGCGCCCGCTTCCCACGCCTGAAGCTTACTCCCGGCTGGTCGCGAACAGGCTGCGCAGGATGATTTCCGACCGCGCCGGCAGCACCGCCAACCCGCTGCGCCGCTGGCCCAGGTCGATGACATTCTCCAGCACCAGCATGGCCAGGCCATGCACGGCCGCCCATACCGCCAGACCCAGCCCGCCGTCATGCAGCGCCTTGCCGATCTCCTCGCCGATGGCGTCGGCCTTCAGCCCCAGCGCGGGAAACTGGTCGCGGTTGGGCAACTGGCCGCCGAACATCAGCCGCGCCAGCGCCGGGCGCTGGGCGACGAAGCGCATATAGGCCGCGCCGATGGTGGCGATCTTGTCCGGCTCGCTGCCGGGCAGCTTGGCGGCTTCCGCCAGCTGCTCGCGCAATTCGTCGAAGCCTTCGATGGAAAGCTCCGCCAGCAGCGCCTCGTGATTGGGAAAATGCCGGTAGGGCGCGGCATGGCTGACGCCCGCCTTGCGGGCGACGGCCCGCAGGGTCAGCGCGGAAAGCGATTCTTCTTCCAGGATGGACCGCGCCGCCTCCAAGAGCCCGTTGCGCAGGTCGCCGTGATGATAGCTTCGTCCGGGCGCGGCCTGGGGAGCCGTGTCCGCGCCGATGTTCCGTTCATTCATACTTATTTCCTACTCTTTATGGCTTGTCCCCCTTTCGTGCGTGCTCCTGGCGCACGAAGAGACTGGACGTGTCCCAACGCTTGCCCCCCCAATTCTCCACTTCGGCATAGAACTGGTCCACCAGCGCCGTCATCGGCAGGCTGACGCCCTGCTTGCGCGCCTCCTCCAGCGCGATGCCCAGGTCCTTGCGCATCCATTCCACGGCGAAGCCATGATCGTATTCGTTGGCGTTCATGGTCTTGACGCGGTTCTCCATCTGCCAGCTCTGGGCGGCGCCCTTGGAGATCACGTCGGTGACATTCTCGATGTCCAGCCCCGCCGCCCGCATCAGGCTATAGGCTTCCGCCAGGCCCTGGACGATGCCGGCGATGCAGATCTGGTTGGCCATCTTGGTGAGCTGGCCCGACCCCGCCGGACCGACCCGCTTGGCGAGCTTGGTATAGGCAAGCATCACCGCTTCCGCCCTGGCATAGGTCGCCTCGTCGCCGCCGCACATGATGCCCAGCTTGCCGTTGACCGCGCCCGCCTGGCCGCCCGAAACCGGCGCGTCCACGAAATCGAAGCCCCGCTTCTTCGCCTCGGCATAAAGCTCGCGGGCGATAACGGCGCTGGCGGTGGTGTGGTCGACGAAAACCGCGCCCTTCCTCATGGCGTCGAAGGCGCCGTTGGGGCCCAGCGTCACTTCGCGCAGGTCGCTGTCGCGGCCGACGCAGCAGAACACCATGTCCTGGTCCCTGGCGGCGTCCGCCGGGGTGGGCGCGGACTTGCCGCCATATTCGGCGACCCAGGCCTTGGCCTTCTCGCCGTTGCGGTTATAGACGGTGACATCATGGCCGGCCTTCTTCAGGTGCCCCGCCATCGGATACCCCATCACGCCCAGGCCGATGAATGCGACTTTCATTCTATTCCACCACTTCGATCTCAGGAGTTGCGCCGGCCGCGAAACTGGGACGCCTCATCAGCCATATAACCGCAAACACAGGCAAAGAAACCACAAACATGAAAAGGAAATCGTTGGCGTAAGCCTGCACTTGCGCGCGGTATTCTATGAGAGAATTCAGATTTGCCAACCCAAAAGGGATCTGGGGATTCATCATCATGGAAGGGCCGTTGACGCCCAACGCCCGGTTGAAGGGGGATGCATGGGCCGAAAGCTGGGCGTGCAGGGTCTGCACGCTGCTGGCCAGGATGGTGGAAGTCAGCGACACGCCGATCGCCGAGCCGATGTTGCGCATCAGGTTCGTCAGGCCCGCGCCGTCCGTGCGCTGTTCCGAGGTGAGCGTGGCGAAGGCCACCAGGTTCATGGGGACGAAAACCAGTCCCATGCCCAATCCCTGAACAAACGTCACCCACGACACGGCACCGGCGCTGATGTCGGGAGTCCAGGCGGTCATGTCCCACATCGACCAGCACAACAGGGCCGCCCCCGCCGTCATCAGGATGCGCGGATCCACTTTCATGGTCAGCCGCCCGGCGAACAGCATGGCGAACATCACGCCCAGACCGCGCGGCACCATCAGGAAGCCGGTCTGGGTCACCGAACGGCCCGACAGGGTCTGCAGATAGGGCGACAACAGCGCCGAGGACGCCAGCAGCACCAGCCCCATGGCGAACATCAGCACCAGGCCGCCGACGAAATTGCGGTCCCGGAAGATGCTGCGGGGGATGAAGGGCTTCTTCGCGGTCAGCATATGGACCAGGAACAGATAGAGCGCGATGCCGGCGATGATCGCCTCGATCACGATCTCGCCGGAACTGAACCAGTCCTTGGTGGTGCCGCGGTCCAGCAGCAACTGCAGCGCCGCCAGGCCCACCGACAGGGCGCCGAAGCCGAACCAGTCGAATTTCAGGCTGGAATCGCGGGCGGTGTCCTTGAAGAACACCCATAGCAGGCCGCAGGCCGCCACGCCGAACGGCACGTTGATATAGAACACCCAGCGCCAGTCATAGGCGTCGGTCAGCACCCCGCCCAGGGTCGGGCCCAGGATCGGCCCCAGCATCACGCCCATGCCCCAGATCGCCATCACGCCGCCGCGCCTGGCGGGCGGATACATGTCCAGCATCACCGCCTGCGACAGCGGGCCCAGCGCGGCGCCGAACACGCCCTGGACCAGGCGGAACAGCACCATCTGGGGCAGCGACTGCGCCGCGCCGCACAACATCGAGGCGACGGTGAAGCCGGCGATGGACGTGATGAGGAAATTCTTCTTGCCGAAACGCGCCGCCAGCCAGCCCACCGGCGCGGTCATGATCGCGGCGGCGATGATATAGCTGGTCAGGACCCAGGTGATCTGGTCGTAGCTGGCCGACAGGCTGCCTTCCATATAGGGCAGCGCGACATTGGCGATGGTGGTGTCCAGCGCCTGCATCAGCACGCCGGCCATCGAGCCGATCAGCACGGCCCATTCCGCGACCTTGCTGTCATACTGGTGCGCGGCGTGGGGCGCGTGCTGGGCGGCCGCCGGCACCTAGAGGCCGTTCATCATGCGCCACCAGCGGCGATGGCCGGTGTCGATGGTGATGACGCTGCTCATGCCCGCGCGCAGCGGCCTGTCGCATTCGCCATGGTCGATGGCGACGCGCACCGGAATGCGCTGCACCACCTTGACCCAGTTGCCGCTGGCATTTTCCGCCGGCAGCGCCGAGAAACTGGAATCCGAGCCGGCGCTGACGCTGTCGACATGGCCCTGCCACTTGCAGCCGGGATAGGTGTCGACGGTGATGGCGACCGGCTGGCCGGGATGGACATGGGTGAGTTCGGTTTCCTTGAGGTCGGCGGAAACCCAGACCTTGTCGCCGATCAGGCCCACCGCGCTGGTGGTGGTGAAGGCCGAAAGGGCCGAGATCACCAGGGTGCCGGGCTGCAGCGAATCCACCTCGCCCACCGTGCCGCTGAAGGGTGCGCGCACCGTGGCATGGTCGAACTGGCGCTGCGCCTCGTCCACCGCGGCCTTGGCCTTCAGGTAATCGGGCGTCTGCTGCGCCGGCAGGGCGGGATTGCCGTTCAGCTTGGCCAGCGAGGTGGCGGCGGTCTGCTTCAGCGAGGCCAGCGTCGCCTGCGAGGACAGCAGCGCGGCGCGGGCGGTGTCCACCTGCATGGCGGCGATGGCGTTCTGCTTCTGCAGCGCCTGGTAGCGGTTGTAGGTCTGCTGGTTGACGTTGACCTGCGCCGCCTGGGCGTTCACCTGGGCGACCGCCGCGGCATAGGTGGCGCGGGTGGATTCGACATCCTGCACCGTCGCGGCCAGCGCGGCCTGGGCGTTTTCCAGCGCGATGACGAAGGGCCTGGGGTCCAGGGTGAACAGCACCTGCCCGGCCTTGACCTTCTGGCCTTCGCGCACATTGACGCCCTGCACCAGGCCGGACACGTCGGTGGAGACCATCAGCTTGTTGGCATGCACATAGGAATCGTCGGCCGTCACATAGCGTCCGCCCGCCAGATAGACGGCGGCGGAGATGGCGAGCACGATCGCCACGCCCCAGATCATCAGCACGCGGCGCAGCCGCGCCTTGTCGGCCCAGAGGGCCCCGGCCCAACTGGCGCGCGGCGGGTTGGCGGCATAGGCGGAATCGGCGGACGACATGCTATTCTCCCGCCGCGGGCAGGCGCGCCGGCGGTTCCGTGGTCAGTTGGCTTTTCATCTTCAGCAGCGCGGCGGTGACGAGGTCCACCGTCGCCTCGTCCAGCCCGGCGGTGATGTCGTTGAACAATTCGTCCTTGTAGCGCCGGATCTCCTGCAGGATCGGCTCGGCGGCCGGCAACAGATGCAGGCGGCGGATGCGGCGGTCGGACGGGTCGAGGCGGCGTTCCAGCAGTCCCCGTGCCTCCAGCCGGTCCACCAGGCGGCCCACGGTGATGGGCTCCACCTCGCAGACGGCGGCCATTTCGTTCTGGGTCATCCCCGGCATCCGCGCCAGGCGGGCCAGGATGATCCCCTGCGCGCGGGTCATGCCATAGGCACGGGCCCAGCGGTCGAAACGGGTCCGCATCAGGCGGGCCACGTCATACAGTTCCAGCAGCATTTCGTTGTTTCGCATGGTCGGGAACGTAAGCCACGTTATGATAACGTACAATAATATAAGCCAGCTAACTGGTGCAATGCAGCCATGTATCCGGCGGCAGGCCGGTCCCTCGCGGCCCGCAGGGGGGCAAAGAAAAAGGGCGGCCACGGGGCCGCCCTTTTCCGAACAGGTCCGGACCCGGCCTACATGCCCGAACCGGCGATGCCCTTCCACGAGGCCTCGATGGCCTTCACGGCATTCTCCGGCAGCGGAACATACTGGAGCGAGGTGGCTTCCTTGTCGCCATTCTCATAGGCCCACTTGAAGAATTTGAGGGCTTCCGCCGACGCCGCCTTGTCGCGCGGATTCTTGTACATGATCGCCCAGGTGGCGCCGGTGATCGGCCAGGCATTGTCGCCGGGCTGGTTGACCAGCACCATGTTGAACTCCTGGCTGGCGGCGCCCACCCAGTCGGCGCCCGCCGCGCCGGCGCGGAAGGTGTCGATGTTGGGTTCCAGCGTCTTGCCGGAGCGGTTGATCAGCTTGGTGTAGGCCATGTGGTTCTGCATGGCATAGGCATATTCGACATAGCCGATCGAGCCCGCCAGCTGGTTCACCGTGCCGGCCACGCCTTCATTGCCCTTGCCGCCAACGCCCACCGGCCATTCGATGGCGGTGTCGGCGCCGACGCTGCCGGCCCATTCCTGGCTCACCTTCGACAGATAGTTGGCGAAGATGAAGGTGGTGCCTGAACCGTCCGAACGGTGGACGACCAGGATGTTCATGTTCGGCAAGGCCAGCTTGGGATTGAGCTTGCGGATGGCGGGATCGTTCCACCGCTTGATCTTGCCCTGATAGATGGCGGCGACGGTGGGGCCGTCCAGCACCAGTTGCCCGGCCTGGATGCCCGGAACATGGACCACGACGGTGATGCCTCCGACGATCACGGGAAACTGGGTCAGGCCCGCGGCGTTGAGGTCGGCGACCGACATCGGCTTGTCCGAGGCGCCGAAGGTCACGGTCTTGGCCTTGATCTGGGCGATGCCGCCGCCCGAGCCGATCGACTGATAGTTGATGCGGCTGCCGCCGGTATAGGCCGCCGACCATTTCGACAGGATGGGATAGACGAAGGTCGAGCCCGCGCCGGTGATGTCGGCCGCGGAGGCGCTGCCGGCGAAGACGCCGCCGGCGAGGACCGCGGCGGAAATGAGCTTGAGTATATTCATGGTTTTTCCTTTCAGGGATTTGCTGGCGGTTACCACTGGAAATCGCCGAACAGGCCGATTTCGTTATAGGTGCCGTGCATGGCGCCGGTCGTCGCGCCGATGGTGCCGTTGGAGTCGGTGAACGAGCCGCGATAGACCGCGTCATGCTTGTAGGCCAGGGAGAAGTCGACGATCTTCGTCGGGCTCCAGGTGATGCCGAGATTGTAGTATTCGTTGTTCTTGCCCGGCGCCGTGCGGGTGTTGGTGTCCACCGAGTCGAAGCGGCCGAACACCGACCATTGCGGCACGAAGGTGTAGGAGGCGAAGCCCGACACGCCGTGGGAGCTGTCGCCGGGCGACGCGGTCGCGACAAGGCCGGAGGAAAAGTTGGACGAGGTGAAATACTCGACCCCGGCGCGCAGGCCGTTGCCGACATAGGCCGCCAGGATGTCGAAACGGGTGGCGTCCTTGTCGGTGGGGATGCCGTAAGCCACGCCCTGCTTGCCGACATAGCCGCCGACGCCCAGGTTGAAGCCCTCATAGACGGCGCTGATGCGGCCTTCGAAATCCGGGTGGTCGAAGCGGTTGGTGCCGCCGCCGGTCGGGATCTTCTTGTAGCCGCCGCCGTTGATCGCGGCGAAGTCGTAGCTGAGGATGCCGTCCCAGGCGGTGCCCAGCACATGCACGCCCCAGTCGGCC
>Ga0153956_1003176_pt1 | contig 10897 bp, 13 predicted proteins | sample TSFL040MetaG_FD_104704 | JGI IMG/M metagenome (GOLD analysis project Ga0153956, IMG submission 104704) | Attine ant fungus gardens microbial communities from Florida, USA - TSFL040 MetaG | ecosystem: Host-associated > Fungi > Mycelium > Unclassified | place: USA: Florida, Wekiwa Springs...
GAGAGACGCCCATCCGTTCCCGCCGCCGCACCTCGGCTCGGCGGCGGGGCGCGAACCGGGCTCACACCACTTTCTCACCTGCCGGCGTCACTTCGAAGGGGGTCGGTGAATGATCGGGGCTAGAGCAAGGTCAGCCATGAGTTGGCGGCACGTTACGTGATCGCGATTTCAGACCGGGGCGGCGGCGGGGGTGCGGGCGCGGAGGCGCACGCGGAGGTTCTTCGGGCTCATCGTGAAGCCGAGCAGCTCGGTGACCGGCTCGGCGGTCGGGTCGAGGGAGATCTCGAAGTTGCGGGCGATCATCGCCAGGGCCGTCTTCGCCTCGAGGAAGGCGAGGTTGCGGCCGGGGCAGAAGCGGGGCCCGGCGCCGAAGGTGAGGAAGGACTTCTGGTCGGGCGCGGCGAGGTCGGAGTCCTCGAGCCAGCGCTCGGGGCGGAACTCCGGGGCGCGGTCGACGTCGCGCAGGCCCGCCTTGCGGGTGAGGAGCAGGATGCGGGTGCCGGCGGGCATCGCGATCCCGGCGACCTCGGTGTCGGCGAGCGGCTCGGCGGAGCCGATCGGCGCGACCGACTTCAGGCGCATCGACTCGCGCAGGACGCCCTCGCCGTAGGCGAAGCGGTCGACCGTCTCGTACGCCGTCGGGTAGAGGTCCTCGCCGAGCACCTCGCGCGCCTCCTCCGCCCAGCGCTCCTGCACCTCCGGCATCGTCGCCAGCGCGTCGATCGTCCAGGCCATCGTGTGCGAGGTGGTGTCCTCGCCGGCCAGCAGCAGGGTGAAGACGTTGGCGCGGATCTCCTCGTCGTCCAGCGTCCCGTCGTTTTCCTGCGCGGCGATCATCCCCTCGAGGAAGTTCTCCGGCGCCTCGCACAGCTCCGGCCGGGCGGCGATCCGCTCGCGCGCCTCGTCCATGAAGGAGGTCACGGCGGGACCCAGTGCCGCCAGCGAGCGGTCGAGCTCCCGGTCGGCGGGCAGTTTCACGTAGCGCCAGTAGGGGAACGGCGCGAGCAGGCGGCGGTTGGTCGCGTGGAAGACGCGGTGGAGGTGCTCCTGCAGCTCGCCGTCGCCGCGCTCCAAGGTGTTGAGATCGCGACCGAAGGCGAGCGCGGAGGTGACGTCCACGGTGAAGGAGGAGAGCGCCGCGCCGATCTCGATCGGCCGCCCGTCCCGCGCCGCGGGGTCCAGGCGCGCGTGCAGCCGCCGGGTGCAGGTGGCGACGATCTCGAAATAACGCTGCAGGTGGTTGCTGTTCAGCGCCGTCACCGCGAGGCGGCGGGAGCGTCGCCAGTCGTCGCCCTCGGCGGCGAACACGCCGGGCGTCCCCCACTGTTCCCTGGTGATCGTCTCGATCTCGCTCCAGCGGCTGAAGCCGTCGGGGCGCTCGCGCAGCACCGTGTTGATCACGTCGGGGTCGGCGATCACGACGATCCGCCGCGGCCCGATGTCGAAGCGGTAGATCGGCCCGTAGCGGTCGCTCCATCGCTCGGCCACGAGGTGCATGCTGCTTGCCCGGACCTGGTGGGCGTTCCCCAGCACGGGGAGCCGCCGCGGCCCGGGCAGTTCCTCGATCGTCCTCAGCGACGTCGACGCCATCGAGGCGTCAGTGTCGCAGACTCAACAAGGTCCTTTAAGTAATTAATCGTTAACCGTGCGGCCGCTCAGGCGGACTTCGGCGCGAGCTCGATGACCGGGATCTTCCGGTCGGTGGCCGCCTCGTATTCGGCGAACTGCGGCTGCTGCGCCTTCTGGACCTCGTAGATGCGGTCCCGTTCCTCGCCGCTGATCTCGACCGCCATCGCTTCGATGGTGTCGCCGCCGATCTCGACCGAGACGTCGGGGTTGGCCTTCAGGTTGTGGAACCAGCCCGGATGGTTCGGCGCGCCGCCTTTGGAGGCGAAGATGAAGGTCCGGCCGTCCTCGGGCAGGTAGACCAGCGGGGTCACGTACTCCGTCCCCGACTTGGCGCCGACGTTGTGCAGGAGGAGCAACGGTTTGCCCTCGAACATGCCCCCGGCCGACCCGCCGTTGGCCCGGAACTCCTCGATCACCTGTGCGTTGAAGTCGTTCATGGGCGGGACTCTAGATGGTTGATTCGGTGGGCTTGGCGGTTCGGGAGGGGTGGAAGGGACGGGGTAAGGGACGACGGCCGTCTCGGCCACGGCCCTGGCAGGCTGTGGCCGTGGCCGAGACGGCCGGGGATGTGGGGAGTGGCGGCGGGCGTCCACGCGAGCGCCACGGCCGCGTCACGGGAGAGGGACGGAAGCGTGACGGGACTCGCGGGTCGTGGGAGAGATGCCGGGAAGGTCACGCTTCCGTGCGTGTTGGGAAACACGCACTTTCGCGCTGAGTGAGTTGACCCCACCATGGTGTGGTCAACTCACTCAGCGCGTCTCCGGGCCCTTTTCAAGGCCCGGGAACGGAAGGAAGACGCGCGGGAGTGTGACGTTCCCGGCGTCTTCGTCGACGGATCGGGCCCTCAGGGGCTCTTCGTGACCGATCGCGCACGGACGTTCACGGAAGTCCGACAACTTCCCGACCCTGGGCGTCCTCCCCGCGAACCCCACACGTCCCGGGCGTCTCGGACACGGCCACAGCCTGCCAGGGTCGTGTCCGAGACGCCCGGGACCCACCTCGGACGGCCGCACCGCCCCGCAGCGCCCCGCCCCGTCGTGTGACCCCACGGCACGCCAAGGAATATCGTGACGCGATACTTTCTCTCGCCGTGCCTTCCACCGACCTCCGTCATCTCGGCGACTTCGACGTCAGCCCGCGCCTGCTGGCGATGGTCGCGTTCGCGCTGCCGATCGGGGCGCTCAGCGCCGGGGTCGCCTGGTGCCTGCTGCGGCTGATCGGCCTGATCACCAACCTCGTCTTCTACCAACGGGTCGGCACCGCGCTCGTCGCCCCCGGCGAAGTCCCCCACTCGCCGTTCCTGATCCTCCTCGCGCCGATCGCCGGCGGGCTCGTGATCGGCCTCGTCGCCCGCTTCGGCTCGGAGAAGATCCGCGGCCACGGCATCCCCGAGGCGATCCAGTCGATCCTCACCGAAGAAAGCAGGGTGCAGCCGCGGGTCGCGCTGCTGAAGCCGCTCGCCAGCGCGATCGCGATCGGCACCGGCGGCCCGTTCGGCGCCGAGGGCCCGATCATCATGACCGGCGGCGCCGTCGGCTCGATCACCGCGCAGCACCTCCACCTGACCGCCGACGAGCGCAAGACCCTCCTCGTCGCCGGCGCCGCCGCCGGCATGGCGGCCACCTTCGACGCGCCCCTCGCCTCCCTCCTCCTCGCGGTCGAGCTCCTCCTCTTCGAGTGGCGCCCGCGCAGCTTCATCCCGGTCGCCGCCGCGGTCGCCATCGCCACCATCGTCCGCATTCCCCTGCTCGGCAGCGGCCCCATCTTCCCGGTGCCGACCGGCAGCCTCCACCTCGACGCCGCCTCCTACGCGCTCTGTGTCGTCTCCGGCGCGGCCGCGGGAGCGCTCGCCCTCCTCGCCACCTCGCTCGTCTACCTCTCCGAGGACGCCTTCGGCCGCCTGCCGATCCACTGGATGTGGTGGCCCGCGATCGGCGGCCTGATCATCGGCATCGGCGGCCTGATCGTCCCGCAGGCGCTCGGCGTCGGCTACGACGTGATCGAAGCCGAGCTGAACGGGCACCATCGCCCTCAACCTCATCATCGGCATCCTGATCGTGAAGACGCTGATCTGGTCCCTCTCCCTGGGCTCGGGGACGTCGGGCGGCGTGCTCGCCCCGATGCTGATGATCGGCGGCGCGCTCGGCGGCCTCGAGGCGCAGATCTTTCCCCACGTCGCCCCCGGCTTCTGGCCGCTGGTCGGCCTCGCGGGCGTGCTCGGCGGGGTGATGCGCTCACCGCTCACCGGCGTCGTCTTCGCGCTCGAGCTGACCCATCGCTATGAAGCCCTGCTGCCCCTCCTGATCGGCGCGACCGCCGCCTACGCGATCTCGATCCTGATCCTCCGCCGCTCCGTCCTCACCGAGAAGATCGCGCGACGGGGCATCCACCTCAGCCGCGAATACAGCGTCGACCCGCTGGAGGTGCTATTCGTCGGCGACGTGATGGGGGACGCGAAGCCGGTCGAGGCGACCAACGGAGCGCGGGCCGGCGGCGACGGCGACGCGCCGATCGTCTTCGCCGACGACACCCTGCGCCACGTCGCCTACGTGATGGCGGAGTCGAAGCGGACCGAACTGCCGGTGGCGGAGCGCTCCCTCCCCGAGGTGCCGATCGGGACAGTGCGCCTGGAACAGCTGCTGGAGGGACGACTGCGCGACCTCGACGAGGAGCGCCACCGCACCCGCGTGCTGCGCCCGCTGGAGCTGCTCGGCGTCGGCCGCGCGACGACCCCCGCCGGAGGCGCGTGACCCCCGCCCGCCGGCTGACGGCGCGGGACTACGAGGAGCTGCTCGGCTTCCGCACGGCGCTGCGCCAGTTCCTGCGCTGGAGCGAGAAGCAGGCGAGGGCGGTCGGGCTCACCCCGGCCCAGCACCAGCTGCTGCTGGCGATCAAGGGCCACCCGGGCGAGGCGGCGCCGACGATCGGCGAGCTCTCCGACTACCTCGTCTCCAAGCACCACAGCGTGGTCGAGCTGATCGACCGGGCGGTCGACGCGGGCCTGGTCGAGCGCCGCCGCGACGAGGCCGACCAGCGGATCGTCCACCTGGTGCTGACGCCGCTCGGCGAGGAGCGGATCGAGGAGCTCTCCCAGCTCCACCAGGAGGAGCTGCGGCGCCTGGCGCCGATGCTCGGCCTGACCTCCGGGACCTGAGCACCCAAGGCGGCGCTCAGGGCGTGAAGCGGTGCCCGCGGCGCTCCGCCGCCGGAGCCGCGGCGCTCCCGCGGACGGGCTCCAGGTGCAGGAAATCGGCCTGCAGGCGCTCCCGCAGCTCGTCGGCCACCCGCTCCGCCTCGGCCCCCTCCTCGCCGGTGGTCACCAGGATCACGTCGGTCGCGGGGTAGGTGCGGAGCTGGTCCTCGACCGCCAGCACCACGTCCTCGTCGCCGATCTCGGCGCGCGCGGCCAGGCCCGCCTTGCTCAGCGCCGCCAGCGAGAGGACGCAGCGCCGCTGGGCTGCTTCGACCGTCCCCCGCCGCTCGCCGCTCCACCGGTCCAGCAGGCGGCCGGACCGCGGCACCAGCAGACGCACCTCGCTCTCCGCCGACCAGGGGTCGGCCGCGACGCAGAGGTCGGCGATCTCCTCGACCGCCCGCGGATCCTCCAGCGGCGCGCGGCTGACCAGCAGGACGTGGCGGCGCAGGTCGTGCAACGGCGCCGGGACGATCGTCCCGCGCGGCTCCGCCCGGGCGGCGAGGAAGACGACGGTGGACGCCGCCAGCACCCCGACCGCCAGGCCCAGGCCCGGCCCGCCGAGGTAGAAGCCGCCGACGATCGTCACCGCGATCGCGCCGACGATCAGCGGCAGCGTCCAGGCCGCGAGGACGACGTCCTCGTCACCGTGGGACTTGAACGGGACCACCGCTCGCTCCCGCCGCCCGCGCCGCGTGCTCGCGCATCTCCTCGGTGCTCATCAGCGCGTGCACCGCGCCGGGCACCCCGAACTCGTAGGGACCGCCGACCACGCGCGGGATCTCGTCGAAGTTGAAACGCGGCGGCGGCGAGGAGACCAGCCACTCGATCGTCCGCGCCCGCCAGGGGTTCGCGCCGGCCTTCGGGCCGAACCGCCAGGAGACGACCATGTTGTAGATGAAGACCAGCTGCGCCGCGCCGAGCATGAAGCTGAAGCAGCTGATCAACAGGTTCCAGTCGCCGAACTGGGACGCGTAGTCGGCCACCCGCCGCGGCATCCCGTCCATGCCGATCCAGTGCATCGGCAGGAAGGTTCCCCAGGTCCCGAGCAGGGTCATCCAGAAGTGCACCCGGCCGAGCCGCTCGTCGTACATGCGGCCGGTGATCTTCGAGAACCAGTAGTAGATCCCGGCGAAGATCGTGAAGACCGAGCCCGCGAACAGCACGAAGTGGATGTGGGCGACGATGAAGTAGGTGTCGGTGACGTGGATGTCGATCGGCACCAGCGCCAGCATCACCCCGCTGATACCGCCGACGATGAAGCTGACGATGAAGCCGAGGGCGAACAGCATCGAGGTGGAGCGGAGGTGGATCTTGCCGAAGAAGAGGGTGCCGAGCCAGGAGAAGATCTTGATCCCGGTCGGCACCGCGATCAGCACCGAGGTCAGCATCATCGGGATGCGCAGCCAGCTGAACATGCCCGCGACGAACATGTGGTGTGCCCAGACGGAGTAGCTGAGCACGATGATCATGATCAGCGACAGTGACATCAGCCGGTAGCCGAAGATCGGTTTGCGCGAGTTGGTCGAGATCACCTCGCTGATGATCCCGAAGCCGGGGATCACCATGATGTACACGGCGGGGTGTGAGTAGAACCAGAAGATGTGCTGGTAGCTGATCACGTCGCCGCCGGTGCCGAACTGGAAGAAGTTCGTGTGCAGGAGGCGGTCGAAGAGCACCATGAACTGCACTCCGGCGATGAACGGGGTCGCCGCGACCACCAGGAGTGAGGTCGCGAGGTTCGCCCAGACGAGCAGCGGCATGCGCCAGAAGCTCATGCCCGGGGCGCGCATGGTGATGATCGTGACCAGGAAGTTCAGCGCCGCGAGGATCGAGGAGAAGCCGGCGAACTGGACGCCGATGTTGAAGAAGGACTGGCCCAGCGGGGCGCCGGTCGAGAGCGGCGCGTAGCCCGTCCAGCCCGCGTCGAAAGCACCGCCGGGGACGAGGAAGCTGGCGATGAAGATGATCCCCGCCATCGGCAGGAGCCAGAAGCTCAGCGCGTTGAGCCGCGGGAACGCCATGTCCGGCGCGCCCAGCATCAGCGGCATCACGTAGTTGGCGATCCCGGCGAAGACCGGGATCACGAAGAGGAAGATCATGATCGCCGCGTGGGTCGAGAAGAGGCTGTTGAAGGTCCCCGCGCCGACGATCTGGGTGCCCGGCTGGGCGAGCTCGGCCCGGATCAGCATCGCCAGCAGGCCGCCGACCAGGAAGAAGAAGAAGGTGGTGACGATGTACTGGATGCCGATCACCTTGTGGTCGGTGTTGAAGATCAGGTAGTCGCGCCAGCTCGCCGCGCCGTGCCCGCTGTGGTCCTCCTTCTCGGTGGGCATCCCGAACCCCCAGCGGAGCCAGTAGGTGAAGGCGCCGAAACCGAGCAGGAAGCCCAAGGGCGTGGTGACCAGCGGCACGACGAAATGCGGGTAGCCGGTCTGTTCGGTCTGCCAGATCGCCAGGCCGGAGGCCGCCCGCAGCACGACGACCAGGCCCAGCCCGAGCGCCGCCCCGAAGACCGCCCCGGCGAGGCCCCTCACCCAGCGCCGGCGGAGCTCCTCCCCGGAGACGCCGAAGTCGGCTTCGCCGCTGGTCTGGTCGCCCGCGATGGCCTCCGGCCGGAGGGTTCTGCTCGCCATTCTTGTCCTCCGTGGATCAGGTGCTCATTTTCTACACGGTAGATGTGAAAATAGCACCGACCCGCCACTCGCGCTCCTCCGTCGCGACCGCGGCGAGCACCCCGAGCGGCAGCGCCGCGCCGAGCAGCCCCAGGTCCCGCCGCCGCGGCGACAGCGGGCGGCGCACGTAGGTGCCGAGCCAGGCGGCGAGCGACGCCACCGTCACCAGGACGACGAAGATCCGGTTGGAGAACTCGATCAGCGAGTACGTGTTGAGCGGCGGGTGGAAGGAGGACGTCGTGCACCGCGGCCAGTCCGAGCAGCCGAGGCCCGAGCCGGTGAGGCGGACGGCGGCGCCGCTGAAGACGATCAGGGTGAGCGACACCAACGCGGCCACGGCGATCTTCTCGTAGGTCCCCGGCGTCACGGAAAGATGCTTTCTCACAGCAGGCGTGTAGATATTACCGGCCGGCGACGAATTACACAGCGCCGATGTGCAAAAATCGGGCGGCTTGGACCTGCCCCCGAACACCGAAGACGTCCTCGCCCAGCGCACGCGGGCGGAGATCTTCTCCTGGCTGGTCGAGCAGCGGGCGCCCGCGAGCACCGAGGAGCTCGCCAAGGCGCTCGGGCTGCACCCCAACGGGGTGAGGCGCCACCTGGAGCGGCTGCACGAGGCGGGGCTGCTGGAGCGGACCCGCAGCAAAGGCCGTCGCGGGCGGCCCGGAGACCTGTGGTCGGTCGCGCCCGGCGCGGCGCCCACCGGGGAGCGGCCGACGGGCTACGCGGACCTCGCCCGCTGGCTGGCGCGCGCGATCCCGCCCGGCCGCAACCGACTCCGCGAGGTCGAGAAGGCCGGCCGCGAGATCGGCCGCGAACTCGCTCCCGACGAGCGGGCCGAGGACCCGGTCGAAGGATTCCGCCGCACGGTCGCCTCGCTCGGCTTCTCCCCCGCGGTCGAGGAGCGCACCTCCACCGGCTTCGTCTGCAGGCTCGAAAATTGCCCGTACCGGGCGTCGGTGATGGAGAACCAGGAAGTGGTCTGCGCGCTGCACAAGGGGATCACCGGCGGCCTGCTCGCCGAGCTCCTGCCGGGCACCAGGCTGACCCACTTCGAGCCGCACGATCCGGAGCGCGCCGGCTGCGTCGTCGCCGTCTCGGGGTTGGTCGACGGTGGCGACTGAGCCGACCGCGGCGCGCCGGTGCCGGCCCCGATCGGCTCCCCGCCCGGACGGCGATCTGCGCCCGACCGACGTCGTCGGCGCCTTCTTCGTCTGCGGCATCGCCTTCCTCGCCGCCGCCGCGCTCGCCGGGATCGTCGAGGCGGTCCACCCCTGGCCCTGGGGGAGCTGGCTCGCCCTGCACCTCGCCTTCGTCGGCGGCGTCTCCCCGCTGGTCCTCGGCGCCGCCCAGTTCTTCGTCGGCGCCTTCCTCGCCACCGACCCGCCGCCGCGCGCCCTGGTCCGCGCCCAGCTGGCGGCCTGGAACCTCGGCGCGATCGGGCTCGCGCTCGCCATCCCGCTCGGCGCGGGCGCCGCGATCTGGGTGGCGGTGGCGCTCCTCCTCACCGCGCTCGTCCTCTGGGCCGCCGCGATCGCGACGATGTGGCGGCGCTCCCTGCGCCGCTCGCCCTGGGCGGTCGCCTGGTACTGCGCGGGCGCGCTCTTCCTCGGCCTCGGGGTGATCGCCGGATCGCTCCTCGCCCACGGCGTCCCCTGGACCCACGGCGACCTCCTCGGCGCCCACATGTCGCTCAACCTGGCGGGCTGGTTCGGCGGCTCGATCGGCGGCACCCTGCACACCTTCTTCCCCTCGCTGACCCAGACGCGGCTGCGCCGCCCGCGCCTGCAGCCGCTCGCCTTCGCCGCCTGGACCGCGGGCGTGGCGGCCCTGGCGATGCTCGCGGTCGCGGCCCTCGCGCTCGCCGAGGAAGGCGGCCCGGGCGCCCTCCACGCCCCGGCGAAGTGGCTCCTCCTCGCCGTCTACGCGGTGCTCGCCGCCCGCGTCGCCCAGCTCGCCGCCCGCGTCCTCCTCCGCGCCCGGCCCAGCCTGTGAGGCGAGGATGAAACGCGCCGCCGCCCTCCAGCCCCTCTCCCGCGAGCACCTCGCGGCGCTCCTGGCGGCGAAGAAGCTGCGCGAGGCCGACGAGGTCGAGAGCGCCGCAGGCGACTTCCTCGCCTTCTGGGAGAAGGACGGCCGGCGCCACTTCCGCATCGAGGAGGAGGTCCTGCTCCCCGGCTGGGAGGCCTACGGCGAGCTCGACCGTCCCGGCGTCGCGCGGATGCTCGAGGAGCACCTGGCGATCCGGCGGGAAGCGCTCCGCCTCGAGGCGGGCGAGCTCTCGCTCGACCAGGTCCAGGCGCTCGGCGACCTCCTCCACGACCACGTCCGCTTCGAGGAGCGCCAGCTGTTCGTCGCCGCCGAAGCGGCGCTCGACCCGCCCGCCCTGGAGCGCCTCGCGGCGGCGATCGAGGCCGCCGAGGCGGCGGGCTGACCGCGCCTGATATTTTTCACATGCTTAGTGTCTAAAAGACTGGATCCAGGAGGACCCAACCGATGGCCTACGTGATCACCGAGCCGTGCATCGGCACCAAGGACAACTCGTGCGTCGAGGTCTGCCCGGTCGACTGCATCCACCCGACCCCCGACGAGGAGGGCTACGAGGCGGCGGAGATGCTCTTCATCGACCCTGACGAGTGCATCGACTGCGATGCCTGCGTCGAGGCCTGCCCGGTGGACGCGATCTACCCCGAGGACATGGTCCCGCCCGAGTTCCAGAAGTACATCGCGATGAACGCCGACCACTACAAGGAGAGCCAGGGGACGCGGTGATCCCGCTCGCCGCCTCCGTGCCGCTGGTCGCGGTGGAGCTGGTGGCCGCCTCGATCTGGGTCGGCGGGCTGATCGCGATCTTCGTCGTCGCCCGGGCCGCGTCCGCCACCCTCGCCCCGACCGAGCGGATCGCCTTCTTCCGCGCCCTCGGCCGCTCCTACGCGATCGTCGGCAGCCTCGCCCTCCTCGTCGCCCTGGCGGTCGGCGCGATCCTCCTCGACGGTCACCCCTGGGACGGCCTGCTGACCGCCGCCGCGATCGTCGCCGGGGCGCTCCTCGTCGCCCTCGCGGCGGGCATGGCGCAGGCGCGCGCGATGACCCGCCTGCGCCGCCGCGCCCTCAAGGCGCCCGAGCTCGACGACCGCGTCCGCCGCGGCGCCGCCCTGGCAGGCGCCCTCCGCGGCGCGATCGGCATCCTCACCCTCGCCCTCGTCGTCCTCGCCGCCGCGCTGGTCGCCTGACGTCGGCTTGGGCCTAGATGGTTGATCCCACGGCGGTCGGGGGCGCTCCGGCCGTCCGAGGTTGGTCCCGGGCGTCTCGGACACGGCCCTGGCTGGCTGTGGCCGTGTCCGAGACGCCCGGGACTCGTGAGGTTCGCGGGGAGGACGGCGAGGGTCGGGAAGTCCCA
>Ga0153956_1003177_pt1 | contig 10890 bp, 10 predicted proteins | sample TSFL040MetaG_FD_104704 | JGI IMG/M metagenome (GOLD analysis project Ga0153956, IMG submission 104704) | Attine ant fungus gardens microbial communities from Florida, USA - TSFL040 MetaG | ecosystem: Host-associated > Fungi > Mycelium > Unclassified | place: USA: Florida, Wekiwa Springs...
TCCCGGGGGTCGAGCCCGACGTAGGGGCGGCGGGCCGCCAGCTGCCGCACCACCTCGGACGGCGGCGGCGGCGGCGACAGCTCCACCGAGTTCTCGCTGCTGAAGGCCAGCACGTGCTGGTCGGAATCCAGCAGCACGATCTCGGTGGCATCGGTGTCATGCAGTTCCGCGTTCAACCGCAGCAGCAATTCGCCCGGCGGCGCCTGGTGCAGCCCTTCGGCAAAACGTTCGGTGCGCCAGGCGTACTCACGCATGCGCACGCCGATGGCTGAACGCGACAGCAGCAGCGCGTCGTTCAGGCCGCGCTTGACGTCGATCAGGAACCAGCTGTCGATGCCGCGGTTGAGGAAGTCGAGCGAGAACACATAGACGATGAGCAGCGGCGCCACCACCAGCGCGCCGAAGGTGCCGACCGTGCGCGCCGTCAGGCGGCTGCCTGGCGCATGGGCGCGGTATTCGCTCACCAGCTGCCAGATCTTGCGCGCGATCAGTACGATGAGGCCCAGCACGCCGACCAGGTTCAGCAGCAGGATCCACGGCTGCAGGCGGCTGAATTCGGAGGAGTTGCGAACGCTGGCGGCCAGCAGCAGCAGGATGCCGGCGCCGATCGCGGCCCACAGCGCGACCTGGGCCCACGGCCCCCAGCGCCGCAGCGAGGCCTTCAGTTCGTGAGGGACCATGTGTACCAGTCGCTCACACGGTTCCAGTCGTTGGTCCAGAACAGCAGTGCCCGCAGCGAGGCCGACAGATGGCCGCGGCGGATGCCGGCGCGGACGCTGGCGGTATAGCGTTCGTCCGGCACAAGCTGTGACTCCACCAGTATCGGCCAGTTCTCGATGGTACCCAGGTACATCAGGGCGGCATCCAGCGTGGCGAAGGTCTGCTGGTCGCCGCTGTCCGGACCGCTGACGATGTAGCGGTCGCTGACGGTGTGATAAGTGAGCTCGCGGTGCAGGGTAAGTTCGACGAGGGTCGAATTGAACCACAGGCGCCGGTCGCGCTCGACACGGACGTTGACGTCGAAGATCAGCGGCACGCCGTCACGCAGGGCGGTGCTGATGGCCTCGCTCATCGGATAGTCGATCTGGGCCCTGAGATTGAACACGCCCTTGTCGAGGTCGGCCTCGGCCGAACGCACCTGCAGCACGCCATCCAGGGCATCCGCCCGCGCCACGGACCCCAGTCCGCACAGCAGCAGCGCGGCCAGCAGCAGGGCCAGCAGCCGGGGCGGAAAACGGTGAGGAATTGCAGGGGTTGCGGCGTTCATGGTTTTGAAACGCAAGCATAATAGAAGCCATCCGTGGCCGCCTCTGCCCCGGGCAGCAGCTGCACGCCGTGGGGCAGGCCCACGGCGCCCGGGACCCGCAGCGCAAGCGCTGGCGGCCCGGCAATCACAGCCTCCGGCTCCTCCTCCAGGAACCGGCTCAGCACCGATTCATTCTCCTGCGGAAAAACAGAACAGGTGCAGTAAAGCAGGCGCCCTCCCGCGGCCAGCAGGCTGAAACACCGGCGCAGGATCGAAAGCTGAGTGTCAGCGAGGGAGGTCAGGTCCGTGGGCCTGCGCAGCAGCTTGATGTCGGGGTGACGCCGGATCACCCCGGTCGCGGAACACGGCGCATCCAGCAGGATGCGATCAAAGGGCCGGGCCAGCTCCGCGGGGACGGCTCCGCCGCCTGCCAGCTGCGTCATATCCACGGCCAGCAGCCGGGCCTGGCGCCCCGCGCGCTCGAGGTTCTCGCGCACCCGCGCCAGCCGCGCGGCATCGACATCGGCCGCCACCAGCTCCGCGAGATCCGGCGTGCGCTCCAGGATGTGAAGCGTCTTGCCCCCCGGCGCGGCGCAGGCATCGAGCACCCGCATGCCGGCCCTGGCATCCAGCAGCTCGGCAGCCAGCTGCGCACCGGCATCCTGCACCGACACCCTGCCTGCGGCAAAACCCGGAATCGACTGCACCGGCACCGGCGTCGCCAGCCGCACCGCCGCGGGCGCCCAGGGCAACGCCTGACCTTCAAGGCCCGCCGCCTGAAGTTCAGCCAGGCAGGCAGCGATGCTGGTGCGCGCCAGGTCCACGCGCAGCGTCAGCGGGGGATGGGCGTTGTTGGCCTCGAGGATGGCGCGCCATTGCTGCGGCCACGCACTCTGCAGGGCTGCGGCCAGCCAGGGCGGATGCGCGGCCGCGGCAGCCGGATCGGCATCCACCGCCGCCAGCAGCTGCGCTCTTTGCGCGGCAAAGCGCCGCAATACGGCGTTCACCATGCCGGTGGCGTGGGCGTGACCCAGTCCGCGCGCGGCATCCACGGCCTCGTGCACCGTGCGTTCAGGCGGATTGCGCGAATACTCGATCTGGTGCGCCGCACTGATCAGGAGCGCGTGCAGCTCCGGGTCCATGCCGCCCTTGCGGGCCAGCAGCGAGTCAACGGCGGGCGCCAGCCTCAGGTACCAGCGCAGGCTGCCCAGGGTGATGGCACGCACCGCGGCCCGCGTGGTACCGGCATCCGCGGCAGTCGGCGCATCCGACAGCAGCGCGTCGGCGGAACGCCCGCGGCGCACGGCCGCCACCACCCGCGCCGCCTGCACCAGCGCCTCGGTACGCGGTCCACGCTCCGTGGCGAGGGGTTTCGGGCGGCGCGCGGGCCGCCTGGGAGGCGCGGCTATCCCAGCCTCCCCGCGGCAGCGCTGCCGAAGCCCGGGATGGCATTGGCGAACACGCGCGCGGTCACGATGTTGCGGCCGGCCCGCTGCACCCGGGTCACATGCAGCTCGCCACTGCCGCAGGCCACCACCAGGGCGTCCCCCGCGAGGCCCAGCAACGTACCGGGCAGCGCCGCGCGGGATGCCGGCATCGCCCTGGCCTCATGGATGCGCAACTGCTGGCCCTCGAACAAGGTGTCGGCCACCGGCCGCGGATTGAAGGCGCACACCTGGCGCGCGATGGCCGCCGCATCAGCGGACCAGTCGATGCGGGCCTCGGCCTTGTCGAGTCTGGCAGCGTAGGTGATGCCCTGCGCCGGTTGCGGCCGGGGATGGACGTGGCCGGCGGCAAGCTCGGGGAGCAGGCGCAACAGCGCGCGCGCGCCCAGCGCCTTCAATTGATCGTGCAGCTGGCCGGCGGTGGTCCCCGCCGGGATGGGCAGTTCCTCCCGCAGCAGCATGTCACCGGTATCCAGGCCGGCATCCATCTGCATCAGGGTGACGCCGGTGACGGCATCGCCCGCCTGGATGGCGCGTTCAATGGGCGCAGCGCCGCGCCAGCGCGGCAGCAGCGAGGCATGGATGTTGATGCAGCCCAGCCTCGGGATGGCCAGCGCCGCGGGCGGCAGGATCTGCCCGTAAGCCACCACCACCAACAGGTCGGGCGCCAGTTCCTGCAGCACCGCCTGCCCCTCGGGGGTCTTGATGCTGGGCGGCTGGTACACCGGCAGGCCATGGCCCAGCGCGGCCTGTTTCACCGGGCTGGCCGCGAGCGCACGGCCGCGGCCCTTGGGGCGGTCAGGCTGGGTCAGCACCCCCACGACCGGGTAGCCGGCGGCCACCAGCGCCGCAAGGGGTGGGACGGCGAACTCCGGGGTGCCGGCAAAGGCTATGCGCAAGATCAAAGCGCCCGGTGGCCCTGCGCAGCATCGGCGGCCCGGCGGGCGGCGCGCTCCTTGCGGTCCTTGTCCAGCTTCTTGCGGATGCGGTCACGCTTGAGGTCGGACAGGTAGTCCACGAACAGCTTGCCCTCGAGATGATCCATCTCGTGCTGCAGGCATACCGCCAGCAGGCCTTCGAGGTCGCGCTCGAAACTGGCGCCGGTCCGGTCCAGGGCGCGCACACGCACCCGCTCCGCGCGCTGAACGTCGTCGAAAATGGCCGGAACGGACAGGCATCCTTCTTCAGTCTTGACCTTGCCCTGCTTACTCAGGATTTCCGGATTGATGAACACCAGCGGCTCGCTCTTGTCCTCGGACACGTCGATGACGATGAGGCGGTGGTGCCAGTCGACCTGGCTGGCCGCCAGCCCGATGCCCGGTGCGGCGTACATGGTCTCGAACATGTCGTCGATGCGCTGCTGCAACGCAGCATCGAACTGCGTTACCGGTTCAGCGCGGGTACGCAAACGGGGGTCCGGATATTCCAGGATGGTAAGGAGTGCCATGGGTTTACAGCGTAAGTGGGTCGGGGGCCGTATCAGGCCTTGCGGGCACGTGAACCAGCGCACAAACTTGACAATAGGTCGTGTGCCGGCAGGGCACCGCGATTATAACAGCCGGGCTACTGCCCCCACCCCCTAAGGTTGAGGAGGGGAGGATTGATGTCCAGTCACCCATACAAGGCCGGCCTGTCCGCGGCCATCGCCGCCGTCACCATTGCCGGGTCGCTTGCCGGCTGTGCTTCCGCGCCGCCGGAAGAAGAGGTCTCGACGCCGCCGGTCACCGTGACCGACACCGGCTTGTCACCGGCGCCCACTGCCACGGAAGCGGCGATCGCCGCCGCGGGCAGTGCCGCCGATGCACCGGCCTTCCGGCCCATTCCCACGGACAACCTGCTGCGGCCCGACGCTCCCAAGGAATACACCGTCAAACGCGGCGATACCCTGTGGGGCATCGCGGGCATGTTCCTGAAGGACCCGTGGACCTGGCCGGAGATCTGGTACGTCAATCCGGACATCAGGAACCCGCACCTCATTTATCCCGGCGACGTGCTGATGCTCGCGCACGGCGTCAACGGCCGGCCGCAGATCGTCCTCGGCCAGGCCAGCCCCCTGCGGCTGCATCCGGAGCTGCGTTCCGATCCACTGGATTCCGGGCTGCCGAGCATTCCGTACGCCGCCATCGCCGCGTTCCTCAGCCGCCCGTCGCTGCTGGCGAAGGATGACGTGCTGCGCGCACCCTATGTCCTGGGGTTCGACAACGAACACCAGGCCGCCGGCACCGACTACGTCGTATACGCGCGCGGCCTGAAGGACGCGCCGGTGGGCGCACGCTACAGCGTCGTCCACATGGGCCAGGCCATCGTCGATCCCGACGACGGCAGGACCTTGGGCTATGAAGGCATCTACACCGGCACCGCGGTGGTACAGCGCCCCGCCGACATCACCAAGGCCCGGATGGTGGACTCGGCGCGTGAAACGCTCAGCGGCGATCCCATGCTGCCGGATTCGGCCTCCACGCCGCTGAACTTCATCCCACACGCCCCGACGCAGCCGCTGACGGGACGCATCATCGCGATGGTGGATGGCACCGGCGACCGGACGGACACCATCGGCCAGTACGACATCGTCATGATCAACCGTGGCGGCCGCGACGGCGTGGGCCCGGGTACCGTGCTGGCGGTAGATGAAGAGGGCTATACCACCGAAGACCATGGCGTGAACACCGGCACGCACCGCGAGTTCAAATTCACCCGCAAGGTGCGCCTGCCCGGTGAACGCGCCGGCACGCTGCTGGTGTTCAAGTCCTACGATCGCATGAGCTACGCGCTGGTGATCGGCGCCTCCCAGCAGATGCGCGTCCTGGACGTCGTCCACAACCCGTAACAAACACCCGTGTACCGCATGCCGCCCGATCGGGGCGGCATGCGACATGCTTCGATGATGAAGCATGACTCAACCCCGGCCGCCGATCCTGAATCCAGCCCCGGCACGCCGGGCGGCCCGGCCATCACCCTGGCGCTGCCCCGCGGCGCACCGGACTATCCCGCCCGGTTGTTGCAGCTGCGCCGCCCGCCCGAGGTGCTGTACGTCCGCGGTACTCCCGCGCTGTTGAACACCCCCCAGATCGCGATGGTAGGAGCGCGTGCCGCCTCACCCGCCGGCAAGGCCATTGCGTTCGAATTCGCGTCCGCCTTGGGCCGCGCCGGGATCGCCGTCACCAGCGGACTGGCCACCGGCATCGACACGGCCGCCCATGCGGGTGCACTGGCCGGGGGCGGTACCACGCTTGCGCTGTGCGCCCATGGACTCGATCAGATCTACCCGGCCCGGAACACGGCCCTCGCGCGGCGCATCCAGGCCGGGGGTGCCCTGGCCGGCGTCCATCCCGACGGGGAGCCGCCCCGGCGGCAGTTCTTTCCCGGCCGCAATGCCCTGATCAGCGCCCTGTCCCTCGCCGTGCTGGTGGTGGAAGCCCGCCCGGACAGTGGCTCGCTGATTACCGCCAGGCATGCCCGCGACCAGGGACGACCCCTGTTCGCCATCCCCGGCGCCATCCGCGATCCGCAGGCGGCGGGATGCAATCTACTCATCCGCAACGGTGCCCGGGCCGTGACCAGCCCGGTGGAGCTTCTGTCCGACCTGGGTTTTAACGATAAAATTCAAATACTTGAATCAACCCCGGCGAACCCTTTCGCGGGCATGCCGGGCAGGCCGCCATTGGACAAGCCCCTGGAAATGCTGTTAGATGCCGCTGGCTTCGAGCCTGTAAGCATTGATTTCCTGAGCCGTCGCACGGGCCTGTCCGCAGCGGCCGTGGCGTCCATGCTGCTGTTGCTCGAGCTTCACGGGCGGATCGCGCCCCAGCCTGGTGGCCGGTATCGCCGCCTGAAATAGCCTGCTCCCCATGACCAACAGCGTTCTCGACATTCTTATCTACGTCTTCGACCACTACATGCTGGACGAGGCCCCGGACGTCCCGGAACGCGACGACCTGGCGCGCGACCTGACGCTCATGGGCTTCGGCCCTGCCAACGTGGAACGGGCGCTGGACTGGCTGGCGGACCTGGCCGGCGCGCGCGCGACCGAGACGGAGCAGACCCCCCCCAGCCGGCAGACCAGCCTGCGCGCCTACACCGATTCGGAAATGGCGCACCTGTCCGCCGACTGCCGCGGGCAGCTCATGACCCTGGAACGCATCGGCATCCTGTCCCCGGCGCAGCGCGAAATCGTCGTGGACCGCCTGCTGGCGCTGGATGCCGAGGAGCTGGACGCGGAGCAGCTCAAGTGGGTGGTGCTCATGGTGTTGTCGAGCCAGCCCGGGCAGGAGCAGGCCTTCGCCCGCATGGAAGACCTGGTGATCGAAGCCTCGGGCTATCCACCCCACTGATTTTGAAGCGCAAACGCATCGCACCCATCCATCCGCGGCCCGCCCGCGGTTTTTCGTCTCGGGACTGACAAAAGCCTAAACGCATGGCAGAGAATCTGGTCATCGTCGAATCCCCGGCCAAGGCCCGGACCATCAAGAAGTACCTGGGGAAGGACTTCGAGGTGCTCGCGTCCTATGGCCACGTGCGCGACCTCGTACCCAAGGAGGGCGCGGTGGACCCGAAGCATGGCTTCGCCATGCGCTACCAGCCGCTGGAAAAGAATGAGCGGCACGTCGCGGCCATCAGCAAGGCGTTGAAGAAAGCCAAGGCGCTGTACCTGGCGACCGACCCTGACCGCGAGGGCGAGGCCATCGCCTGGCACCTGCTGGAGATGCTCAAGGAACGCGGGGAAATCGGCGAGCGCGCCGTGCACCGCGTGGCCTTCCACGAAATCACCAAGAATGCCATCCGCGCCGCCGTGGCCGACCCGCGCGAAGTGTCCTCGCAGCTGGTCAATGCCCAGCAGGCGCGCCGCGCGCTCGACTACCTGGTGGGCTTCAACCTCTCCCCGCTGTTGTGGAAGAAGGTGCGCCGCGGCCTGTCCGCCGGCCGGGTGCAAAGCCCGGCATTGCGCATGATCTGCGAGCGCGAGGCCGAGATCGAGGCGTTCAAGGCCCAGGAATACTGGACCCTGGACGGGGAGGGCGAGCATTCGGCGCAGGCCTTCCCGCTCAAGCTCATCGAGTATCGCGGCGGGAAGGTGGAGCAGTTCAGCTTCACCAACGAGACCGCCGCGCGCGGGTCGAAACCACGCTGCGCCAGGCCGCGGGCGGCGGCGGCGACAGGGCGGGCACGCTCAGCGTCACCGCGGTCGACCGCAAGCAGCGCCGGCGCAACCCGGCGCCACCGTTCACCACCTCGACCCTGCAGCAGGAGGCGGCGCGCAAGCTCGGCTTCAACGCCCGCCGCACCATGCGCCTGGCGCAGCAGCTGTATGAGGGGGTGGACATCGGCGAAGGCAACGTCGGCCTGATCACCTACATGCGTACGGACTCGGTATCCCTCGCCGCGGAAGCGATCACCGAAATCCGCCAGGTTGCGGTGAAGCTGTACGGCCCCGATGCCATAGACGCCGAGCCACGCTTCTACAAGACCAAGTCCAAGAACGCGCAGGAAGCCCACGAAGCGGTGCGTCCCACGTCGGCGTCGATCACCCCGGAGGATGTCCGCGGCAAGCTCGACGACGACCTGTACAAGCTGTACTCCCTGATCTGGCGCCGCGCAGTGGCCTGCCAGATGAGTCATGCGGTGTTCGATACCGTGGCGGTGGACATGCTGGCCGGACCCGACGGCCCCGGCCGCCACCTGCTGCGCGCCAATGGCTCCACGCTGGTGAAGCCCGGCTTCATCGCGGTGTACCAGGAGGGCCTGGACGACGCCAAGGCCGACGACTCCGACCACGTGCTGCCGGTGATGAACGAGGGCGACCGCGTCAGCCTCAACTCCATCCGCGCCGAGCAGCATTTCACCGAACCGCCGCCACGCTACTCGGAAGCCTCGCTGGTCAAGGCCCTGGAAGAACACGGCATCGGCCGTCCCTCCACCTACGCCTCCATCATCTCCACGCTCCAGGACCGCGAGTACGTGGAGATGGACAACCGGCGCTTCATCCCGACCGACATCGGCAAGATCGTCAGCCGCTTCCTGACGCTGCACTTCAACCAGTACGTGCAGTACGGCTTCACCGCCGAAATGGAGGACGAGCTAGACGCCGTCTCCCGCGGCGAGGAGGAGTGGACCCAGCCGCTGACCAAGTTCTGGCAGCCGTTCATCTCCCAGATCGACACGGTCGAGAAGACGGTGTCACGCGACGAGGTGGCGCAGGCACGTGAACTGGGCACCGACCCGGTGTCGGGCAAGCCCATGAGCGTGCGCATGGGGCGCTTCGGGCCGTTCGTGCAGATCGGCACCAAGGACGATGAGGAAAAGCCGCGCTTCGCCGGGCTGCGGCCGGGCCAGAAGATGGACACCATCACGCAGGCCCAGGCGCTGGAGCTGTTCAAGCTGCCGCGCACCCTGGGGCACACCGAGGACGGCAAGGGCATAAGCACCAACATCGGCCGCTTCGGGCCCTACGTGAAGTACGGTGACAAGTACGTCTCCTTGAAGGAGGACGACCCGTACACCATCGAGCTGCCGCGCGCGCTCGAGGTCATCCGGCTGAAGCAGGAGGCCGACGCCAACCGTATCATCCTCGACTTCGCCGACGCGGGCGTGCAGGTGCTGAACGGCCGTTTCGGCCCGTACATCACGGACAAAGCCAAGAACGCCAAGATTCCCAAGGACCGCGACCCGAAGACGCTGACGCTCGAGGAGTGCCAGGCGTTGCTGGCCGCGGCGCCGGTGCGCGGCGGACGCTTCGGCCGCGGCCGGGGCAATGGCAAAGTGGCCGCGAAGAGCGCCAAGGCCGCCGTGAAGGGCGGGGATGCGGACGCGGCGGCAGCCGCGGCCGCGGCACCCAAGGCGCCCAAGGCCAAAAAGAAAGCCCCCGCGAAAAAGGCGGCGCCGAAGAAAAAAGCCGCGGCCAGAAAGACCGCGGCAAAGAACAAGAGCGCCGAGGCGGCGGATTGAAATACCGGCACAGCTTCCACGCCGGCAACTTCGCCGACGTCCACAAGCATGTGACGCTGCTCGCGGCGCTCGAAGCGCAAAAGCGCAAGGACAAGGGCTTCCTGTACCTGGAGACGCACGCCGGCAGCGGCGCCTACGACCTGGGGGATCCCGCCGGCGGCAATCGCGGCCCGCGCGCGGGCCTGGCGGACGTACTGGCGTACACCCAGGGCGAGGATGAAATCGTCCGCTATGCCGGGGCCGTGCGCGAATGGCGCACCGCCGTGCGCAATGGCCAGGCCTACCCGGGCTCCCCGGTGCTCGCCGCCGGCGCGCTGCGGACCCAGGACCGCGCGGTGCTGGCGGAAATCCAGCCCCCGGAGGCGCACGCGCTCGAACGCGCGCTGCTGTCGGTGGCCAGGGTGCGGGTGGAAATCGGTGACGGCTACGAGCGGCTGCGCGCGCACCTGCCGCCCCCGGAGCGCCGCGGGGTGCTGCTGATCGACCCTCCCTACGAGGACACGGGCCGCGACTTCGAGCGCGCGGCCGGCGCCGCGGCCGAGGCGCTGCAGAAATTCGCAAGCGCGGTGGTGCTCCTGTGGTATCCGATCAAGGATGCGCGCGACACCGTGCTGTGGCGCAACCGCCTGGCCAGAAAACTCAAAGTCGAGACACTGGTCAGTGAGCTGTGGGTGCACCCCTGTGATTCACGGGTGGCGCTCAACGGCTCGGGCCTCGTGATCCTCAATCCGCCATACCAGGTGGCGGAACGCATGCGCGAATGGCTGCCGGCGCTGCAGCGCATGCTCGATGCGCAAGGCCGGGGCGGCTCGCTGGTCGAGGTCGCCAATGGCTGATGAATACGGCGTCGTCGGCCACCCCGTGGGCCACAGCCGCTCGCCGTTCATCCACACCCGCTTCGCGGAAGCCACCGGCCAGCAGCTGCGCTACGGTGCCTTCGACGTGCAGCCCGCGGAACTGCGTACGTTCATCACCGGGTTCGTGGCACGCGGCGGCCGCGGCCTGAACATCACCGTGCCGCACAAGGTGGAAGCCGCAGCGCTCGCCGACGCCCTGAGCGAGCGCGCACGCCGCGCCGGGGCGGTGAACACCCTGATCTGCCGTGACGGCGGCATCATCGGGGACAACACCGACGGTGCCGGGCTGGTGCGCGACCTGAGCATCAACCTGCAGTTCAACCCCGCCGGCCGGCGCATCCTGGTCGCGGGCACCGGGGGCGCGGCGCGCGGCGCGCTGGCGCCGCTGCTGGCGCTGCAA
>Ga0153956_1003178_pt1 | contig 10887 bp, 8 predicted proteins | sample TSFL040MetaG_FD_104704 | JGI IMG/M metagenome (GOLD analysis project Ga0153956, IMG submission 104704) | Attine ant fungus gardens microbial communities from Florida, USA - TSFL040 MetaG | ecosystem: Host-associated > Fungi > Mycelium > Unclassified | place: USA: Florida, Wekiwa Springs...
CCGACGGCATGGCCAGGATCGTCAACGACATCAAGGCGGCCACGCCCATCGCCGACGTGATCGTGCTGCCGGTCGCCTTCATGGACGGGATGGATGCCGAAGGCGCCATCGTGGCGGGCAGCCGCGCCGAACTGGGCCGCGTCACCGTCGGCCTGGCGGTGAAGAAAGGGGCGGCCCATCCCGACATCTCCACGCCCGACGGGCTGGCGGCGGCGCTGAAGACCGGCACGGTGCTCTATTCCAACCCCGCAACCGGCAGCATGGAGGCGCGCATCATCAACGACATGCTGCGCCGCCATGCCATCTTCCAGGGCGTGAAGAGCAGGATCAGCCTGAAAGGCGAGGGCGGCGAGGCGCTGGTGCGCGGCGAAGGCGACATGGCGCTGCAACTGGCCTGCGAGGTGCTGAACCATCCGGAGATCGAACTGGCCGGCCTGGTGCCGGTGGAACTGGGCGCCTATATCGACACCGCGGTGGCGGTGTCGGCGCGTTCCACCCGGGCCGGGGCGGCCAAGGCATTCGTGGCATATCTGATGCAGCCGGATCATGTGGCGTTGTGGCAGGCCAAGGGCCTGGACCGCCACCCTCCCGCACCCGAATAGACTGAAGGAGACGTATATGGATCGCCGTGATTTCCTGGCCGGCAGCGCCGCAACCGCATTGACCGCCGCCGCCGCGAATGCCGCCACGACAGCGGACGATATTCCGATCATTGATTGCCATTTCCATCTGTTCGACGCCACCCGTCCGCAGGGCGCGCCCTATACCGGTTCGCAGGATTACAAGGGCGGCGTGTCGCTGCCCAAGGACTACAAGCGCGAATTCGCCCATCTGGGCGTGGTCGGCGCCATCGAACTGGAAGCCAGTTCCTGGATCGAGGACAATCTCTGGGTGCTGGAGCAACTCCAGACCGATCCACTGTTCGTCGGCACCGTGGGCGACCTGGAGCCGGAGAAGCCGGAATTCGCGGAATATCTCGACCGCTACCGCAAGAACCCGCTGTTCCTGGGAATCCGCTGCGGCAACATCTGGGGCCGCAACGTCGCCAGCCTGATCGACAATCCCGCCTTCATCGCCGGGCTGAAGCGCCTGGCCGGAACCGGGCTGGTGATGGATACCGCCAATCCCGACACACAGTTGCTGCAGGCGATGATCCGCATCAACGACAAGGTGCCCGACCTCAAGATCATGCTGGACCATCTGCCGTCCTTCGATCCCAAGCCGGACCAGCAGCAGGGATGGGACGCGGTGCTGAAGGAAATCCATGGCCGCCCCAGGATCTACGCCAAGCTGTCGGAGATCCAGCATCGCGGCAGCCCGCTGAAAGGCATGGCCGCGAACAAGCCGCGCCTGGACATGCTGATGGACGTGTTCGGCGAGGATCGCGTGGTGTTCGGCAGCGACTGGCCGCAAAGCGTCGGCGCCGCCACGCCCACCGAGATCGTCGGCATCGCGCGGCAGTATTTCGCCACCCGCGGCCGCGCCGCGGCGGAAAAGTATTTCTGGCGGAACTCGCTGGAATTCTACCGCTGGAAGAAACGCGCCCCGAACCAGCCGTCGCTGTAATTCCAAAATGTCATGGCCGCCCCATGCCCTCGGGCTTGACCCGAGGGTGAGGCGGCCATCCGCGACCGGGTGCGCGGGTGGATGGCCTGGGGTCGCTAGCGCGTCCGGCGCGTGGCGACGCCCGGCCATGACATGCGATTATTCGGGTTGGCTGGTCGTCCGCAGATACGGCTTGTGGGTCTTGTAGCCGGGGAAAAGCTTGCCGGCTTCCTCGTTCGATACCGCGCCCGAGATGATCACGTCCTCCCCCGGCTTCCAGTCGGCGGGCGTTGCGATCTTGTGGCGCGCCGCGAGTTGCATGGAATCGATCACCCGCAGCACCTCCTGGAAGTTGCGGCCCACGCTCATCGGATAGACCAGGATCAGCTTGATCTTCTTGTCCGGGCCGATGATGAAGACATTGCGCACCGTGGCGTTGTCGGCGGGCGTGCGGCCTTCCGAGGTGCCCGCCGTGTCGGCCGGCAGCATGCCGTAGAGCTTGGACACCTTCAGGTCGGTATCGCCGATCATCGGATAGTTGGGGGCGGCGCCCTGGGTTTCGCGGATGTCGTCGGCCCATTTGGCGTGGTTCTCCACCGGGTCCACCGACAGGCCCAGCACCTTGATGCCGCGCTTGTCGAATTCGGGCTTCAGCCTGGCGACCGCGCCCAGTTCGGTGGTGCAGACGGGCGTGAAGTCCTTGGGATGGGAAAAGAACAGCACCCAGTTGTCGCCCGCCCAGTCATGGAAGTGCAGCTTGCCTTCGGTGGAGTCGGCGGTGAAATCGGGAGCGGTGTCATTGATGGCAAGCGTCATGGGTGTCTCCTGTATCTGCGGGCGAAGCCTAGCCCAGCCCCGTGCGCCATGTCAGCCGGGCAGCCATGCGCCGGGGGAACTTGACGGCGGCTGCCGCTCGCCCGATAAGGCCCGCGACGCGCAAGGTGTAGGGAACGCGGTGCGAAACCGCGGCTGCCCCCGCAACTGTAGCCGGTGAGCCAGGCCCAAATGTCACTGATGCCGCAAGGTGTTGGGAAGACGGGCGAAAGCGACGACCCGGAAGCCAGGAAACCTGCCTTGCGCCGTCGTCTTGTAGCCTGCCGGGGTGTGTGGGGTGCAGCGGGGTGAACCGCAGTGGCGACAAAGTCGGTGTCGCTTGCCGCGGGGGCCAGTCCCTTTCCAATACCGCGCAGCGGCTCCTGAGCCAGGAGACGCGCATGCTCAAGTCCGTTCTGTTCACGTCCGCGGCGCTGGTCGCGCTTGCGGCGTCCGCCCGCGCCGACGAGGCCGTGGTGGTCAGCGCCACCCGCGTGCCCACGCCGCTATCCCAGGTCGCCAGCAGTATCTCGGTGATCACCGCCGGCCAGATCGAGGCCCGCCAGGACCGTTCGCTGCCCGATGTGCTGCGCGAAGTGCCGGGTCTGGACATCGTGCAGACCGGCGGCGCGGGCGGTCAGACCTCGGTCTTCATGCGCGGCACCAATGCCAATCATGTGAAAGTGCTGCTGGATGGGCTGGACCTGTCCGATCCCTCCACGCCCGGCGGCGCGGCCGACATCTCCAAGCTGCTGTCCGACGATTTCGCCCAGGTCGAAGTGCTGCGCGGGCCGCAGGGCGCGCTCTATGGTTCCGACGCCATCGGCGGCGTGATCAATATCGTCACCAGGACCGGCAACGGTCCGCTGGCGATCACCGCCCGGGCGGAAGGCGGGTCGTTCGACACCTTCAACCAGTCGGCCACCGCCTCCGGCTCGGAAGGCGATCTGCATTACGCCGCCACCCTCCAGCATTACCATTCCGGCGACACGCCGGTGACGCCCGCCAACCTGCTGCAGCCGGGCGAGGCGAGCCATGGCGATTTCTATGACAATGTCAGCGCCACGGCCAAGCTGGGCTATGACGTGACGGAGAATTTCGATCTCGGCCTGGTGAGCCGTTACACCGACAGCCTGGGCAAGATCACCGGCGATGCTTTCGACCTTTCCACTTTCGCCAGCTTTCCGTCGCCCACCCAGACCCGCATCTCGCTGGTCCAGTACCAGACGCGCGGCACCGCGCATCTGGTGTGGGGCCGGCTGGATTCGACGCTTGGCCTGGCCTATGGCTCGACCATCACCGCCACCCAGGACCCCGACAATGGCGACAGCCGCGCCATCGGCGACCGGATCAAGCTGGACTGGCAGGGCAATGTCGCGTTGATGGAGGGCGAGACGCTGGTCCTGGGCGCGGAAACCTATCGCGACGCGCTGCATCCCGGCCTGTCTTTCGGGTTCCCTTCGACCCTGTCGCAGGGCATCGCCACCAATGCCGGCTATGGCGAGATCCAGTCGGATTTCGGCAACGGCATCTACAACAGCGTGTCCCTCCGCTATGACGACAACAGCCGTTTCGGCGACAAGGTGACATGGCGCGTCGCGCCCGCCTGGGTGATCGCCGATACCGGCACCAAGCTCAGGGCCAGCGCCGGCAGCGGCTTCAAGGCGCCGTCGCTGCAGCAATTGTACGGCACCTTCGGCGGCAATGCGCTGCTCAAGCCCGAAACCAGCTTCGGCTATGATGTGGGCGTGGAGCAGGACTGGGGTCCGCTGACCGGGGGCGTCACCTGGTTCCACAACGACATCAGGAACCTGATCGTGTCGGGACCGGCGCCGGCCTTCCTCAACATCAATGTCGGCCGGGCGCGGACTCAAGGGTTGGAGAGCTTCGTCACCTGGCAGGCCCTGGATACGCTGGGCGTGACGGCGGACTATACCTATACCGACGCCATCGACGCCGGCGCCGGGCTGGCGCTGTTGCGCCGGCCGCGCCACAAGGCCAGCCTGAACGCCGACTGGCAGGCGACCGACGCCCTGACGCTGGACGCCACTTTGCTGTATGTCGGCCCGCAGATCGACGGCAACCGCGACTTCTCGATCCCGCGCCTCAAGATGCCGGATTACGCCACGCTGGACATCGCCGCCAGCTACCGGCTGACCGGGATGTGGACCCTGTTCGGCCGGATTGAGAACGCCACCGACACCCGTTATCAAAGCCCCGACGGCTTCCTGCGGCCCGGCATCGGCGCCACCGGCGGGATCAAGGTGAACCTGTAGGCATGAAGCATTGGGTTTTCGCGGCTGCCGTTCTGCTCTCCCTGACGGGGCAGGCGGCGGCCGCGCCGCCCAAGCCGCGGCGCATCATGTCGTTGAAGATCTGCACCGACGCCTTGTTGCTGGACCTGGCGCCGCCGTCGCGCATCGCCTCCGTGACCTTCCTTGCCCGTGAAAAGGCGGCGCTGCGCTGGTGGCCGCAGGCCGCGCATATCCCGGTCAACCACAATAGCGCCGAGGAAATCCTCGCCGCGAAACCCGACCTGATCCTCACCGACAGCTTCACCGCGCCCGCGCTGCGGCCTTTGCTGGCCAGGACCGGCGCCAGGGTGATCGAGGTCCCGCCCGCCGGGAATTTCGACCAGATCCGCGCCGTCACCCGCCTGGTCGCCAGGGCCGTGGGCGAGGAGGCGCGGGGCGCGCAGTTGATCGCGCGGATGGACGCCGACCTCGCCACGCTGGCGGCGCACCGTCCGCGCAAGGCCCTGACGGTGGCGGCGTGGGGCGGCGGCGGCTATGTGCCGGGCCGCGGCGGGCTGTTCGACGCCGTGCTGAGCGCGGTGGGCGCGCGCAATATCGAGCAGGGCGGCTTCGGTTATTACGATGTCGAAACCCTGGTGGCGAAGAATCCGGACGCGCTGATCTATGCCGACACCTATGCCGGCACCGCCAGCTTGCGCGACGACCAGAATTTGCATCCGGCCTTGCTCAAGCGCTATGCCGATCGCCGCGTCAGCCATGACGCGCTTTATGGCTGCGGCGTGCCCCAGACCGCCAGGACCGCCCTGCAATTGCAGGCCGCGCTGGCGCGGATGCCGCGATGAAACTCAACCTGTCGCTGGCGGTGCTGATCGGGCTGGCCTTCGCGGTCTCGCTGCTGGCGGGACGGGTGTGGCTGCCGCCGTCCGTGCTGCTGGCGCCGCATGACAGCCTGGCGGGATTGATCCTGTATGACATCCGCCTGCCGCGCACGGCGCTGGCGCTGATCGCCGGGCTGGTGCTGGGGCTGGCGGGCGCGGTGTTGCAGGGCTTCACCCGCAATCCGCTGGCCGAGCCGGCGCTGCTGGGCGTTTCCGGCGGCGCGGCCCTGGGCGCGGTGATCGCGATCTATTTCGGGCTGGCGGCGTTGTCGCCGGTGAGCGGCCCGGTGCTGGGCATGGCGGGCGCGGTGCTGGCCTGCGGACTGACCTTCGCGCTGGGCCGGAACGGCACGGTGGCGCTGGTGCTGGCGGGCGCGGCGGTGTCCAGCCTGATGGCGGCGGGCATCGCGCTGGCGCTCAACTTCGCGCCCAATCCTTACGCCGCCTACGAGATCATGTCCTGGCTGCTGGGCTCGCTGGCCGACAAGAGCTGGTCGCAGGTGATGCTGGTGCTGCCGTTCGCGATCGTGGGCGCCATGCTGCTGGCGGTCACCGGCAAGGCGCTGGATGCGCTGGCGCTGGGCGAGGCGCAGGCCCGCAGCCTGGGCGTCAACCTGACCCGGCTGGCGGCGCTGGTGGTGGCGGGCACGGCGCTGAGCGTCGGGGCGGTGACATCGGTGGCGGGCGCCATCGGCTTCATCGGGCTGGTCGCGCCGCACCTGGTGCGGCCTTTCGTCGGCTACAGCCCGCGCCGGGTGCTGCTGCCGGCGGCGCTGTGCGGCGCGCTGCTGCTGCTGTGTTCCGACATCGCCGCCCGGCTGGTTCATACCAATCCCGAATTGCGGCTGGGCGTCTTCACCAGCCTGCTGGGCACGCCCTTCTTCTTCTGGCTGGTCACCCGCATCCGCAAGGTGGCGCCGTGACCGTGCTGGCGGCGGACAATATCAGCGTTCTGCGCGGCGGCAGGCCGATCCTGCGCGAGGTCTCGCTCCAGGCCCATGCGGGCGAGTTCATCGCCCTGCTGGGGCCGAACGGCGCGGGCAAGTCCACGCTGCTGTCGGCGCTGGCCGGGCTGATCCGGCCCGACCGGGGCCGGGTGATGCTGGACGCGCATCCGATCCTGAAGCTGCCGCCGGCGCGGCTTGCGGCCCGGCGCAGCTACCTGCCGCAGAATCCGCGCCTGGAATGGCCGATCAGCGTCGAGCGGCTGGTGGCGCTGGGCCTGACCCCCCGGCTTCCCGCCACCGGACACCTGCCGGAAAGCTTCCGGCCCGCCATCGCGCGCGTGTTGGAGCAATGCGACCTGGCCGGCAAGCGCGACCAGCCCGCCACCACCCTGTCGGGCGGGGAATTCGCCCGCGCCATGCTCGCCCGCGCCATCGTCTGCGAGCCCCAGATCCTGCTGGTGGACGAGCCGGTCACCGGCCTGGACCCGCGCCACGCCATGCACTCCATGCGGCTGCTGTCCGATATCGCCCGGCGGGGAACCCTGGTGGTCGCCTCGCTGCACGACCTGACCCTGGCGGCGCGCCATGCCACGCGGTTTGCCGTACTTGTGGATGGGGCGCTGGCGGCGGATGCCGAAACGCTCACAGACGAAATCATCCACAGGGCGTTCGGGGTGCGCAGCCTCACCACCGGCCAGGGAGATTCGCTGTCATTCACACTTTTGTCCCCAAGCGAAAAATGACGCCTGTGTGAAAGTATTTCGGCTTGACGCACCCCGCGAATAGGCCCCTAGATATAGTCGTTCACGGTCACTCGGATGCTCTAGATAGGGGATTCACGGGAACTTCGGAGCGGCCTGGTGGGGCCGGAACCGGAGCTGCCCCCGCAACTGTAAACGGCTGATTTTCCGGCCCAAGCCACTGCCGAAAGGCGGGAAGGTACCGGAAAGAGGGCCGCGAGCCAGGAGACCTGCCGGGAACGTGGTTTTAGACTTAGGGGGCGGGGTGTCCCCGGAGCCTGTCAGGCGCGCATGCGTTTGCGCCGACAGTGTCCGATTCCCCGCCGGGATCAGGGGAAGCGCAGATGTCGGCACTCGGTAAATCCGTCCTGGAAGGCGATTTTGACACAAACGGCCAGGTGGTCGTGCAGATGCCGCAGGAACGGGTTCTGGAGCGGTCGGTTGTCGTTACCCGCACGGTCGAGACACGGAGCGAAGGCGTGGGCCGGAGCGACCGGGAAAAGAAGCCCGTGGAACGCATGCAACCCGTCCAGGCCGACATGCTGCAGGATGAAACCCGTTCAAACGGCCAGCCGCCGCTGCCCTATCCGCTGGCGCCGCGGCCCAAGCCGTCCGACCTCACGCTGGACCGTTCGCGCGACGCCCTGCTGACCCCGTTCGGCAAGGCGACGCTGACCGACCGCTACCTGATGCCGGGCGAAAGCTTCCAGGACATGTTCGCCCGCGTCTCGTGCGCCTATGCCGATGACGTGCGCCATGCCCAGCGCCTTTACGACTATATGAGCCGGCTGTGGTTCATGCCGGCGACGCCGATCCTGTCCAACGGCGGCACCAAGCGCGGCCTGCCGATTTCCTGCTTCCTGAACGACGTGCCCGATTCCCTGGACGGCATCGTCGGGGTCTGGAACGAGAATGTGGCGCTGGCGTCGAATGGCGGCGGCATCGGCACCTATTGGGGCAAGGTCCGCTCCATCGGCGAGAAGGTGAAGACCGGCAAGACCAGCGGCATCATCCCCTTCATCCATGTGATGGACGGCCTGACCCTGGCCATCAGCCAGGGCTCGCTGCGGCGTGGCTCGGCGGCGGTCTATCTCGACATCACCCATCCGGAGATCGAGGAGTTCCTGGAGATCCGCAAGGCCAGCGGCGACTTCAACCGCAAGGGCCTGAACCTGCATCACGGCATCAACATCACCGACGAGTTCATGCAGTGCGTGAAGGACGGCAGGATGTTCGGCCTGCGCAGCCCCAAGGACCGGTCGGTGCTGCGCGAGATCGACGCCCGCCAGTTGTGGCAGCGCATCCTGGAAACCCGCCTGCAGACCGGCGAGCCCTATATCCTGAACATCGACGCGGTGAACCGGGCGCTGCCCAAGCACCAGCGCGAACTGGGGCTGAAGGTCAACACCTCCAACCTGTGCTCGGAAATCACCCTGCCGACCGGCGCCGACCATGACGGCAAGGAGCGCACCGCCGTCTGCTGCCTGTCGTCCCTGAATATCGAAACCTGGGACCAGTGGGCCGGGGAGGAGGGCTTTGTCGAGGATGTGCTGCGCATGCTCGACAATGTGCTCACCAGCTTCATCGAGGAAGCGCCGGAGGCCATGCACCGCGCCAAATATTCGGCGCTGCGCGAGCGTTCGGTCGGCCTGGGGGTGATGGGCTTCCATTCCTTCCTGCAGGCCAAGAACATCCCGCTGGAAAGCGCCATGGCCAAGTCGTGGAACCTGCGTATTTTCAAGAAGATACGCCGGGAAGCTGATGCGGCGTCTTATATCCTGGCGGAAGAGCGCGGCGCCTGCCTGGACGCGCAGGAGAAGGGCATGAAGGCCCGCTTCAGCCACAAGATCGCCATCGCGCCGACCGCCAGCATCTCGATCATCTGCGGCGGCACCTCGGCCTGCGTCGAGCCGATCCCGGCCAATGTTTACACCCACAAGACCTTGTCGGGCGCCTTCGTGGTGCGCAACCCCTATCTGCAGGACCTGCTGGAATCCAAGGGCCAGAACACCCCGGACGTCTGGCAGTCCATCGTGGAGCATGAAGGCTCGGTGCAGCATCTCGACTGCCTGAGCGCGGAAGACAAGGCGGTCTATCGCACCGCGTTCGAGATCGACCAGCGCTGGATCATCGAGCTGGCCGCCGACCGCACGCCCTATATCTGCCAGAGCCAGTCGCTGAACCTGTTCCTGCCGGCCGACATCGACAAGTGGGACCTGCACATGCTGCACTGGACGGCGTGGGAGCGCGGCATCAAGAGCCTGTATTACTGCCGCTCCAAGTCCATCAGCCGCGCCGGTTTCGCCGGCCAGCTTGAGAAAAAGGCCGGCGCCAAGGTCGCCGCCGCCAGGACCGACTATGAAGAGTGCCTCGCATGCCAGTGAAGAATATCGGAAATGCCGATCCGCGCAGCCTGATCGGAAAAGGCGCGATCGGCCTGCTGAACAGCACCGGGACCTATGACGTCACCCGCTATCCCTGGGCCTATGACTGCTGGAAGCGCCAGCAGCAGACCCACTGGATGGGCGAGGAAGTGCCGCTGGGCGCCGATATCCGCGACTGGCAGTCCGGCCACCTGTCGGGGGCCGAGAAGAACCTGCTGACCCAGATCTTCCGCTTCTTCACCCAGAGCGACGTGGAGGTGGGCGACAATTACCTCAAGCGCTACATCCCCATCTTCCAGCCGCTGGAAGTGCAGATGATGATGGCCGCCTTCACCAACATGGAGACGGTGCATATCGACGCCTATGCGCTGCTGCTCAAGACCCTGGGCATGCCGCAGACCGAGTTCGAGGCGTTCCGCGACTATTCCGAGATGAAGGCCAAGGCCGACTATATGCACACCTTCGGCGTGGGCACGGTGTCGGACGTGGCGCGCACCCTGGCCATGTTCGGCGCCTTCACCGAGGGCATGTCGCTGTTCGCCAGCTTCGCCATGCTGATGAATTTCCCGCGCTTCAACAAGATGAACGGCATGGGCCAGATCGTGTCCTGGTCGGTGCGCGACGAAAGCCTGCACTGCGAGGGCATCACCAAGCTGTATCACGCCTGGAACGAGGAAACCGGCGCGGTCACCAAATCGGTGCGCGACGACATCACCGATGTCGCCAGGACCATGGTCAGGCTGGAAGAGGGGTTCGTCGACCTGGCCTTCAATCTGGGCGAGGTTCAGGGCATGACCCCGGACGACATCAAGGCGTATGTCCATTACATCGCCGACTGGCGGCTGACCCAACTCAAGCTGACGCCGGTGTTCGGCAATTTCGAGGAGACCGAAAGCGGCTACAAGCCGCTCAAGGCCCATCCGCTGCCCTGGCTGGTGGAAATCCTCAACGGCGTCGAGCACGCCAATTTCTTCGAGCAGCGCGCCACGGAATATTCCAAGGGCGCGACCACGGGTTCCTGGGATGGCGACAACGGCGTCTGGTCGCAATTCGACAAGCGCAACCGGATGGCGGCGGAATAAAACCGTCATCCCCGCAAGTCCGCCCGGAACTTCCGGTCGTTCTTCAGCGCATATTCCCGCCGCATCGCGCCCTTCCGGGTGCGGTGCTTCTCGGCATAGACCAGCCGCCATATCCGCCCGCGCGTGGTTTTCGCTCCGCCGGCCTTGCCATTATGTTCGGCCAGCCGGCGCTCCAGGTCGAGCGTCCAGCCGACATAAGTGATTGTCCGGCCATCCGGATTCCGTGCTGCCAGAACATAGACA
>Ga0153956_1003179_pt1 | contig 10887 bp, 13 predicted proteins | sample TSFL040MetaG_FD_104704 | JGI IMG/M metagenome (GOLD analysis project Ga0153956, IMG submission 104704) | Attine ant fungus gardens microbial communities from Florida, USA - TSFL040 MetaG | ecosystem: Host-associated > Fungi > Mycelium > Unclassified | place: USA: Florida, Wekiwa Springs...
CATGTTGGCGGCGATCAGCACCACGATCTTGTCGAGGCGATCCTGCGCGCTGACCTGTTCGGCCATCACTTCGCGCAGCCGCCTTAACAAGACGCGGGGGCCTCCCAGCGCGCTGCGCATCCGTTCGTTCCTCGCTTCCAACATGGCTTGGGCGTCGCCGCCCGTCCTACAGGCTATAGCGAATTGGGCCTCCCTTTGCCAAGCAAAAGGCCTGCCATTCCGGCGGTATGGAAGGGTTATAAGGGCAGGGATAATGAGGCGAAGGCAGATGGGGGAACGAGGCTGCGCAGGCCGCTCCAGATGATCTGGATGCCGATGCAGAACAGCAGGAATGCCGACAGCCGCATCATCACATTGGTGCCGCGCTCGCCGAGCACGTTGATGATGTTGCTGGCGAAGCGATAGCAGACGTAGATCGTCGCGGCGATCGCCAGAAGGCCCGCCAAGGCTCCACCGCCGAGCACGGCGAGTTGGGTCAGGTCGGTTGCGGCGGCCGGACGCTGGCTGCCCAGCGTGATCGCGACCGAGATCGAGCCGGGGCCGACCGTCAGCGGCATAGTCAGGGGGTAGAATGCATCCACTGTGCTTCTGGGGCCGGGGTGCTCGCGGTCCTCGATATCGTCGCCCTGCTGCAGAAGCTGCCAGCCGAAGGCTGCGACCACGAGGCCGCCGGCGATGCGGACCACCGGCAGCGTGATGCCGAAAAAGACCAGCACATGCGAGCCGATGAACAGCGAGCCGAGCAGCAGGACGAAGCAGTTGACCGCGACGCCGCGCGCGAGCGCGGGCAACCGGGCCTTTGGGATGCGATTGGTCAGACGCAGGAAAATCGGCGCGCTGCCGACCGGATTGACCACGGGAAACAACGCCGCGTAGACCAGCAGGAACGCATTCACGATCTCTGCGACATTGTTCACGCGGCGTGTGCCTTGTCAGGTCCCGACTATGAAGTCCTGGCGTCCAGTCCGTAAAGCGTGTGCAGCGTGCGGACCGCAAGCTCGGTGTAGGCGGCGTCGATCAGCAGCGAGAACTTGATTTCCGAGGTCGTGATCGCGCGGATGTTGATGTTCCGCTCCGACAGCGCCGCGAAAGCACGCGCGGCGACGCCCGCGTGGCTGCGCATGCCGACGCCGATGGCGGAAATTTTCGCCACATCGGTCGCGGTATCGACCCGCTCGTAGCCGATCTTGTCCTTGGCCTTGGCGATCACGTCCTGCGCCCGGTTGAAATCCGAGGCCGGCACCGTGAAGGTGAGGTCGGTGAAGCGTCCGTCTTCCGACACGTTCTGCACGATCATGTCGACATTGATGTTGGCGTCGGCCAGCGGCCCGAAGATCGAAGCCGCGACGCCGGGCTTGTCCTCGATGCGGCGCACCGAAATCTGGGCTTCGTCCTTGGAGAAGGCGATGCCGGTGACGACTTGGCTTTCCACGATTTCCTCCTCGCTGCAAATCAGCGTGCCCGGCGGCGTGCCGTGCGGATCGATGTCCTCTGGCTTGTCGAAACTGGAGCGGACGAACACCGGGACATTGTGCACGAGGCCGAGCTCGACCGAGCGGACCTGCAGCACCTTGGCGCCTTGCGAGGCCATTTCCAGCATTTCCTCGAACGCCACCTTGTCGAGCCTGCGCGCCTTCGGCACCACGCGCGGGTCGGTGGTGTAGACGCCGTCGACGTCGGTGTAGATGTCGCATCGCTCGGCATGGATGGCGGCGGCAATCGCCACCGCCGAGGTGTCCGAGCCGCCGCGGCCGAGCGTGGTGATGCGTCCGGTGTCCTGATGGAGACCCTGGAAGCCGGCGATCACCGCGACCTCCTTGTTCTCATCGAATCTCTTGATGATCTCGCTGCCGTCGATGCCCTCGATGCGGGCAGAGGCGTGCGCGTCGCTGGTCAGGATCGGAATCTGCCAGCCCTGCCAGGAGCGGGCCTGGATGCCGAGCGCCTGCAACGCAATCGCCAGCAGCCCCGAGGTGACCTGTTCGCCGGAGGCGACAATGGCGTCGTATTCGCGCGCGTCGTGCAGGGCTGAGGCTTCCTGCGCCCAGCCGACCAGTTCGTTGGTCTTGCCCGACATCGCCGAGACCACGACCGCGACGTCGTGTCCGGCATCGACCTCGCGTTTGACATGGCGGGCGACGTTTCGGATACGCTCGATGTTGGCGACGGACGTGCCGCCGAACTTCATGACAAGGCGGCCCATGGAGTGGCGCAGTCCCGTGATGGTTCAGGGTGGGGGAGCGGTTCCGCTCAAAACCGCAGCATCGCTCCGAAAACGCGGCTATACATACCTGCGCCGTCCGGGGCAAGCCATCAGTTCCGGAAACCGGCGCAGCGGGCAGGGATGGCCCGCAAGGAGGACGGACATGACTGCGTATCGAGGGCGGATTCATCAATGACCGAGACATCGTCCCCGAGCGTCGATCCGGCCGAGGTCGCGCGTTTCTCGAAACTGTCGTCCGACTGGTGGGACCCGAACGGCCGGATGAAGCCGCTGCACCGGATCAATCCGTTGCGGCTCGCCTATATCCGCGACGCCGCCTGCCGCAAGTTCGAGCGCAACCCCAAAAGCCTGAATTGCCTGTCGGGCCTGCGGGTGCTTGATATCGGCTGTGGCGCGGGCCTGCTGTGCGAGCAGCTGGCCCGGCTGGGGGCGCAGGTCGTCGGCATCGATCCATCCGAGACGAATATCTCGGTGGCGAAGCTGCATGCCGAGCGTGGCCATCTCAGCATCGACTACCGCTGCACCACGGTTGAGGAAATCGATCTGCGCGAGCGGTTCGATATCGTGCTGGCGATGGAAGTGGTGGAACATGTGAATGACGTGGGCGCGTTTCTTGCGCGCTGTGCGGCGGCGATGAAGCCGTCCGGGCTGATGACCGTCTCCACGCTCAACCGCACCTGGAAGAGTTTCGCGCTCGCCATCGTCGGCGCGGAATACGTGTTGCGCTGGTTGCCGCGCGGCACCCACCAGTGGGACAAATTCGTCACGCCCGAGGAACTCACCAACCATCTCGATGCCTGCAAGCTAGGCATCACCGAGCAGACCGGCGTGGTGTTCAATCCGCTCGCCGATCGCTGGAGCCTGTCGTCCGACATGGACGTCAACTACATGGTGATTGCGGAGACGCTGTAAGGCCGCTTCAGCTTTGCGGCTCTGATATGCGCCGGGCCTGCTTGACGGAAAGGTCCGTCCATAGGCTCTTGCAGCCATGATCGACCAAAACCTGCTCTGGATTCCATTCACGCTGGCCGGTGCGGCCGGTCAGGTCTCGCGCAATGCGATGCAGCGCGGCCTGACGGGGCCGCTCGGCACGCTCGGCGCGACGCATATCCGCTTTCTGTTCGGATTGCCTTTTGCGGGGATCTTTCTGGCAGGCGCGCTCGTGCTCACCGGCGACCATCTGATCTATCCACGCGCATCATTCGTGCCATGGCTGATCGTCGGCGGTCTCGCGCAGATCGCCGGTACGGCGTTGATGCTGGCGGCGATGAAGGAACGCTCTTTCGTCGTGGCGACGGCGTACCTGAAAACCGAAGCGATTCAGGCCGCGGTGTTCGGCGCGGTGTTTTTGGCGGATCATCTGACGGCCTTGAAGGTTCTCGGCACCCTTGTTGCGAGCCTCGGCGTGATCCTGACCGCCTTGAAGCCCGGTGGAATGGAGGGATTCGGCAATTGGCGTCCGACGCTTTACGGACTTTTTGCCGCATCATTTATGGCGCTGTCGTCCATCGGCTATCGCGGAGCGATCCTGAGTTTCGACGGCATCACGTTCGCGACGGCTGCGACCATCACTTTGGTGGTGGCGCTTTCGATGCAGACCATTCTGTTGTCGGCGTGGTTGATGTGGCGTGAGCCCGGAACGATGACGCGGATATTCCAACTGTGGAAAGCATCGCTGGCGGCCGGGTTTCTCGGTGCGTTCGCGTCGCTGTTCTGGTTTCTCGCCTTCGCGCTAACCCCTGCCGCCAATGTGCGAACGCTGGCGCTGATCGAGGTACCTGTGGCACAGATCGCCGCCTATTACGGTATGAAGCAATCCATCACGCTGCGTGAAGTCGCGGGGGTGGTGCTGATCCTGATCGGCGTGGCGGCCCTGATTGCAGGCTAGCGGTTTCGGATCATCGCTTCCACGCGATGATGACCGCGCCTGCCGCGATCAAGGCGATACCGAGCCAGTTGCTCGTCGATGGACGTTCGCCAAGAAAGGCGACGCCGAACAGCGCCACCAGCACGACGCTCAATTTGTCGATCGGCGCGACCAGCGTGGCCGGTCCGAGCTTGAGCGCGCGGAAGTAGCAGAGCCATGATGCACCGGTGCCGAGGCCCGACAGCAGCAGGAAGACCCATGTCTTTGCTGAGATGTTTCCGGGGGATTTGAGCTGATTGGTTGCGAACAGGATCAGCGCGAGGCTGATGAGTACGATCACGGTGCGGACGAAGGTGGCGAGATCGGGATTGATGTCTTCAACGCCGAGCTTGGCGAAGATCGCCGTCAGGGCGGCGAAAATCGCGGACAGAAGCGCCCATATTTGCCAGGACGACCAGACGCCAATGCCCATGATGATCGGTCCGTTTGTTAGTTGCGCTCGTCCGGCAACAGCGGCAGCGGCATGACCTCGACGCCTTCCTCGATCAGCGAGCGGGTTTCTTCCGCGGTGGCTTGGCCGTAGGTCGCGCGCTGCTCGGAATCGCCGTAGTGAATCTTGCGCGCCTCGTTCGGAAACCGGTGGCCGACATTCTCCGCGTTGTTCTCGACATGCTCGCGCAGTTCGCGCAGCTTGGCGGTCAGTTCCTGCGCCTGCGGCGACATCGCCAGCGGCGATGCGGCAACATCCGACGATAGGGCTGGCTCAGGGGCGGCAGCCGTTTTGGTGCTCTTTGCGGCCAGCCGCGGCGCCATGATCGCCTTCTCGACCTTGGCGGACTCGCAGGCCGGGCAAGTCACGAGATGTCGCTTGCGCTGGTTCTCATAGGCACTCGAACTCTGAAACCAACTCTCGAAGCTGTGGCCGCATTCGCAGCGCAGCGCATAGCGGATCATGCCGATCCCCTGACGGCACGCAGATAGTCCGGATGCTGCCCCGGTTCGCGGACGCTGAAGCGGCGGCCGTGCTGCAGGGATGGGATGCTCTTGCGCACGGCGGCAACACGCGCCGGATCGATCTCGGCAGTGACGACGCCGGGTTCAGTGCTGCCTTCGGCGATCACCGCGCCCCACGGGTCGATGATCAGCGAATGGCCGAATGTCTCGCGCTTGTTCTGGTGGAGGCCGCCTTGTGCGGCGGCGAGAATATAGCAGCCGTTCTCGATCGCGCGGGCGCGCAGCAGCGTGTGCCAGTGCGCCTCGCCGGTGCGCTTGGTGAAGGCGGCGGGCGCCGCGATGAAAGACGCGCCCGCTTCCGCGAGCGCACGGAACAGCGCCGGGAAGCGCAGATCGTAGCAGATGGTGAGGCCGAGGCGGCCCCAGGGCAGATCGGCCAGCACCGCGGTTTCGCCCGGCTGGTAATTGGCGGATTCGCGATAGCTCTCGCCATTCTCCAGGTCGATGTCGAACATATGGATCTTGTCGTAGCTGGCGAGAATGTCGCCGCCCGGCCCGATCAGGAACGAGCGGTTCACCGCGCGCTCCGGCGTGGCCTTCAAGGCCAGCGAGCCAATATGCAGATGAATCTTCAATTCCGCCGCGAGAGCCTGATATGCCTTCAGCGAGGCGTCGTCGGCTTCGTTCGCGAGCAATTCGAACAGCGCCTTGCGGTTCTCCTGCATGACGTTGCTGACTTCCGGCGTCTGGATGTATTGCGCGCCCTGCGCCGCCGCCTCGCGGATGAACTGCGTCGCCTGCACGAGATTTTCGGCAGGCAACAGGCCGGTACGCAACTGAACCAGCGCCGCCTTGAAAGGCGTGACGGAAGCCGTCTCGGTCATGTGGGCTCTTTCTCTCCATTCAGCAGGGCGTCGAGTTTGCCTGCGCCCTCCAGCGCGTACAAATCGTCGCAGCCGCCGACATGGACGCCGTCGATGAAAATCTGCGGGAAAGTGACGCCGCCTTTGGCGCGTGCCAGCATCTCCTGGCGGAAGGCGGGATTCTTGCCGGCATCGAATTCGGTGAATTCGACGTGCGTGCGTGCGAGCAGCGCCTTGGCGGCCGAGCAGTAGCCGCAACCCGGCCGGGTGTAGATTTCGACGGCGGACATTGTGCGTTCCATGAAAAACAGTGCGGCTGATTATATGGGAGGGCGGAACGCCTCCACAACCCGCGCGAACACCAGCACATCGACCGAGGCGGCCTTGGCGCGTAATAATGCACGGGCGCAGGCATCGACGGTGGCCCCCGAGGTCAGCACGTCGTCTACCAGAATGAAGCGGCGGCCTGTGACGGTGGCGCGTTTGTCGGCATCGACCGCGAAGGCGCCCTGCACGTTGCGGGCGCGCTCGGTGCGCGACAGGCCGACCTGCTGATGCGTCGCGCGGATACGCCGCAGGAGATCGGGTTGCAGTGGGACTTGTGCCTGGCGACCGATGGCCTTGGCGAGGGCCGCCGACTGATTGTAGCGCCGCGACCAGCCACGCTTCCAGTGCAGCGGCACCGGGATCAGCGCATCGGTATCGCTGAGCAGTTCTGCTCCTGCGCGGGCCATCCATCGGCCCATCGCGGGCGCAAGGTCGGTGCGATCCTGATATTTCAGCGCGTGGACGAGCGTGCCCGCGACCTCGTCATAGCGCACGGCGGCGCGGGCGCGTTGATAGGCAGGAGGCGCGGCGATGGCTTCCATCGACAGCAGGCCGGGGCCTGGGTCATACACAAACGGGATGCCGAGCCGCACGCAATAAGGCGGTGCGATGAAAGACAGTTTTGCCCAGCAGGCGGGGCAAAGCCCTTCACCCGAAACCGGCTCGCGGCAAGAGAGACACAGTGTCGGCAGGGCGATGTCGAGCGCGAGCCGTGCGGCGCGGCGGCCTGCATCGTGGCAGGCACTCCACGCGCCGCGCAAAAAAGGCCGCATCGGCATCGGCTGCATCGGCATGGGTCGAGCCTAGAGTATTTTGCCTAGTGCGTCATTGCCGGGCTTGACCCGGCAATCCATTTCTTTCCAAAAAATGGATGCGCGGATCAAGTTTGCGCATGACGAATGGAGTTTGAACGATGGCTTCGTTGGGCGTAACAAGCGGCCCATGACATCCGTCTCGCCGCCGAAAGTGTTCGATACCGCGCTGCTGCGGCACCGGCAGGCGCGCGCCGTGAAAGCCGGTGCGGAAACGTTTCTGCTCGACCGCGTCGTGGAAGATTTAAGCGAACGGCTTCATGCCGTGGTGCGCGGCTTCAACAATGCCGCCGATCTCGGCTCGCCGGGGCATGGCGTCGCGGATGCCCTTGCCGCATCCGTGAAGCAGTTGCGCCATCTCGATTGGCCCTTGGGTTCGCACGAGGCGCTGCCGCTTGAAGCGGGCTCGCTCGATCTCGCCGTGTCGGTGCTGGCGCTGCAATTCGTCAATGATCTGCCCGGCGCGCTCGCGCAGATCCGTCGCGCGCTGCAGCCGGACGGCTATTTTCTCGCCGCGACCATCGGCGGCGACACGCTGACCGAATTGCGCCAGTCGTTCGCCGAGGCCGAAGTCGCGCTCGACGGCGGGCTGTCGCCGCGCGTCATTCCGATGCTCGATTTGCGCGATGCGGGCGCACTGTTGCAGCGCGCGGGCTTCGCGTTGCCGGTGACGGATGTCGATCGCGTCACCGTGCGCTACGACAACATGTTCGGCCTGATGCGCGATCTGCGGCGGATGGGCGCGACCAACATGCTGGCGGATCGTCGCCGTGCCCCGCTGCGCCGCGCGACGCTGATGCATGCCGCCGAAATCTACGCGCAGCGATTTTCCGATGCCGATGGCCGCATCCGCGCCACGTTCGACATCGTCTGGATGGCGGGCTGGTCGCCGGATGAGAGCCAGCCGAAACCGCTCAAGCCGGGTTCGGCGAAAATGTCGCTGGAGGACGCGGTGAAGAAGGCAGGCGCGCGCAAATAAATTCTGCGCGGGCAGCCTACAGCAGCAAATCCGTCAGGTGCGAGATCAGCGGAATGTCGGCGGGCGGCATCGGATAATCGCGCAATTTATTCGCGCGAACCCAGGCGATGGGCTGGCCCTCGCGGCCCGAGACGGTGCCTTCCCAGCGCCGGCAGATGTAGAGCGGCATCAAAAGATGGAAACTCTCGTAGGCGTGGCTCGCGAAGGTTAGCGGCGCGAGGCAGGATTCCTGCACCGCGATGCCGAGTTCCTCATGCAATTCGCGAATCAGCGCAGGCTCCGGCCGTTCGCCGGGCTCAAGCTTGCCGCCGGGAAATTCCCACAGCCCGGCCAGTTGCTTGCCCTCCGGGCGCTGCGCGATCAGCACACGGTTGTCGGTGTCGATCAGTGCGCAGGCGACGACGAAAACGAGCTTGGTAGCAGGCTTGTCCATCACGAGCGGTAATCGCCGTTGATCGCGACATATTCCTTGGTGAGGTCGCAGGTCAGCACCCGGTCGCGGCCCTTGCCCTTGCCGAGCGTGACCTTGATGGTGATCTTCGGTTGCTTCATCAGCGCGGAGACTTCGGCCTCGTCGTAGGCCGGGTCGCGCATACCTTTGAAGGCGACGCGCACGCCGTTGAAGAAGATCGCGAGCTTGTCGCGGTCAGCGGGTTCGCCCGCCTTGCCGACCGCCATCACCACACGGCCCCAATTGGCATCCTCGCCCGCGATCGCGGTTTTCACCAGCGGCGAGTTCGCGATCGACATTGCGATCCGGCGCGCGGAGGTTTTGGACACCGCGCCATCGACCAGCACTTCGACAAGCTTTCGCGCGCCTTCGCCGTCACGCGCGACCTGCTCGGAGAGGCCGGCGAGCACTTCGCGGAAGGCTTTGACAAAGGCCTTCAGGCGCGGGTCGGAGGCGCGCGATATTTTCGGCGCATCCTTCGCGGTGCCGGTGGCGAACGCCAGCAATGTGTCGGAGGTTGAGGTATCGCCGTCGATGGTCACCGCGTTGAAGGTGTCCTCGACGCCGCCCTTGAGCAGCGCCTGCAAGGCGGCGGCGGAGATCGGCGCGTCGGTGAACACGAAAGAGAGCATCGTCGCCATGTCGGGCGCGATCATGCCCGCGCCCTTGGCGATGCCGTTGATGGTGACGCGCGCCTTGCCGAGCTTCACGGTTTTGGTCGCGATCTTCGGAAAGGTGTCGGTGGTCATGATGGCGCGCGCGGCCTCAAGCCAGCCGCCGGGTTCGGCCGTTTGCGCGAGATCGTCGAGCACGCCGTTGAACTTGGTGGCATCGAGTGGTTCGCCGATCACGCCGGTCGAGGCCAAGAAGATATGATCGGCGCTGCCGCCGGTCGCGGCGGCCGCGATCTTCGCCGTCAGCGCGGTCGCGATCTTGCCGGTCTTGCCGGTGAAGGCGTTGGCGTTGCCGGAATTCACCACCAGCGCGCGCGCCTGTCCCTTTTTCAGCTTGGCGCGGCACCAATCGACGGCGGCACTCGGGCATTTCGATTTGGTGAAGACGCCCGCGACCGTGGTGCCCTTGTCGAACAATGCGAGCAGCACGTCGGTGCGGCCCTTGTAGCGGATGCCCGCGGCGGCGGTCGCGAGTTTGACGCCGTCGATGATCGGCAGTTCGGGGACGTGAGTGGGTGCGAGGGGGGAGACGGCGGTCGACATGAGATCGGATGCCCTGATCTGGAATAAACGGAGCCGGAAGCCCGGCCGGTCACGTCTTACATCCTTGTTGATGAAGGCTCCAAGACGTGCATGCCCGGGCGAGCCCGGGCATGCAGTCAAATTATCGAAGTCGGTTTGCGAAGTCGATTTACTTCTTCGCGGGGGCGGCCGGATCGGCGGGCTTGGCCGCGTCGGGCTTCTGGTCGAGCCGTTCGATCTTGGCGTCGGCGCGTAGCTTGGCGACGTATTCGGCCTGTGCCTTGCGGATCACGAAGGCCTCAAGCTGTGGCTTCACCTGATCGAAAGGCGGTGCCTTGCGGGCGCGCTTTTCCTCGACCTTGATGACGTGCCAGCCGAACTGCGATTTCACCGGGGCGGAAATCTTGCCGGGTTCGAGTGCGAAGGCGGCAGCGGAGAACTCCGGCACCATCTGGTCCTTGGTGAAGAAGCCGAGGTCGCCGCCGTCGGAGGCGCCAGGGTCCTTCGATTTCTTCTTCGCGAGTTCGGCGAAATCGGCGCCCTTCTTGAGCTCGGCGATGATCTCCTTGGCCTGATCTTCGGTCTCGACCAGGATGTGGCGGGCATGGACTTCCTGCTCGCCGGAAATCTGCTTGGCGGCGTCTTCATAGACCTTCTTCAGCGCCGCGTCGGTGACGGCGGCCTTGCCTTCCTGATCGAGCAGGGTGTCCATCAAGAGGCGGCTGCGGGTGAAGGCGAGCTTCTGCTTGAAGTCCGGCGTATCGGCGATCTTCTTGTCCTCGGCGGCCTTGGCCACGAGCTTCAGGTCGATCAGGAGCTGGACGACGCTGGACTGGCGGGAGGCCGGGTCGAGCTGGGCGAGGCTCGCGCCGATGTCCTTTTCCGCAGCAGTGACATCGCTTTGCCGGATTTCGGACCCGTTAACCTTGGCGAGGACCGGGTTGTCGTCGGCGCGCAGCGGCTGGGCTGTCATCAGGGTCATCGCCATGCAGAGCGCGGCGGTCGAAAGCAGGCCAAGGCGCACGGCGGATGTCGTGCGGGTCGGAAGGGTCATGGATTATCCTTTTCTGGTCAAAAGCGCAGAACGGCGAAAGTCGCGGGACACTCGCTCAACCGCCCGCCGATGGCAACGCGAAAACCCGTCAAAATCATGAAATCCTTGAGAGGTTGGCGCGTTGACAAGCCTCCGGGGGGCCCATATCTCTCCGGGCAAC
>Ga0153956_1003180_pt1 | contig 10886 bp, 8 predicted proteins | sample TSFL040MetaG_FD_104704 | JGI IMG/M metagenome (GOLD analysis project Ga0153956, IMG submission 104704) | Attine ant fungus gardens microbial communities from Florida, USA - TSFL040 MetaG | ecosystem: Host-associated > Fungi > Mycelium > Unclassified | place: USA: Florida, Wekiwa Springs...
AAGCTTCCGGTGCCCGATGTCGTCGGGATGACCGTGGCCGACGCGAGAGCGGCGTTGACCGATGCCGGGTTCACGATCATCACCCAGTACGACGACAGCGACATCGTGACCGATCAGTCGGCTACGGAGCTCGTCGAAGGCGGCACGGTGATGATCCAAGCCCAATCCGCGAACGTCGAGGTCCCGAACGTCGTCGGGCAGACGGCCTCGGACGCGGCGGACGCCCTGCAGGAGCTCGATCTCGACGCGTCGTATGACGGCAAGGGATCCGCGTTGGTGACCGCGCAGGGAGCGAAGCCGGGCTCCTCCGTCAAGCGCGGCACCGTCGTGGCTCTGACGCTGCAGCCCCCGCTGACACTCGCACAGGAGAACGCGGTCCAATCCGCGCAGCTGTACATCGACAACCTCGGCGGCTTCTCCAAGAAGTCACTCATCGGCCAGCTGAAGTACGAGAAGTTCTCCGCGGCCGACGCGAAGTTCGCCGTGGAGCACGTCACCGTGGACTGGAACGAACAGGCAGCCCAGAGCGCCGCGTCGTACATGGACCTGGGCGGATTCTCCAAGGGCTCGCTTCGCGACCAGCTCGCGTACGAGGGGTTCACCAAGGCACAGATCTCCTACGCGCTGAAGTCCGTCGGCTACTGACCGCGGAGCGGTCGAGACCGTCAGCCCGGGCTCAGTCCCCCGGCTCGCCGGAGATGAGGCCGCGCAGCCAGTCACGGGCCTCGACGAACACCTCGTCCGAGTAGCGCTCCGGGTAGCGCACGATCGCGCGGTCGGCGCGCGGGTAGGAGCCGAGGAAGATCACCTTGGGGCTGAAGCGGCGCAGGCCGAGCAGCGCGTCCGCCATCCGCTCGTCCTGGATGTGGCCGTCCGCGTCGATCACGAAGCGATAGCGGCCCAGCTCGTCGCCGACCGGCCGCGAGGCGAGGAGCGAGAGGTTGATGCCCCGCGTCGCGAACTGCTCGAGCATCTCGAGGAGCGCGCCGGGGTGGTCGTCGGGCAGCTCGACGATGAGGGACGTCTTGTCGGCCCCCGTCGGCGACGGCGACGGCACGGTCCGACTCACGAGCACGAACCGGGTCACCGCATTGGGGTTGTCCCCGATGCCCTCGGCCAGGACCGCGAACTCGTTGTGCTCGACGACGCCCGGCGCGGCCACCGCGGCATCCGCGTCGCTCGTGCCGTCGAGGAGGCCGAGCGCGCTGGCGACGTTGCTCGCCGCCGGGATGTGCGCGTGCGCGGGGAGCGTGCTCGTGAGCCACTGCAGGCACTGCGCGTAGGCGACGGGGTGCGCGGCGACGACGGAGACGTCCTCGAGCGTCGTGCCAGGGCGCCCCACCAGGATGAAGTCCACCGGCACGAGGTACTCGCCGACGATGCGCAGGCCGGGCATCGTCGCGAGCGCGTCCTGGGTCGTGGAGACCCCGCCGTCGACCGAGTTCTCGATCGCGATCATCGCGGCGTCCGACCGGCCCTCCACGACGTCGGAGAGCGCCTCGCCGACGTTGCGCACCGGCCGCCACTCGTGTCCCCGGGCCTCGGGGACCTGCGCGAGCGCCGCCTCGGTGAACGTGCCCGCGGGCCCGAGATAGCTGTACGTGCGGCGGTCTGGGAAGGATGTCTCGCCGGCGGCGGGGACCTCGGATGTCACGCGAGCCAGCCTATCCATGACCCGTCCTCGTCACGACAGTGCCATCCGGAGCCGGAGCGTGCAGACTGGGCACATGAGCCGTGCAGGACAGCCAGCCGAGGCCTCCGACCTGATCGACGTCGACGAGCTGATCAACGCCTACTACGACCGCAAGCCGGATCCGGCGGTGCCCGCCCAGCGTGTCGCGTTCGGCACCAGCGGGCATCGCGGCTCGTCGTTCTCGACGAGCTTCAACGAGGACCACATCCTCGCCACGACGCAGGCGATCGTGGACTACCGCCGTGCGCAGGGCATCGAAGGGCCCCTTTTCCTGGGCCGTGACACGCACGGACTCTCCCTCCCCGCCGAGCGCAGCGCGATCGAGGTGCTCGTCGCGAACGGGGTCGACGTGCGGGTCGACGCGCGTGACTCGTGGGTGCCGACCCCGGCGCTCAGCCACGCGATCCTCACCTACAACAGAGCCCTTCGACGGGCTGGCGGAGCGGATGCCGCCGATCCCGGCCGCGCGGACGGCATCGTCGTGACCCCGAGCCACAATCCGCCCCGCGACGGCGGCTTCAAGTACAACCCGCCGCACGGCGGGCCGGCCGACACGGACGCCACGGGCTGGATCGCCGACCGCGCGAACGAGCTGATCGCGACGGGCCTCGCGGACGTCCGGCGCACGCGGTACGCCGACCTCGACGGCGACGCCCTCGCCACCTACGACTTCCGTGAGGGCTATGTGGCCGACCTGCAGAACGTCATCGACGTCGAGGCGATCCGCAAGGCGGGAGTGCGGATCGGCGCCGACCCGCTGGGCGGTGCGTCGGTCGAGTACTGGGCGCTCATCGGCGAGCGCTACGGCCTCGACCTCACCGTCGTGAACCCGGACGTCGACCCGACCTGGCGCTTCATGACGCTCGACTGGGACGAGAAGATCCGCATGGACCCGTCGTCGCCGTCGGCGATGGCGGCGCTCGTCGCCCGGCGCCACGAGTACGACCTCCTCACCGGCAACGACGCCGATGCCGACCGGCACGGGATCGTGACGCCGGACGCCGGGCTGATGAACCCGAACCACTACCTCGCCGTCGCGATCGACTACCTGTACGCGCACCGTCCGAGCTGGCCTGCGGACGCCGCGGTCGGCAAGACCCTCGTGTCGTCGATGATCATCGACCGCGTCGTGGCGGGGCTCGGCCGACGCCTGTACGAGGTGCCGGTGGGCTTCAAGTGGTTCGTGCCGGGTCTCCTCGACGGATCCGTCGCGTTCGGCGGCGAGGAGTCGGCGGGCGCCTCCTTCCTGCGGTCCGACGGCACGGTGTGGACGACCGACAAGGACGGCATCCTGCTGTGCCTGCTCGCCGCCGAGATCCTCGCCGTGACCGGCAAGACGCCGTCGCAGCGCTACGCGGAGCTGGAGGCGGAGTTCGGGTCCTCCGCGTACCAGCGGGTGGACGCTCCGGCATCCCCGGCGCAGAAGGCGCAGCTCGCGAAGCTGGCGCCGGAGGCCGTGACCGCCACCGAGCTCGCCGGCGAGCCGATCACGGCGAAGCTCTCCCACGCTCCCGGCAACGACGCGGCGATCGGCGGGCTGAAGGTGCAGACCGAGCACGCGTGGTTCGCCGCGCGCCCCTCGGGCACCGAGGACGTGTACAAGCTCTACGCCGAGTCGCTGCGCGGCGAGAAGCACCTGCGGCAGGTGCAGGAGGAGGCGCGCGCCGTGGTGTCCGCGGCGCTCGGCGACGTGTAGCGGCGTCCTCCTCTCCACAGCCCCGTCCGCGGAGCCGGGCATCCACATTCCGTCTCACCGGGCCGCCACGACCGCGTCCGACGCCATACGGTCTATGACGAGACGCGGCGGACGCGGCAGAATGGGGGCATGGTCGTGACACCGGATGTGATCGGCGTGATCGTCGCCGTCTTCGTCGCGGCCGTGACGTTCCTCGGCGGCGTGCTCGGCGGTGTGAACCGGATGATCGTGCGGCTGGAGCACCGGCTGGAACGGCGCATGGACGAGCGGTTCGCGAGGGTGGAGTCCGAGTTCGCGATCGTGAAGAGCGACATCGCGACCATGAAGGACGACATCGCCGGCCTGAAGATCGAGCTCGCCGACGTGAAGAACGACATCGCCGGCCTGAAGATCGAGCTCACCGACGTGAAGAACGACATCGCCGGCCTGAAGATCGAGCTCACCGCCGTGAAGAACGACATCGCCGGCCTGAAGATCGAGCTCACCGCCGTGAAGAACGACATCGTCGCGGTGAAGGACGACATCGCCGCCATGAAGGACGAGCTCGTCGACGTGAAGATCGCCATCGCCCGCGTGGAGGGCCCGCGGCCGCGACTGCTCCACCCCTCGTACTGAGTCAGCGGGGCAGCGACCGCGCGAGCTCGGAGCCGGCCGCGCGCAGCCAGCGGCGCGGATCCGCGAGCGCGGACGCGGCCGACCCGGCCAGGCGGGTGAGCGAGACGGATGCCGCGAACCCCGCGGTGTCGGCGTCGTCCGCGATGCGCCCGGCGACGAGCGCGACGGGCACTCCGGCACGACGGGCGAGGGCGGCGACGTGCGCGGGCGCCTTGCCTGCGGCGGACTGCCCGTCGTAGGACCCCTCGCCGGTCACGACGAGGGATGCGGCGGCGATCGCCTCGGGGAGCCCGATCAGCTCGGCGACCTCGGCCGACCCCGGCACGAGCCGTGCACCCCACGCGAGCAGTGCGAAGCCCGCCCCGCCGGCGGCGCCCGAACCGGGCGTCGCCGGCGGGGCGGGGAGGAGGGCGGCGAAGCGGGTCAGCGCGGCGTCGGCCTCCGCGACGTCGGCAGGGTCCAGTCCCTTCTGCGGGCCGAACACGGCGGCCGCGCCCGCGGCGCCGAGGAGGGGGTTGGTGACGTCCGTCAACACGACGACGCCGCCGGGCGGCGGCGGGCGCAGCCCGCCCAGGTCGGCGGTGGCGACCGACGCGACCCCGCGCAGGCCCGGCGCGGCCGGACGCCCGTCGGCGTCCGTGAGCCGCGCGCCGAGCGCCGCGAGCATCCCGGCGCCCCCGTCGGTCGACGCGCTCGAGCCGATGCCCAGCACGAGTCGTGAGACGCCGTGGTCGAGGGCGGCCGCGACGGCCTCGCCGAAGCCGCGCGTCCCCGCGTCCCAGGGCGCGAGGCGATCGCCGAGCAGCTCGATGCCGGACGTGGCGGCGAGCTCCACGACGCCCGTGCCGTGCGGCGCGTCCGGCGCCGGCGGCAGCAGGAGCCACGCGGCATCCGTCCTCCCCGCCGCCGGCCCGGTCACCGAGACGGGCATGCGCACCGCGCCCGGGACGGCCGCCGCGAAGGCGTCGAGCGTGCCCTCGCCGCCGTCCGCCATCGGCGTCGTCGCGAGATCGGCCGCCGGGTCGACCGAGCGCCAGCCCTCGGCGAGGGCCGCCGCGGCATCCGCCGCCCCGATCGATCCTTTGAAGCTGTCGGGGGCGATGACGACGCGAGGGGCCACGTGGTCACCGTATCGGACCGGCGCTCCGCGTCGCCGACATGTTATCGTGACCATTCACCCCTCGAGGAGCGATATGTCCTGGCTCGTCACCGGCGGCGCCGGCTACATCGGAGCGCACGTCGTGCGCGCCCTCGCCGCGGCGGGCATCGAGCCCGTCGTGATCGACGACCTCTCCAGCGGGCATCCGTCCTTCGTGCCGGAGGACGTGCCGTTCGTGCGGGGGACGATCCTGGACGGCGCGCTCGTCGCATCCGCCCTCCGCGAGCACGCGGTGGAGGGCGTCGTCCACGTCGCCGGCTTCAAGTACGCCGGCGTCTCCGTCCAGCGCCCCCTGCACACGTACGCGCAGAACGTCGAGGGCACGCGCGTGCTCCTCGAGGCGATGCAGGAGACGGATGTCTCGAACCTCGTGTTCTCGTCGTCGGCGGCCGTGTACGGGACCCCCGACGTGCCCCTCGTCACCGAGGACCTCCCGAAGCGGCCCGCGTCGCCGTACGGCGAGTCGAAGCTCATCGGCGAATGGCTGCTGCGCGACCAGGGGATCGCGACCGCGTCGTCGGAGCATCCGCTGCGGCACACGTCGCTGCGCTACTTCAACGTCGTCGGCTCCGGCGACCCGGCCGTGTACGACACGAGCCCGCACAACCTCTTCCCGCTCGTGTTCGAAGCGCTGCGGGAGGGCCGGACGCCGCGCATCAACGGCGACGACTACGACACCCCGGACGGCACGAACGTGCGCGACTACGTGCACGTCGCGGACATCGCCGCCGCGCACGTGGTCGCCGCGCAGCGCCTCGCGGCCGGGCTGTCCGTGGAGCCCGCCTACAACCTGGGATCCGGCGACGGCCTCTCGGTGCGGCAGATCATGGACGCCATGGCGCGCGTCACCGGCATCGCGTTCACCCCGGAGATCGCGGCCCGGCGGCCGGGCGACCCCGACCGCATCGTCGCGACCGGCGAGCTGGCCGCCCGCGACCTCGACTGGGCCAACCGCTACACCGTCGACGACATGGTCCGCTCCGGCTGGGAGGCCCGGCGCGCGGCCGATCGCTGACCCGCAGACCCCGCAGACGCTCAGCGCGCGGCGGTGCTGGCGCGCCGGATGAGCTCCACCGGCACGGTCTGGAGCCGCTGCGGTGCGGCGCCCTCGATGCCGGCGAGGAGCGCGCGGACGGCGCGATCGCCGAGCGCGTCGAAGTCCTGCCGCACGGTCGTGAGCGGCGGGCGGTAGTCGGCCGCGTCCGCCACGTCGTCGAAGCCCACGACGCTCACCGCTCCCGGCACGTCGCGCCCGGCGTCGGCGAGCGCCCTGAGCACCCCCAGCGCCATCTGGTCGTTCGCGGCGAAGACCGCCGTCACGCCGGGATCGGCCCCGAGCACCGCGCCCGCGAGATGCCCGGAGGCCGCCGTCCAGTCGCCGCGCGCGGGCGGCGGAGCGTCGATGCCCGCGGCGGCGAGGGCCGCTCGCCATCCCCGCTCGCGCTCGGCCGCGGCGAAGGACGCCTCGGGCCCCGCGACGTGGTGCACGACCGCGTGCCCGAGCGAGAGCAGGTGCTCCGTCGCGGCGCGGGCGCCGCCGGCGTGGTCGGTCTCGACGATCGTGAAGCGCTCGTCCGGCGGCGAGTCGACGACGACGAGGTCGAGGTCCGCGGGTGCCGCCGCGTCGCGCGCCAGCTCGGTCGCCTCGTTCAGCACGATGACCCCGTCGACGCCCTGGTCGCGCAGCCGCTCGAACGCGCCGGCGATGTCGCCGCGGACGCCGAGGGTCACGACGACGAGCGCATAGCCGCGCGCCGCCGCGGCATCCGCCACCGCCTGCAGCATGCGCGAGTTGCCGACCGACGCGAGCGTGGCGGCGACGAGCCCGATCGTCTGCGTGCGCCCGGTGCGCAGCGCGCGGGCCGCGCGGTGCACGCGATAGCCGAGCTCGGCCATCGCCGCCTCGACGCGCCGCCGCGTCTCCGGATCGACCCGCGGGCTGCCGTTCGTCACACGCGACACGGTCTGCGCGGAGACGCCCGCGCGCTCGGCGACATCCGCCATCGAGACCCTGTGCGCACTCACCGACCGCCGCCTTTCTCTCCGATCCTTGTTGACGATAACACATGCGATTGCTACCGTGTTATCGTGAACATGCCCTCCCTCCCCTGTGTCGAGCTCGGTGCCGGCATCGTCCGACGCGCATCGACGCTCGCCGACGGTCGCGAGCTCCTCTACTACGACGACCCGGACACGACGCTCGGCCCGGAGCGCGCCGTCGACGCCCGTGCGCTCGACCCGCGCCCGGCCACCGCGACGATGCGCCAGGACGTCCTCACCGGAGACTGGGTCTCGGTCGCGGCCGCCCGGCAGAACCGGGCGTTCCTCCCGCCCGCCGAGCTCGACCCGCTCGCGCCGCAGACGCCCGCGAACCCCAGCGAGATCCCGTCCCGCTACGACGTCGCGGTGTTCGAGAACCGCTCGCCCTCGTTCGGCCCGGCCCTCGCGGACGCGACCGACGCCGCCCCGGCCGCGGCCGATCCGCCGCGCGGCCTCGACGACCTCGCCCACCTCGGCCTGGGCCGCACGCGCACGTCCGTGGGGCGCTGCGAGGTCGTGTGCTTCAGCCCCGACACCGAGGGCTCGTTCGGCACGCAGACGGTCACGCGCGCCCGCACGGTCATCGAGGCGTGGGCCGACCGCACCGCCGCGCTGTCGGCGCTCCCCGGGGTCGAACAGGTGTTCCCGTTCGAGAACCGGGGCGAGGCGATCGGCGTCACTCTCGGCCACCCGCACGGGCAGATCTACGCGTACCCGTACGTGACGCCGCGCACGTCGCGCCTCCTGGACGGCATCGACCGCACCGCCCCCGACCTCTTCGCCCGCATCCTCGCGTTCGAGCAGGCCGGCGAGCGCGTCCTCCTGCGCGGCGCGCACTGGACGGCGTTCGTGCCGTTCGCGGCGCGCTGGCCGCTCGAGGTGCACGTGCTCCCGCACCGTCACGTCGCCGACTTCGCGGAGCTGAGCGCCGATGAGCGCGACGAGCTGGCACCCCTGTACCTGCGGCTCCTGCGCGGCATCGACGCGCTCTACGAGACGCCCACGCCGTACATCGCCGCGTGGCACCAGGCGCCGGTCCGCGTCGGGCGCGACACCGTCCGCCTCCACCTGGAGATCACGTCGCCGCGCCGCGCGGCCGACAAGCTCAAGTTCCTCGCCGGGTCCGAGGCGGCGATGGGCGCGTGGATCGGCGACGTGGCGCCCGAGGACGCCGCCGCCCGCCTGCGCGCCGCGGTCGAGGGGGTGCTCCTATGACGGATGCGACAGGACCGGCGGATGCGACAGGACCGGCGGATGCGACAGTACCGGCGGATGCGACGAGACCGGATGCCGCGGAGGGGGCGGATGCTGCGGCCCGCCGCCTCTTCGCGGACCTCACCGGCCACGCGCCGGAGGGCGGGTGGTCGGCCCCCGGACGTGTCAACCTGATCGGCGAGCACACCGACTACAACGACGGCTTCGTGCTGCCCTTCGCGATCGACCGCCGGACGCACGTGGCGCTCGGCGGCCGCGAGGACCGTCGCATCCGCGTCGCCTCCGCCTTCGCCGACGCGTCCGTCGAGGTCGACCTCGACGCGCTCGACGGCCTCTTCCCCGACCGCGGGGAGCGCGTGCCGGAGTGGGCGGCCTATCCGCTCGGCGTCGCGTGGGCGCTGCTGCGCGCAGCCGGCGCCGGCCCGCGGGACGTCGCGGGCGCTGACCTCGCGATCGCCTCCGACGTGCCGGTGGGCGCGGGCCTCTCGTCGTCCGCCGCGATCGAGGGGGCGACGGCGGTCGCGCTGAACGACGTGTGGGGCCTCGGCCTCGACCGCGTCGCCCTGGCCGCCGCGGGCCGCACGGCCGAGAACGAGGCCGTCGGCGCCCCCACCGGGATCATGGACCAGATGGCGGCGATGCTCGGCCGGGCCGACGCGGCGATCTTCCTCGACTGCCGGTCGCTCGACGCCGAGGTCGTCGGGCTCGGCCTCGTCGCCGCCGGCCTCGACGTCGTCGTGATCGACACGCGCGTGAAGCACGCGCACGCGACGGGCGGCTACCGCGAGCGCCGCGAGGCGTGCGAGCGCGGTGCGGCCGCGATGGGCGTGCCCGCGCTGCGGGATCTCACGCCGGCCGACCTGCCGCGCGTCGCGTCCCTCGTCGACGAGGTCGCGTTCCGCCGCGTGCGGCACGTCGTCACCGAGGACGAGCGCGTGCTCGCCACGGTCTGCACCCTGCGCGCCGACGGCCCCGGCGCCCTCGGCCCGCTCCTGGCCGCATCCCATGCGTCGATGCGCGACGACTTCGAGATCTCCGTGCCCGAGCTCGACGCGGCGGTCGACGCGGCCGTCGGCGCCGGCGCGATCGGGGCGCGCATGACCGGCGGCGGGTTCGGCGGCGCCGCGATCGCGCTCGTGCCGCACGAGCGCGTCGCGGCGGTGACGGATGCCGTCCGCGCGGCGTTCGCGGCGGCGCGCTTCGCCCCGCCGCACGTCTTCACGGTCACGCCGTCGGAGGGCGCCCGCCGCGACGGCTGAACGAGGCGGTGCGCGGAGGGCGCCGGTTGCGGGAGGATCGGAGGATGACGGACGCCGACACCCGCCTCCTCGTCGAGGCCGCCACGCGCGCCGGCCGCGTGCGCGGTCGCTGGCGCGGCGAGCCCGGTGCGCCCGGGGCATCCGCCGCGTTCCTCGGCATCCCGTTCGCGGAGCCTCCCGTCGGCGCGCTGCGGTTCGCGGCGCCGGTGCCGGTCGCGCCGTGGGAGGGCGTGCGGGACGCGCTCGAGCACGGCGCGACCGCGCTGCGCTGGGTGCCGCCGGAGCCCACTCTCATCCCGGAGCCGGCTTTCCCCGGCCCGTCCACGCTCAACGTGAACGTCTTCACCCCGCGCCCGGGCGACGCCGCCGCGAGGCTGCCGGTGCTGGTGTGGATCCACGGCGGCGGCTACGTCGCGGGCTCGCCGGCGAGCCCGTGGTACGACGGGCGCGCGTTCAACCGCGACGGCGTGGTGACGGTGACGATCTCCTACCGCCTCGGCTTCGACGGCTTCGGCCGGATCGAGGGCGCCCCGTCCAACCGCGGCGTGCGGGACTGGATCGCGGCGCTGGAATGGGTGCGCGACAACATCGCGGCGTTCGGCGGCGACCCCTCCGACGTCACGATCGCGGGCCAGTCGGCGGGCGGCGGGGCGGTGCTGACGCTGCTCGCGCTCCCCGCCGCGCGGGGCCTGTTCCACCGCGCGATCGCGATCTCCGCCGCGGTCGCCGACATCCAGGAGGGGCGGGCGCGCGAGACCGCGGAACGGTTGGCGGGGATGCTGGGCGTCGCGCCCACGCGTGACGGCTTCGCCTCGGTGCCGGAGAAGGCGGTCTCCCGGCACCAGGTGCCGGCCGCGCAGCATCCCGGCGTGCGAGGGCTGGAGGCGCTGCGCGCCGCGCTGGACGCCACCGTGCCGTACGGCCCGATGATCGACGGCGACCTCGTGACGCGGCCGGTGCTCGACGCGATCGCCACCGGCTCGGGCGCGGGGATCCCGCTCCTCCTCGGCGCGACCGACGACGAGTTCTCGATGATCGCGACGCCCTATCGCGGCCGGCTCCGGTTCGTCCCCGCGACGCTCGCGCTCCGCCTGCTCGGCCTCGACCCGCGCACGGCGCGCGCCTACGCGCGGGCCAACCGCGCCCTGCCGGACACCGCGGCGGTGCTCGGCCGCTTCGTCACCGACCACGTCTTCCGCTCGCTCGTCG
>Ga0153956_1003182_pt1 | contig 10878 bp, 8 predicted proteins | sample TSFL040MetaG_FD_104704 | JGI IMG/M metagenome (GOLD analysis project Ga0153956, IMG submission 104704) | Attine ant fungus gardens microbial communities from Florida, USA - TSFL040 MetaG | ecosystem: Host-associated > Fungi > Mycelium > Unclassified | place: USA: Florida, Wekiwa Springs...
GGTCATGGCCGTGAGATGGCGCGCGAGATGAAAGCCGTCGGCGCGGAAGTGTCGGCGGGGCAGCGCTCGCTGGCCGCACTCGCCATCGTCGTCGGCGTGGCGGTGCTGCGCGAAGGCTCCGAAGTCGTTCTCTTTCTTTACGGCATCGCCAGCCAGGGCGGCACGTCGCAAAGCGCGATGTTGCTCGGCGGCGCGCTCGGTCTCATTGCGGGCGCAGGCGTTTCAGCGCTGATGTTCCTGGGTCTTCTGCAAATCCCTGCGGGGAAGCTGTTCAGCGTCACCGCATGGCTTATCACGTTGCTCGCCGCCGGCATGGCGGCGCAGGCGGTGTTGTTCCTGCAGCAAGGCGGCTATCTGCAATTCCTGCAGAGCACGGTGTGGGATACGTCGTGGCTGCTGTCGCAGGATTCCATCGGCGGACGTTTGCTGCACACGCTTATCGGCTACAGCGACGCCCCGAACGGCGCGCAGCTCATCGCTTATGCCGCCACTATTGCGATCATCATGGGGCTGACGCGTTGGGAACATGCGCGGCATCCGCGCGGATCGCAGATCCCCAAACCGGCCTAGACAAAGAGAAACGCCGCGGTCCCGAAGGACACGCGGCGTTTCAAACCCGCATCAGCGCGGCGGAGGCGGCGGACCGTTGTCGTCGTCGTCATCCGGACCATCGTCGTAGCCCGGAGGCGGGCCGCGATCGTCGTTGTATCCTGGCGGCGGACCACGATCGTCATCGTCGGGGCCGTTGTATTGATCGCGCGGCGCGGGCCCGCGATCGTCATAAGCCGGTCCCTGATCGTCGCTGTCGTCAGGGCTATAGCCCTGCTGTGATGCATCCGGCGTCGGCGTCACAGCGCGCCACGGGCCGCGGCACGACTTCACATACGGATAATATCCGGCCGGATTGTTGCAGTAGTACCAGTAATATCCGCCGTCGCCCGGCGACGCGCCGTAACCCGGATCGCCAGCGTCGTCGGCGTAGCCATCGTCGCCGCCATCGTAATAGTCGTCGTCATAGTAAGTATTCGAGACATAACCCGGATACGGATAGGTCGGCTGGTCGTAGAAGAACCATGTGCCGCCCGAATTCCACCACCAACCGTTGCGGCCATGATGATTGCCGTGCTGCCAGTGCCCATGCTGCCAGGTTGAACGATCCTGCGCATTGAAATGCGAGACGTTGTGGTCGTGCAGATTGTTGCTGTTCCAGTGACCGTGACTTGCGCCGTTGTTCCAGCTTCCGCCGTTGTGATTCCAATTGCTGTTCTGGTTCCAGTTCCCGGAGTGGTTGTTCGGTGCGCTTGTCGCGGTGTGCGCGCCATGTGCCGCAGCCCAGGTGCCGGGATTGACGGTCGTCGTTGCGTTGACGTTCGCATTGGCGTTGAAGTTGCCGCGCGGTGTCGCGCGATCGCTTTGCTCGGGAGCCGCATGGCCGCCATAGGTGCCATGCGAGTGCCCGGATGCGCTGAAATGCGGATGGGATGGCGGCGGAGGATTGTTGTTCTGGGGATCCGCTGCGGCGGCGCCCGCCAGCAGCGTTGTTCCAAGCAGGGCAGCAGAGAGCCCGGTGATAAACTTCATGGGTGATGCCTCGGTTACAATGACGTTCCGAACGCGAATATCGTGAACAGCGGCTGAACCCAGCATGAACGAACTGGCCCATCCCGGCACAACCGAAAGACGCAGATTTGGGGCGGGTTGCGGAAATCTCTAACGGCTTCGCCCGCAATTCGTTAAGAGCCGCTGCCTTATAAATGCCTCGGACTACGGACCATCGCCGTTTGGGGGCATCCGTGACGGGAGAAAACACAGCGCGCCTTTGGCAGCGCGGAGCGACGCGACGGGCCGTGCTCGACGCGGCCCGTGTTGTGGCCGCGCGCACCGGCTCCTCCGATTTCTCGCTCAACACGGTTGCGAAGGAAGCCGGCTATTCGGTGACCACGGTGTTCGCCTATTTCCCGACGAAGAACGATCTGTTCCTCGCCGTCGTGGCCGACGATCTGGCCGCACTCGCGCAAGAGATGCGCGGCACTTTCATGTTTTCCCAACGCGAAGAGCCTGCGGCCGAGCCCGTCGAAACACCCGTCACGGTTCCGCCGCTGGAACTCGAGGCGGGACCGGAAGCGATCGTTGTGCCGGAAGCGGCGCCGGAGATCGCACAGGAAGAGTCCTCCATCATTCCCTTCGCGCCGCCGTCGGAAACGAAATCCGACAAGCCTGCGGAGCCGCCGCGCGTGGATGCGTGGCTGGAGCGCCGCCTGCGCGTGTTTGAGAAATCGCTGGCCGATGTGGAAACGCGGCTGGCCACGATCCAGAAGGACAGCAGCGGCGCCGCTGCCCTTGTGGAAGAGAGCACGAAGATATTCGGCGCGCGTCTGGACGCCTCGGAAAAGCGCATCGCCGATCTGTCGGGCGACCTGTCCACGCGCATGTCCGCCGCGGAGAAGCGCTTGCGGGATTCGCAGGGCGAGTTGCGCACGATGCTGCTGAACGCTTCGATGCGCATCGATCATCTGGAATCTGCCGCACGCAACATCGCCGGGCAGACGGGTTATGTTCCGCCGGTCGAGATCGCGCCGGTCGAATTCGAACTCGCGCAACCGGAAACAGCATCCGAGAAGCCGCTGAAGGCGGCTGCTGACACCTATTTGTCCGCCGCGCGCCGTGCGGCACAAACCGCCGCGGCATTGGCCGAGATGGAGCAGGCGGAAAAGGAACAAACCAAATTGCCACCCTGGATCAACCGCACCAATGGCATGATTGCCGGCCTCGTCGTGGTGTTCTTCATCCTCGGCGCGATGGTGTCTTATGCGGTTGGCGAGAATGTGGGCCGCTCGACGCCGATCCGCATCGTCGTTCCGCGCAGCGCGATCCAGCACAAGACGCCCGCGAAGACTGCCGCCACTACGCCGCTCGACAAACTCTCCGCACTCGCCGCCGCCGGAAATCCGCGCGCCGAACTTCTGATCGGCTTGCGCTATCTGAAAGGCGAAGGCGTCGCCATCGACAAGCGCGAAGCGGCGAAATGGATTTTGAAAGCCTCCGCCGCGCACGATCCCATGGCGCAATATTGGACGGGCGAGCTTTTCCAGCATGGCGACGGCGTTGCCCCCGACGCGTCCGAAGCGCTGCGCTGGTACGAAGCCGCCGCCGGGCAGGGCAACCGCCAGGCGATGCACGATCTGGGTATCGCCTATGCCGAAGGCCTCGGCACGCAGAAGGATTATGACGAAAGCGCGCGCTGGTTCGCCAAGGCCGCCGCGCTGGGCCTGACCAATTCGCAATTCAACCTCGCCGTTCTCTACGAACGCGGCGAAGGCGTGAAGCAGGATTTGTCGGAAGCCTATAAATGGTACGCCATCGCGGCCGCGAGCGGCGACGCGGAATCCAAAACACGCATCGACGCCATCGCCTCCCAGATGCCGGAGAGCAAGCTTGCGGCGGCGAAAGCCGAGGCGGCGGCGTTCAAACCTGCGGCACCAGATCCGGATGCGAATACAGTAACTTTACCTGGCGCGTGAATCTCGCGACTGGCATCGTGTCGATATCCCCATCATATCTAGTAGATGCAGTCTGGACCGCAGAATAGATATTCGGAAAAGCTGTAAAACAGAATGGCTGCCGCGATTGCGGCCGTCAGTATCGCTAGCGAGGCTGTTATCGCCCAGAATATTTGGATACCAGTACCTTCCGTTTCGTCGAGCTTTTTTAGCCGAAGATATTCTGTGATGTATGCCTGCCCGTTGAGTCCTTTCAGTTTCGAGGCTGTTCGGTGCTGCCACCATGCCATTGCGAGCATTTGCACAACTGTAAAGCCAACGAAACAGATGAGCGATACGCCCATTAGAGCAGCGACCCAAACGGTTGCCGTCGGCGAAAGCTCTGCTCGAACATTTGACCAGATCGCAAACGCGCCGACATAACCTGCGCCCATGACAACTGTGTTATAGGTTGATCCAAATCGGAATGCTTCGGCGTTTTGTTCTGCGTAAAACTTTTTATATCGTTCGAGTAATTCTTCATGCGAAAGTTGATCGCCCGACATCGATTCACCCGCTCAAGAAATTGTATTCGAAGGAATATGGCGGCAGGATTCCGATTGCCACGGCCCATTGTACCATCGGATTCGCCGCGGAGGTTGGCCTGTCAGCGATAATGCCGTAACCGGTCTGCGCTGAATCGCTTCGCGAACGAAGGCTGGTGCCGGCTACAGGACTCGAACCTGTGACCCCCTGATTACAAATCAGGTGCTCTACCAACTGAGCTAAGCCGGCGACGGGGCGGAGATACGCTGCGTCGCGAATCTGCGCAATGGCGGTTTTCTGAACTGTTACGATGAATTTCGTTCCGAACCACCGAACACCAAAATTCTCTTTTGGATCAGTGATTTATGAAAATATAGACGTCGAATAAAAATAATTCCTTGACGACCGTCACGGTGGTCCCGTACAAATCGCTCATCCTCTCGAATTGCGCCCAAACCGAACCAAGCCGGTCTCCCGACCGGCGCGAAATCCGTTGGGCTTTGAACAAGGATTATTTGATTTGCGGAACGCTCAGCGTCATCCGGTCCGGCATCACGGCACCGGCGGAGATGATCATCGCCATCGCCTGATCGGAGGGCATGTCGCTCGGCGTGAGCTTGGAGACGGGCAGAAGTTGCAGATAACCGGTCGTCGGGTTCACCGCGGTCGGCACATAGACCGCCGCCATCTCCGCGCCGGTATTGGCGTCGGTGAAGGTGCGCATCACGAAGCCGATGGTCTTGGCGCCTTCATGCGGAAAGTCGATCAAAACCACGCGCTGCGCGTTTTCCGGCTTGGTGCGCAGCACGTCCACCAGCTTGCGCGCGGCGGAATAAACCGTGTGCACCAACGGAATGCGGTTGATGATGGATTCGATGAACCCCCACAGCCGCTGTCCGATCACCCGGCTCGTCACCGCGCCGATGATGTAGAGCACCAGCAGGGTGAAGAGCAGGGCAATCACCCATTGCACCCGCCCATCCTCCAGCACCGGGGTCATGGCGGGATGTTGTTGCTCGATGGCTTGCGCCAGAACGCCAGCGAAAGGCCGCCCCGCGTCCGAAAGCGTCTGCAGAAGGAAGTCGAACACCAGCCACACCACCACCAGCGGAATGATCGTCAGCAGCCCGGCGATCAGGTTCTTCTGGAAGTTGGCCTGAAACAGCCTGTTGCGGGTGTCGTCCATTTTCGGCTCGCGGCGCGGCAATCCTGCCCCAGTGGACGGATTCGCGCAGAACCATTATCTCCCGGTAATCACCTCTTTGCACAAGCGGCCTGACATGGAACGGATTCTCATCACTTCGGCATTGCCGTACATCAACGGCATCAAGCATTTGGGCACGCTGGTCGGCTCGATGCTGTCGGCCGACGTGTTCGCCCGTTTCAAAAAGGCACGCGGCCACGAGGTGCTTTTCCTTTGCGCCACGGACGAGCACGGTACGCCGACGGAACTCGCCGCCATGGAAGCGGGCAAGGACGTGCGCACCTTCTGCGACGAGCAGCATCTCTTGCAGAAAGCGGCGTGCGAGAAGTTCGACCTCGGCTGGGATTATTTCGGCCGTTCCTCCAGCCCGCAGAACCATGAGCTGACGCAGCATTTCGCGCGGCAACTCTGGAAGAACGGTTTCCTGGAAGTCCGCACCACCAAGCAGGTCTATTCCAATGCCGACGGCCGCTTCCTGCCGGACCGTTATGTCATCGGCACATGCCCGCATTGCGGCTACGAAAAAGCGCGCGGTGACCAATGCGAAAATTGCACGCGCGTGTTGGACCCGATCGATCTCATCAAGCCGCGTTCTGCGGTGTCCGGCTCGGACGACATCGAGATCCGCGACTCCACCCATCTGTTCCTGAAGCAATCCGAATTCGTGCCGCAGCTTCGCCAATGGATCGACAGCCACAAGAACGAATGGTCGAACATCGTCTATTCCATCGCCAACAAATGGCTGGAAGAGGGCCTGCAGGATCGCGGCATCACGCGCGACGTCGATTGGGGCGTGCCGGTGCCGGATGACATCGCGGACGGCAAGCTCAAAGGCAAAGTGTTCTACGTCTGGTTCGATGCGCCCATCGAATATATCGGCGCGACGAAGGAATGGGCCGATGCCAACGGTAAAGGCAATTCCTGGAAGTCATGGTGGTACGGCGAAGAGTCGAAAGACGTCCGCTATTACGAATTCATGGGCAAGGACAACGTGCCCTTCCACACGGTGGGCTTCCCCGTCACCATCATGGGCTCAGGCGAGCCGTGGAAGCTGGTCGATCAGATCAAGGGCTTCAACTGGCTGAACTATTATAGCGGCAAGTTCTCCACGTCGGAGCATCGCGGCGTGTTCATGGATTCCGCGATTGAAATCCTGCCCGCCGATTACTGGCGCTATTACCTGATGGCGAATGCGCCGGAGAGTTCGGATTCGTCCTTCACCTTCGAGCATTTCGCCTCGGTGGTGAACAAGGATCTGGCGGACGTGCTCGGCAACTTCGTCAACCGCATCACCAAGTTCTGCGTCGCGCGCTTCGACGGCAAGGTGCCGGGCGAGGGCGAATATGGCGATGAAGAGAAGGCGCTGATCGCGGAGATGGAGAAGCGCTTCGCTCAGTATACGGAGCATTTCGAAGCCATCGAATACCGCAAGGCGCTGGGCGAACTGCGCGCCATCTGGGTCGCGGGCAATGAATATCTCACCCGCGCCGCGCCGTGGACGCATATCAAGACCGATCGCGCCAAGGCTGCTGTCGCCGTGCGCATGGGTTTGAACCTCGTGCATCTGTTCGCGCATCTGGCGTGGCCGATCATGCCCACGATGGCGAAGAAAATTCACGAAGCGATCCAGCCCGTTGCGGGCGATGGCAAGATTATCCCGTGGCCGGATCAGCCGATGGCGAAAGAGCTGGACGATCTGGAACCCGGCATGGCGATCCATGCGCCCGATGTGCTGTTCGCCAAGATCACCGACGAGCAGATCGCCGAATGGACGGCGCGCTTCGGCGGTGCGGAGTCCGCATGACGCATTCGGTGCGCAAACTCATACCCGCGGATGTCCCCGCGCTGCGCGAATTGCGTCTGGAATCCCTGCGCCTGCATCCGGAATGTTTCGGCGCCGATCTTGAGAGCGAAGAAGTGATGACCGTCGCGGATATGGCCGCGCGCATGCAGGGTGGCGTGTCGTTCGGCGGTTTCGTCGATGGCGTGTTGAGCGGCATGGTCGTGTTCGTGAAACCCAACCGCAGGAAGACGGGCCATACCGGCGAGCTTGGTGCGATGTATGTCCGCGCCAGCGCGCGCGGCACCGGCTTGGCGGACGCCTTGGTCGAAGCGGTGATCGACGAAGCGGTGAGCAAAGTCGAGCAGATCAAGCTGACCGTGAACGCGGAGAACCCGCGCGCGATCAAGCTCTATGAACGCCACGGCTTCCGTCCGATCGGCAAATATCCGAATTCACTGCGCGTGGGCGACCGGACCTACGAAGAACTCATCATGCTGCGCACAGTGTCATCGACGGACTGACCCCGGGGGCGGTACCCCCCATCATTTGCAATTCAACTACCACATATGGTCGGCAACGCGCGGCGCGCAGACCAGATCTCGTTGCGTCCGAAAAAAAGCGAAATCGCGGGAATTCAATTGCGGTGGCTTAGTCCACCAGCGTCGCCCATCCGCCGGCGCCGAGCGCTTCCAGCGGGCGATAGCGCGACTTGTAATCCATCTTCTCGCTGCCGTGAATCCAGTAGCCGAGATAGACGTAAGGCAATCCCTTCGCGCGCGCGGCTTCGATGTGATCGAGGATCATATAGGAGCCGAGGCTGCGCGCGACTTCGCCGGGATGGAAAAACGAATAGACCATCGAAAGCCCGTCGCGCAGCACATCGGTGAGCGCACAGGCCATGAGTTGTCCCTGATCGCTGCCGTCGCCGCGCTGGCGATATTCGACGATATGCGTGTTCACCGGCGTCTCTTCGACCATGGCGACATAGTCGAACAGGCCCATGTCGCTCATGCCGCCGCCGGAATGGCGCGCGTCGAGATAGGTGCGCAGCAGCGCGAACTGCTCGCGCGTCGCCTCGGCGGGAACTTCGGTCCGCATCAGATCGCTGCTGCGCTTGAGAATGCGCCTTTGCCCGCGCGACGGTTGGAAGTCCTTCACAACCACGCGTACCGACACGCAGGCGGAACAACCGTCGCAAGCCGGCCGGTAGGCGATCATCTGGCTGCGGCGAAAGCCGGAATGGGTGAGGGCTTCGTTGAGAGGCTGGGCGAGGCCGCCGGACAGCCGTGCGAAGACTTTTCGCTCGATACGGCCCGGAAGGTATGGGCAGGGGCCGCCTGGTGTCAGGAAGAACTGCGGCAGCCTTGCAGTACGTTGATCCGTCAACTCGTCACCCAACCGGCGTCGTCATCCCAAAGTATGACAATGATTTGCCGTTTTGCGCCAGAGTGTTCGGCCAAAGTTTTGTGCCTAAGGCTTAACGCCCGCCGGGACCGGCGGCGCCTCTTTCATCAACAGGATCGAGATGCGGCGGTTGGCCGAAGCGTCCGGGTCCTCCGGCAGAAGCGGCTCGGACCCGGCTTTGCCCGCGATCTCATAGATGCGATCGGTTTTGACACCCGCGCTGGTCAGGATGGCGCGTGCGGCATTCGCGCGCGCGGCGGACAGCTCCCAGTTCGTCGTGCCGTCCGCGCCCGTGAACGGTTTGCCGTCCGTATGGCCGCTGATCGAGATGCGATTGGGAAGCCGGTCGATGATTTTCGCGACGGCGTCGAGCATCTTGCGTGTGTAGGGCATCGGCGTTGCCGTGCCCGGCGCGAACATCGGGCGCTGGTCCTGATCGACAAGCTGGATGCGCAACCCATCCACGGTCTGCTCGACCATCACCTGGCGCGATAGCGCGGCGATGTCGGGCATGTCCTGCATCGCCTGATGGATGGCTTCCGCGGCGGTCGCGAAATCTTCATCGCGCGCGGAAGGCAACGCTTGTTCCAGATGCTCGTCGCTTTGCACCTGCGATGCCGGAGACGTGCCTTGCGCGTCTGTCGAGCCGCCCTTGCGATTGGCCTGGTCTTTCGTGCTCGACTTCTGGGAATTCATGGGCGGCGAATTTTTCGGCGTGATGGCGATCGATCCGCCGGCCTGCGCGCCGGCTTTGCCCATCACCGTTCCGCCGAGAACGCCGCCGGCGCCGCTGGATGTCTGTGAGATGCTTTGTGCGGCGAAGTAATCGGCGATGCCGCGCTTCTGTTCGGGTGTGGTGGTGTTGATGAGCCACATGAGAAGGAAGAACGCCATCATGGCGGTCACGAAGTCGGCGTAAGCGACTTTCCACGCGCCGCCATGATGGCCGCCATGGCCACCCTTTTTGATCTTCTTGATGATAACGGCGCCGTCGCTCGCCATTTTGCCCTCAGCCCATGTACCCGTAGCGTCAGCTTCATCCCCGAGGTTCTTCCCCCGGTGGCGTGCCTCGCCTAACTTCTGATCGCGACAATGCCCCAGACCCTCTTAAGCAACCGTTAGGCCGCCCCTTATGAGCTTCGATATCCCCGCTTTTCGCCAGGCTTTGGGCTGTTTTCCCACCGGGGTGGCCGTGGTCACGACGGCCTGTGACGGCGCGGATCACAAGGGGATAACGGTCAATTCCTTTACCTCGGTGTCGCTGGATCCGCCTCTGGTGCTGTGGTGCATCGACCGCAAATCTGATCGCTTCGCGGCCTTCACGAAGGCATCGGCTTACACGATCAGCCTGCTCGGCACCGTCCACGAAGACGTGTCGTCGCGCCTCGCAAAGCAGGGCGCGCATAGTCTGGACGGCATCGATTTGATTCACACCAAACTCGGTCCGCCCGCGCTCGCCGATGCGCTCGCGATCTTCGAATGCGAAAGCGAAGCCGTGCATCAGGGCGGCGATCACGCCATCCTTGTGGGCCGTGTCGTCCGCTTTGCGAAACGCGAAGCCGGCGCGCCGCTGGTGTTCTTCCAGGGCCGCTACGGCGCGCTGGCGTCGGGCGGATAACATTCCCCAAAGAAAAACGCCGCCGGAGTTTTGCTCCGGCGGCGTGAAGTTTGAAGGAATGAACCTTCGGGGGAAACTGTTACCAGCGGAACTGGCCCCACAGACCGATTTCGTTGTAGGTGCCCTTGTCGGCGCCGCCGATCGTGCCGTTCGACGTGGCAAGCGTGCCGTCGCCGACGCGGTCGTGCTTATAGACGAGCGCGAAGTCCACGATCTTCGTCGGGCTATAGGAGATACCGAAGTTGTAGTAGCTGTCGCGCGGCTTCGACAACGTGCCGAGACCGATGGTCGAGTCCGTCTGCGGCGAGACATGTTCGTAACGGCCGAACACGCCCCATTCCGGGTTGAACTGATACGAACCGAACACCGAGTAACCGTCGGCATCGTCCTTGGAGACCGCCGAGGTGACGGTGTTCCAGTCGTTCGCCTTGAAGTATTCCACGCCGAGACGGATGCCGTTGTCGAAGTAGCCGGCAATCGCGTCGAAGCGATTGGCGGTATGGTTGGTGTGCACGCCTTCGACGTCTTTGCCGAGCTTGCCGGTGTATCCACCGATGCCGGCGACGAAGCCGTCATAGTTCATGCTCAGACGGCCTTCGAGATCGACGCCCTGCGAACGGTTGGCCGTTCCGATCGGGATCTTCTTGTAGCCCTGGCCGTTGACGGCAGAGACCTGATAGCTGAACAGGCCGTCGCCGAACGTGCCGAGGATGTGAGCGCCCCAGTCGGCAGACGTGCCGTACTTGTCGCGGTCGATCATCACGTTTTCAACGTAACGATAGCCGTACAGGTCTTCGACGAACGGAACCCACGGCAGATCCGCGGAGCCAAGGCGCACGATGAA
>Ga0153956_1003183_pt1 | contig 10868 bp, 10 predicted proteins | sample TSFL040MetaG_FD_104704 | JGI IMG/M metagenome (GOLD analysis project Ga0153956, IMG submission 104704) | Attine ant fungus gardens microbial communities from Florida, USA - TSFL040 MetaG | ecosystem: Host-associated > Fungi > Mycelium > Unclassified | place: USA: Florida, Wekiwa Springs...
CGCATGGAAACCTCCGTTGCGGGAAGTTTCCAGAAATTCGTGGACTCACTCTACGGGGGAAGGACCGAAGGACCGGGTCGCGACGATTTCCGCGCCATGGTCGAAGCCAAAACCCGACGCTTCGCAGGCACTCGTCCCGCTCATCGACCTCGCGCTAAGCACGCCTCTGGATAAGTGAACCCGTTTTCCCGGCTTGAGAAAACGCCGGGCGGCGCGAAGCCGCCCGACGCGACGCGTCAGCGGCGCGGCCTGCTCTTGCGCTCCAGGCGCTGCAATTGCTTCTGCAGCAGCTCCTCGCACAGCGCGGTGACCTTGCGCGCCTGCGGGCCGCGGAAATCGACCGCGCCATAGCCGGTGTGGATGTGCACGTGGCGCTTCATCGCCGGGATGTGGCATCTCAGCGCGTAGCGCAGGTTGGCGATCTGCAGGGCGCGTTCGTCGGCTTCGGTAAGTTGGTCGAATTGATCGAGTTCGTCACGCATGGCCACTCTCCGGTTCGCCTGCGGCCCGAGTGGGTCGCTGTGGGCGAAACCTTGAGAGCGCCGCGCGCAGGTGCGTCAAGGCCGCGCGCAGCGCGCCCGAAGGGCTTGGCCTTGACGCGCCGAGCACGGTGCTAGGCTGAGACGACCACGGCGAGCCCCTTTCTCACGAATTTGCTCGCGTGAGCTTGCAGACGCGACGAGAACGGATCAGAACGCGCCGGTTTCTTGCTGCCCATTGGTAAGTGAACCTGACCCCGTTTTGGTGCCTTCCTTGTTCGATGAGGGAATCCAACACCATCAGACGCTGGCGCGCCTTATTATTCGAGCTGTCAAACCAGGACTGCACATCCGCCACAACTGATCAATAATTAAAACTCAGTTAGGAATAATAAAGTTAATCTATCTTACAGCTCTATTATAATTATTCCACATCATTCGGGCGTCTAAAAATAGTTACTTTCCGAGAAATATCAATACCACTAACGTTCCCTACAGTTAAAAAAGTCTCCTCAACCTCAGCGGACTGCCAGACAGACGCAAGAAGTTGCTCCACGAGATCAATCGGCGCGATACCCTTGCCATGAGTTACAGAAGCAATCCATTCAATAGAGCATAAATTATTACCAGAATCACCTATAATTTTAGCAATTCCCGGCTCAATCTCAAACCATGACTCAAAATCACTTTTTCTTACATCGTCATCCTCATCATATGTAATCTCACCCTTATGTACCACGACCTCCTCAATTCCCTCTAAGGCTTTTATGAATTCAGTCCCCGACACCCACTTCTCTCTCCAGAATATTATTGGTAGCTGATCAATGCTGCCACCACAAGCCATTACTACTTCCGCAACCCTGGCCTTCTCAATATCTCTCAAATCCGAGTTTTTTGCAATTATCGCCTGCTCAGATGCCCATGCCGCCAGCACAGTATCTGGAACAATTGGTCGAGCCGAATTTCTCGACGCCGTTGTTTCCACTCCAACTAAAAGACCAGAAATAAGAGGGACTCTGGTTGCCGCCAGACCATCAACGGTAATTAACCCATGAGAAAAAATCCAACGGCTTGATTCAATTCTTGCACGCCCGTAGATCTTGCCATCTTCATCACGGAGCTCAAACAATTTTGGCCAAGATTTTTCCTTACTATCATTAACATTTCCGGCTATTCTGTTTATTAAAGATGAACTTTCGACTTCAAGCCAGTCATTTGCCTCCATACTGCCAACCACCTGCTCGTTTTGAACTATTTTTATTGCCACGTCCACGGCCGGAGATATTGTTCCAATTTGAGCCATCAGCGTCTGAACGGCGCCATCTCCGCGATGCAATAACCCTCCAGGATCCGAAGGATTAATATGAAGTTTTATCTCCACTCGGGTACCACCATCTATTGGAATCTCATCCGGCATAGCTTCCCGTAGATTTGGACGCGAGCCAAGGCCATTTCGAAACTCCAGAACCCTCCCCGACCTTGCGTCACGATCATAACGGCGAGTGACCACACGAACGTGCTCACCAAGCATGAAAACAGAAAAAAATCCTATTCCATACTTTCCTCGAGCTTTCATTCCTGCAGACGCAAGTCCTGGAAATTCTTGAATTGCGAGCGACGACTTCCAAAAAGAATTTCCAAAATCTATCAAAGGACCGGTCAAAACGGTTTCTGACATGCCAACACCGTTATCTTCAACACATAGCCAATATCTATCATCAATTTTCTTTAGAGCGACTTTTAACTCCCCCCACTTATTAGGACGAGACTGGAGCCTTCGGCGTGCAGAGATCGCATCTAGGCCATTTTGAATTAGCTCTCGAACAGGCGATGCTAAATTGCTTCCATAAAGCTTTTCCCCGCCAATGGTAGCAACGATCTTGGGAACATCGGTTACACGGATTGTGCTATCGACAGGTCTCCAACCAGTCGTCTCGATAGTCGCTGCAAGATCACTTGGAGAGTGTGCGCCGCTAACTCGACGAACTATAAACGGTGTTTTTTGACGATCACGCAATACTCGATCAACGCTTCGCAATTCACGATCAACCATCTGCAATGCGTCAAAGGCAGTCCACCAGGCATCAGCCATATCAACTTCAAACGGAGGTTGAGCAGAGTAGACTAACGCATCGCCCCGCACGAAAGGCTTCGCCATCCGCTCTTGGAATTTCCAGTGATTAGCTGAAATACCTGTTGGTTGTGTCAACGCGAACTCAAACGCTGGAGCTCTGCGTTGATCAAGGTGCATTGCGTCAGCCACTCGGAGCAAGCAGGCCACCTTTAGAAGATCCACGGTGCAGCTTGTAATGCCGGCTAAGGCGCCAAGCGTCCCCGATAACTCTTCTTCTACTTTTGCAATTGACCACCAATGACTATATGCGATCTTACCTATTTTTGGACCATAGAAATTCCGAATCTGCTGGTCCTCTATCAAGAACATTGCTTGTCCCTGAGGGCTAGCCCAAGATATCTTTGGAAGATTCTCGGCTTGTTTTGCATGGAGAAGACGTAGTGCATCTTCTGTCGCGCGATTCTCCGCCTCAATGAGGCCAACCTTATCGTCCGAGCTGATCCGTGATGAGTAGCGAGCGTATAAATCTCTCCACTCAATAGTTTTCTTAAGCTCCGCAGTTCCGCCGGGGAATGCAGCTAAACTCATTGCCGCATCATGGAGCAACACAGCTCCTCCGAACACAAGAGCTTCAGCAGGATTTAAATCAACTAACTCACCACATGCAATTGATGCCATCTCCCAGAGCGCATCAAGATGCGTTACGTTATGAATAGTCATATATGGGAGATCAGTTGCAATTTTTGCGACCAGCGCACTAGCACGCTGGCGCATCAACTCGTAACAGCTCGTCAGATGCGCCTGCTCTGCAGTTGTCGCGTCAGTTCGCGCATCTTTGAATGCTCTTTTCCAGAGCGATGTTTGTTTATAGTCCATAGAGTTAATCGCAACCATTATAATTAATGTCTAGTACGTAAGCTATAGAAATTGTTGGCAGTCACAGATTACAGTTGCTTCTTAAGGAAAATGAGGCGGGTTCATTTCCTCATTAATTCCCTACCTTCGCTGCATCTTCTTGAACTGCTCCCTCACCTCCGGCGCCACCACATCCACCTGCCGCTTCGCCTGCAGCAACGCCCTCCGCCCTTCCGGCAACTGACAATTGCGCGACAGCGTCTCCGCCTCGTCGCCGTTCCTCGCCTTCGCGTCCTGCAGATTCACGACCACGCCCAAGGTGTCGCCGAGCGGCTCCAGCGCCACGCAGATGCGGTCGATCACGTCCATGTCACGGTACTTCTGGCCGTCGACCATCACGGCCAGGTTGTCGGCGTCGAGCCAGATCGCCGAGCGCACGCCCGGCATCGGACGCACCGTGGCCCGTGCGGCTTCGCGGTTGATCGGACGGCTGGCGTCGCGCAGGCGGATCGAGCGCGAGAAATCGCGCGCCATCGCATCGACGTGCTGCTGGGCCGCTTGCGAATTGCCCGTCACCAGCGCTGCACGCGCGCCGGCCATATGGGCCGCTGTCGCGTAGGGATTGACGGGTTGCCCGGCCTGCTGCGGGCGAGGCTTTTCAGCCGCGGCGTCGGCGGACTGGCGCTGGCAGGCGGCAGCGCAGACGGCGACCGCGCCGGTCAGCGCGAAACGGAAAGACAGGTGCAGTGCTTCCCCACACCGGCGTCCAGCCGAGGATTTCATCCCGAATCTCCGCCCCCGAAGCGTCGATCCAGGGAGTAGGCAACAAAAGCGGCGGGTGTTCAAGCTGCAGTGCGGTCGTCCCGAACCCTGCCTTCGATGTCGCGGCGGTCCGCCGCCGCAAAGCTCAACGCTCCAAACCGAGAAGACGCTGCAACCTCACCGCATCCACCTGCGCCGCGCCGCGCGCGGTGTTGTCGAAGACGCACCAGCGCTCATCCGTGACCTCTGTGCTGCGCGACAGGCGTCGGGCCACGCGGCGCAGCGCGGCGGCGTCGTAGGCGTCGTAGTACATGCGCGGCGATCCGTGCAGGCGCAAGTACTCAATGCGGTGGTCGCCGCCGGGAACGGCGGCGCGGGGCACGCGCGCCGGATCGGCGCCGGCGCGTGCGATCGAGAACGCGCGCAGCAGGCGTTCCGCCTCTGGCGCGAACCACGAGGCATGGCGCGGCTCGCATGCCACTGCGCCGGCGTGGCGTTCGCGCAAATCCGTGAAGAAGCAGTCGGCCACCGCCGCGTCGAACGCGAGGGTCGGCGATAGTTGCAGCAGCAGCACGCCGAGCTTGCCGCCCAGCTCGGTCACGCCGGCCAGGAAGGCATCCAGTTCCGCGGCGCACTCTTTCAGGCGGCGTCGATGGCTGATCGTGCGCGGCAACTTGGCCGAGAAACGGAAATCGTCCGGCACCGACTGCGCCCAGCGCGCATAGGTCGCCGGGCGGTGCGGCCGATAGAACGAGGAGTTGATCTCCACCGTATCGAAGAGTTCGGCATAGCGCTCCAGCTGGCTGCGCGCCTGCATCCGCAGCGGCTCCGGCGGCGCCGGCAACGACCATCCCGCGCAGCCGATGCGCAGGCCGGGTTTCGCCGGAAGGCCTGCGCGCGCTCGCTGCGGCGCCCCTTCGCGGCGCACGTCAGCGGCTCGTGGTGGTGCGCAGTCCGCTGCGCAGATCGAAATGCTGCTGCGTGCCCAGCGCGGCGGAATCGCCGGTCAGCCTCGCCTTGACGAAGTCGAAGGCGCGGCCGACGGCCGTCGAGGCCGAGGTCCAGGCCTCTGCGGTGTCGACGTCGACGCGCAGCGCGGCCAGGTTCGGATCGTCCTTGCCGGCGGGAAAGAACAGCGCATCGAGCGCGTCGGACCACAACGCGGCGATCTGCGCCCGATCGACCGATACGTGCGCGCGGCCGTCGATCGAGACGTAGGCGCCGTTGCCGGCGTTGACGTAGGCGAGGTTGACGCGGGGATCCGCCTCGAGCTCGCCGATCTTGCGGCTGTCGAGCGCGGTGAGAAACCACGCGCTGCCGTCGAAGGGCTTCTTGCGCACGGCGAGCGGCCGGCTCACCAGCCGGCCTTCGGCGTTGCGCGTGGTGAACATGACGACCTCGGTGCCTTCGATGAGCGCGGCGACTTCGGTGATGGCGGTGTGGACGGCTTGGTCGTTGTGCATGGCGGGCTCCCGGTGGGGTTGGGCCAAGCTAGCAATGCGGGGAGGAGCGGTGTCTGAACGGGTTGCGCGGGAACGGGGCGGCGCCGGCCGCTCTACGACCTCCAGGGTTTCCACCGCGCCATCGAAGCGGCGCGATCGCCGCGGCATGCAAGCCAGCATCGTCGACGACTGCCGACGCTTGCCGGCACGGGTATCCGGCGTGCCCGTCGGGAACTCAGCGAATGAACTCGACCTTGGTCTTCGCCACCGCAGGGTGATGATGGCCGAAAACGGCGAGCCCCGTGATCGAGCCGGCGATAGCATCGACGGACGCTGCCGCGCGCACCCCTCGCTCCGCCGCAACGCACTGTCCCGCCATCACGCGCACGGTCGTGCATCGGGCGCATCTGCCTTCGGGCGTCCATTCCAAAGGAGTCGACCTTGTTCAGAGGATTTCTTGCATCGGTGCTGCTGGGCGCCCTCAACCACGCCGCAGCCGCACCTGCCGTCGCGCCGCCCACGCCTCCCGGCTGCGCCAACGCCGCGGAATACCATCAACTGGATTTCTGGATCGGGGACTGGGATACCTTCGAGAGCGATGCCCCGAACGGTCCGTCCATCGCACGTGCGCGCGTCGAGCCCATCGCCCAGGGCTGCGCTCTCCATGAGCTCTACGAGCAGACGGACGGGCTCATCGGCGACAGCATCCTGAGCTACGACCCCGTGCGCAAACACTGGCAACAGACCTGGGTGACCAATCGCGGCTCGATCATGGTGCTGGTAGGCAACTTCAAGGACGGCGCGCTGGTTCTCGAAGGCGAGGCGCACATGCAGAACGGCACGACGGTCCTCCAGCGCATCACCTGGAAAGCCCAGGACAAGGGCGTGCGCGAGTACGCCGTCCTATCCAAGGACGGCGGCAAGACGTGGACGCCGGCGTTCGATGTGCTGTTCGTGAAGCGCAAGGGTTAGGCAGCGAAACCGGGGGCGGGGCCGAAACCGGGGTCCGAAACCGGGGTCAGAGTCGACTTTCCGAAGATTCCTACACGGAGGTTCGCAATCGACCATATCGGGCCAAGCCGCGCTGCCGGACGCTTCATGTATCCAGCACGGACCGTCCGCATGCCTCGCCCTCCCCGACTCGACCTGCCCGGCGTCGCGCAACACGTGGTCCAGCGCGGCAACGACCGCCAGCCCTGCTTCTTCGTGGCCGAGGACTATCGACGCTACCTGCGGGATCTCAACGAAATCGCGCTGCGCGAAGGCTGTGCGATTCACGCCTACGTGCTGATGACCAACCATGTCCACTTGCTCGTGACGCCGCCCGACCTGGGGTGCATCGGTCGCATGATGCAGGCGCTCGGCCGACGCTACGTCCGCCACGTCAACCAGACGCACCACCGCACCGGCACACTCTGGGAAGGCCGCTACAAGACCTGCCTGGTCGCCAGCGACGCGCATCTCCTGCAATGCCACCGCTACATCGAACTCAACTCGCTCCGCGCTGCAATGGTGGCCGACCCGCGCGACTACCCCTGGTCAAGCCATCGGCATAACGCATTCGGCGAGCCCGATACCCTGATCCGCCCGCACGCCGTCTATCACACGCTCGCCATCGAGGCCGCGCAGCGGCGCGCGCACTATCGCGCCTTCGTCATGGACGACATCGCACCCGAGGAAACCGACGCCATCCGCTCGCATCTGCAACGCCAGCATCTCTACGGCCCCGACCGTTTCCGTCGCGCCATCGAAGCGCAACTCGGCCGCACCGTTGGCCCACGCAAGATCGGACGTCCATGCAAGTCGCCGTCGCCACCGGAAGCCGTTGCAGATCGTGAAAGTCGACTCTGACCCCGGTTTTTGTTGGATCGCGACCGTCCGTCCTACTCCGCGCAATGCCGCGGAGCGGGCTTCTTGCGACCTATTGACGGGAGCGACGAAATGGTGACCCCGTTTTCCACGGCTTTGACACCAACTTTAGGGCATGATGGTGGGATGGTCGACATCCTGACGCCAATGCAGCGCAGCGAGCGAATGTCCAGAATTCGAGGGAAAGACACAAAGCCCGAACTAGCGGTCAGGCGCTTCCTACACGCAGCCGGGCTCAGATTTCGGCTACACGTCGCGGATCTCCCTGGACGCCCCGACCTAGTTCTGCCAAAGTATGCAACGGTGGTCTTTGTGGAGGGCTGCTTCTGGCACGGCCATAGCTGCCAGAAGGGCCGGGTCCCCGGGACCAACAGCACGTTCTGGGCCTCGAAGATCGCGACGAACCAAGCGCGCGACCGGCGCAACCATCGCGCCTTACGGCGCGCCGGTTGGCGGGTACTGCGGGTTTGGGAGTGCCAACTGGCAAAGGCCGCCACCCGGGGACGGGTGCTCGACCGGCTGATGGGGGAGATTCGTCGCGAGCTTTGAGATCCGGGCCTCGGACAATCCGGGCCTTTATCGGTCCGCTGGAGTGACGCTTGGACAAAAAGAGACTGAAGGTCGTCGACCTGTTCGCCGGTTGTGGCGGCCTTTCGCTGGGGCTGGAGCAAGCCGGCTTCGTGCCGGTGTTCGTGAACGAACTCAACGACGATGCCCGGACCACGTACATCCGCAATCGAGTGGACCGACACGAATGGCTGGCTGAAGCAGGATTTCACGCCTCCGATGTGAAGGGGATGGTATTGGACAAGAAGTACCTACCAGCCCTCGAGAAGCGCTTGAAGGGGCACTTCGGCATCGAGCACGGCGAACTCGACTTACTGGTTGGTGGACCGCCTTGCCAAGGCTTTTCGGGGATCGGCCACAGACGCTCCTACTCCGTGGACAAGGAACAGCTACCGTCCAACCACCTATACCAAGACATGGCGACCATCATCCACCATCTGCGTCCGCGCGCGTTCCTGTTCGAGAATGTTCGTGGCCTGCTCAATAGCCGCTGGACTGCGAGTGGCACCAAGGGCGAGATCTGGCGCGACGTGCTAGCCACCTATCAGGCCATTCCCGGCTATACCGTCGCCGCGCAGTTAGTCTTCGCGAAGGACCACGGAGTGCCTCAAAACCGTCCGCGCGTGCTGCTGGTTGGCGTCCGCAACGACGTGAAGGCGGACTTGCAGCGCGAAGGCAAGGAGGAAGACGCGATCGCCCGCGGCTACCTGCCGAAGCCCACGCCCGGGCATGCTCCAGACCTCATCGACCTGCTCGGCGATCTAGTCGACCCGGAGTACGTGAACGGTGGCGCCACCCTCGCCTATCCCCATGGCGCCAAGACGGCGATCCAGAAGCAGCTCCGCACGCCGGCGGGCGGCGGCGCGCCGCTGCCGCTTAGGAAGGGCGCCCCGGTGACCGAGCACGAATACAGCAAGCACAACCCGGCGATAGTGGCGAAGTTCAAGGCCATGCATGAGACAGGCGGTATCGTACCTAAGCAGTTCAAGACTAAGAAGTTCGCTCAGCGGCTGCTTCCCGAACGCTGGGGCGATGCTGGGCCCACGATCACGGCGACGTCGCTGGCCGACGACTATGTGCATTTCACGCAGCCTCGCACGCTTACGGTTCGGGAATGGGCAAGGCTGCAGATGTTCCCCGACTGGTACGAGTTCGCCGGCAAGCGCACCACGGGCGGCATCCGACGCGCAGGGAATCCGCGCGAAGGCATCTTCGACCGCGAAGTACCCAAGTACACGCAGATCGGCAATGCCGTGCCGGTCGGTCTCGCTCAAGCCGTTGGAAACCACCTTGCAAGGCTGCTGAAGAAATGAATCTCGTGGAACGCGTCCGTGGCCTCGTTGTTCGACACGAGCTCCGCAAAGTTGACGCTTGGGGCGAACGCAAGTCGAAACTCACCGGGCATTTCTATATCCACGATCGTCCGACCGCCGAGGAGATTCTTCGGATGGGGGATCACCTGTCATCAGCCTTTCGGCTGAATCGAATTGGCGATCGGAGCCAAGGGACACTGTCAGGCGGCGGCTACGCTTGGCAGGCCCTTATTTGCTACTACCTCAACCTCTGCTTCGCCGGCACGAACGCCATCGCGTTGAGCTCGAAGTTCATCCCCGGCTGCATCAAGGATGCATTGAAGGTGAGCTATACCAGCTCCGCGTCGGTGCAAGCCGATCTCGACGTGATGGTGGTCAACTGCCCAGGCCTGAGCGACGTCATCGCGCCAGAAAAAAAATCGGAGAAGGCATTTTCCGAATTCATCTGCAGCCGATTCTCCGATTGCTCGGTTTCGGTCATCCAGGCAAAGACGAACTGGAACGATAACGCCCAGATTCCAATGCTTTGGAACTTCATCTACCGCCTTGCGGCGGCAGGCAAGATTCCACCGAACGGCCTCTCGGTTGGTTCAGGCATGCGCCACCTGAGCGCCCTCAAGAGCTTCACTTACGCCTTCGTGACGGTACCGACCAACGACGTTGAATCGTTTACACCAGGAAAGATGCCCGTTCTCCGGGTCGCTACCATGAGTGGTGGCGCCTATTGGGGTCGCCCGACCAAAAGCGGCGTCATCCTCTCATTAAGTGAGTTCTTCACGAAGAACTACAATGCTTCGAACCATGCATTCCCGCCTCCGGGATCAATCGGCAAAGCAGCCTCGCGATCCTTGGCCGATGGAGATCCAGAGGTGGACATCGAGGCATTTGCCATTTGATAGCAAGAAAGTCTTCGAGGCACCGTACGAAACGGGGGGGGGCGGATTTACTTTCTGACGGGGAATCAAGGTCAAGAGCACCCCTTCCGCCCTTCGGGCCTCGGGCTGCCTGGCAGCCTTCGATCCCCCGCTTCGGAGGGGACGGGAAAGCGAGGCTTTGACTCACATGTTGCGCCGATACTCCCCACCCACGTCATACAACGCATGGCTGATCTGCCCCAAGCTATGCGTCTTCACCGCCTCCATCAACGCCGCAAACACGTTCTGGCGGTTGCGCGCGGTGTCCTGCAGATAGCGCAGGCCATGCCCGTCGTGCGTGGTGGTGTCAGCTTCATCAACGTCGGTGCCGTGTTCGCGTGAGGTCTCGCCGCTCGGCGCGAGGCGGTTGCGGTTGTTCTGGTAGGCGCGCACGTTCTCGATCTGCTGCCCCTTCTCTTCCTCGGTCGAGCGGATCAGTTCGATCTCGGTGGCGACTTCGCCGCCGTGCTCCTTCGGCAGGAAGGTGTTGACGCCGATCAGCGGCAGGCTGCCGTCGTGCTTCTTGTGTTCGTAGTAGAGGCTTTCTTCCTGGATCTTGCCGCGCTGGTACATGGTGTCCATCGCGCCGAGCA
>Ga0153956_1003184_pt1 | contig 10858 bp, 11 predicted proteins | sample TSFL040MetaG_FD_104704 | JGI IMG/M metagenome (GOLD analysis project Ga0153956, IMG submission 104704) | Attine ant fungus gardens microbial communities from Florida, USA - TSFL040 MetaG | ecosystem: Host-associated > Fungi > Mycelium > Unclassified | place: USA: Florida, Wekiwa Springs...
TCAATGCAACGTCCGGCCTTGTGAGACCCGATACAGCACCACCGACCTCCTGGACGGCGAGTGCGAACAGATCCTTGAGACCCTCAAGGGACAACCGCCAAGCGACTGCAAATTACAGATCCCGACCCTAGTCCGCCGGGCCAGCCTGTTTCCAATCTCCGCCAGTTGTTCCGCCGTCTCCACCGGGATCGTTCCGTGATCGAACAGGGAGGGAGGCGCCGCGCCGCGCGAGCCGAGGATCTTCCTCTCGTAGTCGGCTTGCTCTCGATCCTTGCCCACCTTCTCCTCGTTCGACAGATCGTGTGCAACGGGATCCATCGCGAGTTCCATCGATGCTCAGCCTGCTCAGGCCTTCAAGCTCGCCGGCATCGCGAGCATCGACAAGATTCTTGGCGATCCTGAACGCCATGTCGCTCAGGATTACCGCATAGGCCCGCTCGCGCCCGGCAAGGTGGGGAAGATTGGGGCGAAGGGGCCATGGCGCCATTAGGTCCATGGTGCGCGCGGTGTCCGCGCCGCAGTTCGGGCCGTCCTCCCGCTTTCGGACTTGGGCTTCCACGCCTCGGCGGCGATTTTGGAACTGACAGGGCGAGTGCGACACCTTCCAGGGGGCCGTGTAGAGCGGAGGAAGGTCGAAGAGAATCGGAGCGAGTCGCATCGAGCAGTGCCACTTGTTGAGAAGCGGGATGCGGGGATGCCGTTCGCCAGCTATTTCGCGGGCCAACGCAATTGGCGCAAAAGGCCAGGTAAGTGTGATGACGGATAGAAACCTGGATACCCCGTGAGGATTCGAACCTCAATTGACGGAGTCAGAGACCGTCATAATGCCGCAGGAATCTGCGGTTTTTGGGTATTTTGCTGCATTTTTGTTGCATCGAGAGATTCTGAGGCGCTGACTGTTGAAGTGCAATCGGACTCAGGATTCATTGATTTGGGCCAGAAGATGACGGTTGCTGCGATGCAGATGGCGGACATGAGGTGCGCGCGTAGCGAGTGTAGATGCGCCGCCAATCCTTTATCCGCGCTATTTAGCGGGCGTTTCAGTATCGCCATCTGACAGGGTATGCGTGGGCGGGGCAGAACCGCTACCGCTCGCTGCTGCAGGCGTGCTTCAACGTGTAGAGTGGGCGGTACGACCTGTCGACGATCACTCATATGCACGAGGTCGTCGCGAAACTGCGATGACGGTGGTACGTCAATAATGACGAAGGGTTCGACCAGGAACGTCGTCAGCCCATCACCGGTCGCGGGGTGCTGACCAGTAAAGCGACATCGGATTGTCGATGAGGAGCGCCCGCTGGAGTTCGGCCGTTGGTGCGATCAGCGGAATCATGTCGACCAGGACCCCGTCATCGGGGATTGCCTTTTCCATGTTCGGGTGCGGCCAATCGCTGCCCCACAAGGCCCGATCGGGATAATCGGCGACCAGGGGACGGACGGCGGCCGCAAAGTCGGCCCAGGGCGGCCCGGCCGGGTCGAGCCGATCAGGGCATGTCGCCTTGAACCAGATATCGGGGCGCGAATCGAGCAGTTGCCGGAATGCGCGCATGTCGGCGCCGCCGGGGCCTTGCACGACATCGGGTCGGCCCATGTGATCGATGACGATCGGCACAGGCAGCGCATCGAGGAAGGGACGCAATTCGGTCAGGATGTCCGCTTCGAAATAGACCACGACATGCCAACCGGCGGGGAGGCGCGCGGCAACCTCAAGAAACCGGTCCTTGGGCGCATCGTCAACTAGCCGTTTGAGGAAATTGAACCGCACGCCGCGGATTCCCCCTTCGTGCAGTGCCGCAAGTTCCTCCTCGCCGATCGCCGGGTCGACCACTGCGACGCCCCGCGCCTTGCCGTTCGATCGGGCGATCGCGTCGAGGATGGCGGCATTATCGGTACCGTGACAACTCGCCTGGACGATGACGTTACGGCTGAACCCCAGCCGGTCACGCAATGCGAATAACGCATCGGCACCGGCATCCTGCGGCAGATACTTGGCCTTGGCGCTGAACGGGAAGCGCGCTTGCGGGCCGAAGACGTGGCAATGTGCATCGACCGCACCCAACGGCGGCACGAACCGCGGCATGGTCGGGCACAGGGTCCACGATCGGATGCGGCCGTCGCGGTCGATCACGTCGCTCATGCGAATATCACCCCGTCCATCAGCTTGCGCGCGGTTCGCAGCATGCCGGCTTCGATCGGATGACCGCCGGCGTCGATCGTCACGACGCATTCGGTGACGCCGGTCGGATGCTCGACCCCCAGCGTCTTGGTCGCGCCATCGGGCAAGGCCGCTACGGCCGCCGCCGGCGAGCCCGGAATCAGGCATGCCGTGGCGACGCTGACCGCGCCGAGCACGCCGATCGAGGCGTGCACGCGATGCGGGATGAGCGAACGCGCCGCGATCGCGCCACCTTCGCGCGGCGCCGCGACCAGCATCATCTTGGGCACCGACTTTTCGGTCACGTCGCCCAGGTTCATCAGCGGCCCGGCCTGCAACCTGATCGCCTCGACCCTTGCCTTCATCGCCGTGTCGGCATCCAGCGTATCGCGATCTTCATAGCCGCTGATCCCGACGTCGGCCGCAGCCATGATCACGCAGGGCATGCCGTTGTCGATCATCGTGACGCCGATCCCGTCGATCACATCGACGCCGTTGCCGGTCGGCAGTAGCGCGCCGCACGACGAGCCCGCCGTGTCACGGAACGCCAGCGGGATCGGGGCCGCCGTTCCGGGCACGCCGCTGATCGCCGCATCGCCGACATAGGTCACCGCGCCGCCGGGCGTGCAAACGGTGGCGACCGCGACTTGCCCGGTATTCTCCATGAAGATCGCGATGCGCGTCTCCTCGCCAGCCGCCGCGACCAGCCCGCGTTCGATCGCGAACGGCCCGACTCCGGCCAGCATGTTACCGCAATTCTGGCTGTCGGCGACCACGGCCATGTCGACGAACACCTGGAGGAACAGATAATCGACATCGACGCCTTCACGCCTCGATCGGGACACGACCGCGACCTTCGACGTGAGCGGGTCCGCCCCGCCCATCCCGTCGATCTGCCGCGGGTCGGGCGAGCCCATGATCCTGAGCAGGAACGCATCGCGCGCGGCGGTGTCAGCAGGCAAGTCCGACGCGAGGAAAAACGCCCCCTTCGAGGTGCCCCCGCGCATCCACATGCAGCGGGTGCCGTCACGCATATTTCAGCCCCATGTCGGCGAGCTTGCCGCGCATGTCGTAGATATCGAGCCCGAGTTCGCCGGCGGCGAGCCGCTTGCGTTTCGTTTCCTCCGCCGCCTCGCGCGCTTGCGCTCTTTCCAGCACGACGGCGGCATCGGCGCGCTTGACCACGCACACCCCATCGTCGTCTGCCACGATCACGTCGCCGGGATCGATCGCGGCCCCGGCACACACGATCGGCACGTTGACGGACCCGAGCGTCGCCTTGACTGTCCCTTGCGCGAAGACGGCCTTTGACCAGACCGGAAACCCCATCGCGGTCAGGTCGCGCACGTCGCGCACCCCCGCGTCGATTACGAGCCCCCGGCACCCGCGTGCCATTGCCGAGGTTGCGAGCAGATCACCGAAATAGCCATCCTCGCAGGGGGATGTCGGCGCGAGCACCAGGATGTCGCCGTCACGCACCTGTTCGATCGCGACATGCACCATCCAGTTATCGCCGGCCGCCGCCGAGATGGTGACCGCCGACCCCGCGATCCGCGCGCCGGGATAGATCGGACGCATTCGGCTGGCCAGCAGCCCGATCCGACCCTGCGACTCGTGCACCGTTGCGACCCCGGCATGAGCAAGCCCGCCGATGACGGCGCCGTCTGCGCGGCTGATGTTGGTGACGACCTTCGCCATGCCCGTTCTCTTCGCTGTTCACGCCAGCGTTGACGCGCCGGAGGCGGGCTCGCCCAATCCATATTGCACAATGGTAATAAGATTTTGCTATGATTGATTCATGACCGTGCGACCGTTCGATCTCAACCTGCGCCATCTCCGCGCGCTGTCGGCGGTGGTCGCGCGTGGTTCGCTCAACGCCGCAGCGGAGGCGGTCAGCTTGTCGCAACCGGCGCTGACCCAGGGACTGGGCAAGCTGGAGCGGCAGCTGGGTGTAGCCCTGTTCGATCGCCGGCCGGACGGCGCCTCGCCCACACCGGCCGGACTCGTGATGGCCGAGCGCAGCGAGCGCGCCTTCGCGCATCTCGCCGCCGCTGGGCGAAGCCTTGGCCGTGGCGCGCGCGGTTTCGCCCGTCCCGAACAATTGATGACGGCGACGCAACTCCACGCATTCCAACAGCTCGCCGATGCCGGCAGCTTCGTGGGCGCGGCGGCCAGGAGCGGCTTGTCACAGCCCGCGCTCCACCGTGCGGTGCGCGATCTGGAGCAGATTTGCGCAGTGGTTCTAGCTGAACGACGCGGCCGCGGCGTGGCGTTGACCGAGGCGGGACGGCGACTTGCGCGCGGCGTCCGCCTCGCCGCGTCCGAAATTGCCGCCGGCGTCAGCGAGGCCCTGGGCGACGATGCGCCGGGCGGTCGAATCGTGATCGGCGCGATGCCGCTCAGCCGCGCGCTCGTGCTGCCGCATGCGATCGCGCGCTTCGTCGCCGCCAATCCCGGCGTGACCGTCGACGTGATCGAGGGATCATGGCGCGAGCTGATCGAGCCGCTACGCGACGGCGTGATCGACGTGATGATCGGCGCGGTGCGCGACGAGCCGCCGCCGGGGTTCGACCAGGCGCCGTTGTTCAGCGATCGCCTGGCGGTCGTGGCGCGCGCCGGTCACCCGCTCGCGGGACGGCCGGTGACGCGCGCCGATCTGGCTGCCTTTCCCTGGATCGTCGGATCGGCCGGAACACCCCTGCGCGCGCAATGGGTCAATCTGTTCGCCGATGCCGCCAAGCCTGCGGCACCTATCGAGTGCGGATCGGTAATGGTGATCCGCGGCGTATTGATCGACAGCGACTTTCTCACCCTCCTGTCGCCTGACCAGATCGCGCTTGAGATAGCGAGCAGCGTGCTGACGCTGATCGATGCGGAAGTGCCGAACGGCGAACGCCGGATCGGCGTGACGACGCGGGCCGGCTGGCGGCCAACGCGATCGCAGGCGGCGATGCTCACCGAAATCGATCGTGCTGTCGTGCAAACAAGAGTTCCGAAAAGCCAATAGCACTTACGGCTTTCGGATTGGCGGCCATATGCCGGGTGAACCTATTCCCGCAGCCATGGGAAAGGTGGCTTATATCGGTTTTGGGGAAGCCGGGCAGACACTCTCGTACCCGGGCGCGCGAGCATTCGACGTCAAGCCCGACAAAGCCATCGACTATGCTGCGGCCGGCGTGATTGGTTGTGCCAGCGCGGGCGAAGCCCTCGACGGCGCCGACATCGTGCTCAGCCTCGTCACCGCCGACCAGGCGCTCGCTGCCGCGCGCGATGATGCGTCGCTGCTTGCTCCGGGCGCCTTGTGGCTCGACATGAACAGCGTCGCGCCGGACACGAAGCGCGACGCGGCCGCGGAGATCCACGGCGCGGGCGGCCGTTATGTCGACGTCGCGATCATGGCGCCGGTCCATCCCGCCCGCCACACCGTGCCGCTGCTCGTCGCGGGACCACATGCCGAAGCCGGCGCCGAGGCACTCGCAGCAATCGGTTTCACGGATGTTCGTATCGTCTCCAACAAAATCGGTGCGGCATCGTCGATCAAGATGATCCGGTCGGTGATGATCAAAGGCCTTGAAGCGCTCAGCGCCGAATGCGCGCTTGCCGCTTATGCCGCTGGGGTGGAAGACGAGGTGATCGCCTCGCTCGACGCCGGCTGGAACGAGCAAGGCTGGGGCGACCGCTTCGACTATAATCTCGACCGGATGCTCGTCCACGGCACGCGTCGCGCCGCCGAGATGGAGGAAGTCGTCAAGACCCTGACTTCGCTCGGCACCGGCACCGCAATGGCGCGCGCGACGATCGAGCGCCAGCGCCAACTTGGGGCGGTGGCGCGCGCGCCGACCGGGCTTGGCGCCAAGATCGACCTGATCCTCGGCCGAAAGGCAGCCGCGTGACTCTCATCATCGATTGCCACGGTCACTATACCGTCCTCCCCAAGGCGCACGATCAATGGCGCGAGGAGCAAAAGGCGGCGTTCAAGGGGGGAACACAGCCGCCGTCCTATCCCGATATTTCCGACGATGAGATTCGTGCGACGATCGAAGCCAACCAGTTGCGCCTGATCAGGGAACGCGGCGCCGACCTGACGATCTTCTCCCCACGCGCCTCGGCCATGGCGCCGCATGTCGGCGACGAAGGCGTCGCGAAGGAATGGGCGCGACGCTGCAACAACCTGATCGCGCGCGTGGTCGGGCTGTTCCCCGAAACCTTCGCCGGGGTCTGCATGCTGCCCCAGAGTCCGAAAGCCGACATGGCCGCGTCGATTGCAGAACTCGAACGCTGCGTCGGCATGGGGTTCGTCGGCTGCAACCTCAACCCTGATCCCGGCGGCGGGCACTTCACCCATCCGCCGCTGACCGACCGCTACTGGTATCCCTTCTACGAGGCGATGGTGGCGTTCGACGTACCGGCGATGATTCACGTTTCGGGCAGCTGCAATCCGGCGATGCATGCGACCGGCGGCTATTATATCGCTGCGGACACGATCGCGTTCATGCAACTGCTTGAAGGTGACCTGTTCACGGACTTTCCGACGCTCAAGTTCATCATCCCGCATGGTGGCGGCGCCGTGCCCTACCATTGGGGGCGCTATCGCGGCATCGCCGATATGCTCAAGAAGCCGAGCATCGACACGCACCTGATGAACAACGTCTTCTTCGACACCTGCGTTTATCACCAGCCGGGCATCGATCTTCTAGCCGACGTGGTCGACAACAAGAATATCGTGTTCGGCAGTGAAATGGTCGGTGCGGTGCGGGGGGTCGACCCGACGACGGGCCATTATTTCGACGACACCAAACGCTATGTCGACGCGCTGGATATATCGGATGCCGAGCGCCATGCGATCTTCGAGGGCAATGCCCGCCGGGTCTTCCCGCGGCTCGACGCGCAACTCAGGGAGCGTGGATTGTGACTGGTCCCAGGGACATCCACACCTATCTCGCCGAATTCGAGGATATCCCCGGCACCCGCGTGTTTACCGCGGCCCGTGCGCGGCAAGGCTACCACCTCAATCAGTTCGCGATGAGCCTGATGAAGGCGGAAAACCGTGAGCGCTGGAAGGCCGATGAGGTCGCTTATCTCGACGAATGGAAGCTGACTTCCGAACAGAAGGCGGCTGTTCTCGCACGCGACTATACCCGTCTGCTCGACCTCGGCGGCAATATCTATTTCCTGTCGAAGGTATTTTCGACCGACGGCCAGAGCTTCCTGCAAGCGGTCAGCACCATGTCCGGGATGAGCCTGGAGGATTACAGCGCGATGATGATCGCCGGCGGCCGCTCGCCCGAGGGCCAGCGGTCCAGGAAGGAGCGGCGCTGATGGCCCGCATCACTGCCGGCGTCGCCAGCAGCCATATCCCTGCGCTGGGTGTCGCGATCGACCTCGCCAAGGGCGACGAACCCTATTGGAAGCCCGCGCTGGCCGGGTATGACTGGACCCGCGCGTGGGAGGCCGAACAGAAGCCCGACGTCGTGATCCTGGTCTATAACGACCACGCGTCAGCGTTCGACATGAAGATCATCCCGACCTTCGCGATCGGTTGCGGCGAAGAATATGCGCCCGCCGACGAAGGCTGGGGCCCGCGCAAGGTGCCGGTGGTGGAGGGCCATCCCGACCTCGCCTGGCACATCGCGCAGAGCCTGATCCTCGACGAATTCGACATGACGATCATCAACGAGATGGACGTCGATCACGGTCTGACCGTGCCCTTGTCGCTGATGTTCGGCCAGCCCGAGGCGTGGCCGTGCAAGGTCATTCCGCTCGCGGTGAACGTCGTCACCTATCCCCCGCCCTCGGGCAATCGTTGCTGGGCGCTGGGCGAGGGGATCGCCCGCGCGGTCGCCAGTTTCCCGGAAGACCTGAACGTTCAGGTCTGGGGCACCGGCGGCATGAGCCATCAACTCCAGGGCGAACGCGCCGGCCTTATCAACAAGGAATGGGACAACCGCTTTCTCGACCGGCTGGAGGGCGGCACCCAGGAACTGCGCCACATCCCGCATATCGAATATCTCCGCGAGACCGGATCGGAGGGGATCGAGATGGTGATGTGGCTGATCATGCGCGGCGCGCTGGGCAAGACCACGCGCACGCTCCACCGTCACTATCACGTTCCCGCCAGCAATACGGCGGTCGGGCACATCGTGCTCGAACCCGTCCAGGAGTAATCGCATGAAAATCGCCCTCGCAGGCGCCGGCGCGTTCGGCGAAAAGCATCTCGACGGCTTGAAGAACATCGATGGGGTCGAAGTCGTCAGCCTGGTCGACCGCCGGCTCGAACCGACCCAGGCGATCGCCGACAAATACGGCATCCGCCACGCCACCACCGAGCTGGCCGACGCGCTTGCCAAGGACGTGGATGCGGTGATCCTGTGTACACCGACGCAGATGCATGCGAGCCAGGCGATCCAGTGCATGGATGCTGGCAAGCATGTCCAGGTCGAAATCCCGCTCGCCGATAGCCTGGCCGACGCTGAAGCAGTGCTGGCCAAGGCCGAAGCGACTGGATTGACCTGCATGGTTGGCCACACGCGGCGCTTCAACCCGAGCCACCAATATCTGCACGACAAGTTCGTATCGGGCGAAGCGACGGTCCAGCAGATGGACGTCCAGACCTATTTCTTCCGCCGCAAGAACATGAACGCCAAGGGCGAGCCGCGCAGTTGGACCGATCACCTGTTGTGGCACCACGCCGCGCACACAGTCGATCTATTCGCCTACCAGGCCGGGCCGATCGTTGCCGCGCATGCACTGGAAGGCCCGATCCACCCCGAACTCGGCATTGCCATGGACATGTCGATCCAGTTGAAGGCGGAAAGCGGCGCGATCTGCACGCTGAGCCTCTCGTTCAACAATGACGGACCGCTCGGCACCTTCTTCCGCTACATCTGCGACAATGGAACCTGGATCGCGCGCTACGATGACCTCTTGACGGGCAAGGAGGAGCCGGTCGACCTGTCGGGCATTGCAGTGTCGAACAACGGCATCGAGTTGCAGGATCGCGAGTTCATCGCGGCGATCCGCGAAGGTCGCGAGCCGAACAGTTCGGTGACACAAGTGCTACCGTGCTACCGTGTGCTCGACGCGCTCGAAAAGCAGCTCGTGGCGTGAGGAGGCAAATCGCGATCGTCGGCGCTGGACCAGCCGGGTTATTGCTCGGCCATCTGCTGCGCGCCGAAGGAATCGAGTGCGTTATCCTCGAACGCCAGACACGCGACTATGTCGAGAGCCGGATCCGCGCCGGCGTCCTCGAAACGGTGACGACCGACCTGCTTCACAGGCTAGGGATCGACGCCGGGCTCAACGCGCAGGGGATGATGGAGGAAGGGTTCAACCTTGCCGATGGCGAGGACCTCGTCCGGATCCGCATCACCGAACTCACCGGCAAGCATGTCGTGGTCTACGGCCAGACCGAAGTCACCCGTGACCTGATCGCCGCCGCGCCCGAACGCGGGCTGGAGATCGTGTTCGAGGCCAAGGGCTTGGCGCTGCACCATGTCGACAGCGCCGCACCGTTCGTGACCTATGTCAAGGATGGTGTCGATTACCGGATCGATTGCGAAATCATCGCTGGGTGCGACGGCTTTCACGGCCCATCGCGCAACGCAATCCCGACAGGCAAGATTCGCCAGTTCGAGCGCGAATATCCGTTCGGCTGGCTCGGCATCCTCGCCGACGTGCCACCGTGCCACCCCGAACTGATCTACTCGAACAGCGACCGCGGCTTCGCGCTCGCTTCGATGCGCTCGCCGACGCGCAGCCGATACTATATCCAAGTCCCGCTGACCGAACGGCTGGAGGATTGGTCCGAGGATCGGTTATGGGACGAACTGGCGACACGGTTCGACCCCATCTCACTAAACGGCGTGACGCGCGGTCCCGCGCTCGAAATGTCGATCGCGCCGTTACGGTCTTACGTGTTCGAGACGATGCGTCACGGTCGACTGTTCCTCGCCGGCGACGCCGCACACATCGTGCCGCCGACCGGAGCCAAGGGGCTTAACCTTGCCGCGTCGGACGTCGCCTATCTGTCCGACGCGCTGATCGGGTATTTCAAGCGCGGCGACGAAAGCGCGCTGGCCAATTATGAGGACAAAGCTCTCGGCCGCATCTGGAAAGCCGAGCGGTTCAGCTGGTCGCTGACCAAGCTGATGCACCGCTTTCCCGAGGACGGTGCGTTCGAGCGGCGGATGCAGCGTGCCGAACTCGAATATTTGGCCGGATCGCAAGCGATGCAGACCGCGATTGCCGAGAACTATGTCGGGCTTCCCCTCTAAAATTAGCAAGCTGACCGGGTGGTAGGGATGTGCTGGCATCGCTGAGAAATGGCGCATCCTGCGAAGGTCTCCGACGCTCGCGCTCGTCCTGACGCTCTATTTCATCTTTGGGATCGGTAACATCCCGCCTGCCGAAGCCGAAGATCAATATTATGCTGCCGCAGACAACGGCGATATGATTGCGTGACTCACAACCCAAAGCCTCCGGCAGACCGGGCGCGGTTCAACCAACTCTGGCGATCAAAGCCAGACGCCTTTATCGTCAAACTCAGTCACCACATGCTGGTGTCAACGAGGGGTGCATCAGTTGTTGTTGCCCCCTAAAGGCCTGACGGAGCCTCGCGGGTTTGCGCGATGTACTCGCGGGGTGAACGATAGCCCAGAGCGCGGTGCGGATGCACGTCATTGTAGTGGGCGAGCCAGCTGGGCA
>Ga0153956_1003185_pt1 | contig 10856 bp, 7 predicted proteins | sample TSFL040MetaG_FD_104704 | JGI IMG/M metagenome (GOLD analysis project Ga0153956, IMG submission 104704) | Attine ant fungus gardens microbial communities from Florida, USA - TSFL040 MetaG | ecosystem: Host-associated > Fungi > Mycelium > Unclassified | place: USA: Florida, Wekiwa Springs...
GCCAGCTCGCCGGCTCCGAGATCAACGAGGTGAAGAAGATCCTCGCGACGGAAGTGACCGCGATCCTGCATGGCCGTGCAGCCGCCGAAGAGGCCGCCGAAACCGCCCGCAAGACCTTCGAGGAAGGAAGCCTTGCCGCCAACCTGCCTTCGGTGGACGTGCCCGCCGCCGATCTCGATGCCGGCATCGGCCTCCTGACCCTCATCGTCCGCGCCGGCCTTGCTGCCTCCAACGGCGAGGCCCGCCGTCATGTGCAGGGCGGCGCGGTGCGCATCAACGACGAGGCGGTCAGCGACGAGCGCCGGATGATCGGCAGCGGCGAACTCACCGCCGACGGCGTCATCAAGCTCTCGCTCGGCAAGAAGAAGCACATCCTGATCCGCCCGGAGGCGTGATCGGCCGCAAGGCATCGAAACGAGCACAGGAAGCCGGCGTCAGCGCCGGCTTTTTCGTATGCGTTACTGGAACTCGAAGATCTGGCGGAAGACGCCGGGGGCGATGATCGACAGGGGATTGATCGCCAGATTGGGCGAGCTGAAATCGCCGGTGAGCTTGAAGGTGATGCCGATCAGGCCGCGGTCCTGGCCGTTGCCGAGCAGGAAGCCGACGATCGGTACTTCCGCGAACAGGCGGTTGAGGCCGTAGGCCGGCATGAAGGTTCCCGTCAGGTCGATGCGGCCGGCCGCGTCCTTGAGCATCCCCTGGAAGGTGGCGCCGACCTGCTCGCCGCGCACCACGCCGTTTTCGACGGCGATCGCGCCGTCGCGGACGACGAGATGCGCGAAGCCGCGCTGGAAGGTCTGCGAGGAGGTATCGATCTCGCGCTTCACCGCCGAGTTCAGGCTCTGCCCGCCCCGGCCGGTCGGCGTCGAGACGATCGACTGCAGCCGCTTTTCGTTGACGATGTTGAAATGGCGGATGTCGATCGAGCCTTCCCAGCGCTGGTCGCCATCGGCGCGCAGGGCGAGGTTGAGCAGCCCGCCCTTCATGTTGCGGTAGATGTCGGCGAAGCGCGCCACGGCGCCGGCGTCGCCGCTCGTCACATGGATCGTGCCGGCGGCGCCCTTGACCAGTTCGCTCACCACCGCCTGGCCGCTGCGCGTCACGCCAGAAAGATCGGCCGTCGTCACGCGCCCGCCCGATAGCGAATAGGTCATGTTGAAATTGCCGACGGTCTCGTCGTTGAAGCCGACGAGCTTGTCGAGCTTGGCGCGGATGGTGGCGTCGAACGAACCGCCGCTATCTCCGCCGCCGCCGCTGCCCGTCGATTTCAGCCTGGCGAGGATCGGGCGCACATCCGCCGTGTCGCCGACGATGGAGATATCGAAGCCGGACTTGCCGCGCTTCAGGGAGAGCGAAAAATCGTCGGCGTTCGACAGGCGGACGCTAGAGAAATTGGCTTGCGACAGGCCGGACCTACCGACCATCATGTCGCCCGCGACGCCGAAGCCGTCACCCTTCAGGGAGAAATTTTTGATCGCGAGCTGATCGGTCGGGCCGGAGGCTTCGAAATCGGCCGTCGCCGCTATGCCGCTTCCCTTCGACCAGCCGATCCAGGGAACGGTCACGGCCGCCTTGCCGAGATCGATGCTGACGGCCTGCCGGTCCTCATCGAGCCGTGTCAGTTCGACCGCGACCGGACCGTCGAGCACATCCGAGAGGCCCGGCATCAGCTTCTCGCGCTGCTGGTTACTGAGCGTCGCGGTGATGACACGCTCGCGCTTGACGCCGGAATTCGGGTCGGTGGGCTCGGACATGTCGATTGTCGCCGGTACGCCGTCGATCTGGGCATTCGCCGTCAGATGCACGCGCTGAGGGTCCGCATCGATGCGTCCGTCCAGCCTGGTGATCTTGCGGCCGGAGAAGGGTTTCAGAATATCGATCTTCTGGAGATCGAGGCTCGCGGTCCAGACGGGGCGCGGCGGATTCTGGTCGTTGATCAGCCCCAGCGTCGCATCGACATTCGCGCTGACCTTGCCGCTGAAGTCCTCGGCCTTGAACTCGGTGCGCTGGAGGACGCGCAGCGGCTGGAACGTCAGGAGTTCGCCGACGGCGTCGGCGTCGCCGGAAAGCGCGAGCTTCATCCGCGCCATCAGCGGCTTGTCGTAGGTGGAGGGTATGCTGAAGGTGCTCGGGCCGAGCGTGACGGACCGGCCGGAGGGGAAATAGGAGGCTCCGCCCTTCACGTCGACGGTCAGCACCGGCCCGTTCAGGTCGAAATGGCCGCCAAGGTCGCGGATCGGCGGAATTTCGCCCGGCACGTTCATGCGCGTCTCGGCGATGTCGAAGGCGATGTGCAGTTCGTTTTCCTGAAGGTGCAGCGCGCCGGTGGCGGCCGCTTCGGCAAGCCGCCCCTGCGGAATGAAGACGGAGATCGTGGCGTTGGTCACGGTGCCGCCGAACAGGTTCCCCAACGCCCAGTTCCGCGCCTTGCTCGACATCCAGAACGGCCAGAGTTGCTTGATCGCGGCGGTCTGGAGCGTCTCGGCGCGGCCGCCGAAGCTCACTTCCGGGGAGGCGCCGCCCAATTTCACCCGCAGCGACCCGAAGAGGGTGCCGAGCGGCGACGATACGCCGACAGTGTCGAACTGGAACTCGCGCGTCGCCGTCACGTAGCGGCCCTTCGCCTGCCCGTCGAAGCTCAGCGGCGCTTCGCCGGAGCCCATGGGCGCGGCCGTTCCGCCCTTGATGAGGAAATCGATACCGAAGCCCTGTTCCGCCTGCGGATCGAGCCGGTCGAGATCGATCACCGCGCCGCTGAACGGCACGGTCGTCGCCTGGAAATGCGCCTCGGACGGCATAATTTCCATGGTCTTGTGGGCCGGGTTGTAGGCGAGCGAAATGGTGGCGCCCGACAGCGGCTGTTCCTCGCGGTCCATATAGAGCGAGCCGGGCTGGACCATGATCGCCGCCTTGAAGGTGGCGTCCACGTCCGCGCCGCCGCGGTCGGCGGCGATCGTCACGTCGGCGAAGCTGTCGATGCCCTGCCTCGGCTGGCCCTCCGGCGTATAGGCCATGGTGGGCGGATTGAGGTCGAGATGCCGGATCACGGCGGTCAGCGATTGCGGCCGCCCGCCTGCCTGCACGGCCGTCACATCGAGCGTCGCGGGGGCGCCTTCGATCGAGATCTGCCCCTTCAATTGCAGCGTCTCGTCGTCCGGCTGGGAAAAATCGAGGCTGTCGACGACGACGGAGAGCGGCGGCCTGCCGTCCTGCCGGGCGATCTTCATCTCCAGCCCGGAGAGCTGCATGGATTCCGTGCCGCCGCGCATGACCATGTGGCGGAGAAAATCGAGATTGGCGAAGATCGCCTCGATGCCGACGGGAATACGGTCGACGCGGAGCTTCGCCGGATCGATGGGATCGCCGGCCGGCAAGAGCGCGGTATCGACCGCAAGGCCCTTGGCGTCGACGTCGGCGATCACGATTCGCCCTTCGATCAGCGCCAGCGGATCGAGCACGAGCCGCACCCGCTCGGCGCTCGACACATGCTTGCCGCTGGCGTTCTCGACCATCTTCACGTCGCGCGCCACGAGCGCGAGCCGCAGGCCCTTGGTGAAGCGAATCACCGTCGATCCGACCTCCGCCGTGTAGGCGGGGCCGATGGCGTTATCGAGGGCCGCCTGCGCCTTCAGCGACAGCGGCCTGTCGAAGGCACCGCTTTCGATCGTTCCGACGAGGGCGCCGAGGATGAGCAGGATCAGGGCGACGAAGGCGCACGTCACGCGTGCGGCATGGCCCGCATGGGAGCGGCGGCGGCGCGGCGGCGGGCAGTGCACGAGGATCGGGTCCTCGACCTGCGACGACGGCAGCCGGTCGAGGGAAACCATGTCCTTCTTGCGGAATGTAACCTTTTCGCCTCGGATCACGCCGTGCGTTTCCCTGTAGTTATAAAGTTTTTTCTGGATGACGCAGCGCCAGACTGGACGGCATGCTTCTTCACTATATATCGACCGCCGCTATAGTGATTTAAAAAACCGGCAAAAGAAAGGTTTTCCCATGGCCGAACCCGGCATCGGCGACCAGGCGCCCGACTTCGACCTGCCCAGAGACGGCGGCGGCCGCGTCAGCCTGTCAGACTACAGGGGAAAGCCGCTCGTTCTTTATTTCTATCCGAAGGACGATACGCAGGGTTGCACCGTCGAATCGATCGATTTCACCGCCCTCGCCCCGCAGTTTACGGCAGCGGGGGCGGCCCTTCTCGGCATGTCGCCGGACCCGGTCAGGAGCCACGACAAGTTCGTGAAGAAGCACGACCTCAGAATCGCGCTTGCCTCCGACGAGGAGAAATCCACGCTCGAAGCCTATGGCGTCTGGAAGGAAAAGAGCATGTACGGCCGCAAGTTCATGGGCGTCGAGCGCACCACCGTCCTGATCGGCGCCGATGGCCGCATCGTGAAAATCTGGCCGAAGGTGAAGGTGGCCGGCCATGCCGAAGAGGTGCTTCGGGCCGTCCGGGATCTTTGAACTCGATCATGACCGTTCCGGCAAAACCCGCCCTCACCTCGCTGCGCGGCGGCGCCATCGAGGCGATCCGCTCCGCCGACCTCGGCGTAAAGACCTCGCTTGCGCAGCTTTCGGCCACGCGCTGGTTCGAGCGCAGCCTTTCGCTGCGCTCGCCGCTCGATCCGCCGTTGCCCGAGCGGCCGGGACGGCCGGAAAAGCCGGAGCTGATCCCGCCGAAGCACATGAAAAAGCGCTCGCTGCACACCGCCAAGGGGCGCATCGCGCTCCTGCACGCGATCGCCCATATCGAACTCAATGCCGTGGACCTCGCACTCGACATCGTGGCGCGGTTTGCGACCGAGCCGGTGCCGAACTCCTTCTTCGACGGCTGGATGCAGGTGGCCTTCGAGGAGGCGAAGCACTTCCGCATGGTGCGCGAGCGCCTGCGCGAGATGGGCGCGGATTACGGCGACCTGCCCGCCCATGACGGCCTGTGGCAGGCGGCGCACGCCACCCGCAACGACCTGACGGCGCGGCTTGCCGTCGTGCCGCTCATCCTCGAAGCGCGCGGCCTCGATGTGACGCCGGCGCTGCAGGCGAAGATGCGCGAGACCGGCGACCTCGAAAGTGCCGCCGTCCTCGATGTCATCTACAACGACGAGAAGGGCCATGTCGCCGTCGGCGCCAAGTGGTTCCGCTTCCTCTGCGCGCGGGAGCGGCGCGACCCGGCAAGGACGTTTCAGGACCTTGTGCGGGCGAATTTCCGCGGCTCGCTGAAGGCGCCCTTCAACGATGTCGCCCGCGCCGAGGCTGGGCTGACGCCCTCCTTCTATCGCTCGCTCACGGCCGTCAGCAACGCCTGACGGCCAAGGATTTCCATGCATTTACCGGGCGGACGCAGCACTGGTTAAAGCAAATGTTAACCTTAACATTGTGTAATCGCTCCCATCACACCGGATAGACGGCAAGTGGGGGATCTCCGTGACGATCGGGCATCAGAACCGGGTTTTCGGAAAGCGCGCCGAGCAGCATTTCATCATTCTGGCGAGCGGCGACAGGGTGCGGCACATGACCGTGCGCCCTTGGATGGCAGCCCTTGCCTTCTCGCTCGTCGCCCTCTTCGCGATCGGCTACCTGCTCGCCACCTCCTATCTCGTTCTGCGCGATGACCTGATCGGTGCCACCATGGCCCGCCAGGCGCGCATGCAATACGACTATGAGGACCGCATCGCGGCGCTGCGCGCGCAGGTCGACCGCGTCACCTCGCGCCAGCTTCTCGACCAGCAGGTGGTCGAGGACAAGGTCGAAAAGCTTCTCGAACAGCAGCAGGCCCTCTCCTCCCGCCACGGCAAGCTGGACGCCCTGCTCGACCGGGCCGAAAGCTCCGGCCTGATGGACAAGGAAACGCCGCAGGCCAAGGACGCCTCCTCCACGAAAAACGATCACGCGGCGCTCCCCGGCGGCCTGAAGGCGATCGAGGAGAGCCTTGCCGGCGGCAAGCCCGCTGACGCCACCCCCGACAACGTGACGCTCGCCTATGTGCCCGCACCGGAAACCGTCGCAGACCGCGCCGACCGCGTCTTTTCCAAGGTGACGCTGTCGCTGAAGCGCATCGAGCAGGAGCAGATGTCGCGCATCCGGCAGTTGACGGACGGCGCCTCCGAAACCGCTGACAACATTGCTTCCATCATCAAGCATGTCGGCGTGAACCTGCCGAACGCGGCACCTGCCGATGACGAGACCGAGAGCGCCGTTGGCGGGCCATACGTCCCGCCCGCCAGCGAAGACGCCTTCGACCAGTCGCTCGTCGATCTCGACGCGGCGCTGACGCATCTGGAGGCCGTGCGCGGCGAAGCCGAGAGCCTTCCCTTCCGCAACCCTGCCCCCGGACGCGACATCACCAGCCCCTTCGGCAATCGCAAGGATCCCTTCCTCGGCCGCCTCGCCCTCCACACCGGGGTCGATTTCCGCTTCGCGCCGGGGGATAAGGTGGCGGCGACCGCGCCGGGCAAGGTCGTGTCGGCAGGCTGGTCCGGCGGCTACGGCAACATGGTCGAGGTGGACCACGGCAACGGCGTTTCCACCCGCTACGGCCACATGGCCGAAATCCTGGTCAAGGTCGGAGACACCGTGAAGGCCGGTGGCGTCGTCGGCCTTGCCGGCAGCACCGGCCGCTCGACGGGGACGCATCTGCACTACGAAGTGCGCGAGGACGGCCATCCGATCGACCCGCTCTACTTCGTCCGCGCCGGAACGAAGCTTGCAAGCTACATCGACTAGACTTGGCAAAGAGCAAGCTCCTCGGCGAACTCTCATTCGGCAAAACTGGAAAAATCGCAAAGCGACTTGAAAAATTGCGGTCTCTTTAACTCAAGAGGGGTAGGAAACCGCGCCTTTCCTTGACTCCGCAGGCCTTTGGGACTATGTGGCGCTGCATTGCCGCATGCAACGCGTGTCGACTCATCCAGTGCTCGACCGAACGGAACGGAAATAGTCCCCCCTTTGACCACATTCGCTGACCTTGGCCTGAGCCAAAAAGTCCTCTCCGCCGTCACGGACGCGGGCTACACGACACCGACCCCGATCCAGGCTGGCGCCATTCCCTTTGCGCTCCAGCGCCGCGACATTTGCGGCATTGCACAGACCGGAACCGGCAAGACGGCCTCTTTCGTTCTGCCGATGCTGACCCTTCTCGAAAAGGGCCGCGCCCGCGCCCGCATGCCGCGGACGCTGATCCTCGAGCCGACGCGCGAACTCGCCGCGCAGGTCGCCGAGAATTTCGAGAAATACGGCAAGAATCACCGCCTCAACATCGCGCTGCTGATCGGCGGCGTCTCCTTCGAGGACCAGGACCGCAAGCTGGAGCGCGGCGCCGATGTGCTGATCTGCACGCCCGGCCGCCTGCTCGACCATTTCGAGCGCGGCAAGCTTCTGATGAGCGCCGTCGAGATCTTTGTCATCGACGAGGCCGACCGCATGCTCGACATGGGCTTCATCCCGGATATCGAGCGCATCGCCAAGCTCATCCCCTTCACCCGCCAGACGCTGTTCTTCTCGGCCACCATGCCGCCGGAAATCCAGAAGCTGGCCGACCGCTTCCTGCAGAATCCGGAGCGCGTCGAGGTCGCCAAGCCCGCATCGACCGCCAAGACCGTGGCGCAGCGCTTCGTCGCCTCGCACGGCAAGGATTACGAGAAGCGCGCCACGCTGCGCGACCTCATCCGCGCCCAGACGGAACTCAAGAACGCCATCATCTTCTGCAATCGCAAGAAGGACGTTGCCGACCTCTTCCGCTCGCTCGACCGCCACGGCTTCTCCGCCGGCGCGCTGCACGGCGATATGGACCAGCGCTCGCGCATGACCATGCTGCAGAACTTCAAGGACGGAAACCTGCAATTGCTCGTCGCCTCGGACGTCGCCGCCCGCGGCCTCGACATTCCGGACGTCAGCCACGTCTTCAATTTCGACGTTCCGATCCATTCGGAAGACTATGTCCACCGCATCGGCCGCACCGGCCGCGCCGGTCGTTCGGGCTCCGCCTTCACCATCGTCACCAAGCGCGACACGAAGCACACCGACGCCATCGAAAAGCTGATCGGCGAGAAGGTCGGGTGGCTGAGCGGCGATCTCGACGCGCTTCCGCCCGTGGACGAAAGCCGCGAGGAGCGTCTGCGCCGCGGCAAGGACAGGGACAGGGATCGCGGCCGCAAGGGTCGCGGCGGTTCGGGTCACAAATCTGAAATGGAACCGGATCATTCTGACGTGGAACAGGTTGCAGCGGCAAAGGTCGATAGCGTGAAGAACGAGCGCAAGGCAGAACAGAAGTCCCACAACGGCTCGCGTGAACGCCGCCCCTACCCGGCCAACGACGACAACCGCGATCGCCGCCGCCATCACCGCGACCACGACGACGGCCCGACCCCGGTCGGCTTCGGCGACGACATTCCCGCCTTCATGCTGATCGTCGCCAGCGCCAAGGCGTGACCTGCCGGTGATGATCGGCAAACCCGGCGTCGATTTTCCCGGCCTCGGGACGGGTCTTGTCGTCCTCAGAGACGGCAAGGTCCTGCTCTACAAGCGGATGAAGGCGCCGGAAGCCGGGTACTGGAACATCGTCGGCGGCAAGGTCGATCACATGGAGCCGTCCCAGGCCGCAGCCCGCCGCGAAGCGGAAGAGGAAAGCGGCCTCTCCATCGGCACACTTTCCTTTCTCTGCACCACCGAACAGATCATCGAAGCGGACCGCCAGCACTGGGTCTCGCTGATCTACGTCACCACCGACATTTCCGGCGAGCCACGCCTGACGGAGCCCGACAAGCTCTCCGACTTCGGCTGGTTCGGCCGCAACGAACTGCCGCAACCGCTTTCGGCGTTTACGAAGGCGGCGATCGAGCGCCTGTCCGAGGGCGAGTTGCGGTAGCCGTCTGTCCGATCTTCAGGAGAAGCTGCGCTCGACTGCATCCGTCATGCTGAGCGCAGTCGCGTATTCATCCGGCGTGCCGCTGAAGAAAATTTCCTCCGGACGCACGACACCGAAGTCAACCCGAAGTCCATCCTCGATCATCCGCTGATAAAGCGGCGCGACGAACAGCTCCTTCGATTGAGGCTTGGCCAGCTCCCGCACATAATAGTCATGAAACAGCGCGGCGGACTTGAAATAATACATGCCGGTCGAGCAATATTCGGAAACCCTGATCTTTTCCGTGACTTGTATCGCGCGGCCTGTCCGCTCGGGATCGGGCTTGACGAACGACCAGTGATCTCCCTCCCCGATAAAGCACTCGAGCCAGCCGTCGGTGTCGCTCGACCGCTCGACGGAGAAGCCGGGCCGTATGGTATCGATGTTGAAGATGGTGATCGGCTCGGCCGCGCCGACGCCTGCGCGTTCAAGACCGACCTCGACGGTTTCGGCCTGGCCGCGCGTCACCTCGGGCAAGCCGACATAGGCCGCGCTCCTGATTCCCAGAGCCTCCACCCTTTCCCGCAGGAAGTCCCCAGCACCGCCGTTGTCCAGATATATGAAGACGAAGCCTTCCGTCTGGAAAACGCTTTCGAAGCTCAGGATCGACCAATCCAGTAGCGGTCTGGAACCCAGCGGGAGGCGCCATTTGGGAACCGTGAAGCCAGCCTTGGTAAATCTGCTGCTGGCGCCTGCCATCGGAATGATGATCATTTTTATCGATCCAATGTTGAATAAAGGCGCAACGCATTCGCCAGGAACGCCTTCTGCCGGTCGGGCCTGTCGCCGTGAAGGGGCAACATCGACAGGAACAGTTGAACCGTCAGGGCGATGGTTTCCTCGCTTCGGGTGCTCAGCCGGTCCAGGCTGAACGACTGCGCGATTTGCGGCACGAACGTCGCGGCACCGAATTCGGGAAACGTTATGTTCACGGAATAAGCCGCTTGCTCGGAATAGTCATAGCGGCCAGCCAGAATGAGATCGTAGCCCTCGATCGAGTGATTGAGCTTTGCCAAATCATAGCGCACGTCTCCATAGACGGTCTGCTCCCCATCCCTGACGCTGCCACGCGGATCGATGACCTTGACCAGTCCCTGCCTGAAATCGAAGAAGACGTTCGGGAAGCAGAAATCGCCATGCATGACGCCCGGCAAGGCGGTCGAGTGATCGATGAGTTCGGCCGTCATTCCCGCAATAGCCGAGAGGCTTGGCAGCTTTTTCTCATCGAAGCGCCATTCCCGGTTGAGGTCGATATCGGCATTCCTCGACCAGGTCTCAAGCCGCGCCCTCGTCTTGTCGAGCGCCAGCGTCCTGATCGCACCGTTCTCGGAAATCGCCGTGGCCTGCTCCCGGTAATTTCTACATTTTTGAAGGAATTCGAACGCCTCCGACAATATGCGCTCCCAAGGGGCGGGATGGAGGCGGGAAAACACGTAAAGCTCGTGCAAGGTCGGATTGAATTCATAGCCGAGGCGATAGCCCGTGCCGTCATATCCCATATAGACGGGAGCATGCAGGCGCATCGGCGGCGGCAATGCCTCGAACCAGCGGGCCTCCGCTTCGATTTTCGCGCTGTTCGTGCTCTTCTTATAGACAGTCCTGTCGGCAATTTTCAGGGAATTGAAGGAGCGGGCCGTATTCGTCTGCGACCTTGCGCGGTGGAAGGTCTGGAGGTGGCCGAAATCGAGCCAGTCATCCACCACCGCAAAGCTCATGGCGGCATTCTCGCCATAATATTCCAGAGCGTTGATGAAATCCCCCTTGGTGACGGTCAACGCCCTCAGGAACGCGATTGCGTCATCGATGCAGAACCAGCCCGTCAGGACCTCGACGGCTTCCGTCGGCCTGCCGCCGCCTTGCGATTCGGTCTGCTGGCTCAAGCGCCCCCAAGTATATTCGTCCGATGTCCGCGACACCGAAACCAGATTGGGGCCAACCGGAAGGTCCGACA
>Ga0153956_1003186_pt1 | contig 10854 bp, 11 predicted proteins | sample TSFL040MetaG_FD_104704 | JGI IMG/M metagenome (GOLD analysis project Ga0153956, IMG submission 104704) | Attine ant fungus gardens microbial communities from Florida, USA - TSFL040 MetaG | ecosystem: Host-associated > Fungi > Mycelium > Unclassified | place: USA: Florida, Wekiwa Springs...
GGCCGGTGGTCGATGCGGGCCCGGCGAAGAACGGGATGAAGCCGAGATGGTCGGCCAGCCAATTGGTCACCGGAACCGACGCGGGGCCGAGGACGGCGATGCCCCAGATGCCGTAGATGATGCTGGGGATAGCGGCCAGCAGGTCGGTCAGGTAAGAGACCATCGAGGCGATCGGCTTCGGAGCCAGGTGGCTGGTGAAGAGCGCGACCGCGACGGCCATCGGCACCGCGATGACGATCGCGATGGTGGCCGAGAGAATGGTGCCGAAGACGAGGGGGCCGATGTAATGGGCCAGGCTCTTGCCGTCGGGAAGATCGGAGATCGGGGCGGTGATCGCGGGCCAGGCCTCGCTGATCAGGAATGCCGCTACCCCGGCCAGGACGACCAGGATGGTGACGCCGGCGGCGGTGGCCAGTCCGGAGAAAGCGCGGTCACCGGCTCTGCGGTGGGTCGCGCTCGAAGTTGGTTTCTTGTCGGTCGAGACGGTTCCGGCGCTCAAATGAATCTCCTGCCTGCTTGCCTGGTGGGACGAGATGGGTGTTCACCCCGCGGCGGCCTATGCCACCGCCGCGGGGTTCACGCCCTGTTGCCCGTCCAGCGTCAGCTGGTCTGGATCGCCTCCACTGCGGGAGTGATCTGCTGACGCAGCGAGTCCGGGATCGGAGCCGACCCGGCGTTGTCCGCCGCAGCCTGCTGACCGTCTTCGCTGATGATGTAGGTGTAGAAGGCCTTCACGAGCTTGGCCTGATCGGCGCTGTCGTAGGTGGTGCAGGCCATCTCGTAGGAGACCAGCGAGATCGGGTAGAGACCCTTCGCCGCTGCGGTCCGGTTGAGGTCGTACGCGAAGACGTACTGGCCTTCGTTCGGAACCCTTTTCGACGAGTCGAAGATCTTGACCGCGGCCTCGGGCGACGGAGCGACGTACTGGTCGCCGACCTTGACGTTGGCGACGCCGAGGTCACCGACCTGGCTCAGGTCCGCGTAGCCGATGGTGCCGCTGCCCGACTTGATCGCGCTGATCACACCGGAGGTGCCGTCGGCTGCCTCGCCACCCTTGAGCGGCCAGTTGCCGTCGTGATCCCAGGTCCAGATGCTCGGGGCGTTCTGGTGGAGGTAGTCGGTGAAGTTGTCGGTCGTGCCCGACTCATCCGAGCGGTGGACGACGACGATCTTCTGATCCGGCAGGTTGGCGTCCGGGTTGTCGGCCTTGATCGCCGGATCGTCCCAGTTGGTGATCTTGGCGGAGAAGATCTTGGCGGCAGTGTCAGCCGAGAGGTTCAGGTCGCTGACGCCGTCGATGTTGTAAGCCATCGCGATCGGCGAGATGTAGACCGGGATCTCGATGTACTCACCGGGAGCGCAGCGCTTGGCGACGTCCTTCAGCTCGGTCTCGTCCATCGCCGAGTCGGTGCCGCCGAAAGCGGTGCCGCCGGCGATGAACTGCTCACGACCGCCGCCGGAGCCGACCGGGTCGTAGGTGACGTTGGCGTCAGGATTGTTGTCCGTGAAGGCGACGGTCCAGGCCTGCATCGCAGCTTCCTGCGAGCTGGCGCCGGCACCGGCGATCTCGCCGGAGACCGAGGCGCTGTCCGAGCCGCCGCTGTTCGAATCACTGCTTCCACAAGCGGCCACACCCAGGGCGAGAGCCAAGGTGAGGGGGACCGCTACGAGCCACTTCTTCAAATTCAAGATTTCCTCCAGTTCGGGTTTCTTCTGGCGCATTGCGCAGTAATGAAGCTCAGTCAACAGGCGGCAAGACGAACCGGTGTTACTTCCTTGTGAAAGTCGTGAAAAAAGTTCACAGGGTCAGTTGGCAAGCGGTTTCGGGGAGAAGCAGTAGCCGAACCCGATGTGGGTCTGGATGAAGTTCCAATGCGGCAGAGCCGACTCCAGCTTGTGCCGGAGCTTGGAGACGTATACGTCGACCGAACGGTCGTGATCGGGCATCGGACCGGACCAGACCATGTCGTATATCTCTTCCCGGCTGACCACCTGCTCGGGCCGGCTGGCCAATACCGCCAGCAGGTGGAATTCCCGCACGGTCAGGATGATTCCGCGCCCATCGGCGAGGACGGTGCGCTGATCGAGCCTGACCTCGAGAGGCCCTGCCCTGAGGATCTGATCCGCAGATCCGTCAAGATTTCTCGCCGCTTCCATTGTCGATCCGGCTCAGATCGGATGCGATGCGTCTTCGAACTCGCGGAAGAGACCGGTGACCACGAAGGCGACCTGTTCCCCGACGTCGACGGCGTTGTCGCCGATCCGTTCGATCGCACGGGCGGCAAGCAACATGGTCATGGCCCACTCGCGACGGTCCGGCTCATCGCCGATCTCGATCGCCAGGTTGAAGCACTCGCGGTTCAACTGGTCGATCAGGTCGTCCTGGCGGACCAGGTCCTGGGCGGCCGACTCGTCGCGATCGGAAAAAGCCTTCTGGGCCTGGATGATCTGGCTGCGAGCCTGGGTGCCCATCTCGAGGATGCGCCGGACCATGCTCTCCTCGGCCGGCGGCTCATGACCGACGATCGGGATCAGCTTGCAGATGTTCACGCACTGGTCACCCATACGCTCGGCGTTCTTGATCACATGCAGCAGAGCGGAGATCAGGCGCAGATCGGTCGCCACCGGCGACTGGGTCGCCAGCAGGGTGATCAGCCCCTGGTGGATCTCGAGGTAACGGCCGTCGATCCGATCGTCATCGGCAGCGACGATCTCGGCCAGCTGGATGTCCTGGTTCTCGATCGCTTCGAGCGTCCGGTCCAGAGCACGCACCACGAGATCGAAGGCACCGAGAGCCTGCGCCTCGAGGTAGTTCAGCTCTTCCTGGTACTGGATTCGAATCTTGTCTGTCACGCACACCCTCCGGGATCGGTTCCCCGCCGATCATGTCGGCCTTATGGTTGGCGAAGAGTTGCATCGCCTTGAGCCAAGTTTGTTACCTGCGGGTAGATCTGCTGTAAAAGAGTTGTGAACGCAGGCAAAGCGGGACCGCCCTTGGTTGGGGCGCCCCCTGTTGGTGAGAGAGGGGTACAGCGCTAGACCGGCACGCCGGGCGCGTCGACGCCCGCACTATCGGTGGCCCGGTCGGAGCCGACCTCAACGACCGCCGCAGCGGTCGACATCGACGTTTCGGCCGCGAATCTGTAGCCGACGCCGAAGTGGGTGTGGATGTAGGTGTATTCGGGTGACCGCTTCTCCAGCTTGGTGCGGAGCTTGCGGATGAAAACATCGACCGAACGATCGCCGTGGGCCATGGCGTAGCCCCAGACACGCTGGTAGATCGCTTCCCGGTCGAGAACCTTTCCTTCGTTCTGTCCCAGCAGCTGGATCAGTTCGAACTCGCGACGAGTCAGGTCGAGGCTCTGTCCGGCGACGAATGCCTGGAACTGGTCGGAACGGATCTCGATCTCGCCGACGACCAGGGGGCCTGCTTCCTGCTCGCCGGAATGGCGCCGCCGGCGACGGACCACCGCTTCGATCCGGGCGATCACCTCCTCCGGATGGCAGGGCTTGTTGATCCAATCATCGGCGCCGATCCGCAAACCGCGGACGCGCTGCGAGACGGTGCCGTTGTTGGCACAGACGATCACTCCCAAGTCGGGAAGCAGGCCGCAGATCCGGTCCAGGTACTCCCAGCCGGTCTCACCCACCACATCGAGATCGAGCAGGACCGCGTTGATCTTCATCGCGACCAGCTCCTCCGGAGGGACGCTGGAACCGAGAATCCTGTACTGCCAGCCGGCGGAGTCCAAGCGGTTCGAGAGTACCCGGATGAAGCCGGAGTCGGTGTCGATCACCGCGACGCGAAGGGGAGCCCTGCCGGTGCTCATTTCAACCTTTCGATCATCTACGAGGAAGTGTAGGGGCCTCCCGGACGCAAAGGCGCAAAAACAAGCCATATTTCACATCTCGGTAACAAGCCTTCACAGATTCGGCTCTGGCACTCGGAACTTGCTCTGGAACTCAGAACTTGCTCTGTAGCTCGGAACCTGACCACAGTCTGACCGCAGTCGGCGAGCCGGCGCTCCGCCTCCGACCTCGACCCGCCGGACCACCTCGAGGCGCGGTGACGCAGGTTTGCGACCGAATCGGTGACAAACCTGCGTCACCCTGAGACGTTCGGGTAGCCGTGGGTCCGGCGGGCCCTCCTGGGATGCCCCGCCGGACCGACGGCGTGACCACAAGCGTCCGTGGAGATTCGATAGCTTTCTTGGCGTGAATCGTGTGCGCAACAGTCTCGTCGCCCTTCTGACCGCTCTTTTCGCGCTGGCCGCGCCGGCCGCCGCGATGGCTGCCGACGGTGTCGGCACCGCCGGTCGGGTCGACGACAAGTACGTCACCTTCTTCTGCTTCGGAGTGATCGCCTTCTTCGCGATCCTGGTCACGGTCCTCTCCCTCATCCAGGGCCGCCTCGACGCGAAGAAGGATCAGCGTCGCCACGATCTCGACCGGTTCAATTCGTAGGGCCTAAACGCCCGTATCGCGGCGGGTGGAGCCGGCCCATCCATCTGTAGGTTCTGTGGGCCGGCGGGTTGAGCTTGGAGGCGGAGCGCAGCTCGCCGACTTACTTATTCAAACTGCCCAGTAGATGGACTGGGCTCTTCTGATCTGGCCCAGCCTTTCCTCCCAGCCGTTGTCCCCGATTTCCGGGGCCGGCGTGTCTCCGGCCAGATCCGGGGTGAACCCTCCCAGTCCGGCGTAGATCGCGTGGTCTAGGAGCGGCAGGGTTTCCGGGTTGTAGCCGCCCTCGTGCAAGGCGACCAGGCCGATGCCCTTCCGGACGGCGAACGCGGACGCGGCCCGGGCGAGCTCGTGGTAGCCGGCGGCGGTCAGGTTCTGGCTGGCCAGCTGATCGGCGACGTGGCCGTCCTGGCCGGCGGAGACGATCAGGAGGCCTGGATCGAACTGTTCGAGGATCGGTCCGGCGATCGCCCGGAACCCTTCGAGATGTTCGCGATCACCGGAGCCGGGCGGCATCGGCAGGTTGACCGTGTACCCCTTCCCCTCCCCGACCCCGACCTCGTCGATCCAGCCGCTGCCGGGATAGAGCGGCCACTGGTGGAAGGAGATGAAGAGGACCGACGGATCCCCGTAGATGATGTCCTGGGTGCCGTTGCCGTGATGGACGTCCCAATCGAGCACCGCCACCCGGGCGATGCCGAGCACCTCGCGGGCGTAGCGGGCAGCGATCGCCGCATTGCTGAAAAGGCAGAAGCCCATCGCACGATCCGCGGTGGCGTGATGCCCTGGCGGCCGGATGATCGCGAACAGCGATTCGGCGCCGGCCCCGGGGCCGGCGACCGCATCGACCGCGACCAGCGAGGCACCGGCGGAGCGCAGGGCCACGTCATAGCTTTGCGGTGAGGCGACCGTGTCGCCGTCGAGCCAGGTCGGACCGTTCTCGGCCGCGACCCGGACGTTCTCGATGTGGGCCTCGGTATGTGCCCGGAGCAGGTCGTCGACCGTCGCTCGGCGCGAGTCGAGGATCGGAAATCCATGGGCGCGGCTGTCGTTCCCGAGCCGATCGACCACCCCCGGGAAGCGACCTGCGTTCTCGGGATGGCTGCCGGTCTCATGGCCCGACTGCTCGCGCAGAAGAACCAGACCGGTCTTGGCCCGATCGGCCATCAGCCGAGGCGGAACCCGGAGAGCAGGCGCTTCTCGCTCTCGCCCCTCACCTCGGCCACCACCTCGATGTAGTCGGCCAGCGGGGTGTCACGGATCTTGGTCGCCAGCAGGTCATCGACCTGGAAGATCCCGGCCGAGTTGTTCAGCTCTATCTCGAGCCTGATCGGTCGGCTTTCACCGGCCGAGATGTTGACCTGGTCGATCGCCGCCGCGGAGATCGAGTGGATCCCTTCCTGGCCGGCTTCGAGCGGCACCCGGGTGCGGCCTTCAGCCATGTCGAGGGCGTCGGCGACCCGCACGATCCCCGCCTCGACCGTGTAGGGCTGGCCGCGGCGCCGATGGCCGATTATCGCGTGCAGCACCTCGGCCATCACGATCGACTTCTCGGGCTCGTGGTAGATCCCGTCGAGCAGGCGCGGCAGGGCTTCCCGGGCGAGGAAGAGGCTGTACTCCTCGTGATCGGCCCGGTGGATCGACATGCCGACGTCATGGAGCAGGGCACCGCCGGCGACCACCACCTCGACGTCCCGCTCGCTCATCCCGTGGTCGGTCACCATGGCCCCTTCGACCCCGCCCTTGTCGAGCAGACGGGTGAGCCGCAGAGCGATGTTGAGCACGATCTGCATGTGAACCCAAGAGTGGTCCGACATGCCGAGCCGTTCGGCGTGGACCTGGGCCATGTACCACCAGGTCCTGATCTGATCGTCGCGGTTGACCGCGTCGAGAAACTTCTCCAGCTTGCGATTGCCCCGGGTAGGAGCCTTCACCCGAACCGAGGTGATGCCTTCCCGGCTGTGCATCGCCGGGGCCTCGTCGCGGGGATCGGGCGCGCCGACTTCCATCTCGTCGCCTTCTTCGGGTCGGTCCGGTCCGCTCAAGACGGTTCCCGATCTACGATCAGGCCCTCGCGTTCGGCCAGCCACTCCCGGCTCGCCGGGAGATCGGCAAGAGCCGGCTCGACCTTCACACCCAATCCCTCGGCCAGGGCGGCATGCCCGACGATGATGCCGGGAAGGTGGCGGGCCAGCGGTGCCTCGGCACCGAACCAGGCGGAGATGTCCTCACTGGTCTGACCGAGGATCGCATCGAGTCCCCGGCGGGCTTCGTCGGGACCGATCAGCGGTCCGCAGAGACGCTCGACCACCGGCGCCAGAGGCGAGACGACCATCACTTTTTCGGCTTCCGGCGGGAACATCGACGCCACGCCGCGGGAAGCGCCGATGACCGCCGCCTCGAGCTGCCCCGGGCGAGGCGGATCCTGGAACCGGGCTTTGCGGGTCATGGTCGAGGCTCCGACCGGCCGCGACCCGACCCAGGCCGGGATCTCACCGGGTTCACCGACCGCGACACCGATCGCGGTCTCGCCGATCGCCGCTACGGCGACCGGATCCGGCAGCAGATCCCGGGCGGGGACGGTGACCCCGAGGAAGCCGGCGGCGGCCCATTCACGTCGCGAAGGGATCCGGATCGGCCCGGCCCCGACCGCTTCCGAGACCCGGCCCAACAGGCGGATCAGGCGGGAGCCACGAAGGGCCGGCACGGCGATCACTTCGATCCGTTCGGCGCCGTGGTCCCGGGCAAACTCGACCTCACTCATGATCAGAGCGCTGAGCCGGTCGAGGCCGTCGATCGCGGCGGTCACGCCGTGGCTGCGCTCGACGATCCGTCGAGCCGAGCTCGAAGCGACCTCCGAAAGGGAGAACCGGGTCGAACGAAGCGAGATTTCCAATGCCCCCAGGATCAAGACAGGTCAAAGCCTAGATGAGTGGGACAGCAGCGCCAAGTCGACGGCCGTCGCGCGAGGCGGATCGCCCTACTGGCCGCAGACCGGCCACTGGCCGGGACCGGACCGGTCGTAAAGCAGCGCCGCCCGGTAATCCTGCTCTGCCTCGGATGCCGCGGTCGGCAGGCCCTTGCCTCCGACCGACTGCCAGGTGTCGGCGCTGAACTGGTACTTGCCGTAATAGAGGCCGCTCGACGAGACGATCTTCGGGTCTCCGCCGGATTCGCAGTCGGCTATCGCGTTCAGCGTCGCAAGGGTCACCGAACCGGGCAGGTCGTGGAACCTGGCCTCCTTCCGCTCTGCGGCCAGCTTCTCCGTCTGCTTCGCCTCGATCCGTTCGGCCGCGCGAGCCCTCGCCTGGGTGACCAGCGTTCCGAACTGAAAAGCCACCCCAGGCGGAGTTTCGGAAGTGACCGCCGCCAGGGCGACGGCGGCCCCGATCCTGTCGCCATCGTCCCGGGACCGGCCGATGGCCAGGTTCCCGGCGATAATCAGGGCCGCGATGAGCGCCAGAATGATCAGTGAATTTCGCGAGTTGAGGATGATTTCTCCCTTTTGTTAGCAAATACTCGTATCAAAGCCGGTCGGACGTTGCCTTCCCGATGGGAATTGCTTCGCGATGGTTTTCCGGACCGGCCCGAGATGGGCCCCTCCCTCTCACGGGTGCTGCTGGAGCAGGTCGCCGCCGGTCGGCGGCCCGCCACGGTGCGACTCAGCCGACCGGGGCGGGTGGTCGCATTCGGCCGGCGTGACGTGGTCTCCCCCGGCTACGTCGATGCCGTAAAGGCCGCGGCCGAGGGCGGTTTCCCCGGAATGGAGCGACTGACCGGGGGCCGTGCCGCGGCCTTCAGCGAAGGTGCGCTCAGCCTGACCTTCACCCTGCCGGACCCGCGGCCGGCCGAACGGACCAACCAGAGGTTCGCCGAGCTGACCGGACTCGTCAGCGGCGCTTTCGGAGATCTCGGCATCGACGCGCGGATCGGTCCGGTCCCCGACGAGTATTGCCCCGGGGAGTTCAGCGTCAACGCCCGGGGCCAGATCAAGCTGGCCGGCGTGGGGCAGCGCATGATCCGGGGCGCCGCTCACGTCGGCTTCGTGATCCTCGTCTCCGGTTCGGAGCTGGTCGCCGATGCGCTAGAGCCGGTCTACGCGGCCCTGGGGCTCGACTTCAACCGGGGCAGCGTGGGCAGCCTCGAGGACGAAGCCCCGGGAATCGGCCGCGGACAGGCCGAAGGTGCCCTGATCGGCCGTCTGCGGAGAGACGCCCGCCTCGAGCCGGTCGAGCTCGACCGGTCGACCCTGACGGAAGCGGAATCGCGGGCCGGTGGCTTCCGTTCGCCACCGGCACCCGCAATAGGCTGAGGCGATGGATCCCGAATCCAACGGACATCCCTCGGACGAAGAGCTGAATCCGTCGGAACCGAATCAACCTCACCTCGGCCCGGTTATAGATCCCATGGAGGAGCCATCGACGGTGGCATCTGCCCCCGATCAAACGATCCCGGCCCAAAAGCCGGTAAATTTCCCATAGGGTCTGCCTCAGGAGGTGAGACGGCCTGGGAAATGTTGTCCATGGGAGGAATAATTTGTTCTTGAAACGCGTCTTCGCCGTGCTCGCTTGCATTACGGCCGTCCTGTTGATCGAGGTGGCGCCCGCCTCGGCCGATCCCGCGCCCGTGCTGCCCAACGGCCCGATGCTGCAGAAATCGGACTGGCCGAACGATCCCAACTTCGCCCGCTGCGAGTTGCAGGACCCCGTTTCGGGCTGCGCCGACAGCGAGCAATGGAACCTCTATGGACCGATGGACGGACTCTGTCTCGCGCCCGGTGGCGCCACGTTCGACCAGCCCCGGCCCGACGGCGGCCTGCCCTGCTGGGCGCGTCACGCGACCGATCCCGACGGCGCTTCCGGCGTCAACATGACCGGCGCCTGGGCTCAGGGCAATGTCGGCCGCGACGATGTGCTGGTCGCCTATGTCGAGGGCGGCGTCAACTACAGCTCGAACGGGATCAAGGACGGGCTCGACTCGATCTACCTGAACCCGGGCGAGCTGCCCTACCCGCAGGGCTGGGACGGCCAGGACCTGGGCCGGTACGACTTCAACGGCGACGGCGAGTTCGACATCCGCGACTACGCCAAGGACCCCCGTGTCAATCCCGCCTGTGCCACCCCCGGCACGCAGTTCACCACTTACCAGGAGGGCACCACCCGCGGCTGCGCCGACAACGGCACCCACGAGTACCTCGAGGCGGTCAACATCGCCGGCCCGGTCACTCCCTACCTCTCGCCGGAAGACCTGATCGCCGTCTTCGGACACTGCAAGATCACCGATCACCGCATCGCTTCCTGCCAGCAGGGCGGCCGGATCGACAACGACGGCAACGGCTACCCGAACGATGTCTCGGGCTGGAACGCCTACCAGAACACCAATGACCCGCAGACCGAGGACCGTGGCTACAACCACGCCCCCGGACTGATCGGCGAGATGGGTGGCGAGGCCGACAACAACTTCGAAGGCGTCGGCAACTGCCGCGACTGCCGGGTGGTCCCGATCAAGTCCGGTGCGGAATCGGTCGGCAAAGCCGACGGACTCGCCCCGGCGATCACCTACGCGACCGACATCGGCGTCACCTCGATGGCGACCGTGGTCGTTTCCTACGCCTACTCCAGCGCCCTCAAGGCCGCTGTCAAGAATGCCGTCGACAAGGGAATCCTGATGTCGATGGACTCCAACGACTTCGACTCGATGGACCACACCGACGGCCTGCTCTTCGACGATGTCTTCCCCGGCAACGGCCTGGCCCAGGACATCGAGGGCCCGGACGTGCAGTCCTTCGTCGCCCGCTCGAACGTCACCAGCTACGGCACCCACTCGATCTTCTCGGGCGGTGAGACGACCACCTCGGGGGCCACGCCCTTCCAGGCGGCCTTCCTCGGCATGACCCAGTCGGCGGCCCTGAATGCGGTGGATCAGAACATCATCCCGCGCAAGCTGACGCCGAACGAGGTCAAGCAGGTCCTGCTGAACACGGCAACCGAGATCCTGCCTCAGCGGGATCATCCGGATGTCGCCCACCAGTGGCCCGGCAACCCCGGCTCGAAGACCGACTCGACGCACACCGCCTGGTCGACCCAGTACGGCTACGGCCGCGTGAACATCGGCAAGGCGACCAAGCTGATCATGGACGGCAAGGTCCCTCCGACCGCCGACATCGATTCACCCGACTGGTACAAGTACGTCGATCCGACCAAGGGCGGCAAGCTGCAGATCAAGGGCAAGGTCGCTCCTTCTGCCTGGGGATCGCAAGGGCTCGAGTGGACCCTGGAATGGGCGGTCGGCGCCAATCCGGCCGACACCGACTTCCACACTCTCTCGACCGGCAAGGCAGCCGCTTCGGGAGTGCTCGGAACCCTCGACCTCAAGGACATCCCCGCCGCCTAC
>Ga0153956_1003187_pt1 | contig 10849 bp, 13 predicted proteins | sample TSFL040MetaG_FD_104704 | JGI IMG/M metagenome (GOLD analysis project Ga0153956, IMG submission 104704) | Attine ant fungus gardens microbial communities from Florida, USA - TSFL040 MetaG | ecosystem: Host-associated > Fungi > Mycelium > Unclassified | place: USA: Florida, Wekiwa Springs...
CCCACGACCACCTGGCCGCCCTTGCGGACGGTGACGATCGTGGTGCCGTGCCAGCTCTCGGCTTGCGAATTCTGCATAGGATCTCCCCTGACTGGCTCCCATTTAGGAAAGCCGGGCCCTGGATGCAAACCGGGGCTTTGAGGCCCCGGAATCCGGAAAAATCCGGTCACCATAGACACGATTGGCAGGCTTCCCGGCCACTGTTGCAGTAGCGAAGGCGTCATCTGCCTGTTAAAAGGCGCTCAAATTTGGGTTCTGGAGCGAATTTCATGCGCACGGCCACGATCAAGCGCAAGACCAAGGAGACCGATATCGCCGTCAGCGTCGATCTCGACGGCACCGGCACCTCCGACGTTGCGACCGGCATCGGTTTTTTCGACCACATGCTGGACCTCTTGGCGCGCCATTCGGGCATCGACATCACGGTGAAGGCGCAGGGCGACCTGCATGTCGACCATCACCACACCACCGAGGATGTCGGCATCGCGCTCGGCCAGGCCGTGAAGCAGGCGCTCGGCGATATGGCGGGCATCACCCGCTATGCGGGCGTGTACCTGCCGATGGACGAGACGCTGTCGCGTGTCGTGATCGACATTTCCGGCCGCCCGGTGCTGGTGTTCAAGGTGGAATTTCCGCGCGACAAGATCGGCGAGTTCGACACCGAGCTGGTGCGCGAATGGTTCCATGCGTTCGCGATGAACGCGGGCATCACGCTGCATGTCGAGACCTTGTATGGCGAGAACAGCCATCACATCTCTGAATCCTGCTTCAAGGGACTCGCGCGCGCGCTGCGTGCCGCGGTCGCGATCGATCCGCGCGCCAACGGCGCCGTGCCCTCGACCAAGGGTCAGTTGGGCGGCTAGCGCGTCAAGCGCTGCCGCCGGAGAGGTGAGATGCCCATCTACACTGTTCACGCCCCGAAAAGCCTCGGCACCGATTTTCGTGCCGCGCCGGAAAAGGTCGTGTTCGTGCGCGACGGGTTTCACGTCTGGGCTTTTCTGCTCGGCGGCTTCTGGCTGATCTATCGCAGGCTGTGGCTGGTGCTGCTCGGCTACATCGCGGTGCAGGTCGCAGCCGAAATCATGCTGCGTCTGACGCATGCCTCCAGTTTCGCGTATTTCGTCACCATGCTGGTGATCGCGCTGTTCGTGGGCAGCGAGGCGGGCGCGTTGCGCCGCTGGACGCTGTCCCGCCGCAGATGGGAGCAGATCGGCCTTGTCGCCGCCGATGATGAGGCCGCCGCCGAACGGCGTTTCTTCGAACGCGCAGCGTCCGGCAGTTTCGCCTATCCGGCGAGAGCGTCGTCCGCGATGCCGATGCCGCATTCGTCCATCGTCGCGCAAGACGCGGCGGGTTTCTTTCCGATGCCGGATGGTTCGCGGTGACTGTTGCTCTGATCGATTACGGTTCCGGCAATCTGCATTCGGCGGCGAAGGCGTTCGAGCGCGCCGCGCGTGCGCTTGAGATGCCGGAGAAAGTTGTCGTCACCCGCGATCCGGAAACGGTCTATCGGGCCGACCGGATCGTGTTGCCCGGCGTCGGCGCATTCGCCGATTGCCGCAAGGGACTGGATGCGCTCGACGGCATGGTGGATGCGATGACGCAGGCGGTGCGCGACAAGGCGCGGCCGTTCTTCGGCATTTGCGTCGGCATGCAATTGATGGCGACGCAGGGCAAGGAGCACGTCACCACGCCTGGCCTCGACTGGATTTCCGGCGATGTCGAAAAGATCGCGCCGCGCGACGAAAGTCTGAAAATCCCGCACATGGGCTGGAACACGCTCGATCTCATTCGCGAGCATCCGGTGCTGGAAAAATTACCGCTCGGCGACAAGGGTCGCCACGCTTATTTCGTGCACTCCTATCACCTTGCCGCCGCGAGCGAAGGCGATGTGGTGGCGCGCGCCGATTACGGCGGGCCGCTCACCGCGATCGTCGCGCGCGACACGATGTTCGGCACACAGTTTCATCCCGAGAAGAGCCAGCGTTTCGGTCTCGCCTTGATCGCCAATTTTCTGAAGTGGAAGCCGTGATTCTTTTTCCCGCCATCGATCTGAAGAACGGCCAGTGCGTGCGCCTGCAACAGGGCGACATGAACCGCGCCACCGTGTTCAACCTCGATCCGGCCGCGCAGGCCGCGACCTTCGAGCGGCAGGGATTTTCTTATTTGCATATCGTCGATCTCGACGGGGCGTTCGCGGGCCAGCCGCGGAATGCGCAGGCGGTCGAGGCGATTTTGAAAACCGTGAAGATGCCGGTGCAGCTCGGCGGCGGCATCCGCGATATGGCGACGCTGGAAGCGTGGCTCGGCAAGGGCATCGCGCGCGTCATCATCGGCACCGCGGCGGTGCGCGATCCGGCCTTCGTGAAGGAAGCCGCGCAAAAATATCCAGGCCGCGTCGCGGTCGGGCTCGACGCGCGCGACGGCAAGGTCGCGGTGGAAGGCTGGGCGGAAACCTCGACCGTCACCGCGCTCGAAATCGCGCAGCGGTTCGAGGATGCGGGCGTCGCCGCGATCATCTTCACCGACATCGCGCGCGATGGTTTGCTCAAGGGCCTCAATCTCGACGCGACGATTGCGCTCGCGGAAGCCATCTCGATCCCGGTGATTGCTTCCGGTGGTCTTGCGTCCATCGACGACGTGAAGGCGCTGTTGACGCCGCGTGCCAAAAAGCTCGAAGGTGCGATCTCCGGCCGCGCGCTGTATGACGGGCGGATCGATCCGGCAGAGGCGCTGGCGCTGATCAAAGCGGCGAAGGCGGCCTAGATGTTCAAGGCCCGCGTCATTCCCTGTCTCGACGTCAAGGACGGCCGTGTCGTCAAGGGCGTCAACTTCGTCGATCTGCGCGACGCTGGCGATCCGGTGGAAGCGGCGATTGCCTATGACGCGGCGGGCGCGGACGAACTGTGCTTTCTCGATATCACCGCGACGCATGAGAACCGCGGCACCATTCTCGATGTGGTGAAACGCACGGCGGAAGCCTGCTTCATGCCGGTCACGGTCGGCGGCGGCGTGCGCACGGTGGACGACATCCGCACGTTGCTCAACCACGGCGCCGACAAGGTCTCGATCAATTCCGCTGCCGTCAGCCGCCGCGAATTCGTGAAAGAGGCGGCGGAGAAATTCGGCAACCAGTGTATCGTGGTCGCGATCGACGCCAAGCGCGTGCCGCGCGCGGGCAATTCCGACCGCTGGGAGATCTTCACCCATGGCGGCCGCAAGACGACCGGCATCGACGCCGTCGAATACGCACAGGAAGTGGTGTCGCTCGGCGCGGGTGAAATCCTGCTGACCTCGATGGATCGCGATGGTACGCGGCAAGGATTCGATATCCCGCTGACACGGCAGATCGCCGACAGCATTTCCGTGCCGGTGATTGCTTCGGGCGGCGTCGGCAATCTCGACCATCTGGTGGAAGGTGTGCGTTCGGGCCACGCCACGGCGGTGTTGGCGGCCTCGATCTTCCACTTCGGCGAATTCACCGTCCGGCAGGCCAAGGAGCACATGGCCCGCGCCGGACTGCCGATGCGGCTTGACCCGTGAGCGCCGTCGGGTCTTTGCTAGGATGGCGGACGGTATAAAAAGATCGGCAACCCGATAGGTATTCGGAAAGCTGCAACGACACCCCAAGGAATACCTCCAAGGATACTCCGATGAGCGGTTTCACCATTCACGATCTGGCTGGCATCATCGATGCCCGTGCGACCTCGAGCGGAGACGTGTCCTATACGCGCAAACTTCTGGACAAGGGCCCCGCGCACTGCGCCAAGAAGCTTGGCGAAGAGGCGGTCGAGGTGGTGATCGCGTCGGTCGAAAGCGAAGGTCCGCGCGAAAACATCATCGGCGAAAGCGCCGATCTCATTTTCCATCTTCTGGTGCTGCTGAAATCGCGCGGCGTCGCGCTGTCGGAAGTCGAGGCCGAACTGGCACGCCGCACGCAGATGTCGGGACTGGAAGAAAAGGCGGCGCGCAAGGCTTGAGCGAAGCGCCGGAGTGGTTGCGTATCCGGCCGGTTCGCTGGTCCGGAATAAAGAGAAAAGAGATCGGGACCATGATGACGGGGGCCGAACCGCAGCAATACGATCCTTACCGGTCGTTCACACGCGCGCAATGGGCGAAGCTGCGCGACGATACGCCGATGACGTTGAAGGCGGCGGAGATCGAGCGGATGCACTCGATGCTCGACCGTCTCGACCTCAAGGAGGTCGAGGAAATCTATCTGCCGCTGTCGCGACTGCTGTCCTATTACGTCAGTTCGGCGCAGCGTTTGTTCGAATCGGAGCGGCGCTTCCTGCGCATCCGCGATCGCAAGATGCCTTACATCATCGGTGTCGCGGGCTCGGTCGCGGTCGGCAAGTCGACCACCTCGCGCGTGCTACAGGCCTTGCTGGCGCGCTGGTCGCCGAAGCCGAAGGTCGATCTCATCACCACGGACGGCTTCCTGCATCCCAACGCGATTCTCGAACGCGAAGGGCTGATGGGCAAGAAGGGTTTTCCCGAAAGCTACAATCTCGGCGCGCTGCTGGCGTTTCTGTCCGATATCAAGGCGGGGCGCCGCAATGTGCGTGCGCCGGTCTATTCGCATCTCACCTATGACATCGTGCCGGGCAAGACGACCGAGATCGACCAACCCGATATCCTGATCGTCGAGGGGTTGAACGTGTTGCAGACTGGCCGCCTGCCTGCGGACGGCAAAGCGGTGCCGTTCGTCTCCGACTTCTTCGACTTCTCGGTCTATATCGATGCCGACGAGGACCTGTTGCGCGAATGGTATGTCACGCGCTTCCTGAAACTGCGCGACACCGCGTTCAACGATCCGCGATCCTACTTCAACCGCTATGCGAATCTGAACGACGAGGACGCGCGCAACAAGGCGCTGTCGATCTGGAACAAGATCAATCGCGTCAACCTGCATGAGAATGTACTGCCGACCCGGCCGCGCGCGACGTTGATCCTGAAAAAGGGCAGCGAGCACGTCATCGAGACAGTCTCGCTGCGGCGGCTGTGAGTTTTCGTCATTGCGAGGAGCCATAAGCGCGTTTACGCGCGTCTTCGACGCGCTATGGCGACGAAGCAATCCGGTTCGTGATTGCCGTCGGATTTATCTGGATTGCTTCGCTATCGCTCGCAATGACGGAAGGAGATCGTTGTTCCGCTTACGCCGCGTGGCGGCTGGCATCCATGCCGAAATGGCCGATATAGCGCGAGGCGATGGCCGTGACCGGCATCACCACCAGCACGTCGGTGGTGCCGAACTGGTGGTCGATCACTGCGCCGTCGCCGATGAAGGCGCCAACCCGCAGATAGCCTTTGATGAGCGGCGGCAGTTCACGCAACGCGGCTTTCGCGTCGATGGACTCCTTCGCCATCCGGTTCATATCGACATAGCGCGAGGCATGCGCGCGTGCGCGCCATTCCTCCGGCGCGGCGGCGTGATGATGCAGGAACGACAGCGGCAGCGCCAGCCGGTTCGGATCGGTGCCGGGCAAGCTCGCGCAGCCGATCATCACATCCATGCGGTGGCGGCGGACATAGCTCCAGACGCCGTGCCAGAGCAACTCCACCGTGCGCTTGGTGCGATAGTGCGGCAGCACGCAGGAGCGGCCGAGTTCGAGAAAGCGCAGACTGTGGTGGCGCGCCATCAGCGCGGAGATGTCGAACTCCTCGCCGGTGTAAAAGCCGCCATGAGGTTGCGCGATCTCCTGGCGCAGCAGGCGATAGGTGCCGACCACCTGCTGCTTGCCGCGCCGGGTGAGAGGCGCGGCGTGATCGATAACAAGGACATGGTCGCAAATCTTGTCGAACATATCCTTGTCACGTCGGGACAGCAGCGTCGGTGCATCCGCGATCGCATGGCCGTCCCGGTAGAAAACCTTGTAACGCAGTTTCTGTGCGCGCTTGATGTCGTCGCGCGTGGTGGCGAGCCGCACCTCGAGCGAGCCGAGGCGGCCGAGCGTGTCGATGCGCGGTGTCGCGAAATCGGGCCGGAGAATATCGATGCTGCGACGGGCGGGCTTCAGCCAGTTCGCGGCGGCCATGGCTGCGGTGCGCGCCAGCTCGGGTTTGAACCAGTTTTGCATCGCGCCAGGCATGAACCCGGCATCATTGTCGCCACGCATGAACGTCCCCGCGGCGCTTCTTCGAATCGGTCGGAAGCGGCTCTCGGTGGATTAAGCACGGCTAGCCCAATGGTTTTATGACAACGTCGAACGCTGCGTGGGTGACGCTTCGATGACGGCTCAGGCGGTGACTTGCGACGGAGCGGAGCTTGCCAGCGTGCTCCCGATACGAGAAGTGATGTCGCGGCCGACGCATTGGGATTCAGCAGGCTCGTTGGCATGGGGACGGATGAGCGTTTCACGCCAGGCGATCCAGCGCGGGCCGAGCGCGGTCTGGATTTTCTGGTCGTGAACGCGAGTGCCGTTCGGCTCGGTGACGGCATCGCTTTGTTCGATCACCGGCAGGAAATAATCGGTGCCGAGCAATTCCGCGCGTGTCTTGCCGGCATAGGCACAGAAGCTGTCGTTGACGAAGGTGAGGCGCTGGTTCGCGTCGCGCAGCACGATGAGGTCGCTTTGCGATTCGAGCAGGCTGCGGGCGCGCTCCTCGGCTTCCTTCAATTCCCAATTGCGGTCGATCAGCGCCTCGTTATGCAGCGCGACCTTGCGCATGCTTTTCTTCAGCCAGCGCATCCGCATGCTCAAGATGGCGAGCGCCAGGCAGACGAGCGCGAATAGGAAGCTGACGCCGACGGCAAAGGCCTGCGGATCGTAATCCGCCGAGAGCGCGCCGCGGACAAAACCGTAGCCACCGCCGAAAGTCGCGGAGAAGATCATCATCGCGCGAAAGAAGCTCGCGATCCGGCGGTGGCGGCGGGCAAACCCGCGCAACCGTGCCTTCAAACGCGTCGCTCCGCTCATCGCAGCACTCCTGTTGGCGCCATCCCGGTCACCGGGCCGGGAGACTGCCGCCCCTGTCTTGCCAAGGGTTTGAGGAGGAGGGCGTGCTTCGGGCGAGGTGAGAAGATGGTTAACGACACCTTAAAGCTGGGATAGCACCAGTCTGCCGTGCCGCGGCGCGGCTCCGATCAGAAGGGCGGCGGCCTCGCGGACCGAGACCTTGGCCGAGTTCACATAGAGGCGGTAATCGCCCGGCTGAGCGGACAGATAGATGACCGGCTCGGATGCTTTGTCGTGGCTCGCGATGGTGACGTAACGCGTCGCGGCCGTGACCGGGCAGCCCTGCCGGGTCGGCGCGGCGTCATCGGAGGCGTCCACATCGTCGGCTATCGCGAAATCCGCAAGTTCGGGGCGGTCGACGAGTTGCACGCGCACCGTGGCGCGGCTGGCGTCATCGGTGAAGGAGACATGCTGCGGCGACTGCCACGGCGCGGTGGCAAGCTGCACGGAGGAGTGTCCGATGGCGATGCAGGGCTGCGAGGCGGAGGTGAATTGTCCGCCCGCCAGAACGCCGACGGCGAGAAGGGGAATGGCTGATGCCAGCATTCGAAGGTGCAACATGGGACGCTACTCAACGCTTACACGACAACAGGCCGAACACCGGCCATGGTTCGTAAAGTGTAAAGAACGTTCCTTACTTTCGCGTTATCAGGCGGCGCGCTGCACATCTTCGGCCAGCACGCGGTAGGACAGCGCCTCCGCGAGATGGATGCGGCCGATCTTGTTCGCGCCGTCGAGATCGGCAAGCGTGCGCGCCACCCGCAGTACGCGATGATAACCGCGCGCCGACAGCCGCATGGTGTCGGCGGCTTCGCGCAGCAGCGTGCCGCCTTGCGCGTCGAGCGTCGCGATGTCATCCAGCACCGAGGCGGGGGCTTCGGCATTGGTGCGGATATGCGGCAGGCCGAGTGCCGCATATCGCGCGAGCTGGATGTCGCGCGCGGCGGCGACACGGGCCGCGACCTCGCGCGATCCTTCCGCCGGTGGCGGCAGGATGAGATCGGCGGCGGTCACGGCGGGCACTTCGATGCGCAGGTCGATGCGGTCGAGCAGCGGGCCGGAGAGCCGTGCCTGATAGTCGGCGCTGCAACGCTCGACGCGGCCGCGCTTGATGTACTGCAAAGTCTGCTTTGATCGGGATGGCAGCCTCAGTAGCAAGACCGTGCAAGCGACCTGCATCAACGATAAGACTGGAGCTCCATTTGAGGCGTGGGTTTGTGAAATATGCGCTAATCGCAATAAAGTAACCCGAGTTACTTGCGTATCATTTGTCCCTATCCATCAAGTGAAGACGTTCTAGGCTTTCTAAATTTAGGACAAGGTGCGAGCGCAGATTTACAATTGGCTAACCATGAGAACGACTTGTTTGAGAGAAAAGACGCTGGGCCAGTTGAAGAGAATCGATTTTTAGCGGTTGCAGACGACACTTAGTTCCCGTGTGTATGGACGGGGGTCTATCGTGTCGAAGCATTCTTCAAGGTCGATTAAGGGTCACTTATACTTTGGCGATAACCTCGATGTGCTTCATGAATACGTCCGCGACGAGAGTGTAGATCTAATCTATCTCGATCCGCCGTTTAATAGCCAGGCGCAGTATAACGTTCTATTTCAGACGCCAAAAAAGGATATCGAATCGGCTCAAGCGCAAGCTTTCCGCGATACTTGGACGTGGAATGAAGAGACGGAATGGGCTTTCAAGAAAATAATGGAGACAGGCGGAGGCTCAGCTCGATTTATTGAGGCCTTGAGAGGTGCCCTCGGTGAAAGCGACATGATGGCTTATCTAGTCATGATGGCGGTTCGATTGGAAGCACTCCACAGAAAGCTTAAACCAACTGGGTCTCTATTTCTCCACTGCGATCAGACAGCGAGCCATTACCTTAAAGTGGTCTTGGACGGGATCTTTGGTCCGCGCAGATTTCTGAATGAGATACTTTGGAAGCGCCGCGTTGGTATGAGCAGTGCAGTTCATGATTCCAATCGCTTTGGAGTTATCACTGATACCATTCTGCTTTACGCGAAGGGGCCAGAAAACAAATTCCATCCGCAGTACAATTTGAAAGATCCCGATTACCAACGCTACATTGAGCAGAGATTCACCTACAAAGATGAAGCTACGGGCCGTCTCTTCCAACCCACGAGTCTTGTAAATCCGGCGTATCGACCAAACCTCATCTATGATTATAAAGGTTATAAACCGGCACCTAACGGCTGGATGATAACAAAAGAGAAGATGGAGCAGTGGGATCGCGAAGGCAGGCTTTATTTTCCAAAAGATAAGAACGGCCGTATCCGCCGCAAAAGCTTTGCAGACGAACTTCGCGGGATGCCAATTCAAAACTTATGGACAGATATCCCAGAGATTAATTCTCAGGCTCAAGAACGTCTGGGTTATCCGACGCAGAAGCCACTTGCTTTACTTGAACGCATCATTGCGTGTGCCTCAGACGAGGGCGACGTTGTCCTTGACCCGTTTTGCGGATGTGGCACGACAATTGAAGCCGCAGAAAAAAGCAAGCGCTGCTGGATCGGCATCGACGTAGCAGTTCACGCCGTAAAGGTGATTGAGGCTAGACTAGCGGACCTCCAAGAAAAGACCGGCCGAGAGATCGCTTATCGCAGCGAGGGGACCCGACGCGATCAGGGCGGATCGCACCCGTTCGCGCGCTTCGGAGACGGCCTTGTCGGGCAGGCCGACGATGGCGAAAGCGGGCAGCCCCGGCGCGACCTGAACCTGGACATCGACGGCACGCGCCTCGATGCCTTCGAAGGCCATGGTCGAGACATGCTGAACCATCTGTGCCACCCCGCCGGAAGAAGCTGGTGGAACTTTACCCTTTTAACGGATCAACGCAAGAACATTAAAAGAACAAAAAGGAATTGTGTGACCGGGAAGACTCAGGCGTCCATGGGCGCCAGGGTCACATTCCCGGCGATGCGCTCCGGCATTTTCGGGCGCAGCTTGAGCCCGAAGACGTGCGGAAAGCGCATCAGCTCGATGTCGAAACCGGCGGTGGGGATCGCGATGGTGTCACTGGCGGTCTTGGGGCCGTAGAGCCGGCCCCAGACGTCGATCCTGGCGAATTGCGGCACCTGCGACAGCCGCAGATTGCCGATGCTGCTGGTGAAGTTCAGAATCTCGCGGGCGCGGTCGTTCATCATGATGACCCAGCCGTCCTTGGTGTGCCCGGCATCGTTGGCGATCGGGCAGGCCACCACCATGGCGTCCGGTGCGGTCTTGAACAACTGGTCGTAGACTTCCCGGTGGTGATCGATCAGCTCCGAATAGACCACGAGGCACACGGCGGCGTTCGCAATCGGCACCGGTAGCACCAGACGCTGCCAGATCTTGCCGGTCTGCGCGGCCGGCAGCGTATAGCGCAGGCAGGCGGGAATGAGGCTGTCGGCGACCTTGCGATAGACCTGCGCGTAGTCGCGGCTCATCGGATTGCCGCTGGCGGACAGCAGGATTCCGGCGCGGTCGCGGCCGATTGCTTTCTGTACGGCATCGCCGACATAGGTATAGACGAAGTCGTCACCGGCGGTCATCAGGTAGACGAGGTTCTCACGCAGCGGGTAGCTGGATTCCTCGGTGAGGCGCTGCAAGGTCAGGTCGCCGGTCGCGTGCAACGTTTTCCATTTCGCCCATAGGAATTCCATCGCGGCCGTCGTCAGCTCGCGCGGAATCGATGTGCCGCTGAAAACCTCGAGGGACATGAGCAAACAATCTGCAACGGAAGACGCCGCTGCTTGCCAGCAATGTAACTAAGGCAAGAGCGGTAAGATTGTGCCAGACGTTCGTCAGTAATTCCTTAAAGTGGAACGCGGTCCTTATCGTCGCTTGGCCTCGATGGCGTTCCAGACATGGGCGGCGACGTCCGGGCCGCCAA
>Ga0153956_1003188_pt1 | contig 10842 bp, 9 predicted proteins | sample TSFL040MetaG_FD_104704 | JGI IMG/M metagenome (GOLD analysis project Ga0153956, IMG submission 104704) | Attine ant fungus gardens microbial communities from Florida, USA - TSFL040 MetaG | ecosystem: Host-associated > Fungi > Mycelium > Unclassified | place: USA: Florida, Wekiwa Springs...
GCTGAACCGCTCCCACTGGAAGTCGGGCTCGAAACCGGTGAGGAGCAGGAACGGCTGCGCCAGCTCGTCCTTGGCCAGATAGAGGGAGAGCTTGGCGGGCTTGTACTCCGTGAGATGGTCCTGCACGAAGGTCATGATCGGACGCCGCGCCCGGTAGTCGAGGAGCGCATCCGTGTCGAAGCTGACGATCTCGCGGACCTCGAGGTTCTCCAGCAGGTACTCGCTGAACTGGCTCACGGCGGAGCCGGCGTCCGAGAACCCGGTCAGCCCGGCGACGAGGTGCAGGCCCGCAGGCACCGTCGTCGCCTCGAAGGTGAGGTCGTACAGTCCGCCGGGATCGCGCATGGGTCGATTTTAGGTCGGCTGTCCGAGGCGGCGCCGGAGGCGGAGGCCGCCTCCGTCAAGCCCACAGCGAACAGCGCACGGCGCCCCGGGATAGCGTGACGGCATGACCGCCCCCCGTCTCGCCTTCAGCACCGCGCCCCTCGCCGACGTCGACGCGGACGTCCTCGTGGTCGGGGTGGTGCCGTCCGAGGACGGGCCGCAGCTCGCCTCCCACGACCCCGGGTTCGCCGAGATCCGCGGCACGCTCGCCGCGATCGGAGCGACCGGCAGGGCCGAGCAGCTCGTACGGGTGCCCGCACCGGCCGGCTTCACGGCGTCGCTCGCGCTGCTCGGGCTCGGATCGGCCGTTCCGACCGCCGACGTCCTCCGCGCCGCAGCAGGCGCAGCCACCCGGCAGCTCAGCGGCGTCCCGCGGGTCGCATTCGTGCTGTCCTCGGCCGCGCCGGACGCGCTCGCGGCCGCCGCGGAGGGGGCCGCCCTCGGCGCGTATGCGGGCCCGTCGTACCGCACCGACGCATCCGCCGCCGCGCCGGTGCCGCCCCAGTCGGTCACGCTCGCGGTCGACACCCTCCCCGACGACGCGGACGCACTGCTCGCCCGAGCCGCCGCCGTCGCGGACGCCGTGCACGCGGTCCGCGACCTCGCCAGCACCCCGCCGAACCTGCTCGGTCCCGCCGACCTCGCCGACGCGGCCCTCGCGGCGGCGCGCGGGCTCCCGGTCGAGGTCGAGGTGCTCGACGAGGCGGCCCTCGCGGCGGGCGGCTACGGCGGCATCCTCGCGGTCGGCGCCGGATCGGCGCGCCCGCCGCGGATGGTCGTCGTGCGCTACCGGCCCGAGGGCGCCACGACGCATCTCGCGCTCGTCGGCAAGGGCATCACGTACGACTCGGGCGGCTACTCGATGAAGACCGTCGACGGACTGGTCGGCATGAAGTACGACATGACCGGGTCGGCGACCGTGCTGGAGACGGTGCTCGCGGTCGCGCGGCTGGGGCTCCCGATCCGGGTGACGGCGTGGCTGTGCATCGCCGAGAACCTCGTCTCGGGCGGCGCGATGCGTCCGGACGACGTCATCACCATCCGCGGGGGGAGGACCGTGGAGGTGCTCAACACGGACGCCGAGGGCCGCCTGGTGCTCGCCGACGGCATCGTCGCCGCGAGCGAGGAGCAGCCCGACGCGATCGTCGACGTCGCCACCCTCACGGGCGGCGCCCGGGTCGCGATGGGCGAGCGCATCATCCCGGTGATGGGCGACGAGACGTTCCGCGGCGCGGTCATCGCCGCGGCCGACCGCGCCGGCGAGCCGAGCTGGCCGATGCCGCTGCCCGCCGACGTGCGGACGCTGCTCGACAGCGACATCGCCGACATCCTCAACTCGCGCCCCGGCAAGCGGCAGGGCCACATGCTGCAGGGCGGTCTGTTCCTCCAGTTCTTCGTCGGGACACGCCCGGACGGCACCCCGATCCCGTGGGCGCACCTGGACATCGCCGGCCCCGCCAACAACTCCGGCGGCGCCTACGGCTTCACGCCCAAGGGTCCCACCGGAACCGCCGTGCGGACACTCATCGCGCTCACGGAAGACCTCGCGCGGAAGGGCTAGGGTTGAGGGCGGCAGGGATCCCTGCCGTTCGTCCGCACCGCGACGCCACCCCTTTGCGCGGTGCCCACCTCGCTTCATGCACAGGGAGATTGCCGGGTGTCCGAGCAGAACTTCGACCTCGTCGTGCTGGGCGCCGGAAGCGGGGGCTATGCCGCCGCGCTCCGGGCCGCCGAGCTGGGCCTCACCGTAGGCCTCATCGAGAAGGGGAAGGTGGGCGGCACGTGTCTGCATGTCGGGTGCATCCCGACGAAGGCGCTGCTGCACGCCGCCGAGATCGCCGACGACGCGCGTGACGCGGCCCGGTTCGGCGTGAAGGCGAGCTTCGAGGGCATCGACCTCGGCGCGGTCGCCCAGTACCGCGACAGCATCATCGCCAGCAAGTGGAAGGGCCTGCAGGGCCTCATCAAGGCGCGCGGGATCACCACCATCGAGGGCGAGGGACGCCTCACCTCCCCGACGACCGTGCAGGTCGGCGACGTCACCGTCACCGGCAAGAACGTCGTGCTCGCGACCGGCTCCTACTCGCGCACGCTGCCGGGTCTCGAGATCGGCGGCCGCGTCATCACCTCCGAGCAGGCGCTCAACCTGGACGTCGTGCCGAAGAAGGCGCTCGTCCTCGGTGGCGGCGTCATCGGTGTCGAGTTCTCCAGCGTCTGGAAGAGCTGGGGCGCCGAGGTGCAGATCATCGAGGCGCTGCCGCACCTGGTCCCGAACGAGGACGAGTCGGTCTCCAAGCAGTTCGAGCGCGCGTTCCGCAAGCGGGGCATCGAGTTCAGCCTCGGCATCCGCTTCCAGTCCGTCACGCAGGACGAGCAGGGCGTGCACGTCACGCTCGAGAACGGCGCGACCTTCGACGGCGACATCCTGCTCGTCGCGGTCGGCCGCGGCCCGGTCACGGCGAACCTCGGCTTCGAGGAGGTCGGGGTCGCCATGGACCGCGGCTTCGTCCTCGCCGACGAGCGACTGCGCACCAACGTCCCGGGCGTCTACGCCGTCGGCGACATCGTCCCCGGCCTGCAGCTCGCGCACCGCGGCTTCATGCAGGGCATCTTCGTGGCGGAGGAGATCGCGGGCCTGAACCCGATCCGCGTCGAGGAGACCGTCATCCCGCGCGTCACCTACTCCGACCCGGAGGTCGCGTCCGTCGGCGTGACCGAGGCGAAGGCGAAGGAGACCTACGGTGCGGACGCCGTCGTCGCCTACGACTACAACCTCGCCGGCAACGGCAAGAGCCACATCCTCGAGACCGCGGGCTCGGTGAAGGTCGTCCGGGTCAAGGACGGCCCCGTCGTCGGCGTGCACATGATCGGCGCGCGCGTCGGCGAGCTGATCGGCGAGGCCCAGCTCGCGGTGGGCTGGGAGGCCTACCCCGAGGACATCGCACCGTACATCCACGCCCACCCGACTCAGAACGAGGCGCTCGGGGAGGCCTTCCTGGCTCTGGCCGGCAAGCCCCTGCACGCGATCTGAGACCCCGGACTACCCTGAACAGCACCACGAATAAGGAGCATCACCGATGAGTGAATCCGTCAGCCTTCCTGCGCTCGGGGAGAGCGTCACGGAAGGCACGGTGACCCGCTGGCTCAAGAAGGTCGGCGACCGGGTGGAGGTCGACGAGCCCCTGCTCGAGGTCTCGACGGACAAGGTCGACACCGAGATCCCGTCGCCCGTCGCGGGCGTGATCGAGCAGATCCTCGTTCAGGAGGACGAGACGGTCGAGGTGGGCACCGCGCTCGTCACGATCGGGGACGGCTCGGGTGCCGGCCAGGAAGCCGCTCCGGCGCCGGTCGCCGAGCAGCCCGCTGCGCCCGCGCCGGTCGCGGATGCCCCCGTGGCGGAGCAACCCGTCGCGGCGCCCGTGGCCGAGCCGGTCGCGGTCGAGCCGGTCGCCCCGGCGGTCGCGGAGCCCGCTCCCGCCGCGCCGGTGGTCGAGCCCGCGCCCGCCGTCGTCGCGCCGCCCGTGGAGCAGCCCGCACCCGTCGCAGAGCCCGCTGCCGCGCCGACGCCCGCGGCACCTGCGCCGGTCGCCGAGCCCGTCGCCGCACCGGCGCCCGTCGAGGCGCCTGCGGCCGCGGCTCCCGTCATCGCGGACGCTGCGCACGCGGGCTACGTGACGCCGATCGTGCGCAAGCTGGCGAACGACAAGGGCGTCGACCTCGGGACGATCACCGGAACCGGGGTCGGCGGACGCATCCGCAAGCAGGACGTGCTCGACGCGACCGCCGCTCCGGCCGCCGCCGCATCCGTGGCCGCCGCTGCTGCACCGCGCGCCGCCGTCGAGGTCTCGCCGCTGCGCGGCACGACCGTTCCGATGACCCGCCTGCGCAAGGTCGTCGCGGAGCGCGCCGTGGTCTCGATGCAGACGCTCGCGCAGCTCACCACCGTGGTCGAGGTGGACGTCACCAAGGTTGCGGCGCTCCGTGACCGCGTGAAGGGCGACTTCCAGGCGAAGGCCGGCGTCAAGCTGAGCTTCCTGCCGTTCTTCACGCTGGCCGCTGCGGAGGCGCTGCGCGCCTTCCCGATCATCAACTCGACCGTCGACGGCGACAGCATCGTCTACCCGGACCACGAGAACGTCAGCATCGCGGTCGACACCGAGCGCGGCCTGCTCACACCGGTCGTGCGGGATGCGGCGGAGCTGAACATCGCCCAGCTCGCCCAGCAGATCGCCGATCTGGCCGAGCGCACGCGCGACAACAAGCTCAAGCCCGACGAGCTCTCCGGCGGCACCTTCACGGTGACGAACACCGGATCGCGCGGCGCGCTGTTCGACACCCCGATCGTGTTCCTGCCGCAGTCGGCCATCCTCGGAACCGGCATCGTCGTGAAGAAGCCGGTCGTCGTGAGCGACAGCGGCACGGACGCCATCGCCATCCGTTCGACCGTGTACCTCGCGCTCTCGTACGACCACCGGATCGTCGACGGTGCCGACGCGGCCCGCTTCCTGGGCGCGGTCAAGGCCCGCCTCGAGGAGGCCGACTTCGAGGGCGATCTCGGGATCTGACCTCCCCTTCGCGCGACGCCGTCATCCCTCGGGTGACGGCGTCGTCGTCTGCGCGGGCGCGGGCAGCGCATCGCGGATGCGCCACCCGTCCTCACCATCGACCAGCAGCATCGAGGCGCCCCCGTCGAGCCCGATGAGGGCCGACCCGCCCGCCCGTTCGATCAACCGGGGCGCGCCGCCGCCGGACGCGAGCGGGTCGTCCCCGAGCTCGCCACCGGTCTGGGCCGCGCGGAGGGCGTCCCGGTCGGTCTGGGCAGCGGCGGAGCCGTCCTGATCGACCTGTTCGAGGCACAGGACCGACAGTGCGCGGCGGCACGCGGCACGCGCGTCCAACAGTGCTACTGCTGCCGCGACCGGATCATCGCCCCGGACCGCGGCCTCCCGGACGTCGGCGGCCGTCGAGCCCGACGCCGGACCGTCGGTCGCCGACGACGACCCGATCGTCGGGGCAGGCCAGGCGTGCGGTGATGCGGTCTCGACCGCTGCTCGCGATGCCGTTCCGTTCGGGATCGCGACGAGCGCCACGCCGAGAGCGAGCGCCCCGGCGCCGACCGCGAGCACGACGCGGCGCCATGCCGGCGACAGGGTCGCCCACCGGCGGCTCACCGCCGTGCGCAGCTCGGCGGCGGGTGCACGCTCGAGCGCCGCGGCCACGCGCTCCCAGAGCGCGCTCGGGGTCGAGGACGGCCCCGCCTCGATCGGATCCGCGACCGGGACCGGTCGCCCTGTCGCCGATCCCCGCCAGGCCGCCATCGGCTCCGCGTCGTCGGAACGGACCGGCTGGGCCGCCGCGACGCCGAAGACCTCCTCGGCGATCAGCGCCGCCACCTCCGCCGGCCTCTCGGCGTTGATCCGGCTGAGCAGCCGCCGCGCCGCCGCGCGGCGTTCGCCGCCGACCCGCTCCAGCACGGCGGAGGCGATGCCCCGCAGCGCTGCACGATCCGCCACGATCTCGGGCACCTGCTCCAGATCGACCTCCGGGGCCCCGGCCGCGACGATAGCGGCCGCGCCGAACCCGGTCAGGGTGGGGGCGCCCTCCTCGTCGAACAGCACCGCCGACGCGATCAATGCGCCGTGCGCGACCCCCGCCCGGTGCAGCCGCCGCAGCGTCGCCGCGATCGGGGCGAGGATCGTGACGGCCTCTCCCCCGGCGAGCTCCGTCCGTTCCGCGAGCAGGCGGCCCAGGTCGCCGTTCGGCAGCCGCGGGAGGACGAGCACGACCCGGTCGTCGTCGCCGTGGACGTCGAGCAGGGGCACGACATGCTCCCCCGCGCCCCGATCGAGCGCCGCCGCCTCGCGGAACGCCCCCGGATCGTCGGGCGACGCGAGCTTCAGCACCACCGTCGCCGGAGGCTCGCCGCCGTGCGCGAGCAGGACCTCTGTGCGGCCACCTCGCGCGATGCGGCGGAGCACGCGGTATCCGGCGATCTCGTGCTCCGGCGGCTGCGGCATCCTCTGCGGCTCGTCCACCCGCACACCGTGCCGGAACGCCGGGCCGCGCGTGAACGACATCGGCCGAGCGGTGGACGGTCGGGCGAAGCCTCGACCGGGGAGGAGAGGGGCAGGAGCATCGTATTCTGATCCCTATGGCCCGAGCGACCGAGAAGACCGAGAAGGAGCCGAACCGGCTCGTCCAGATGTGGCAGGTCTTCCAGATGACCCGCCGCTACGACGGGACGATCGTCTGGCTTCTCATCCTCTGCCTCGTCGTCCCCATCGCGGCCGCGGTCATCGTGTCGCTGCTGTTCTCCCGCGACAACGTGCTCGGCTTCGTGCTGTACGTCATCGTCGGCCTGCTGGTCGGCATCCTGCTCGGGATCATCGTGCTCGGCCGCCGTGCCGAGCGTGCGGCGTACGCGGGCATCGCCGGCCAGCCCGGCGCGGTCGGCGCCGTGCTCAAGAACGGCCTGCGTCGCAGCTGGATCGGCAACGAGATGCCGGTCAACATCAGCCCGCGCACCCAGGACGCGGTCTACCGCGCCGTCGGCCGCGGCGGCGTCGTGCTGATCGGCGAGGGACCGCGCACCCGTACCCAGCCCATGCTCGAGAAGGAGCGCGCCAACGTCGCGCGCGTCCTCCCGAACGTGCCGATCAACTTCCTCTACGTCGGCCCCGACCCCGACTCGACGCCGCTGCATCGCATTGTGCCGAGCCTCGGACGCTTCAAGTCCACCCTCACCAAGGCGGAGGTCGGCGCCGTGTCGAGCCGCCTCGCCTCTCTCAGCCGCGGGATGGGCGGCATCGGCGTGCCGAAGGGCATCGACCCGCGCCGCGTGCGGGCTCCGCGTCCGCGGTAGCGCTACACCCGCACCAGCAGCGTCGCCGCGAGCCGGTCGTGCAGGCCGCGCTGGTCGCCGTCCGGGATCAGCGCCGGGATCACGAGGCACAGCAGCAGCGTGCGCACGAACGGCTTCCACGGCGCGAGGCGCCCGCCGCGCACCGGCACGACGCGCATCCGCAGCAGCAGGTGCCCGGGGCTGCCGAGCAGCACGAGCTCGAACACGATCGTCAGCACCGCGAAGACGGCGAGGTTGACCCAGCTCGACGCGATCGGATCGGCGCCCCGGAAGAAGGCGAACGTGATCAGGTAGGCGATCGCCCAGTCGATCGCGATCGCGCCGAGCCGGCGGCCGACGCGCGCGATGGACCGCGGCCCCTCCTCCGGCAGGCCGAGACCCTTGCCGGGCCAGCTCCGGTCGGCCGATGCGCTCACCCCGTCAGCCTATGAGAGGCTGGCTCCGTAACATCCCCGAAACAATGCGGTCACGGTCGGGAAATCGCGTGCCCCTAGCCTGCCTGCAGGCTGCGGCCCAGCAGCCGTCCGTTTCCACGGCCACTGGAGAGTTCCACCTATGTCCACGCCCCTGTTCAGCGACTCGTCCGAGGTCCTGAAATTCATCAAGGACACGGATGTCAAGTTCCTCGACATCCGCTTCACCGACCTGCCCGGCATCCAGCAGCACTTCAACATCCCGGCGTCGACCGTCGACGAGGACTTCTTCGCGGTCGGTCAGCTCTTCGACGGCTCCAGCATCCGCGGCTTCCAGTCGATCCACGAGTCGGACCTGCAGCTCATCCCGGACATCTCGACCGCGTATGTCGACCCGTTCCGCACCGAGCGCACTCTCGTGATCGTCTTCGACATCTACAACCCGCGCAACGGCGAGGTCTACGGCCGTGACCCGCGCCAGGTGGCGAAGAAGGCGGAGAAGTACCTCGCCTCGACCGGCATCGCCGACACGGCGTTCTTCGCCCCCGAGGCCGAGTTCTACATCTTCGACGACGTTCGCTACGAGGTGAAGCAGAACAAGAGCTTCTACGAGGTGGACTCCTCCGAGGCGGCGTGGAACACCGGGCGCGAGGAGGAGGGCGGCAACCTCGCCAACAAGACCCCGTACAAGGGCGGCTACTTCCCCGTCACGCCGGTCGACCAGCACGCCGACCTGCGCGACGACATCGTGCTCAAGCTCATCGAGGTCGGCCTCGAGGTCGAGCGCAGCCACCACGAGGTCGGCACCGCCGGCCAGGGCGAGATCAACTACAAGTTCGACACGATGGTCCACGCCGCGGACGACATCCTGAAGTTCAAGTACATCGTCAAGAACACCGCGCTCGAGTGGGGCAAGGTGGCGACGTTCATGCCGAAGCCGCTGCAGGGCGACAACGGCTCGGGCATGCACACCCACCAGTCGCTGTGGAACGACGGCAAGCCGCTGTTCTACGACGAGAAGGGCTACGGCGGGCTCTCCGACATCGCCCGCTGGTACATCGGCGGCATCCTCGCCCACGCGGCCGCGATCTCGGCCTTCACCAACCCGACCGTCAACTCGTACCACCGCCTGATCCCGGGTTTCGAGGCCCCGGTCAACCTGGTGTACTCGGCGGGCAACCGCTCGGCGTCGATCCGCATCCCGATCACGGGCACCAACCCGAAGGCGAAGCGCATCGAGTTCCGCGCCCCTGACGCCTCGGGCAACCCGTACCTCGCGTTCGCGGCGCAGCTCATGGCGGGACTGGACGGCATCCAGAACAAGATCGAGCCGCACGAGCCGGTCGACAAGGACCTCTACGAGCTCCCGCCGGAGGAGGCCAAGGGCATCCCGCAGCTCCCGGGCTCGCTCGACGCCGCGCTCGAGGCGCTGGAGGCCGACCACGACTTCCTGCTCGCGGGCGGCGTCTTCACCGAGGACCTCATCCGGACCTGGATCGACTACAAGCGCGAGAAGGAGCTCCTCCCCTTCGCTCAGCGTCCGCACCCGTTCGAGTACGAGCTCTACTTCGGCGTCTGATCCGCAGCGCCTGCACAGCCGAACGGGCCGTCCTCCTCGCGGAGGGCGGCCCGTTCGGCTGTGCGGCGGATCACAGGCGTCCCTGACGCCTGACGCGCGCGATCTTGATCACCGCGCCAGGAGCTCCACCATCCCGTCCACGGTGTTCGGCAGTTCGATCGGCGTCAGGCCGTCCCTCGCCGCCAGCAGCTCGGCCAGCTCGGAGAGCGGTGTGAGCTCGATGTCGGCGTCCTCCAGGACCGCGCGCTCGAAGAAGAACGCGGCGCTCGATCCGTCGTACGCGACGCGCCCCCCGCTCATCGCGATGACCCGCTTCGCGCGCTCGCGGACCAGGCGCATGTCATGGGTCACCACGACGATCGTGGTGCAGGATCCCATTGAGTGCTTGGGGGAGGGTCGTCTTGCCCGCGCCGGGGAGACCCGGCCGCACGTACGAGCTCACATACGCACGGGTCGCCGGCGACACGCGGTCACTCCGGCTTCGCCGCGACCGGCGTCGGCATCACCGCGTCCCAGAGTGGGCTCGCCTGGCCGCGGTTGCGGGCGCTGAGCTCCTCGAAGTACCAGTCCTGGCCGAGGAGCTGCTTCACCCGCGGGATGGCCTCGCCGTCCGGGCCCGAGTAGTAGTGGACCTTGTCGGGATCGCCGTCGACGACCATGCGGAACATCATCTCGGCCGTGCCCGCGGGATCGGAACGGACGAGGTTGAGCGACGCGAACGCCGCCCAGCCCGCGTCGTAGTCGGCCGGCACGTTCTCCGCCCGGTCGACCTTGCTGAAGATCTTCGTCTCATGGCTTCCGGGGTGCAGCGCCTTGACGGCCACGCCGAACTCCGCGAGCTCGGCATGCAGACCCTCGGTGAGCGAGGCCACTGCGGCCTTGGACGCCTGGTAGACCGAGGTATACGGATAGCCGCCGTCTGCGCTGATCGAGCTGACGTTCACGATCACGCCCGAGCGCTGCTCTCGGGAGATCGGGATGAACGCCTTGTTCAGCGCGATCAACCCGAACACATTCGTCTGGAACTGACGGTGAACCTGATCCATCGTCGTGGCCTCCAGCGGTCCGCCCTGGAAATAGCCCGCGTTGTTGATGAGCGCGTCGACCCGGCCGAACTGCGCGCGTGCGAGCTCGCCGAACATGAGATCGGCGCCCTCGTCGTCCACATCCAGCAGCAGGGTCTTCACGCCGGAAAGGGCGTCGTGGACGTGGAGGTCGGACTCCTTGCGCACGGTGGCGACGACGGTCCAGCCAGCCCGGGCGAACCGGGCGACCGCGAGGTTGCCGAAACCGGTGGCGGTCCCGGTGATGACGATGACGGGGGAATCCATTCTCGACCTTTCGTTAGAACGTGATCCCATTAGTGCAACACAGTTGTGTTAATAACACAACCGAGTTGACTAAGCTGGTGCCGTGACCGGAACGACGACCCTCCAGCGCGCGCGCTCCAGGGAGGCGAAGGACGCCCGAGTGGAGGCGATCCTCGCGTCGGCGCGTGACCAGGCCGCCCGGCGCGGTGTGCGCGAGGTGACCCTCACCGACGTCGCCGCGGGCGTCGGCATGCACAAGTCGACGATGCTGCGCTACTTCGAGACCCGGGAGGA
>Ga0153956_1003189_pt1 | contig 10837 bp, 7 predicted proteins | sample TSFL040MetaG_FD_104704 | JGI IMG/M metagenome (GOLD analysis project Ga0153956, IMG submission 104704) | Attine ant fungus gardens microbial communities from Florida, USA - TSFL040 MetaG | ecosystem: Host-associated > Fungi > Mycelium > Unclassified | place: USA: Florida, Wekiwa Springs...
CATCGGGTGCGGCGGGGCCGCGCGGTGACCGTGGTGCCGTCCAGATCCCGCACGGTGCGCTGCCGGCCGTATCCCCAGGCCACCAGCTGGCCGGTGCGACAGCGTGGGCAGCGTAGTTCGCCTTGGGTGAGTAGTTGTTCGGCCACTGTGGTGGTGCGGGCGACGATCACCGTGGAGCCGGTCCATGACACATCAGCCTTACCTACCACCCTCGCTCGGGCATAGGGGTCGGTTCGTGTTGGGCGACACCAGATTTGGGTCGGTTGCCGTCGCTGACCGTGCCGACCAGAGCAATCCGCACCGCGCTGAGGTCGATTCGGGGAGGTGACGGCGTTTGACCGGCGGCCGGGCCGATCGTGGGCACGGTGATGATGCAGACGACCGTCATCCCCGACATCGGTTATCGGCAAGACCGATGACGAATACCGCCGCGGTGGTCGTCACACAGTAGGACGGTCAACACACAGGACTGTGTGAACCAGGGCGGGATCACATACCTGCATGTGATCAAGGAACCAGCAACCGAACCCGAGGAGCCTTAACCGATGGCCGCCTCGGCTGGGCGGATAGATGCCGGCAGCTCGCCGACGGGCTCAGCTGGTGACTGCTCCGCTTCACCCGACGCCACCTGAGTTCGGCAATTTCGCCGACGTGGTGATGCGCTTGTCCATGCGGCTGAGAGCCTCCTGAAGGGGCGAGATGTCGCATCCGTTCAACAGCGGGAGCGAGGCCCTGCGTGACTGCGCCGCGAACCAAGAGCATCCGGGAACTCAGTCCGACCAGCCCCTTGCTGACCCTTGCGCTACAGCAGGTTGCCGCCAGCCTCGAACAGTGCGATCTCCTACGTGGCGTCGCCGCCGTGGTGCGCGCCGATCAGGTCGTGCTCGCACCGTTCCCGTTGGCTCGTACATGCACGGTCATCGCGTCGAAGGCGTGGTACGTCCTCACTGCCGAGTCACGGGAAGAGCAGAAATATGCGGCGAAATATGCTCGCTCTCAGCCTATTTCGACCTCGTGCGCACATCAGTAGCTATCCACCTCCGACGGTGAGCAGCCGATAGTGGCGGGGCAGCACGGGCAGAACTCCCGGTTCGGTGCTCCATGTCTGCCAACCGTAGGAGGCGGCGGCGTGCTCAAACAACCGGCTGACTCGACACGCTGCAAGCCGGCGGTTCAGTGCAGACTCCGAGCGCAACTCCATTAGTCACGCTAATGTTCCCAATCGTGTTCCCACTGGCACGAAAAAGGCCCCCAGAGTTTCCTCTGGGGGCCTATCTGCGCTGCTAGCGCGTAGTAGCGGGGACAGGATTCGAACCTGCGACCTCTGGGTTATGAGCCCAGCGAGCTACCGAGCTGCTCCACCCCGCGTCGGTGAATACAACATTACAGAAGGCCTACCGATGCTCCAAATCGCGTGCTCAGCACCGGTTTCCGGGCCCACGAAGCCGCCGCCCGACAGTCGTAAAACTGCCCCGAATAGGGGGCAGTTTTACGACTGCTCGCGGAAAGACCGGAGCTACCCGGAGCTACTTGGTATCGCGGTACTTGTTCATCGCATCGTCGAGCCTCTGCAACGCCGATCCGTACTGCGCGAAATTGCCACTCTGCTGCGCCTGATGCACCGCATCCAGCGCGGTGTTCACCTCCTGCAGCGCAGCCGATTTCGCGGCCGACAGCGTCTCCGGGGCACCCGTGGGCGGCACCGCGACCGCCGGGGCCGGGACGGCCGGAGCCGAGCCCGGTACCGCGGCCGGCGGCGGCGCTCCGGGCGGCAGATCCGTCGGCGCCGGACCGGTGGCCGTGGCCCCCGCTCCCGGACCAAAGATCTTGTCGAGCGCCTCACGCACCGTCGCGCCGTAGCCGACCTTGTCGTTGTACATCATCGCCACTCGGATCAACCGTGGATACGACGACGCGGCATCGCCCGTGCCCGGCGACGCGTACACCGGCGATACGTACAGCAGGCCACCCTCGCCGACCGGCAGGGTCAGCAGATTACCCCAGCGGATCCGGTTCTGGTTGTCCCGCCCGATCACACCGAGATCCGAGCTCACCGCGGTATCGGTACTGATCGCATTGAACGCCAACTTCGGTCCGTTGACCTGACCCGGAATGGTCAGCACCGTGATCTTGCCGTAGGTCGCCGGATCGGAACTGGCGCTGATGTAGGCCGCCAGGAAGTCCCGGCGGAACCGGTTCATCGCGGTGGTCAGCTGGAACGAGGCCGAATCACCGCCGGTGGCAAGGTCTTTGGCAACGATGTAATACGGCGGCTGATAACTGCTGGCCGTCGGGTTCGGATCCAGCGGCACATCCCAGAAATCCGAGGTGGAGAAGAACGTCACCGGATCGTCGACGTGGTAGCGCGCCAACAACATCCGCTGCACCTTGAACAAGTCCTCCGGATACCGAAGGTGCGCAGCCAGATCCGGACTGATGTCGCTCTTGGGCTTCACCGTGCCAGGGAAGACCTGCTCCCATGCCTTGAGCACCGGATCGTGCTCATCCTGCTCGTAGAGCGTGACGGTGCCGTCGTAGGCATCCACGGTGGCCTTCACCGAGTTACGGATATAGGACACCTGCTTGTCCGGCAGCATCTTGTTGACCGCGACCTCGGTGGAATCCGCAGTGGCACTGGACAACGACGTCGATTCCGAATACGGGTAGTTCTCCAGCGTGGTGTAACCGTCGACGATCCACACCAGGTGCTTGTTGACGATCGCCGGGTACACCGACGAGTCGGTGGTCAGCCACGGCGCCACCGCCTCCACCCGCTTGGCCGGATCACGATTGAACAGGATGCGGCTGTTGGGCCCGATCACGTTGGAAAACAAGAAGTTCCGCTCGGTGAACTTCGCCGCGAACACCGCCCGCGCCGTCCAATTACCCAGCGCCACACCGCCGTTACCGCTGTAGGTGTAGTTCTTGGTCTCGGTGTTGGTTTCGTAGTCGTATTCGCGATCGGTGCCGTTGTGTCCGACGATCGCGTAGTCCTCGGCGGTGTTCGCGATGATCGGGCCGAAATAGATCCGCGGCTGATCCAACGGCGCGGGCCCCGGGGAGATCGCCGCACCGTTGGGCCCGACGACACTGGCCAAGAACTCCGGATACCCACCGTTCTGGTTGGGGTCGTTGGCGATTCCGCGAACGGTGTTGGCCGGCGAGGCGATGAATCCGTTGCCGTGCGTGTACACGGTATGCCGGTTGATCCAGTCGCGCTGATTGTCGATCAACCGGTCTGGGTTGAGTTCACGCGCCGCGACCACGAAATCTCGCAGCGCACCGTTGGGTCCGCTGTAGCGGTCGATGGACAGCTGGTCGGGGAAACTGTAGAAGTTCTTGCCCTGCTCGAACTGGGTGAACGCCGGACTGACGATCGTCGGATCGAGCAGTCGGATGTTCGAGGTGGTCGCCCGATCGGATGCGACCTGCTGCGCCGAAGTCGGCCCATTGTTGCCGTAATCCCGATAGGTGACCGAGTCGGAGGTCAGACCATAGGCCTGCCGGGTGGCGGTGATACTGCGGCTGATGTAGTCGCGTTCCTTCTGCGCCGCATTGGGTTTGACGCTGAACTGCTCGACCACCATGGGCCAGCCGGCGCCGATGACCACCGAGCTGAGCATCAACAGCACCAGACCGATCGCGGGCACCCGCAGGTCCCGCAGCACCAACGCCGAGAACACCGCGACCGCGCAGATCACCGCGATGGCCATCATGATGAGCTTGGCCGGCAACACCGCATTGATATCGGTGTAACCGGCACCGGTGAACGGCTTGCCGCCGCGGGTGTGGCTGAGCAACTCGTAACGATCGAACCAGTACGCAATTGCCTTGAGCAACACCAGCGTTCCCACCAGCGACACCAACTGGATGCGGGCCGCGCGACTGAGCGCCCCGGTCCGTCCCGCCAGCCGGATACCACCGAACACGTAGTGGCCCAACAGGTTACCCGCCAACGCCAGGATCACCGCGACGAACAGATAGCTCAGCACCAGCCGATAGAACGGCAGGTCGAACGCATAGAACCCCAGGTCCTTGCCGAACTCGGGATCGGTGACGCCGAACACCCCGCCATGTAGGAACAACTGCACCCGCACCCAGTAGGTCTGCGCGACGAAACCGGCCAGCAGGCCGACGAAGGCCGGCACCCCGATGGAGAACAGCCGCAGCCGCGCCAGCACCGTCGTGCGGTATCGCACCACCGGATCGTTGGGGCCCGACGACGGCACGAAGACCGGCCGCGACCGGTACGCCAGTGCCAGTGCCGCGAACACCACGAGGCCAACGAACAGACCCGCGATCACGAATACCGCGACGCGGGTCAGCACCACCGTGCTGAACACCGACCGGTAGCCCAGTTCGCCGAACCACAACCAGTCGACATAGGCGTCGATCAGCCTCGGACCAACCAACAACAACCCCACCACCAGCAGCGCGAACCCGACCAGGATTCGGCTCCGTCGGGTCAGCTTCGGCATCCTCGCCGCGGGCCGCATCCCCACTCGTCAGCTCCGTCTGTAGTTGATGTACATCCACCTGCGGCGTGCGCCGCGAACTCCACGAACTCTACGCACCAGCTGTGGACAGCTGTGCTCAACAATGTGGCGGTTCGCCACCGGCGGACAAGGTGTGCAGCGCATCGACCGCCCCGGTCAACGTCTCGACCCTGATCAGCCGCAGGCCATCCTCGTGCGCGGAGGCCGCCTCGGCGCAGTTGTCGGCGGGCACCAGGAACACCGTCGCCCCGGCTTCCTGGGCGGCCAGCATCTTGTGGGTGATCCCGCCGATCGGCCCGACCTTGCCGTCGGCACCGATGGTGCCGGTACCCGCCACGAACTTGCCGTCGTTGAGATCTCCGGTGGTCAGCTTGTCGACCACCGCCAGACTGAACATCAACCCGGCCGACGGACCACCGATGTTGGCCAGGTTGAAATCGACGGTGAACGGTGCCCACGGAGCGTTGAGCACCGCGGTGCCCAGATAGCCGTAATCGCGATCCTTGTTGGCGCCCAACGTGATCGTCACCGTGCCGATGGCCTGGTTCTTGCGGCGATAGTCGATCACCACCTCCTGGCCCGGCTTGGTCTTCTTCAGCAGGTCGGTGAACGCCGCGACATCGGCCACCTCGATGCCGTTGACCATGTCGATGGCATCGCCGGGCTGCAACTTGCCGTCCGACGGGCCGTGCTCGGTCACCGATTCGACGGTGACGGCCTGCGGATATTTCAGGAACGACAGCGCGGCGAACTCGGCGTCCTTCTCCGAGTTCTTGAATTCGGTGTTGTTGGCCTTGTCGACCTCGGACTTGGACTTGTTGGGCGGATACACCAGGTCGCGCGGCACCATCTGTTCGCGGCCCGACATCCACAGCGCCAGGGCCTGGCCCAGGGTCAGCCCGTCGCTCTGCGCGACCGTGGTCATGTTCAGGTTGCCCGACGTGGGTTTGGTGTCGGTGCCCTTGATGTCGACCACCTGCTTACCGTCGACCGCACCGAGGGTGTTGAACGTCGGTCCGGGCCCCAATGCAACGAACGGCACGGTCACCGCCGACACCAATCCGCCGAACACGATGATCGGCACCGCCGCCACGACCAACGTCCACATCCGCCTGTTCACACCGCCCACAGTAGGACTCGCCTCCAGGTTCACTCTCAGCGTGACCCGCGCAGACACCCGAGCCGCCCGCGGGCAGTACCGTTGAGAGCATGGCTGACCTGCCTTTCGGCTTCTCGACCGGTGACGACCCCGACCGCGACAAATCGGGCAAGAACCCGAACCCCGGCCCCGCGGACCCCTTCGGGTTCGGCGCCGGTAGCGGCTTTGACATGGCCAATCTGGGGCAGATGTTCACCCAGCTCGGCCAGATCTTCAGCGGCGCAGGATCGTCGGCGGGCTCCGGCGGCGGCCCGGTCAACTACGACCTGGCCCGACAGCTGGCCTCGAATTCGATCGGCTTCGTCACGCCGATCCCGGAACAGACCAGCAGCGCGGTCACCGACGCGGTGCGCCTGGCCGAGACCTGGCTCGACGGCGTCACCCCGCTCCCGGCGGGAACCACCCGAGCCGTGGCCTGGAGCCCCAGCGACTGGGTGGACAACACGCTGAACACCTGGAAGCGGCTGTGCGACCCGGTCGCCGAGAAACTGTCGACGGTCTGGGTGTCCGCACTGCCCGAGGAAGCCAAGGCCATGGCCGGCCCGCTGCTGTCGATGATGTCGCAGATGAGCGGTATGGCCTTCGGCTCACAGCTGGGGCAAGCACTGGGCACGCTGTCCAAGGAGGTGCTGACCTCCACCGACATCGGCCTGCCGCTCGGACCTTCGGGGGTCGCCGCGCTGATGCCCGATGCGGTCGACGCGTTCGGCGAAGGGCTTGAGCAGCCGCGCAGCGAAGTGTTGACGTTCCTGGCCGCGCGCGAGGCCGCCCACCACCGGCTGTTCAGTCACGTGCCCTGGCTCTCCAGCCAGCTGCTCAGCTCGATCGAAGCGTTCGCCAGCGGCATGAAGATCGATATGAGCGGATTCGAGGAAATGGCGCAGGGCCTGGACCCGATGGCGCTCGGTGACCCCGCCGCCATGGAAAAGCTGATGAGCCAGGGCATGTTCGAGCCCAAGGCCACGCCCGAACAGACCGCTGCACTCGAACGCCTCGAGACACTGCTGGCCCTGATCGAAGGCTGGGTGCAGACCGTCGTCACCGCGGCGCTGGGCGACCGGCTGCCCGGCACCGCGGCGCTGAGCGAGACACTGCGCCGCCGCCGCGCCACCGGCGGCCCGGCCGAACAGACCTTCGCCACCTTGGTGGGCCTGGAGCTGCGGCCGCGCAAGATGCGTGAGGCCGCCGCACTGTGGCAGCGCCTGACCGAGGCCGTCGGGGCCGACAAACGCGACGCGGTCTGGCAGCACCCCGACCTGCTGCCCGCGGCATCCGATCTCGACGAACCCGCGGCCTTCATCGACCGTGCGCTCGGCGGCGACACCAACGACATCGATCAGGCGCTGGCCGATCTGCAAAAAGACCTCGGCGACAACCCGCCCGACGGGCCCTGTGGATAACTAATTCGCCGAATCGGCGCGACGTTGGCACAGTCAGGCCATGGTGTGCCACACGCTCGATCCGGCGATGCCGGTGCTGCTGCGACCCGACGGCACGGTGCAGGTGGGCTGGGACCCGCGGCGGGCCGTGGTGGTCCGTCCACCCGACGGATTGCCCTCGGCCGAACTGGCCAAGCTGCTACGCGCCATGCAGGGCGGCGTCAGCCCCGACGATCTGGCCGCCCTGGGCCTCGCGCACGGCCTGACCGACGTCGGATTGCTGACCTCCGCATTGACCTCCGCGGGCGTACTGCGCACGCAGGCACCGCCACGCGCGGCGCGGTCGGCGAGCATCCGGATCCACGGCCGCGGTCCGCTGTCGGATCTGTTGGCCGGCGCGTTGCGCTGTTCGGGTAGCCGGGTGGTCACCAGCCGCCTGCGCCACGCGGCAGTGAACTCAGCCGGCACCGACCTGGTGGTGCTCTCGGACTTCCTGGTCACCGATCCGCATATCGTCCGCGAGCTGCAATCCGCCGGGGTGCCGCATCTGCCGGTACGCATCCGCGACGGTGTGGGTCTGATCGGCCCGCTGGTGCTGCCCCGGGTGACGTCATGCCTGAACTGCGCCGATCTGCACCGCGGCGACCGAGACCCGTCCTGGCCCATGGTCGCCGCCCAACTGCAGGGGGTGGTGGGCACCGCCGACCGGGCGGCCGTACTGGCCACGGCGGCCGTCGCGCTCGATCAGGTCAACCGGGTCATCGATGCGGTCCGCGGCGACCGACGGGGTGACGAACCGCCACCGACCCTGGGCGCCACCCTCGAATTCGACATCGCCACCCGCAGCACGACGGTCCGCCGGTGGACTCGTCACCCACGGTGCGGCTGCAAATGACAACCGACGTTGCCAGTGGGCTACCGCGGATTCAGCAACGTCATGGATGATGGTCGGGTGGCTGATATCAAACGGGGCAGTGTCGCACGCAACGCCAAGCTCGCCGGCCTGGCCGGCGGAATGGCCGGACGTGCGGCGTTGGGTCTGGGCAAGCGATTGGCGGGCAAGCCCAAGGACGAGGTGACCGCCGAGCTGATGGACAAGGCGGCGGCACAGCTGTTCACCGTGCTGGGGGAACTCAAGGGCGGCGCGATGAAGGTCGGTCAGGCCCTATCGGTGATGGAGGCGGCGATCCCCGAGCAGTACGGCAAGCCGTACCGCGAGGCGCTGACCAAACTGCAGAAGGACGCTCCCCCGCTACCGGCGGCGAAGGTGCACCGGGTTCTCGACGGGCAACTGGGCACCAAGTGGCGTGACCGGTTCACCTCCTTCGACGACACCCCGGTCGCCTCGGCCAGCATCGGCCAGGTGCACAAGGCCATCTGGTCCGACGGCCGCGAGGTCGCGGTCAAGATCCAGTACCCCGGCGCCGACGAGGCACTGCGCGCCGACCTGAAGACCATCCAGCGGCTGGTTGGCGTCTTCAAGCAGCTGGCGCCGGGCGCCGATGTGCAGGGCGTCGTCGACGAATTGATCGAACGCACCGAGATGGAGCTGGACTACCGCCTCGAGGCCGACAATCAGCGCGCGTTCGCCAAGGCCTACGCCGGCCACCCGGACTTCAAGGTGCCGGCCATCGTCGCCAGCGCACCCAAGGTCGTCATCGCCGAATGGATGGACGGTGTCCCGATGTCGGCCATCATCCGCGAAGGCACCCCCGAGCAGCGCGACCTGATGGGCACCCGGCTCTACGAATTGACCTGGGACGCACCGTCGCGGCTGCAGATCATGCACGGCGACACCCACCCGGGGAACTTCATGCTGCTGCCCGACGGCCGGATGGGCGTCATCGACTTCGGCGCGGTGGCACCGCTTCCCGGCGGTCTGCCGCCGGCCCTGGGTCGGATGACCGCGCTGGCACGCGACAAGAACTACGACGAACTGCTGCCCACCATGGTCGAGGCCGGCTTCCTGCAGCGCGATGAAAACGTGTCTGTGGAGGAGATCGACGACATGCTGCGACAGTACGTCGAACCGATCGAGTCCGACGTCTTCCACTTCACCCGCCGATGGTTGCAGAGGATGGCCGCCGGCCAGATGGACAACTCGGTGGCGCAGATCAAGATGGCGCGCCAGCTCGACCTGCCGCCGAGCCTGGCCATCCCGCTGCGGGTGATCGCCTCGACGGTGGCCATCTGCTGCCAACTCGATGCCCATGTACCGGTGAAAACCCTTGCACTGGAACTGGTTCCGGGATTCTTCGAATAGTTTTCCGGCCGCCATACAGTTGCACTGCTGGAGTCCGGAGCGTGGCACTACCGGTAGTACCACGCTCCGGACTCGAGTTGTATTCGGGTTGTATTCGGGCAAGAACGTCGCCGTCGGCGAGCACGAGCGTGCCCGAAATGCACACAGAACGCGACGTGTCGCGAACAAACACGCACGGTCGCGAGATAGGGGCGCGTCAGGCGGCGACCTTGCGGGGGCGGCCACGGGGCCGCTTGCGGGCGATGACCGAGCCCCGCTCCAGGATCTCCCCACCCCAAACACCCCACGGCTCTTGACGTTCCAGCGCCGCGAGCAGGCACTCACGCTGAATCGGGCAGTCCGCGCACAGGGCCTTGGCGCGTTCGAGTTCGACGGGGTTGTCCGCGAACCACATATCGGGGTCGCCGATGTGACACGGCACCGCCAGCCTCTTTCGGCAAGTCTGGCTAGTCATGTCCGATTCACCTGCTTCCTGGTCATCTTGTCGTCTGGGATCTTGAGGATCTGCGACCAGGTTTTGAGGTTGTGCCCCAAACAAATTGGCCACGGATCCGGTGGTTTCGGGTCCGTGGCCAAAATGGCTGTCGTGGGCGTTCCTAGGTGGTGCCCCGATTCACGAACGCGAAGTTCTCGGCAATGTGCTTGTGCTGCGGAATGTCGGCGGCATGTCCGGCCGTCGCGAGACGTGCCGCCGACATAGCGGCGGCGGCAGCGGCAGGACGGCGCCAGCCCAATGCGACATCGGATACGCGTACATAAGCGTTCGCACTGATCATCGGGGTCACCTCCTGCGCCTTCTGCTGCGGACTCACCGGCGGCGAATCCATGTCATGTGTGTTTTCGAGGGTAAAGGGTAACACCGAAAACCGGCAAGCGATTTTTTGACCAGCGGTTTTATCCGGCATCAGTGATTTTGGCGTTCCTTCACCAGGGCCAGCACGTCCGGCCCGAACTGCTCCAGTTTGCGCGCCCCGATACCCGGAATGGCCACCAACGCGGCATTATCGGCCGGCATCGCCTCGGCGATGGCGATCAACGTGTTGTCGGTGAACACCACGTACGCCGGCACCTTCATCTCCTGCGAGGTGCGCAACCGCCATTCCTTGAGCTCGACGAGCAGTTGTTCATCGAGGTTGGAGGGGCAGGATTCGCAGCGGCGCAGCAGGATTGCCGACGAGGTGTTCAAAGCGCCATTGCACACCCGGCAGCGCGGGGCGGGGCCGCGCTTGCGTTGTTGCCGGGACGCGGTCTCACGCCCGCTCTGCGGGGTCAAACCGTTGAGAAACCGCGACGGCTTACGCGACTGGCGTCCGCCCGGCGCCCGGGCCAGCGCCCACGAGATGGTCAAATGCACACGCGCCCTGGTGATTCCGACGTAGAAGAGCCGGCGTTCCTCTTCGACCGCCTCACTGTCGCCGCCATGCGAGAGCGCATGGGAGATCGGCAGGGTTCCGTCGACCAGACCCACCAGGAACACCGCATCCCACTCCAGGCCCTTGGCGGCGTGCAGCGAGGCCAGCGTCACGCCCTGCACCACCGG
>Ga0153956_1003190_pt1 | contig 10834 bp, 2 predicted proteins | sample TSFL040MetaG_FD_104704 | JGI IMG/M metagenome (GOLD analysis project Ga0153956, IMG submission 104704) | Attine ant fungus gardens microbial communities from Florida, USA - TSFL040 MetaG | ecosystem: Host-associated > Fungi > Mycelium > Unclassified | place: USA: Florida, Wekiwa Springs...
CATTCACATAGTTTAACTCTATTAAATTAAGCGTGTGCTGTTTATGCAGCGTTGGCTTCCATTGATAACCGAAGGCTGCGTTGAACGAGTTCAACTTATAAAGTTTGGTACGGTCAATTAGTGTGTAACCCGTAGTCAGGATGGTTTTGGGGATGTAAGCATTGTTGGTTTTGATATCAACAGGCCCCACAATGCGCGGCCATACAATTGACGGTTCAACACCAAACTGAAACACGTTAAAACCATTGTTGTATTTACCAAACTGCTTATCAGTACTGGTAAAAAAGTTCAACGAGAACAACTCGCCGCCTTTAAATGCATTTTTGTTGCGGAAGGTGAGGTTAAACTGCGTACCATCATAATTAGCCGATGTTTGCCTTGCAATGATCTCGGCAGTTAACGATTTGCGTTTGGCCTGAGTCAGGAAATAATAGATGTCCAGCTTCGGCGAATCGGGCGTAACATCTTCAAAACGGTTCTTCACAAAACTAAACGGACCTAATTCAATAAAACGGTTCAAACTATTATTGTGCTCGGTACGGTTGTATACATCGTTAGGGTGTAGCAATATAGTGTTTTTGAAGATGAACGGACGCACGGTTTTATGCGGGTCAATGACATTGTACCAGGCATAATGTTGTGCCGAGTCCAGTTTAAGTGAAGTATCGCGTAATGAATATCGCGGGTAAACATAAATGTTGCGGATGCTGTAGATCCAACGTGCCTGGTCGGGCGTGGTTTCTTTGATATGCACAAACATGTCTATGGTATGATCGGCCTTGGTACTGTCATAGCGCATAATCAGATTATCGGGCGAGAAGTAAAAGAAACCTTCTTCTTTCAGTTTAGCATCAATACGGATACGCTCGTTTTTAATAACGTCAAGGTCATAGCGGTCGCCAACTTTTAGCAAGCTTTGTTTGGATGTACCGGCAACTGCGGTGTCCAGATCATCACCTCCGGTAGGGAAACCTATCTGGCGGTAATGGTAGGCCGGGCCGGTTTGTATGGTATAAACGGCCTTCGCTATTTTTGATTTTTTTTTGCTTACGGTATCGCCGCTAACCTGCGCCAAAAAGTACCCTTTGTTTTGCAGGCGATTTTGTAATATCTTGCTGTTTTGAACCAGGTCGACAGAACCGGCCAGCACCGGCGGCTCGCCAAAGTGCGTGTTCAGGTAATGTTTTAAACCGCGATTTTTTTGCGTGCGGGTTTTAAAGTATATCCACAATTTATAACGTAAACCCAAAATGGTTGAGTTGGGCGCAGGGCGCAACAATGAAGTAAGGTCGTCTTTGATAGGTCCGATATCACCTTTTTTTGAATTTTGTTTATCGGTGATCTTAACCTCGCCGCCGCCATACAGCTTTTGATTAGGCTGCAAATACTTGGTGGTACTGCAGGCGCTCATCAAGGCAGCAAAAAGAACAATGGATATATTTCTAAGTTTTGTCATAGGCTAGTTTGAACTTTCTTTTTCTTCGTCAGGTTTGTCGGCCGGCTGCTGCTGGGCAGCTTCAACTTTTTCGTCATGCTGCTTGTCGGCTTCTTTTTTCTCTTTCTTTTCCGCTTTCTGTTTTTGCTTGTATTCTTTCATCATTTGCCTGTCGCGTTGAGAGCGTTTGCGGAACAGCTCTTTAAAGCGATTGTACTCGTAGGTTAATGAGAAACCTACACCGGTTTCAACCACCTGGCCTTCAACCACAATAAACTCGTCTTTACGGTAAGCGCGTACCATGTAGCGGCCATCCTGCGTCAATTTGTAGTTGACGGATACGTTACCGGCAATGTCGGTAGTTTTTTGGCCCGGCTGGTTCTGGCCCTCCAGGTTAAAGTTATTGCCAATGGTAACCGTCAGCCTGTCGTTCAGGAATTGTTTTGACAGGCCCACATTCAAATCGGTACGGTTTTGCTGCACACCGGTTGAGTAGTCGGCACCCGAAGTCAAGTCAAAGCTTAGCTGTACGCCGCCTATAAGGTTGCCGGCCAGTTTGTTCAACTGGTCTGACAGTAAGCCGCTCACGCTGTTACGTATAGCGCCATTTATACCGGTGCCGCCGCCCTGGCTTTGAAGCGGGTTGTCGCCAATAAAGTGGCCCAGTACCAGAACGCCCAGCACTTGCTTGTTCATTTCGTTAGGGTCTTGACGCACTTGCGACAGGCGGGTATTTACTGTCGAAATAACATCAGGCGATACGGTATAATTATCCTCAGGCAACACAATATCAAAGGTGATATCAGGTTTCAGCAATTGATTTTTCAGGTTCAACAATACATTGAACGGTAATTTTTGCTTCAACATGGTCGAGCTGGTGCTGCCGTCGTCCTGCTGGTTTACCAAATCAATCGGCGGAACGTTAGCTACATAAATAGCGGTCAGGTTCACGTCGGCCTGGGTTGGGTCGCCGGTCCAGGTAATATAACTGCCTTTCTTGAATTTGAAGGTACGTTTTACTGTGGCATAGGCCAGGTTGTATGAACCATCTTCAACAGTGTAAGTACCGGTTAAGCTTACTTTGCCGCTTGGGTCAATGCCGCCGTTCAGTTTGGCCTCGCCTTGCAGTTGTACAGCATCGCCGTTGCGCTCGTCTATCACCACGGTAAACTTAGCGGCTTTATTTATGTTGATGGTAGCGTTAACATCCAAACCGCTCAGGCTGCTCTGTTTAAGTGAGTCGAGCTTGCGGGCCATCATCATAGAATCGAGCTTTGGCGCGTTTTCATTGATCACCTCAACCACGCCTTTCCGGTCTTCAATACCAGGGTCTGTTTGCGGCAGTACAAAGGTCATGTTGGTTTTGTCGTTAACGGTTAGGTTAACATCTACACGCGGCGCATTTTGGGTACCGCGCACCTGTATTTTAGTGTCGATGTATAGCTTACCGTAAAACAGCTTATTATCTGCTGCTGTCGAGTTTACTACCCGGAAATTGTTTGCGTTAATGTCCAGCCCGAATTTAAAGTCGGTAAAGGTTTTGGTATACAGCGTGCCGCTAACTACGGCCTTGTTACCTGTTGAGTCTACTAGCGTAAAGTCCCTGAACAGTATACCGTCCTCGTTAAAGCTAATGGTTTCTTTAGGCATAGTAAAGTACGAGTTAAGCATACTCACATTAAAGCCCACCTTATTAAAGTTCACATCACCACGAACGACAGGCGCATCGGTAGTCCCCGTTATCCGCAGGTCGCCGGTAATTACGCCGCTGGCATTTCTGATCGCCCCAAAGCTAAAGCCCTCAATACTCTTCATGTTCAGCTTAACAATGTTCAGGTCTAAATTAAACCTGCTTTGCGGACTGGTATAATATACACCTTGCAGGTCAACCTGGTTGCCCTTGCCCGTGATACTCATTTTGGCGGCATAGGCATCGGCAGCCTGGTTGTTTACATTAAGAGCTATGTTGCCTACGGTATCGCCCTTGAAGCTGAAGTCGTTGATCTTCAAATCAGTAGTAAACTTCATTGATTTCTGGAAATCACTGATGTTGGCATCGCCATTAATAACACCGCCAACCTGCAATGAGTCTTGCTGAGCCATGCGGGTAAGCGTCTCGATATGGAAATCGCGGAAGCTAACTTTTATAGGCGAATTATAGGTTTGTGAGGTGCTGTTAACACTTAATACCTGGTTGCTGTTAGTAATGGTGAAATTGTGCGCCAAAATGCCCTTGCTGCCAAATTGCAGCGAGTTGTCGGCATTAACGGTCCACTGTATGTAATTAAACATCACGCCGTTTTGCAGAAAGCTAAACTGGTATTCGTTAGGCAGTGCGCTAAATACACCGGCAATGCGGTAACGCTCTTTACGCGAGGCGTCACGCACCTGCACGCTGATGTTAAGCTTATTATTTTGTGCACTGCCGCTAATACTTGGGTAAAGCAAATCAAGCGATGACGAAGCCTTCACCTCGTCAACAGTTAAACTGTAGTTAAGTGCATTATTGTTGGTATTGATATTCAGCTTGCCGTTGTTTACTACATTGGTGCCGTAAACAATTTTAGGCATGGTACCCAGTACAGTAAATTCGCCGGTACTGCTGTTAAAGCGCCCGCGAATGTCAATAGGGTCAAGCTGCGTGAGGGTAGGGGCAAACTGGTTAACCAAAGGTGTTTTAACCACGCGCAGCGCAAAAGTAAATTGCTGCGGCGAGTAAACTGGTTTTGCCTTTGGTTTGGCCGCACCCAGGCTGGTATCAAAATATTTGTTGATCATGTCCTGCATGGCGTCGCCAACCTGGGTAAGCTTGTATTTGCCGCTCAGGCGCGCCATCAGGAACGGCGTTTTTAAACGGAGCGAACTGCTATCTGCCGTAGCTTTTGATACCAGGCTGATAGAATCAATACGGATGCGCTGATCCTTATTAACCACCAGAAGATCGTTCACCTTAACATCGGCGTTCAAATAATCAGGGTCGGCAGTTGGCACGTCGGCCACGATCTGCCCGTGAACACGCATTGGGTCGGTGCTGAAGTGCAGAGCCTGCAGGTTCAGGCTGTCAAGCATCAGGTTGGCTTTCACGGCCGGATATTTTTTGTTCAGGTTGGCCTTAGCGTCCAGTTTGAAATTGATGTTCGGATCTTTCATGGTTGATACCACGGTATAGTTGCCGTTAGTGGCCGTACCTTTCAGTACCAGGTCTTTATAGTTATAACCTTTTACATAAGCCTGCGCCACGCGTCCGTCAAACTGCAAACTGGCCTTTTTAGGGTTAAGGCTATGCCCCTTTACATTGGCCGACATGGTAACCATTCCCACCATTTTTGGCTGCTTGGTAAGCGCACCAACATTCAGGTTGTTGGCTTTAATATTGGCAGCATAAGTAGCGCGGTTTTTATTATTGCCGTTTTTTAAGGTCGCCAGTAAATCAATGGCGCCATAGCTTGACCGCAGATGCAGCGCGGTATTAAAATTATACACGCCGCCTTTAAAGTTACCCTTCAGGTTCATATTTGCGGGGATGCTTACGCTTGACGGAATACTGCCTGCCGGAGCCAGTTTGGCAATGTCGGCTGAACTGGTATTGAAGTCATCCAGTTTAACATCGAAATAGGCCTTATTTACATCAGGCAGGCCTTTTAATTTAGCTGATACTTTAATATGCGTACTGCTTAGTCCGCGTATCTCAAGCTCCGGAATGTTCAGATCATTTACCGCGCCTTCAACTTTGCCGTCGATCCTGAATACCGAGTTCGACGAATGTTTAAACGGTTCCATGCTGGCCATGGTAGGCATCAGCAGCAAAACATCTTTCAGGCTGATCTTGGTGCCGTCAACATCGGCATTTACATGCAGCGAGCCTATGTTTTTTGAAATAGCATCCAACGAAGGGTAACTAACCTGCACCTGTTTCTGAATCACCGAGTTTGGTGTTTCAACCAGAAGGTCATTCAGGTAAGCATTTTTTGGCCCGTAGAAAAATTTGGTGTGGAATTTATTGATGGCCAGTCCGCTTTTGTCTTTAAACGTAAAGGCGTTAATGTTGCCTGAAATGGTATCAGGGCTGTATGAAATATCTCCGGCATCGGCATTCAAATCTTGAATATGCATGTGGCCAAAATCAAGCCCTTTGGCTATTGGTTTCTGCGCATCATTATCAAACTGAATGTCGTCATTACTCAAAGTGATCTTACCCAAAGTAGCCGACCACCCTTTTGCATTCTGCGGATTGGCTACTACAGTATCCAGCTTTTTAACTGCCTTTACTGCTGCCCTGGCTATTGTTTTAGGTTTGTTAAGTTTTAAAGCTGCTTTGGTATCGCTCAGGTCAATGCTTTTAATACCTACTTTTTGATTTTTAAGATCGATCTTGTCCATCTCTACCAAAAACTTATTCAGGTTTACATTGGCGTCCATCTCGCTGCTGCGGTATACTACGTTAATTTTGGAAACATCAATGGTGCCCAGGCCAAGCTCCATATCGAGCGGTTTGGCGGTGGTAGTGTCAATTGCGGCAGCCTGTGCTATAGATGAGCCTACCGGCGTCTGTATGATCTGCGCATCTACTCCCGACAGGTTAATTTTAGGGATAGTAAACTTCATTTTATCCAGGTCGAAATCTTTAATGCGGGTATCAAAGTGGCCCAGTATAAATTTAACATCGTTACCGGTGGTTAAATCTTTGTATTTGATGTTGATACGATCAAGGATGATCTTATCCATCGAGAACTTCATGCTTGAGGTGGTGTCCTGGGGCTTCGGCTCTTTTTTTTGCTCGCCGGCAAAGGCTTTAATAATGTAATCGAAGTTAAAAACGCTGTCTTTGCCCCGGTAAATGTTGGCGGTAATACCTTGAAGGTTTATCTCATTTACCTCAACTTCGCTATGCAGCAATTTCAGCATACTGATATCAACTTTCAGCTTCTCGCCGGCTATCAGCGTGTCCCTCTTTTGGTCCTCAAAATAAACGTCGTTTAGCACCAAAAGCTTGGGCAGGCCCAAGCTTATATGGCCTATGTTAACTTTAGTATGAATTTTATTTTGTAAAAAAGTTACAGCCTTGTCTTTTGCAAAGTTTTGCACGGCAGGTACCTGTATCAAAATGACTACAAGCAGCAACAGAAAGATGACACTTGCAATTATCCAAAGTATAGTTTTTAAAGCAATACGTCCAAATCGTCCCAATTTTATAAGTTTTTCAAAGGTTAAACGGTGATATATTTTTGTATCAGCAAATAGCGTGCTTGTTTAGAATCAATTTTAGAATCGAGAGTCAAGAATCAAGATGGCTTTGTTGTGAGTTCTCTTTTTTTCTTTTTAAGTTTTCAACAATCAAGGATTACCGCTTTTGTCTTGATTCTTGCCTCTCGGCTCTTGATTCTTACTTCTCGGCTCTTGACTCTCTATTCTTGATTCTTTCTTTCAACAACCCTACATGCAAAGTTGTTTTTTGATAAATTTGTATTCGTACAAAAAATTGAGATAGGAATAGACGATGCCCGAATTTTCGCACTTACACGTACACACCCAGTTTTCATTACTTGACGGTGCCGCCGATATATCAAAACTATACAAAAAGGCAGCTGCTGATGGCATGAAAGCCCTGGCTATTACTGACCATGGTAATATGTTCGGCGTGTTTAAGTTTGTGGCCGAGGCGGGCAAGCACAACGTTAAACCTATTGTTGGCTGCGAGTTTTATGTGGTGGAAGACCGCCACCGCAAGCAGTTTACCAAAGAGAAAAAAGACGTCCGCCGCCACCAGTTGTTCCTGGCGAAAAATCCGCAGGGATACAAAAACCTGGTTAAGCTATGCTCGTACGGTTATATGGAGGGTCTGTACAGCAAATGGCCGCGTATTGATAAGGAGCTTATCCTGAAATATCATGAAGGGCTTATTGCTACCACCTGCTGTATTGGTGCCTCGGTACCGCAAACCATATTAAAGGGTACGCCCGAGGAAGCCGAGGCCGAATTTAAGTGGTGGCTGGACCTGTTTGGCGAGGATTATTACATTGAGCTGCAGCGCCACGAGATACCCGAGCAGGAGATCATCAACAACACGCTGCTGCAGTACGCTAAAAAATATAATGTAAAGGTGATCTGCTCAAATGATTCGCACTATGTGGATCAGCAGGACTCAAACGCGCACGATATTTTGCTGTGCGTAAACACCGGCGATATGCAGAGTACGCCAATAGCTACCGATGAAGAAGGCGGTAAGGGTTATCGTTTTGGATTCCCTAACGATCAGTTTTATTTTAAAACCCAGGCCGAAATGGGGCAGCTGTTCCATGACCTGCCTGAATCGCTGGATAATACTAACGAGATTGTCGACAAGGTAGAAACCCTGAAGTTGAAGCGCGATATTTTGCTGCCCAACTTTGTGATACCCGACGAGTTTAAAATACATAGTGAACAAACTCCCGACGCAGATACGCTGAACCAGTGGGAATATCTGAAGCACTTAACCTTTAAAGGCGCTCATGAGCGCTACGGCGAGTTAACTGCCGAAGCCGAGGAGCGCATTAACTTTGAGTTGTTTACCATACGTACTATGGGTTTTGCAGGGTACTTTCTCATCGTGGCCGACTTTATTAAGGCCGGTCGCGATATGGGCGTGTTCATTGGCCCCGGCCGTGGTTCGGCAGCCGGGTCGGTGGTGGCTTACTGTATCGGTATCACCAATATCGACCCCATAAAGTATAACCTGCTGTTTGAGAGATTTTTGAATCCTGACCGTAAATCGATGCCCGATATTGATACGGACTTTGACGACTCGGGCCGCCAGAAGGTTATTGACTATGTGGTTGATAAATACGGTAAAAACCAGGTAGCACAGATCATTACCTACGGTTCCATGGCTGCCCGTACCAGTATTCAGGACGTAGGCCGTGTACTGGATATGCCGCTATCAGATGTGTCGGCCATAAAAAAATTAGTGCCCGAGACTTTGGGTATCACGCTGAAACAGGCTATTGAGCAGGTGCCTGATCTGGATGCGATTTATAAATCAACCGGAGATCTGAAAGGTACCGTACTCCGCGAGGCTGAAAAGCTGGAAGGCTCGGTACGTAATACCGGTGTGCACGCGGCAGGTATTATCATTGCACCTTACGATTTGACGGATATAGTACCTGTCGCGACAGCAAAAGACTCTGACCTGCTGGTAACCCAGTACGACGGCCGTGTAATTGAGGATGCTGGTGTAATCAAAATGGACTTTCTGGGTTTAAAAACCCTGACCATTATTAAAGATGCGCTGCGGCTCATCAAGCAAAATCATGGTGTTGAGATAGATATTGACTATATATCATTAACCGACGAAAAGACTTTTGAGCTTTACCAGCGCGGCGATACCAACGGTACGTTTCAGTTTGAAAGTGACGGCATGCAAATGTACCTGCGCGACCTTAAACCTGATAAGTTTGAGGATTTGATTGCCATGAATGCCCTGTACCGCCCGGGGCCGATAGAGTATATCCCTAACTTTATTAACCGTAAGCATGGCCGCGAAGAAATAACCTTCGACCTGGAGGATATGGAAGAGTACCTGGGCGAAACCTATGGTATCACCGTATACCAGGAGCAGGTGATGTTGCTGTCGCAAAAACTGGCTGGCTTTAGTAAAGGCGACGCCGACGTTTTGCGTAAGGCCATGGGTAAAAAACAAATTGAGGTGCTAAATAAAATGGAGGCTCAGTTTATGGATGGCGCCATTGCAAAAGGGCACCCCAAAGATAAGCTGACTAAAATATGGACCGATTGGAAAGCATTTGCCCAATACGCGTTCAATAAATCGCACTCTACCTGTTACGCTTTTGTGGCCTACCAAACAGCCTACCTAAAAGCCCATTACCCGGCCGAGTATATGGCGGCGGTATTGAACAACCAGAGCAGTATGGAGAAGATCACCTTCTTTATGGAGGAGTGCCGCCGTATGGGTATTGAGGTTTTGGGTCCGGATATTAACGAGAGCTATATGTCGTTTACGGCCAATAATAAAGGCGTTATCCGTTTTGGTTTGGCAGGGGTTAAAGGCGTAGGCGAAAAGGCAGTTGAAAGTATTATTGACGAGCGTATTGAGCGCGGCCCGTATACTTCGGTTTATGATTTTGCCCAGCGGTCAAACACGCGTAACGTCAACCGTAAGGCTTACGAGAACCTGGTTTATGGCGGCGCGTTTGATAATTTTGGTTTTGCCAGGGCGCAGTTCTTCGCCAAATCAGAGAACGTTCCGCTAACCGGCGTTGAGCGTTTGATCAAATATGCCAATGATTACCAGAACACGCAGAATAGTTCGCAGTCGTCGCTGTTTGGTGGTTCGGTAGCATCATATATCCCAGAGCCGGCTATGCCAGACTCTGAAGAGTGGGCACTGATAGAGAAACTGAAATACGAGAAAGAGGTTATCGGTATTTACCTGACCGGACACCCATTGGATAATTATAAGCTGGAACTGGAGCGTTATTGCAATTCCAACATCAGCGATTTAAAAACTATGCAGAAAGCCCGATCGGGCGAGGGCGGTGAGGATGTGATGAACGCCTTTGCCCAGCTGCGAAAAAAAGGCGAGCTGGCTATAGGCGGCCTGGTAGCCAACGCCCAGCATAAAATGACCAAGACGGGCAAGCCTTTCGGTACGTTTGTGTTGGAGGATTATAATGAATCGTACGAGTTTGCTTTGTTTGGCGATGATTACATCAAACATAAAGCGCTGATGGTAAACGGCTACTTCCTGCATATTAAAGGGAGTATTGAGGAGAAATTTCGCCAAAAGGATAACTGGGACCTGCGCATCAGCACCGTGAGCCTGCTTTCAGAAATGCGTGATAAGCTCACCAAATCCATCACTGTAAACCTGGAACTGCATCATTTGACAGATCAGTTTTTAAGCGGCATCCAGGAAATCGTGGAAACCAACAATCAAAAATACCCAATGCGTAACTGCACGCTGCGTTTCAGAATAAGCGGCGACGGTATGTCTGTCGAGATGCCATCAAAAGCTTATAAAGTAAACCCTAGCGATGATTTGATGGCGGATATCTTTAATTTGACGAATGTGGCGGCGGTGCTGAATTAAGATGTTTATCAGAGATTGATATGGCTAAAACAAGTTTGCGGCAAGACGAACGGTTTTTGACCGAAAATAAACATCGGATTGTCAGTAGGTTAGAAAGAATGCGTGTCTGAAGAGCAAAACTGCAAACAATTTTAAGAAAATGACCACGAAAAATTGGTTTAACTATCTGTCATGGCCCCGCCGGGTTCAGTAAAAATTACTTTCTGCCACCTTAGCATCAAAGTGTAAAACTTACCCTATTGTTAGTAATTTCTTTGTCAGAATGTCATGCCATTACTTGTGGCAAACTATTTGAATACTATATATTTGTTGAA
>Ga0153956_1003191_pt1 | contig 10833 bp, 7 predicted proteins | sample TSFL040MetaG_FD_104704 | JGI IMG/M metagenome (GOLD analysis project Ga0153956, IMG submission 104704) | Attine ant fungus gardens microbial communities from Florida, USA - TSFL040 MetaG | ecosystem: Host-associated > Fungi > Mycelium > Unclassified | place: USA: Florida, Wekiwa Springs...
CGGCGGGTACCCCGTCAATCTCCGAGTAGGAGTTCATGACGCTTCCCAGATTCGCGAGCTGGATCGCCGCTTCGAAAGGGGTGGCGTAGACATCGTAGAGTTCGCGCGAGCCGATCTGAGTCGCCGCCATGTTCTGTCCTGCCTCGGTCATCGAGTATCCGAGGAAGTGCTTGGCTGTCGCGAGAACACCTTCGGTGAGGTCTTTCCCCTGAAGTCCCCGGATGAAGGCGACGCCGAAAGCGCTGGCAAGGTAGACGTCTTCGCCGTAAGTCTCATGCACGCGGCCCCAGCGGGCATCGCGCGCAATGTCCACGACCGGCGAAAGAGCCTGCAGAACACCGACCGAGCGCATCTGGCGTCGAATCACCTCAGCCATCTCTTCTACAGCGTCAGGATCCCATGTCGCCGCGAGCCCGATGGCAGTGGGAAACGATGTGTAGCCAGGAGCCAGAAAGCCGTTCAATGCCTCGGCATGGAACAACGCAGGGATACCGAGACGCGTCTTGGTTGTCAGGAAGCGCTGCACGATGTTGACGGTCTTGGCGATCGACTCAGGAGAGGTCGCGCCCATCATCGGCAGATTGGAGACATGGCCGATTCCCAAGCCCAGCACAGGTTCGAGTATCGGCGACTCGAAATCGGTGGCACCGAGCACGGACGTGCTCATCACCGCAGATACCTGCTGTGCTTTCTCGGCCAGCGTCATGAGCGACAAAAGCTCGTTGGCACGTTCGACATCCGTCAGAGTGAGGGCTGAAATGGTCAAGAGTGATCCCTCGTGGTCAGGCGTTCGGTGATGGCATTGGACGCTAGGGCTGTCCGCGCGCGAGCGGGTTCTGCGAGACGATGGACGCCTTCTGCTACATGGTGGATCGCGCCGGATGGCATGACTACGACCCCAGAGGCTTCGGGAGGGATGGTCGCTGAAAGCTCGAAGTCCGCGTCGCACGTCCAGGAGACCTCGACCGCGCCGTGGCGCGTCAGTAGGCGGCCGTGAGCGTGCGAGAGCGATCCGCCTGGCACTGGTTGAATGGTGATCTCGTTGCCTCTGCCTCCATTCCAGCTCCGGATTCCCAGGATGTGTGAATAGAAGAATTCGACGATTGCGCCGCGACTGTAATGATTCAAGGAGGCTGTCGCGTTGCCAGCCTCGTCAATTCCGTCCCACTCTTCCCACAGTGTGGTGGCGCCTCGCTCGATCATCGCGAGCCACGAAGGGGCATTCCTGTTCTGCAAGATCTGGAACGCGAGATCGGCGTGCCCGTGATCGGCCAGGAGGGGAAGGAGGAACGGAGTCGAGAGGAAGCCGGTCTCGGCCCGGTAACCAGCCGCGCCGATGAGCGCAACGAGGTGCCCAACGCCTGCTTCGATCAGCGCCTCCGGGTAAAGGCCGAAGGCGAGCGCCCGGACATACGCGGCTTGAGTGTCCGTTGTGGTTCGGCCATCGGGGAGCAAAAACTCTTGTTGCCAAGCGCTCTTAATCTTGCTGGCGAGCGCCGCCAGCGTCTCACTTTGCGACGTTTCGCCGAGAATCGCCGCAATATCGGACGCCTCCCGCGCGGATCGGTAGTAGTAGGCGGTCGCCAGCTCGCCCGGGTCCTGCGCAAACGTCTGCGACAAGTCGGTCGCGGGGCGCACGGTCCCGTCCCGGCGATGCTGCGGGCCTTCGAGCCACTCACCCCAGTGGAAACCGGAGTCCCACAGGTACCTTTCGTGCGGCGCGGGCTGCTCGGATCGTTCGCTGCGTGTTGCGTGGCGACCGTTCTCCGCGGCGCTTTGCTGGTATCGCACCCACGCGACGATGGATGGCCACTGCGAGCGAAGTGCGCTCACATCCCCGTAGGCGGCATAGAGCGTCCAGGGGACGTGCACGGCAGCATCCCCCCAGCCGGCGGACCCTTGCATGTACTCGCCATACGGATTGGCGGGGTCGGGCTGATGTTCGTTGTTGGGGACGATGTTCGGGACTCGGCCGTCGTCCAACTGGTCTGCGGCGAGCGACCGGAGCCAACGAGCTCCGAAGGCATCGATGTCGTAGAGGTACGTGGCGGTGCGTGCAAACAACTGGAAGTCACCTGTCCACCCAGATCGCTCTCGAGTCGGGCAGTCCGTGGGAACGTCGACGGCGTTGGTGATGAAGCTCCATCTGGCCGCTTCGTGGAGCCTGTTGAGCAGGTCGTCGCTCGACTGAAACCAGCCGGTACGCCGTAAGTCGGAGTGCACCAGGATGCCCGTGACGTCCTTGCTTGTGAGGTCGGTGGGGTACCCGTCGATGCGAACGTACTGGAAACCGTGAACGGTCAGACGCGGCTCGAACTCGTCGTCGTTCTTACCGCCGGAGATGACCCGGTCGGTCTGATGGAAGGGGACGTGTCGGCCGAGAGCTTCGGCTCGGCTGTCCAGGTGTGCGGTGTCGATGTCGCCGTCGCCGCCGAGGTGTTCCGCGAATTCGAGGGTTGTCATCGTTCCTTCCGGCCCAAGATTGCGGAGTCGCACCCATCCGCTGATGTTCTGTCCGAAATCGACGATCTGCCTCTCCGGCGAGAGGCGACGAATAGACACCGGTGGGATCTCTTGCACACGCCGTACCGGTTCTGCGGCCGACCAAACCAATCGGGCGCGGTACCGCTCGACGACGTCGACAGGGAGGTCAGTGATTGCGGAGAAGTCATCGCGGCGGTGGTCCTCCGCTTGACCATCAATAAGGTCGGCGCTCAAAACCGCCGACCGCCGGGCCGTCCAGGAGCCATCGGTCACGATGTCGAGGGTCGAACCGCTGAGGGCACCGATGACGGCGAGTTCCTGACCCCAGACGGCCCGGCGTCGCCAGGTTCCGTTGTTGCCCCGATACCAACCGTTCGCCAGACGGACGTGCAACGTATTGCGACCGATCCGAAGCAGCTGCCGCACGTCGTACTGTTGCACCTCCAGAATCGCAGAGTAGGCAGTGCTCCCAGGCGTCAGTTCCGCCGAACCGACACGCGATCCGTTGATGAACGCTTCGTAGATCCCGTCCGCCGTGATCGTGAAGGATGCCACAGCCGGGATGTCGTCGACTTCGAAAGCGCGATGCAGCACCCACACAGCGTTGCTGCCGTCGTCGTGGTGTGCGGCCTCGTCACGCGGGGTGATCCACTGTGCTGCCGCGAGCGTTCCAGCCGCGTCTTGCGTCACGTTCTCTGGTCCTTTCGATGTTCGTGTCAGGCGACGGCTTCGCGGAGCGATGCGCCGTTGGTTCGAGCCGGTTGCCGAGCCAGGCAAGACTTCGCGCAGCGCCTCAGTTGTGTAAGCGATCCGGCGGTCGTCGTCGCTGGCGGCGATCCCGTTCTGCTTCTGCTTGCGAGGGCGCTCCGCAGACAACGGGGCGTAGAGGCCGAGGTCACGCCAGCGCCAGGAGCGCAGGCTCGACGTCAGTCTCGAGGGACTCCAGTGCGAGGGATACTGATGCGAGACCTTCCGCGGCCACTGTCACGACCACCTCCCCTGCTCGGGTTGGTCGAACAATAGCGAGGGCACGGCCGTCGAATGTGGTGCACTGGGAGGAGTCGAAGGGTTCCTCGGTGTCCGGGCGGGCGCTTCCGAGGGCCTGCAGGATGCCCGCGCCCTCGACGGTCACGTGCACGAGCTGATCACGAGCGGTGACCGGGTTGCCCTGGTCGTCGCGCAATTCGATGGTGACGAAAGCGAGCTCGGAGTCGTCGGCACGCAGCTGAGTCCGGTCGGCGGCCACGACCAGCCGAGTCGTCCCAGAGGCGGAGCGCAGCGACGTCCGACCCTGTTCGATGCCGCCCCGGTAGCTGACCGCCACGAGTTCGCCGGGCTGGTACGCCAGGTCGAACTCTGCGAGGAACGGCTTGGAGGCTCCTGTTGCGGCCCGGCCGACAGGCTGGCCGTTGAGCAGCAACTCAACTTCGTCATCGGCGCTGTACACCTCCACGGCGATCGGGGTGCCGTCCGGAACATCCCAGCTCCAGCTGGCGACGGAGTCGCTCCACGCCCACATACCGAAACCGTCACGGCCATAGACCTCGGGACGCTGGACGGCGATATAGGGTTCGGCCCGAAGGCCGAACACGATCTCCCGGTAGTACGAGATCGGCCTGCGCAGGCCGGTGATGTCGATGTCACCGACCCTGGCGGATATCCAGGGATAGGCCGCCTCGAACGCTGGCGCGACGTCCGAGTACTGGATCCGACCGGCGCCGGCCTCTCCGAGGTAGTCCCAACCGGTCCAGGTGAAGTCTCCAAGCACGTGGCGGTTGTCCAGCACGAGCCGCCAGTTGTGTGCGATCCTCGGCGGATACGTCTCAGTGCCGACGATGACCCGGCTGGGGAACAGCTCACGATCGAGTTCGTAGCGACCATCACCATAGTTGAGACCTGCGACGTCAAGGACCGAGAACGATGCTTCGGTCTTTTCCGTGACCAGCGGAGAGACGCTGACCTGCGCCATGAAGTTGTTCGCGTTCATCATCGCGTTCACGCCTCCCTCCTCGCCCTGCTGGTCCTCGGTGGAGGAGATCTGCATCATTTCGCGGACGTCGCTGAGGACGGCGACGAAGGGATTGATGCCGTTGGTGACGAAGCGTGTGGGGTCGAGCGCGCGAATCTTCTCGGCGAGTGCGCGCCCCCATTCGGAGCCGAGGGCGTCGCCTGTCTCGAAGATTTCGTTCCCGATGGAGTAGAAGATGACGCTGGGGTGGTTGGTGTCCTTGCGGATCAGGGATTCGACATCTCGCTCCCACCATTCGGGGAAGGAGAGCGAGTAGTCGAACGATGACTTGCCTTCGGCCCACATGTCGAAGGTCTCATCCATCACCAGCATCCCGAGACGATCGCAGGCGTCCAACATCGCCGGACTCAGCGGGTTGTGCGAGCTGCGGATGGCGTTGAATCCGGCCTGCTTCAGAAGCTCCACTCGGCGTTCCTCCGCGCGGCCGATCGTCGCGGCTCCCAGCAGACCGTTGTCGTGGTGGATGCACGCCCCGCGAAGCTTGACGGTCTCCCCGTTGATGCGCAGCCCGCTGACGGGATCAAGTTGGAGGCGGCGGATACCGAACGACGTGGCCTCTTCTTCAAGGACCTCGTAGGGGTCTTCCAGTACCGTCCGGGCAGTGTGAAGGGCCGGGCTATCGACACTCCACAGGGCCGGCTTGCTCACATACAGGCGCTGTCGGACGATTCCAGAGCCGCCAGCTCGGAGGGTGATCGGCGCGGAGTCTCGTGCGACCACCATTCCGTGCGGGGAAAGGATCTCCGTGCCCACCCGGAGCGTCTGAGTCTCGACGCTCTCGTTGACCACGGTTGTCGCAACCTCTACGACTGCCCGCTCAGCTTCGATGTCCGGGGTTGCGATCCGCACGTCACCCAGATGGGCGAGGTCGGTCACGCGCAGAGTGACGTCGCGGTAGATGCCTGCACCGCTGTACCAACGGGAGTCGTCGTGCGTTCGGGCATCCACACGGACGGTGTTCGTTTCTCCGTAGCGGAGGAAGGGGTCGAGGGCCACCTCGAACGGCGAGTAGCCGGAAGGCCGTTGCGCAGCGAAGGTGCCGTTCACATACACCATGGCGTCTCGGTAGACACCCTGGAACTCCAGAGTGACCCGCTTGCCGCGCCACTCCTCGGGAACGTCGAAGCCTTTGACGTACTCGAACGCACCGTCGGGGAAATAGCCGGTTCTGCCTCCCGAGGAAGCGTCCGCGCTACGCGGTAGGGAGATGAGGGCGTCGTGTGGAAGGGTCACGGGTGTTCCGTCTCCGACCGCGGTCTGAAGCTGCGCGAACGGGCTCACCTTCGGTCGTACGCGCCACTCTGGGTTGAAAGACGTTCTCGTCAAGGTGCTGCTCCTCGCTGTGCTGGCCGTGCTGGTGCTCAGCGAACGCTCTTGACCCGGAAGAGGATCACCAGGCCGCCGACGAGAGCAAAGCCCGCGGCAATCACATAGAGCAGTCCGTAGTTGGGCGATCCCGAGCCGGCCCCGATAAGGAGGAACGCGGGTGCGATCAGCGGAGCAGCGAACTGCGGAATCGACGTCGAGAACTGGTTGATCGCCACGAACCGACCCGCTTGAGTGTCCTGCTCGGGCAACACGTCGAGGTACAGCGCCTGGTCGACGGCCGAGAAAATACCTAGGCCGAACTGGAGAATGCCCAGCCCAACGAGGAGCACGACCAGATCGGGAGCAAGCCATGCGGTGACGGCACCGATCGCGAAGAGCACACCGGCGATCAAGATGAAGGACTTGCGTCGTCTGAGTCGGTCCGAGAGGAAGCCGCTGATCGCTGCACCTCCCACGGTGCACACAATGCCGAGGAGGCTGGTAATCGCAACGAGTCCTCCGAGCTGCGCGACAGGAAGACCGAGCTTGGACGCGAAGAAGAAGGTCGTAAACGTGGTGGCAATCGTGACGCCGAAGTTGAACAAGAAGCGACCGAGCCAGTTCCAGGAAAAGTCAGTGTATTGCCGCACGTTGTAGACGTAGCCCCGCGCCAGAGATCCTGTGGTCACCTTCTCCGGCGCCACCGCGGTCCGCATGTCCGGCTCCTTGATGACGGCTGCGAACAGCAGGATGAAGACCGCGCCGACAACGCCTGGAACAAGGAAAATCAGGATGTTCGAGGTTGCGAACGCGCTCGCCAGGGCGACACCCGCGACGGAGGCCACCATCGTGGCCACACCGGTCAGGCCAGCGACTTTGCCACGTTGCGACTCGGGGAGACGGTCACCCATCGAGCTTGTGACTTGAAGTGCAGCGATCCCGAATCCGAACTGGGTGATCGCCCAGCCGAGCAGCGCCATCCAGACGTTCGACGAGACGGAGACGACCAGCAAGCCGGCCAGCCCGACCAGCGTAAGACCGATGATCCAGGGGCGGCGGCGTCCCAGCCGGCTGCGGGTGCGGTCACTAAGAACTCCCACGATCGGACCGACAAGCACGACGACAAGCGCGCCGACCCCGGTGACGTAGCCAAGGAACGCCTGATTCTGCGGCGCGATCCGGGCGATTAAGACCGACAGCGAGTAACCGATCGGGCCGACGAGCGCCATGATCGAACCGAAGGTGGCGAGCACGACCAGCCAGATGTACGCGGCGCTCACCCGTGGGCGATCCTCTCCCACGGGCGACTGGTGGGTGAGCTGCTCTCCCAGGATGGCCGCCTCGTTGACCGCCGGCGACGTGGGAGAGGCGACCGGTGCTGGGACATCCATCGGTTCGCCGCCCTGCCGGATGACGGGCGAGGCGACGGCGTCGACGTTTCCGCCGCCGGTTGCGGCGGCGGGTTCGCGCTGAGGCATGTGAACTCCTTCGTTCGAATAATCTACCGATCGATAGATTAGATCTACCGGATGGTAGATTAGGATGAGTTCTTACGTCAAGCGGACCAGGGAGATCAATGAACGCTCTAACTGACGAGGCGCCTCGCATCCAGCGACGTCTCGCGCCCGAGGTGCGACGACACCAGATAGTCATGGAGGCGACGCGGCTGATCTCGGCGGCCGGATTCAACGCTGTCTCCCTCGCGGACATCGCCGATGCGTGCAACATCCGGAAATCGTCCGTCCTGCACTATTTCCCCTCAATGGCGGACCTCCTCGCCGCCGTCCTCGACTACCGGGACGAACTCTCCTACCCCGCGCGACACGAGCCGGAGGACTTCTCGGGCCCAGCCGAAGCGAGCAGGTCGTTCCGGAGCTTGGTGGACCACAATCATCATCAGCGCGAACTGGTCCGCCTCTTCATCATGCTTCGCGCCGAAGCGATGGATACCAGCCACCCCGCCCATGACTATTTCCTGCAGCGCGAGCGCAAGACGCTTGACGAGTTGACCCAGGCGCTGCTCTGGAAGCGACGACCCGAGATTGCAGCCCGAGAGCTCTACTCGTTCTGGACGGGCTTGGAAGGGCACTGGGTCGCCGATCCAGCAGTGGACCTGCTCGAGGTCTGGGACGCCTTTGCCGAGCGCTTCTTCACGAACGATTGATGAAACGGCGCCGTCGCGCTCACTGACATCTCCTTCATCGCGAGCGCACGGCGGTTCGGGCTCTCAGACCTCTTTTCAGGCACCCAGAGAATTTGATGGTGCTAAAGGAGGGTCTGCCCCGAGTCTTGTTGACAGTCGGGGTTTGGGGTGATCGGGCCGCTTCTGCGTCCGTGTAGATCATCTCAAACTCGATGGGGGTGAGTTTGCCGAGGCCGCGCTGGCGGCGTCGGCGGTTGTACTTCGTCTCGATCCAGGTGACCATCGCGAGGCGGAGTTCCTCGCGACTATCCCAGCGTCGAGTGTTCAACACGTTCTTCTGGAGCAGGCTGAAGAAGCTCTCCATGCTCGCGTTGTCACCGGCCCCGTAAGACCGGCCCATCGAGCCGACGAGGCCGTTGTTCTTCAGGAGATCATTTATAACAACCTCACCTGGTCGCGAATGGCTGATCCCAGTGGGCCCCGTGGGGCTCGAACCCACGACCCGCGGATTAAAAGTCCGATGCTCTACCGACTGAGCTAGAGGCCCGTCCGACCAGCGTAGCCGCGCGTACGGTGGAACCATGGCCGCCGACTTCCACAAGCCCGCCCACTTCGGCGGAGGGGAGTTCGAGGCGTTCGCGGGCGGCGAGGATCCCGCGGCGATCATGCGCACGGCGCACCGCACCGCGGCGGCCCTCCTCGCCAGGGCCCGGCGCAGCGAGGACCCGGAGATCATCGACCGGCTCGTCGGGTACACCGACGAGCACGGGATCGACGCGCTCGCCGAGCTGTGGGCGCGCTCGGCCCCGCAGAGCCTGCCCGGCGCCCTGTGGCGCATCTACCTCGTGCGCGCCATGATCCATCAGGACCCGGCCGGCGCCGCGGTCCTGTTCCAGCGCGGCACGGAGGTACTGCGCACGATCGACCCGGTCGTCGCGGGAGCGCCGACCCCCGCCGGGCCCGAGGAGGTCGACCACCTCGCGGACCGCATCCTGCGCGGGCTGTTCGAGGGCGACTTCGCGATCGCGCTCGAGCGCGCCGCCGCCTACTGCCGGGTCGCGGCGGCCGGGGCGGCGAGCATCGCCGACGATCGGGAGCCGGTCGACCCGGAGCGCGCCCGCGAGCTGACGACGCGCGCGCTGCGCCTCACGACGACCGCCGAGGAGCTCGCGGTCTGCGCGCGGCTGGCGCGCGAGGACTCCCTCGACTGACGCGAGGAGCCGGTCCGTTCGCGGCGAGCGGACCGCACCGGAGGATGCGCGCGCTGCCGTAGTCTGGACGATGCCGGGCCGCGGTAACCCCGGGCTCCAATTTCCGCCGCTTCGAGCGGCCTTGCGCCGAGAGGCGTTCCGCGGTCCGGCACCCTCCGGCGCACCGTTTCCCCCGTTCGGGAGGACGACACGCGGGAGCGTGCGTCTGGCGCCCGAGCGCGACGGCGCGCCATCCTCCCCGACTGCGGAGGATTCGACGCCGAGGAGGCCGGGGCGAGCGGCGCGCGGCCTATCCGAACTTGCCGGAGACGTAGTCCTCGGTCGCCTGCACGGTCGGGTTGGTGAAGATCGTCGAGGTCGTGTCGTACTCGATGAGCTTGCCCGGCTTGCCGGTGCCCGCGATGTTGAAGAACGCCGTCTTGTCGCTCACCCGGGTGGCCTGCTGCATGTTGTGGGTCACGATCACGATCGTGTACTCCTGCTTGAGCTCCTCGATGAGGTCCTCGATCGCGAGCGTCGAGATCGGGTCGAGGGCCGAGCACGGCTCGTCCATGAGGAGCACGTCGGGCGAGACCGCGATCGCGCGGGCGATGCACAGGCGCTGCTGCTGGCCGCCGGAGAGCCCCGAGCCGGGCAGGTGCAGGCGGTCCTTGACCTCGTTCCAGAGGTTGGCGCCCTTCAGCGACTTCTCGACGAGGTCGTCGGCGTCGGACTTCGAGATGCGCTTGTTGTTGAGGCGCACGCCCGCGAGCACGTTGTCCTGGATCGACATCGTCGGGAACGGGTTCGGGCGCTGGAACACCATGCCCACCTGGCGGCGCACGAGTACCGGGTCGACGCCGTTGCCGTAGAGGTCGTTGCCGTCGACGAGCACCTCGCCCTCGACGTGGGCGCCCGGGATGACCTCGTGCATGCGGTTGAGCGTGCGGAGGAAGGTCGACTTGCCGCACCCGGACGGCCCGATGAAGGCCGTCACGGTGCGGGGCTCGATCGTCATGGAGACGCCCTCCACGGCGAGGAAGTCGCCGTAGTAGACGTTCAGGTCGTTGACCTCGATGCGCTTGGACAAGGGATTCCGTCTCTCGGCTCGGTGGATTCGGGGTGGGGTCTGCTTAGCGGGCGCCCTTGGGGGCGAAGAATCGGGCGACCAGGCGGGCGATCAGGTTCAGGATGACGACGAGGATCACCAGCAGCAGCGCCGCAGCCCAGGCCGAGGTGAACGAGGCCGCGATGTCCTGACTCGGGAATTTGTAGCCGGTGTACGCCATGACCGGCAGCGTCGACATCGGGCCCGAGAAGGGGTTCGCGTTGAAGTTGTCGGTGAAGCTCGCCGCGATGAAGATCGGCGCCGTCTCGCCGATGACGCGGGCGATGGCGAGCATGCAGCCGGTCACCAGACCGGCGATCGCGGTCCGCAGCACGATCTTGGTGATCGTGGCGAACTTCGAGACGCCGAGCGCGTAGGAGGCCTCGCGCAGCTCCATCGGCACGAGCTTGAGCATCTCCTCGCTCGAGCGCACCACGATCGGGATCATGAGCACCGACAGGGCGATCGAGGCGGAGAAGCCGCTGAACGCCTTCGGGCCGACGAGGAGCGTGAACAGCGAGAACGCGAACAGGCCGGCGACGATCGAGGGGATGCCGGTCATGACGTCCAC
>Ga0153956_1003192_pt1 | contig 10830 bp, 10 predicted proteins | sample TSFL040MetaG_FD_104704 | JGI IMG/M metagenome (GOLD analysis project Ga0153956, IMG submission 104704) | Attine ant fungus gardens microbial communities from Florida, USA - TSFL040 MetaG | ecosystem: Host-associated > Fungi > Mycelium > Unclassified | place: USA: Florida, Wekiwa Springs...
GTGTTCTCGGGGAGGGAAGCCGAGACCGGCGGCGTCATGGTGGGAGGCACGGGCCAGGTGATCGATCTCGCGGCGAAGCAGCTCGAAGTCACCGTCTTCGCCCTCGGCGTGGCGCTGCTGCTCGCCCTGCCGGTCGGCCTCTGGCTCGGCCACCGCAAGACCGGCGAGTTTCTCGCGGTCTCGGCGGGCAACGCGGGGCGGGCCATTCCGGAGCTGGCGCTGATCGCCCTGATGGCGGCGGCGATCGGCGTCGGCATGGTCAATCTGGTGGTGGCCCTGGCGATCCTCGGCATCCCGCCGATCCTGACCAACGCCTTCGTCGGCATCAGCCAGGTCGACCGCGCCTCGGTCGAAGCGGCCCGGGGCATGGGCATGACCGAGCTGGCGATCCTCCGCAAGGTCGAGTTGCCCCTGGCGGTGCCGACCATCATGGGCGGAGTCCGCACCGCGGCGATCAACATCATCGCCACCGCGACGATCGCGCCGCTGGCCGGGATCCTCACCCTGGGCGACTTCATCATCTCCCGCAACGTCTACGGCGACGCCGGGGTCCTGGCCGGGGCGATCCTGGTCGCCCTGATGGCACTCGCCCTCGAAGCAGCCCTCGCGGGGGTCCAGTGGGCTCTCACCTCCAAGGGACTGCGGCAGCAGGTTCAGAGCTGAAGCGATCTCGACGCCGTTTTGCGTAAACGCCCGGCGGGCCGGATACGGTCTAGTTCAAACAGGACGAACCTGGTCCAACCCCAGTCACAAGGAGAGAGACGACAGATGCCCGTCAAGAAATTGCGCTACCTGCTGATGGTCGCGCTGCTGGCAACGGCCCTCGGCCTGGCCGCCTGCGGATCGAATGACGACGAGTCGAAGAACGACTCATCGACGACAACCGCATCCAGCGACCAGATCAAATCCGACCCGGCCAATGGCGATACCCCGACCCTGACCATCGGATCGAAGAACTTCACCGAGCAGATCGTGCTCGGCGAGATCTACGCCCAGGCGTTGGAGGCAGCCGGATACAAAGTCAAGACCGACCTCAATCTCGGTTCCGAGACGGTCGCCCTGGCCGCCCTCAAGAAGGGCGAGATATCTGGTTACCCCGAGTACATCTCGACCGCCCTGACCTCGTTCTTCAACACCCCGCCGGAAGACGTGCCGGGCGACGTGCAGGGTGCCTACGAGATGGCGAAGAAGGACCTGGCGAAGGACGGGATCACCGCTCTGCCGCCGACCCCGTTCGCCAGCGCCAACGCGGTCGGGATGCTGACCTCGAAGGCGAAGGAGCTCGGTGTCACCGACATCTCTGACCTCAAGGGCAAGAGCCAGGATCTGAAGCTCTACGGCTCACCGGAGTGCCGCCAGCGGATCGACTGCCTGCTCGGCCTCGAGAAGTACTACGGGCTCGACTTCAAGTCGTTCACTCCCGTCGACATCGGCCTCCGCTACCAGGTGCTGGACAAGGGCCAGGCCGATCTGTCGATCGTGTTCACGACCGACGCCCAGCTGGGTGCCAGCGACAAGTACACGATCCTCACGGACGACAAGGGCGTGCTGCCGGCCGGCAACGTGATCTTCCTGACCAAGCAGGACACGATCGACGCCGCCGGACCGGATTACGCGGATACGATCGAGCTGGTCCAGCAGGGCCTGACCGAGAAGGTCATGCAGGAGCTCGACGCCAGGGTCGACCTCGACAAGCAGGAACCCTCGGATGTCGCTCACGAGTACCTCGTGGCCGGCGGTTACATCAACGGCTAGATCAGTGACCTGAGCCGGGGCCGCCCGCGGGCGGCCCTGGCGACTTCACCGAGAACGGACTTGTCGGCAAATAGGTCTGACGAGTCCGTTCTCGGCCGGTCCGCCCCTACTGGCCGAACTTCACCTTTTCGGGGTGGATGATCACCCGCAGCCGTTCCTCGCCCGGCTGGCGGAACGGGTAGACGTCCTCGTCGAGGTACTTCTTGGCGAGGGCGTTGATGTGATCGTCGGCGCCGTCCTCGGTCAGTTCGGTCACCCGTCCCTGGATGACCAGCGGGTTGTACGGATTCCCGGCGTCAACGATCGAGATCGCGACACGGGGATCGCGTTCCAGGTTCTTGGCCTTGATGCGGCCCTTGGCCGTGTTGATCAGAAGGCTGTCACCTTCGCGGCTGACCCAGACCGGCGTGACCTGGGGCGAGCCGTCGGGATTGACGGTGGCGACATGAGCGAGGTTGGGAGCATCGATGACTGCGTGGGCATCTTCGGGAATCTGGGCCATGGGTTGAACCTCCAGGTTTGGGTCTGACAGAGAGCCGCAAGCAGAAATTACTCCCTCGCGGCCCCCGGCTCAGGCGGTTCGCGCCGTCGACTCGCGGGCGACGACCCCGGTCGGGACGACCACCGGCTCGGGAACCTCGTCCTTCCGGTCGATCAGGCTGATCAGCGAGGAGACCGCCGACCTCCCGATCTCTTCCGGATTGAGCGTCACCGCGGTCAGCGGCGGATCGGCCCAGGCGCTTACGTTCGAGTCGGTGCAGCCGGCCAGCATGAGGTCTCCGGGAACATCGAGCGAACGCTCCCGGGCCGCGTGAAGCGCACCGAGCGCAAGCTGGTCGAGAGTGGCGTAGATGGCATCCGGTGGGTCGGCCCGGGAAAGCAGCTCCTCGGCTGCGCGGAACCCGGCGCTCTCGTTGATCGGCCCCTCGACCACCGATATGAGTTGTTCCTGGCCCTGCCCGGCGCACCAGTCGCCGTATCCGGAAACCACGTCCCGGACATATGAGGTGACCGGGGTCGTGGTGACCAGCCCGATCCTTTCCGCGCCCCTGCCCTTCAGGTGAGCGAGGATGGATCCGGTCGCCGCGTAGTGGTCGTTGTCGACCCAGCATTCGGGCCTGTGGTTGTGGGGAGGGCCGTCGCGACGGCCGGTCGTGACCACCGGCACCCCGGCCGCGTCGAGGGAGTCGAGCAGAGGATCGTCGCTGACCGGATCGACCACGATCGCGCCGTCGACGTTGACCGTGCCGAAGGCGTCGGGCCCGCTCCTCAACCCTTCGACGACGAGCGCTCTTCCCCACTCCACCGCAGCCCCCGTCGCGGCGCTGAGGAGCTGGATGAAGTAGTCGAAATCTCCGAGGCCGAAGGGGTTCCCCACGCTGGACGAGACGACGATCCCGAGCAGGCCCGACTTGCCGGAGACGAGATTCTGCGCCGCCACGTTGGGCCGGTATCCGAGCTCCGCGGCGATCCCCGCGATGCGCTTCCTGGTCGCCTCGGGAAGGCGTCCTTTTCCGCTCAGGGCATGGGAGACGGTGGTCGGCGAGACGCCCGCCGCAGCCGCCACGTCCCTGATGCCCACCCGCTCGTTCCCGCGTTCGCTCACGCCCGAATCATAGAACCAATCGCTTGACACGGAAAAACGTTTTTGTTACAAGATCCCTAGGAGCGCAAAAACGTTTTTCTGTGAGCGCCGTCACAAAGGAGATGAAATGAGCGGGACCGAAACCAATCCGAGCGGCCAAAGCGACCCGACCATGTGGAGCAGCCTGCTCCACGCCGGGCTGAGCAACTCTTTCCTCCGGCTGCCCCACGTGCCGGCCGAGTCCGAGGCCCTGAAGGACTACGGCGCCAAGGCAGCGATCTACGGCATCCCCTTCGATGCGACCAACATCAGCCGCACCGGAGCCAACTACGGGCCCCGCGGGATCCGCGAAGTGTCCTGCCAGTTCCTCACCTACAACGCGACCCTCGGGTTCGACCTGCTCGAGGCGCTCAACCCGGTCGACACCGGTGACACCGACATCGCGCTCGGGAACACCGAGAAGACCTTCGCCCGGGCCCAGGCCGATCTCAGCCAGATCATCGCGTCGGGAGCCCTGCCGGTCACCCTCGGCGGCGATCACTCGATCACCATTCCCGCCGTCCGGGCGATCGGCGAGGCTTACGGCGACCCGGGACTGATCCTGGTCGACCAGCACCTCGACACCGCACCGGATGTGGGCGGCGAACTGCTCAACCACTGCTGCCCGGTCACCCGGGCGGTCGATGCTGGATTCGACCCCAAGAAGATCGCCCTGGTCGGGATCTCCGGCTGGATGAACCCGAAGACGGAGCTCAAGTACTGCGAGGAGCACGGGATCACGGTCATCTGGCTCGAGGACATCCAGGAGAAGGGCACGGCCTGGGCGGCCGAAAAGGCCCGCGAGGTCGCCGGCGCCGGCGACGGGATCTATCTCTCCTTCGACGTCGACTCGCTCGACGCCGCGCACGCCCCGGGCACCTGCTGCCCGACCCCCGGCGGCCTGACCAGCCGCGAGGCCATCGCCCTGGTCCGCGGCATGACCTCCGATGGCCTGCTCGGAGTCGACGTGGTGGAAGTCGCCCCCAGCCTCGACCCGACCCCGGCGACCGCACTGATCGGCGGTCGGATCGCCCTCGAGGCGATGGCCTTCCACGCCGGAGCCACGAATCGATGAACGTCGCCCTGGCCCAGCTCGATCCGGAGGCTGACTTGCAGCGAGACTGCGAGACCGCCTGCCGTGCGATCCGGACCAGGCCGGAGTTCGACCTCGTCGCGTTCCCGGAGCTCTTCCTGGGCGGCTACGGGACCGAGGATCCGGGCCGCAACTCGACCACGATCGACAGCCCGGAGCTGGGGGCCGTCTCCGCCGCCTGCGCCGAGTCGGTCTGCGCCGCCGTGATCGGATTCACCGAAAGCCTCGGCGGCGGAAGGTATGCCAATTCCGCAGCCTGCTTCGGCCCCGACGGGCGGCTGGAAGCCACCTACCGGAAGACCCACCTGTTCGGGGCCGGCGAACGGGCCGCATTCACGGCCGGCGATTCGATGCATGTGGTCCGGCTCGGAGACCGGCTGATCGGACCCCAGATCTGCTTTGACGTCGAGTTCCCGGAGCCCGCCCGGCTGATGACCGGCGGCGGCGCCGAGCTGCTGGTCACGATCTCGGCGAACATGGAGCCCTACGCGGCCGACCACCGGCTGGCCGCCCGGGCGCGGGCGCTCGACAACCGGCTCCACCACCTCTACGTAAACCGGGTCGGGGAGGAATCGGGGCACAGGTTCACCGGCGAGAGTTGCGTGATCGACCCCGGCGGCAACGTGCTGGCCGAGCTCGGCGACGAGGAATCTGTCCTCGAGCTCGAGTTCGAGCCTGCGGCGCCCGCACCCGACACCGACTACCTGCACTTACGCAGGCAAGACCTGAAGGTCATCGTCCAAGACAACGCCAACGGAGGAGAAGCATGAGCACCGAAAGCGGAGGGTCACCCGCCCTCTTCACCCGCAAAGCGACCGGGCTGGTTCGCGAAGCGAAGACCCGCGACGCCCTCTTTTACAACCTGCTCTGGTCCAGCGTCGCGCTGACCTTTGCGTTCTACTGGCTGTTCTTCGCCTTCTACCCCGGGGCGAACCCCTACGTCGGGATCCTGATCGCGGCAGGGCTCGGGCTTCCCGGCTCGTTCCTCTACGCGATGCTGACCCAGATCATGCCGCGGACCGGCGGCGACTACGTGTTCAACAGCCGGGCGCTCCACCCGAGCGTCGGCTTCGCCGGGAACTTCAGCTACTGCTTCTGGCTGGCGATCGTGATCGGGGTCTACACCACCTATTTCGCCGCCTACGGCATGGGCGCCTGGGGCCGGATGATGAGCGGCTTCACCGGCTCCAGCGGCTGGCTCAGCTTCGGTGACTGGTTCTCGACCGACTGGGGGCTCTTCATCACCGGCACCGTAGCGCTGCTGCTCTCCGCCGCCCTCTTCATCCGCGGCGGGACCAGGCTCTTCTTCAAGGTCCAGGCGATCGGGTTCCTGATCTACGTCGGAGGCGCTTTCCTGCTTCCGATCCTGGTCGGCCTCTTCCAGGACCAGGCCGGATTCCTGCACGCCTTCAATGACTACGCCGCCAACCTCGGGGTCGATCACGCGACCGAAGCCCTGGCCAAGTCGGCCACCGACGCCGGCTACGCCCACTCCGGATTCGACTTCGAGATGACCGTCAAGTCGGTCTCGATCTTCTGGTTCATCTTCGGCTTCATCTACTCGAGCAACTACTTCGCCGGCGAGATCCGGGTCACCCGGGGGACGCACCTGAAGTCGATGCCCGGCGCGGTCCTGCTCGTGGTCGCCGCCCTGCTGGTCCTGCTGCCGTCGTTCCTCGGGCTGGTCGATTACGACCTCAACGGGATGCTGGGCTTCGCCGACCCCGCCGCCTACGGCTTCACGGCCGGAGCCCCCGCCTATCCGGAGCTGATGGCGATCGCCTCGAACAGCCCCGTCTTCGGCACGATCATCATCCTCGGGTTCGCGGTCGGGCTGCTGCTCTGGCTGCCGCAGACCCTGCTGCTGGTCTCGCGCAGCATGTTCGCCTGGTCCTTCGACCGGATCATGCCCGAGAAGCTGTCCTACGTCGAGCCTCGTTCCCGCTCGCCGCTGGTGGCGATCGGGGTCATGCTGCTGCTCAGCATCGGCAGCACCGCGATCTACGCCTTCACCGACTGGTTCAGCGCGGTCGCGGTGCTGCTCGGCCTCTCGCTGACCCTGCTGATCACCGCGGTCTCCGGCATCGTCCTGCCTTTCCGGCAGCCGGCCATGGTCGAGGGCTCGCCCTACAACCGGAAGGTGCTCGGCGTCCCGCTGATCTCGCTGGTCGGGGTGCTGGCCCTGCTCGGCTTCGGCTGCGCGATCGGGATCATCCTCTGGGACGAGGGCTCCGGCGCCAGCCTCAGCGCCAACCCGGGCAAGCTCGAGCTGGCCCTGCTCGTCTACGTGGTCGCCTTCGCGATCTACTGGGTCGCCAGAGCGGTCCGCAAGAGCCAGGGCATCGACCTCTCGCTCTCCCACCGCGAGCTGCCTCCGGAATGAGCGGGTACCACATGGAAAGACGAATCGACGACAGGAGGAGCATCTGATGGGACTGTTCGGACGCGGAGGCAAGGGCCCGAAGGAGAAGCCGGTTCGGCTCTTCTATGCCTCCGACATTCACGGAACCGAGGTGCTGTGGCGGAAGTTCCTGAACGCGGCGCGCTCCTACGACTCTGAGATCCTCGTGATGGGGGGTGACCTGACCGGAAAGGCGGTCATCCCCCTGGTCGAGAAGGACGGCGGCTACGAGATCGAGCTCTTCGGCGAGAAGCAGTGGGTCAGCGAGGAGGAGCAGATCGCCGAGCTGGAACGGCAGGTCCGGGGCAAGGGCATGTACCCCCACCGGATGTCCAGCCAGGAGGTGGAGCGGGTGGCGGCGTTGACCGAGGACGAGCGTGAGGAGTGGTTCGCCGAGGTCATGCTCGAGACGTTCAACCAGTGGCTCGACCTGGCCGGCGAGCGGCTCGAGGGGACCGGCGCCCGCTGCTTCGTGATGCCCGGCAATGACGATCCTCCCGGAGTCGAGGAGGCGATCGTCGCGGCCGAAGGGGTCGAGAGCTGCGATGGCGAGCTGGTCGAGTTCAACGGCTACTCGATGGTCTCGCTCGGCTACTCGAACCTGACACCGTTCGACTCCCCGCGCGAGCTTCCCGAGGACGAGATATACCGGCGGGTTAGCGCTCTGGCCGACACCGCGCCGGACATCTCACGCTGCATCTTCAACCTCCACGTCCCGCCCTATGACTCGCAACTGGACACAGCGCCCGAACTGGACGAGAATCTAGCCGTGGTCATGGCAGGTTCCGAACCCAAGCAGATCCCAGTCGGGTCGACCGCGGTGCGTGAGCTGATCGACGAGTACCAGCCCCTGCTCAGCCTCCACGGCCACGTGCATGAGAGCGCCGGCGCGACCAGGATCGGCCGCACCCTCGCGATCAATCCCGGCAGCGATTACCACACGGGCCGGATCTCGGGCTGCCTCCTGGCCCTCCGTGGCGACGACGTCAAGCACCAGTTCATAAACGGATGAGCGCGGTGCTGGAGGACATACAGGCGGAGGCCGGCCGGATCCTCGCGGCGGCCGACGAGCGGGGCCTCGAGGTCAAGCTGCTCGGCGGGGTCGCGATCAGGATCGCCCTCGACGAGAAGTTCCCGCCGGCCCTGGAGCGAAGCTATGGAGACATCGACCTGTTCACGACGAAGAGCTACTGCTCGGGGGTCGAGTCGATGCTGGAGGAGATCGGCTGGGAGCCCTCGTCGCAGTTCAACGCACTCAACGGTTCCCGCCGCCTCCTCTTCTCGGACCCGGACACGGACCGCAAGATCGACGTCTTCATCGACGATTTCGAGATGTGCCACAAGCTGCCGTTGAAGAAGCGCTTCGACCTTCCCGGAGACACCCTCGACCCGGCCGACCTGCTGCTTACCAAGCTGCAGATCATCGAGCTGAACGCCAAGGACCGGGGCGATGCCTACGCGATCCTGCTCGGCTTCCCCGCCGGCAGCGGCGCCGTCGGGATCGATCTCGACTGGATCACCTCCCTGACCTCGAAGGACTGGGGCCTCCAGCACACCCTGGAGCTGAACCTCGGCCGGATGCGCGACGGGCTCCCGGAGTCACCCCTCAGCGAGGCGGAGCAGGCCGCGGTGGCGGAGTCCATCGACCGGATCGAGTCCGCTCTCACCGAAGCCCCGAAGTCCCGCTCCTGGAAGCTCCGCGACCGGGTCGGGGAGCGAAAGCGCTGGTACGACGAACCGGAAGAGATCGACTGACCTGTTCCCGACCCGCCGCTTCGGGACCGGTGGCATGGCCGTTTGATCGAATCAACCTGTTACTTGAGGATTCTGACCGTTCGTTGGGTGTATTTGGTACCAGACCAGGTGACATACCCGTAGTTCATCGGAGTACCGGCAACGATCCCGATCGTGTACTTCCTGCCAGGCTTCACACGCTTCGTGAGCTTGAACCGGAACCTGTGCCTGACTGTCGCACCGGCTGGCAACTGCTCGAAAACGAAACAGTTCCACCAGCCCCCTTTGATCATGTGGCGTGGTGTTTCAACACAGAAATTCAATTTCGTGGCCGGCGCATTACCGCTGTTCGTCACCTCCACCAGAAATGAAAAAGTCTGGCCACGCCGTTTCCACCGCACTTTCGGGGTCACCCGGAAATCGCTCAGGTACGGCCGCAGGATCAAACAGTCAGGTGGCATCCCGGCCGTTCCTTCCGGGCAAACCCCTGATTCTGGTCCTGCCGTGATGCGAATCGCATCTGTCTGCAGATCCAGATAGCCGGAGATGCCGGTCACACCCTCAAACCAGATCCGCGGCCCCTCCCACACCATCTTCGAAGCCTCCTGGCCCAACGGCGCATCAGTTATGCGCACCGCCCCTGAATGTGGAATATAGGCTTCGTAGTCCAAACGCTTCTCGCCCGGATACCAGCTCTTGCTTACGGTCAGGTATCCGGTTCCAGGCTCATCAGACAGCTCTCCGGCACAGACCTCCACCCGGAGATATCTGTCGCCTTTAGCACCGCCGGCACTCCAACGGTTGGTGGGATAGTGACCACCGATCCTTCCGGACAACACACATCCCGGCTCCACAATTTCTCCGGGCTTGTCCTCGGGGAGAAGCGACCGCTTGTATGAAACCAGCGTAGCTTCGTTGCTTTGTCTGGTTACGGGATGGCTGAGGCCAGATCTCGATGACGCCGTGCTGTTCGTGCCAGGAAGGGGAATGGTCCCGCCTTCAAGGTCATGGCTCAACCCAGCCGATACCGCTGACACCAGAAGGGTCGCAACCATCACAACGGCAAGAACCTTAAAGATTCTGGATCTCAAAACATCTCTCATTGCTCTTCCCATGGCGGCGGTTCTGGTTTTCGAGTCGCGGTCGACGATCTCGGTCACCCGGGTCGGCTAGCCGCGGCGTCTCACCTTCAGCGTCGTTCTCGCCTGTCTGACCCCGGGATCGGTCGCTTCGACCGGCCAAGGATCCGCCCAGGTCCTGAAACTCAGATGTATCTCGCGGCCCGGCCTGACCGATTTCTTGACCCTGAATCGAAGCTGCCCAGAAGCGACCTTCCCGGCCGGCATCTTCCCGATCCGAAAGCACCGCTTCCCTGAAACGAGCTTCCTCGGCAACTGGCCGCAAACCTTCGCCCGACGTATCTCAGCCGTCCCGACACTCGGGACCGTGAACTTGAAAACAACCCGCCCGCCAGGCCGGACCGATCTCTTGCTCTGCCTGACCTTCAAGACCCCGAACATCGACCGGTCAAACTCACAATCTGGCGGTGTCCCGTGCGTGCCGGCCGGACAAACCCCCGCGACCGGACCACCGGTGACATGAACCGAATCATCGGCCAGATCCAAATAGCCCACCATGCCCGACTCACCCTCGAAGCCGATATGCGCATCCCAAACATGGGCAGATCCCTCCACGCCCAACGGCGCATCGGTGATCTCAACCGAACCAGCCCACGGCACGAACACACGCGAGGAGCGGGTCTCGGTCCCAGGAAAATCGTTCCTCCCGATGAAGAATAGGCCGGTATCCGCGTATCGGCTAAAGCCTCCAGCAAAAACGTTCACCACTCGATAGTTCTCGCCTTTGTACCCACCCGCTCTCCACTTGTTTCGGCAACGTATCGGGACGAAAGGTTCTAGACACCGTGGATCCAGAGGACCCGTCAGCTCGCCTGGAACTTCCGACGGTCGGGGAGACTTGGAAGAGATGGGCATCGACCGGACGCCCTGCGTTTCCACCACCTCACCCCGGTCAGCCGCAGTCAAAACCGTCCCAGAGGTACCGGGAACAACACCCGCAACGAGCGGAACATGGGCCTCTCGATCTTGTCGAGACGTCAAGACGAAAACCCCTGTCACGGCAACCAATCCCACGGCGAGCACGCCAAGCACCGAGCTGCGTTTCATCATCCGTCATCCTCCTCATCGTCATCGTCCGTCGTGA
>Ga0153956_1003193_pt1 | contig 10830 bp, 8 predicted proteins | sample TSFL040MetaG_FD_104704 | JGI IMG/M metagenome (GOLD analysis project Ga0153956, IMG submission 104704) | Attine ant fungus gardens microbial communities from Florida, USA - TSFL040 MetaG | ecosystem: Host-associated > Fungi > Mycelium > Unclassified | place: USA: Florida, Wekiwa Springs...
GATCATCGACTACGAGCCCGGGCAGGGCGGCTTCGTGCCCTACGTGTCCATCGGCGTGTCGATGGCCATGCTGACCCTGTGTCTCTTGATCTTGCTGCCGTACTTCGCCTTCGTGTTCTCCTTCCTCAACCCGATCAGCATCGTGCAACGCATCCGCGACAAGACCTTGCACGGCATCGAGCTCTCGCCGGGACACGCGGGGACCTCCACGAACGGCGGACAGAGCTCGCGCCTTTCGAGCGCGCAGCAGGAGGCCGTGCGCGGCATCGAGCAGCTGTCGGACGTCTCGCTCAACGCCATGGAGCACAAGGACAAGGGAGTGTCCATGGCGGGCGTCGACGCGCTGTGCTCGCTGCTCGTGAGCTATCAGCGCCTGCGCCCGCGCTTGCCCGAGGGCTGGTTCGGCATCGACGGCTCGTTGGCCCACAACCCCGACTTCGTGTCGATGGCGCCCGAGGTGCTCGAGGATCTGCGCCAGCGCAAGGTGTGGCTCGAGTGGAAGATCCTGCGAGGCTATCAGAGCCTCTACAACGAAGCGCTCAACAAGATGCGCGACATCAACTACCTCGTGGCCATCAACTCGCGCCTGATGGCGGAGGCCGCCTGGGACCACCAAAACGCGCAGCTGTTCGAGATGGTGGTGAAGTTCTTCAACACTTACCTGCGTTCGGCCATCAACGCCCACGACATCCGCACGGCTTACAACGTGCTCAATCAATATCGCCTGGTGGGGGAGAGCGCGATCAAGCGCGACCCAAGCGGCGCGCGCGCCATCGAGATCGCCAAGTACTTCAAGTACTACGGGCTGCTCTCCTTCAACGCCAAGCTGCCCTTCATCCTCGAGACGGTCGCCTACGACATGTGCGCGCTGATCGAGTTCGCCTTCGATCAGAAGAGCCCCGCGACCCACCCGTTGCTCAAGCTCTTCCTCACCGTGGACAAGGAAGGTGAGGGCGTCACCCAGGAGGCCAGCCTGCGCGGCGTGCGCAAGGCCCAGCTCAAGCTCGCCAGCTACTTCTTGCTGCGCGGCGATCAGGTCCTCGCGCGCGAGGTCTTCCTCGACATGGGCGATGAGCGCCCCGAGCGGCTGGCCTCGATCCGCGACGAGCTGCTCAACGTGGAGTCACGCGAGTTCTGGGAGGTCTCCGACCGCGGCGTGAACTTCGATTACCTCGGGGACGAGCGCAAGGCTCAGCTCCTGCGCTTCTTCGAGTGGTTCGGTGATCGCTTGCCGCGTCCCCGCTCTGGCACCGGCGCCCAGCGCATCCAGCCCGCGCCCATCCCGGCCGACGCTGGCAATCTCGTGCCTGCGCCTGCGCAGGCCGCCGCGCCCGCCGGCACACAAGGGGGATAGCGCTTCATCATGGAGCCGCTCCCTCCCGACGTCCGCGACGTCTCTCCGACCCGGCTGGAGCTGCGCAATCGCCGCCCGCCGAGCCGTGAGGTCGCCATCGAGGAGGACGAGACCCAGGCCGCCGTGGACCACGAGCCTGCCTCGTACACCGTGCGCAACATCGTGGACCTTCAGCTCCAGAAGCGCATGGAGTTGTTCGCGCCGCTGGTGTTGGCCCTGGTCTCGTTGGTCGCGCTGTCGTCGATCTTGCTCGGCGGAGATCCCCTGGCGCGCAGCGTCTTTCTCGCGACCCTGACGGTGGGCGCCCTGGGCAGCGGCTATACGTTGCTCACGCTCAAGCGCGGAGGCCGCCTGGAGGTGCGCCATCTGGTGATCTTCGGCGTGGCGTGCGCGGTGTCTCTCAACGGCGCCTTCTACTACTGGGGTGTGCTGTCGGGCGTGCTCGTGCTCCTGCCGCTCGGCGCCTTCGTGTTTCCCGTGGGGCGCACGCGTCACGGCATGATGGCGGCCTTCGGGGTGCTGAGCCTGCACGTCCTGCTCTCGAGCCTCACCATCCTCGGCGTGATCGAGGATCGTGGCTTGCTGCGACCGTACCGGCTCTCCTCGCTCGCGCAGTGGTTGAGCTTGTTCTTCGCCGACGCGATCGCCGTGGCCGCCTATTTCATCGGGCGCCGCAGCGAGATGTACGCCGAGCGCGCCCTGCGAGAGCTGGACCGCGCGGCGCGCGACGCAGCCCAGCGCGGTGAGCTGTTGGCCGAGGCGCGCTTCGATCTGGCGCGCGCGTTGCGGGCGGGCAGGGCGGGGCGCTTCACCGGCCAGAGCCTCGGCGGATATACCCTCGGGATGGTGCTCGGGCGCGGCGCCATGGGGGAGGTCTACGAGGGGACGGCTCCGAGCGGCGAGGCGTGCGCCGTGAAGCTGCTGCACCTGCACCTGGTGAACGATCGCAACCACTACGCGCGCTTCGTGCGCGAGGCGCGCATCGCGTCCACGCTCGACGTGCCCAACGTGGTCCGCGTGATCGAGGCCTCTGACGAGAACGCGGTGTTGCCCTATCTCGTGATGGAGCGCCTGAGCGGCGTTGACCTCGGCGTTCACCTCGGCCAGGTGACCAAGCTGGAGCCGAGCGAAGTGTTGGTGTTGCTGCGGCAGATCGCGCGGGGCCTCGACGCCGCGCACGCGGTGGGCATCGTGCATCGCGACCTCAAGCCGCAAAACATCTTCCGCGCGAGCGTGGGCGACGAAGTCGTCTGGAAGGTGCTCGACTTCGGGGTCTCCAAGTTGCGCGATCAGAACGCCACCATCAGCCAGGGGGTGGTCGTCGGCACCCCTCAGTACATGGCGCCCGAGCAGGCCCGTGGCGACGCGGTGGACGCGCGCGCCGACCTCTACTCCCTGGCCCTGATCACCTATCGCGCGCTGACCGGGCGACCGGCCTTCGTGGTGAGCGACGTGCGCTCGTTGCTGGCGGTGGTCTCCGTCCGCATGCCGCCGCGCCCGAGCGCCATGGTGGAGACGCCGGCCGAGGTCGACGACGTGATCGCCGTGGCGATGTCCAAAGATCCACGCGACCGCTTCGCGAGCGCGCTCGCGTTCGCAGAGGCGCTCGAGGCCGCATTCCAGGGACGCATCGATCCCGAGCTGCGCAAGCGCGCCCAGGACGTCGTCACGCGCTGGCCCTGGGACGACCCCGCGCGCGCGCAGACGTAAGAGAGGGGCTCGCGGCACCCCGCTGGGATTTGGAGAAAGGCCTGCTTCGCGGCATGCTGAATCCTTATGGACCATCTGCTCGCCGGAGACATCGGAGGGACCAAGACGGCGCTCTCTCTCTATGCGCGTGATCCGCAAAGTGGATACCGCGACGTGGCCCATGCTCGCTACGTGAGCGCGGACTATTCGGGGTTGGCCCCCATCGTCCGAGATTTCTTGCAAACATCGCTCGGAAACAGCTCCGGCGAGAGCGTGCGCGCCGCGGCCTTCGGCGTGGCCGGCCCCGTGGAGAACGGCGTGTGCAAGACCACGAACCTGCCGTGGGTCATCGAGGAAAGTCTGCTCTCGCAGATCCTGTCGGCGCCCGCGAGGCTCATCAACGACTTCCACGCGGTGGCGCTCGGCATCGGCGAGCTACAGCCGGAGGACTTCGAGGTGCTCCAGGCGGGCCTGCGCGAGCCCGACGAGCCCGTGGCGATCTTGGGGGCGGGGACCGGGCTCGGTGAGGCCATCTTGCTGCCGAGTCCCCAAGGGCCCCGGGTGATCGCCAGCGAGGGAGGCCACGTGGACTTCGCCCCGCGCACGCCGCTCGAGCTCGACTTGCTGCAGTTCCTGTGGACGCGGCATCGACGCGTGTCCGTGGAGCGCGTGATCTCCGGGCCCGGCATCAAGGCGCTCTACGACTTCGTCATCGCGAGCGAGCAAGCGCCCGAGTCTCCCGAGGTGCGCGCCGCGTTGCAGACCGAGGACCCCAGCAAGGTGATCGGAGAACGCGGGGTGTCCGGTCGTGATGCCGCCTGCGAGAAGACCATCGATCTCTTCGTGAGCTTGTATGGCTCTGAGGCCGGCAACCTGGCGCTCAAGATCTTGCCGCGCGGCGGGCTCTACGTGGCTGGTGGCGTGGCGCCCAAGTTGATCGCCAAGATTCGCGACGGCTCTTTCATGCACGCGCTGCTCGACAAGGGGCGCCTCTCGAGCGCGCTCATGCAGCTCCATGTGGCCGTGGTGATGAACCCCCACGTGGGTCTCTTCGGGGCGCGCCGGCTCGCCACGGATCTCCATCAACGCAGCGCGCGCTGAGCGCGGCCCTCGCTCAGTTCGCGCGGACGTTGACGATGGACACGGCGTTCGGCTCCGTCAGGCCGGTGACCAGGGCGCCGAGCGGGCTGAGCTTGCCGTCGCTGGCGATGCTGAATACGGCGAGTGAACCCGAGCCCTGATTCGCCACGACCATGAGCTGCCCCTCGGAGTCGATGTCGAAGTTACGCGGGGTCGCGCCGCGCGTGGACTCGTGCTCGACCAGGGTCATGGAGCCGTCCTCGGCGATGGAGAACACGCCGATGTTGTCCTGCCCGCGGTTGCTGATGTAGACGAACTTGCCGTTCGGGTGGACGAGCACGTGGGCGGCCGTGTCGCTCGCGCCGTGGTCCTGGCTACTCGGTGTCAGCGAGGACTCGGTCTCGATCTCCGTCAGCGTCCCGTTCGTGTTGATCTTGTAAGCGGTGAGGGTGCTGTTGAGCTCGTTGGCCGCGTACGCGTAAGCCTTGCTCGGGTGCAGCGCGATGTGGCGCGGTCCGGCCTTCTCCTTGCCGTTGCTCGCGGGCGCCGCGGCGACGGAGCTCGGCGTGTTGGCGGTGAGCTGGCCGGTGCGCGAGTCGAACTTGAGCTGACCGATGTCGTTGAGCTCGAGGTTCGGCGCGAAGGCGTAGTTGCCCGAGCGGTCCACGCGGACGCTGTGCGTCTTCACGTCGGTCACCGCGTCGGTGCGGAACGAGTACCAACTCGGCGCGCCGAGGCCGCCGTCGCTTTGCACCGGGAAAGACACGGCGCGTCCCCCGTAGTAGTTCGCCGCCAACACGAACTTGCCGTTCGGGCTCAGGCTGGTGAAGACCATGGCGTTGTACTCGGAGCTGCCGCTCTCCACGCGCTGCGTCGCGAGCTTGGTGGGGGTTCCGTCGGCGCCGAGCGAGGCCGCCGTGACGCCGCCGGTGTAGCTCTCGTTCGCGACGTAGAGGAAGCGTCCGTTGGCGCTCGGGGTCACGAAGGTGGGCGAAGGGCCGAGGTCCGCGTCGCCGCCCACCTGCGTCAGCGCGCCCGTGGTGCGGTCGAGCGAGAAGGTCTTGAAGGGGTAGGGATCCCCACCATTTCCGCCCTGATATACGTAGGTCGCCGTGATGGGTTTGGGCGCGGGCGCGTCGTCGTCGTGGCCGGCATCGGAGGGACCTGCTTCGGCGTCCTGGCTGGCCGCATCGCGCTCGGAGCCCGAGTCCGCGTGGCCCGGCGCTGCATCCTGTCGCGGGGCCGCTGCGTCTTCGGCAGACGACGCGTCACGTGGACCGCTCGCCGCATCGAACCCGTGGTCGTCCGATGCGCTGGAGCAGCCCCAGCTCGAGAGGAGCGCAGAGCAAACGAGAGAGCGAGCTTTGCGTGGGGTCGAGAACATCGTCATCACTCGTTGACCCTGCCACGATCGGACACGTCCAACCATTGCGGTTTGCCCTGAATTCCCGAGTCGACACCGCGAGTTGTGGCGCAGATGTCGCGCTGGAGGCGCGCTTGTTGCCGCAGCGATGTGACTGTTCCATGACAGCGCTTACTCCAAAGCTGACTTATAAGCCTGTCCGTTCGGGGACGCTGGTGTTCGCCCTCGCTGTAGGCGGACGCGTGGCGACTCGCGCACCACTCCGGAGAGCGTCATGGTCGTCATCATCTTCTTCGTCGTTCACTGGCAGGTTTGCGTGTTCTGCCAGTCGTTCTTCTTGCATCGCTACAGCGCCCACAAGCAGTTCACCATGTCGCGCGGCTGGGAGCGCTTCTTCTACCTCTTCACCTATGTGTGTCAGGGGTCGAGCTTCTTGAACCCGCGCGGCTACGCGATCTTGCACCGCATGCACCACGCGTACAGCGACACCGAGAAAGATCCGCACTCGCCGCTGTTCGCGAGCAACGCCATGTCGATGATGCTGAAGACCAAGCACGAGTACGACGACTTCGCGTACCGCCGCAAGGAACCCGAAGCGCGCTTCAGCGGCGACTATCCGGAGTGGGAGTTCATCGACAAGCTGGGGCAGAACTGGGTCGCTCGCTTGAGCTGGGTCGGCGTCTACGCCGTGTTCTACTACCAGTTCGCCACCTCTCCTTGGCTCTGGTTGCTTCTGCCCGTGCAAGCCGTGGTGGGGCCCGTGCACGGCGCCATCGTGAACTGGTGCGGTCACAAGTACGGCTACCAGAACTTCGACAACGGCGACGCCTCGCGCAACACCTTGTTCATCGACTTCCTCACGGCGGGCGAGCTCTTCCAGAACAACCACCACAAGTTCGCGATGAGCCCGAATTTCGCCGCGCGCGCCTGGGAGGTCGACCCGACCTATCTGGTGATCAAGGTGCTCAGCGCGCTCAAGATCATCACGCTCAAGGGCGGCCAGCGCATGCGTTTCCCCGAGGCCGCCGCGGCCGAGTGAGGCGCCGCCCTTCTGCGGGTGATGACACGTTTGTCATATCGACTTCGCAGGCCGCCGCGGCTTAGCTCGCCTCACCTCGGAAGGAGAGCGCATGCGCAAGTCTTGGTTTCTGTTGATGCTCGCGAGCTTGGTGTGGAGCGCCTGCGGCGATGATGTCGTCTGCACCTCAGAGCTCCGAGCTGCGGTGCTGGTTGTGCTCACCTCGCCGGAGGGGCTGCCCGTCGACAGCGTGACGGCCGAGCACGGGTCTGTGTTCGATTGCAAGATGATCTCGGGCTTCGTGGGCAAGGAGGCGAGCGGCCACTACGCCTGCTGGGAGGAAGGCGGAGGAGAGTACACGGTGCGCATCCACAGCGGGGCCCTGGTGTGGACGCGCAAGGTGAGCGTCGTCGAAGAGGGAGACGGCTGTCATGTGAAGGAAGCGGCGGACATCACGCTGGCGCTCACCCGGGACTCCGCGGATCCGTAGATAGCCGCGCGCGCTGGGACGTCATGGAGTCGCGTCGTCGCTCGTCATCGCTGCGGGTCCGGCGCTGCCGCTCCCAGGCTTGGCCTTGCCCTTGTCGTCGAGGTCGCTCGGATAGAGATCGAGGTAGGCCTCGACCAGTGCGCTCGGCACCTCGCTTTCGCCCTCCGGCGCGCCGACCTTGGCGAGGTATTGGTCGCTGACCCACAGCACCCACAGGTCCCCCGCGGCGCCTCGCATGCGCCACACGTGGTCCCCTGCGATCTTCACGAGCTCGAGCGTGTAGCCGTCCATGCTCCGGAGACGTTGGCGCACGCTCTCGGTGAGCCCTGCCGCGTGCTCGTAGCGCGTGAGGACCACCGGAGCGACGCGCACGGTCGCGCCGCCGCGCACGTAGGTCGCGGTGTGGGCGACGGCGGCGTTGCCTTCGATGGGGAGCTCTACGTCGAGGACCTGCTGGTAGCGGCGATAGCGGTAGCCGTCGTCGAGGTCACGCTCGATCACGAACCGCGCCGGCAGCTTGGGCCCACAGGCCCAGAGAAACACGCAGAAGCCAGCCCCAAATAGGGAGAAGCGCACAGGGCGACACTACCAAGGCGCCGCCGCGAATGCACTCGTGCAAGTGCGCGCCGAGCGCGGGAACGCGTCCGACGACCGCCTCGGCGATGTGTTTGCATGGTCCTTTCCGGCGCGCCTGGGGCTACCATGAAAGATGATGACGAGATCCAAAGCTTCCATGGGCATTGCGGACTCTGTTCTCGACACGGTGGGCGGCACGCCCCTGGTGCGCCTGGGGCGCATCGGTCGCGACCTGCCGTGTGAGTTGTTGGCCAAGTGCGAGTTCATGAACCCGGGTGGCTCCGTGAAGGACCGCATCGGCGTGCGCATGTTGCTCGACGCCGAGAGGGCTGGCCGCATCAAGCCGGGTGACACGCTCATCGAGCCGACCTCGGGCAACACCGGGATCGGCATCGCCATGGCCGGCGTGGCGCGCGGCTATCGCGTGATCATCACCATGCCCGAGAAGATGAGCCAGGAGAAGCAGGTGGTGCTCGAGGCGCTCGGCGCGGAGATCATCCGCACGCCCACCGAGGCGGCCTGGGACGCGCCCGAGAGTCACATCGGCGTGGCGCGTCGGTTGAAGGAGGTCATCCCCAATTCACACATCCTCGACCAATACGCGAATCCGTCGAACCCGCTCGCGCACGAGGAGGGCACCGCGGCGGAGATCCTCGAGCAGTGCGGCGGCAAGCTGGACGCGGTGGTGATGACCGCGGGCACTGGAGGCACCATCACTGGCGTCGCCCGCGGCATCAAGCGCGTGTTGCCGCAGGCGCGCGTGATCGGCGTCGATCCCGAGGGCTCCATCCTGGCGGGACCGGGCGAGATCCGCTCCTACAAGGTGGAGGGCATCGGCTACGACTTCATCCCCGACGTGCTCGACGGATCCATCGTCGACGAATGGATCAAGAGCAACGACCGCGATTCGTTCCGCGTGGCGCGCCAGTTGATCCGCCAGGAAGGCCTCCTGTGCGGCGGCTCGAGCGGCGCGGCGGTCTGGGCCGCCATGCAGGTCTGCCAGAAGATGAAGCCCGGTCAGCGCGTGGTCGTGGTGTTGCCCGACTCCATCCGCAATTACCTCTCCAAGTTCGTGAGCGACGCGTGGATGCGGCAGCACGGCTTCCTGCAGTCCGACTGGGAGCTCGGGACCATGGGTGATCTCTTGCGCGCCTTGGGCCCGCGCTCGGTGATCACGCTCGAGGTCGACGCGCGCATCCGCGAGGCCACGGAGCTCTTCAAGAAGCACGGCATCTCGCAGATCCCGGTGGTCGACAAGGGCGCGCTCGCCGGCATCCTCACGGAGCTCGACGTGATGCAGCAGCTCGTGGCTGGGCGCTGCGCTCCGGACACCACCGTGGCCGAGGCCATGGTGCGTCGCGTCTCCACTGTGGGCATCCATCAGCCGGCGGGCGAGCTGCCGCACATCTTCGAGCGCGGTGAGGTGGCGCTCGTGGTCGACCAAAACAAGCAGCTGCTCGGCCTGGTCACCAAGATGGATCTCATCGAGGTCATCGCCGGGCGGCGCCAAGCTCCGGCGCCGGGTGGCGCGCGCGTCTCCATCCCGCCCACCTCGCCCGGCAAGAAGTAAGGCGCGCTCGCTCAAGCCTTGCGGGCCCGGCGCCAGGCATCCGGCGACACGCCGAACCAGCGCCGAAACGCGCGGTGGAAGTTGGCAGGGTCGGCGTACCCGAGCGCCTGACCCACCTGCTGCGCGCCGAGCGTGGGGTTGCTGAGCAGCACCACGGCTCTCTCGCGCTTGAGTTCATCGATGAAGTGCCGGTAGGTGGTGCCGCGCGCTTGCAGCTGTCGCTTCAGCGTGCGCTCGGAGACGTGGCGCTCGGCGGCCATGCGCTCGAGCGAAGGGAAGTCCTGGTGGGCGAGCACCATGCGGCGCAGGTCGCTCAAGAACGAGTCCGGCTGCACCGCGCGCGAGAGCTCCTGCTCGCACTCCTTCTCGATCTGCTTCGCGGCCACCGAGTCCGCCATCTGCAGGGCCTCATCGAGGCGCTCGCGCGGCACGAGGAAGCGGTTGCGGGTCCGCTCGAAGCGAGCAGGGCTGGGCCACAGGTGCGCGAAGCGCGGAAAATAAGCTGGCTCCGGGTAGTCGAGCTCCACGATGCCGTCCACCGGTCGCCCCAAGAGCGTGCGCGCCATCTGGATCAAGGCCGTGATCAGCGACTCCACCACGAACACGCGCAAGGACGGCTCGGGCAGCGAGTCCACCAATTCGATGACCGCGTGCGGGCCCTCTTCGTAGTGCACGAAGCGCAGGTTCGGCGAGCGCAGCGCGGCAAAGCGCGTGAGCACCTGCAGGGCGTCTCGCAGGGTCGCCGAGGTCATGGCCAGCATGCCCACCGCGCCGTGTGAAGACAGCTTGAGCTGCAGACCATAGTAAAACCCGAGGCCAGGTTCTCCCGTGAGCTCGAGGGCGCGCCGCGTTAGCGCGATGCTCGAGGCGGGCGCGATGCGGCCGTCGTTCACCTCCAGCACGCGGCGCTCGATGCCCGTGCCCTGCAGGAGCGGCTCCGCGTCCACCCCGAAGCGCGCAGCGAGCAGCACCAGCTGGGCCGGGTACACCGAGGGGATCGAGAGGCGCCGCAGCTCTTCCTGGCTGACATCCTCGGGACCCCCTTGGCCTGTAATGACACTCATTGGGCCCAATATGACATCCGATTACAATGCCGATCAACCGAAGATGCTGGAGGAACCTGATTTTGCTGGTTCCGGAGGCATTCCCCATGAAGCAAGGCATCCTCAAGGCCCGCGACCACAAGATTCGGCCGCGCCCCCTGGAGCTTGAGATCCCCGACGACCTTCCGCGCTACTGGATGGGCGGCGACCCCTATTCCACCCACCTGCTCAACGCGCTCTCGATCACCTTCCCGCCCGGCGAGCGCCTGTTCATGGCCGCCGTGCGCGCGCTGCGACACAAGGCCGAGGACCCCGCGCTCAAGGAGCAGATCAAGGCCTTCCTCGCGCAGGAGGCGCTGCACAGCCGCGAGCACACCGGGCTCAACGCGTGGCTGACGAAGCAAGGATATCCAGCGGACGTGTTCGAGCAGGAGGTGGCCGACGACATCGCCCAGCGCCGCGCGGCGCGCGGTCCTTACGAGGACCTCGCGGTGACCTGCGCGCTCGAGCACTTCACGGCGATCATGGCCGAGAGCTGGCTCAAGCATCCCGAGCTGCGCGAGCGCTGTCACAAGGACCTGCAGGCGCTCTGGCTGTGGCACGCCATCGAAGAGCTCGACCACAAGGCGGTGGCCTTCGACGTCTAC
>Ga0153956_1003194_pt1 | contig 10828 bp, 10 predicted proteins | sample TSFL040MetaG_FD_104704 | JGI IMG/M metagenome (GOLD analysis project Ga0153956, IMG submission 104704) | Attine ant fungus gardens microbial communities from Florida, USA - TSFL040 MetaG | ecosystem: Host-associated > Fungi > Mycelium > Unclassified | place: USA: Florida, Wekiwa Springs...
CTCAATCGTCCCGGGCAGCGCAACGCCATCTCGGTGGCAATGCGCGACCAGTTGGTGGAGGCATTGCAGCTGGCGCTGGCGGATGCCTCGGTGGAACACATCGAGCTCAGCGGCAACGGCGATTGCTTCAGCATCGGCGGCGACCTGGACGAGTTCGGCAGCGCTCCCGATCCGGCCAGCGCTCACGCGGTGCGTTCCATGCGCCTGCCGGCCGCTCTTCTGGTGCAATGCGCGGAACGCGTGCACTGCCACGTGCATAGCGCCTGTATCGGCGCGGGCGTGGAAATACCCGCCTTCGGCTGCCAGGTCACGGCCCGCCGCAACGCTTTTTTCCAGCTGCCGGAATTGCGCTTCGGCCTGATTCCCGGCGCCGGCGGTTGCGTCAGTCTGCCCCGCCGCATCGGCCGCCAACGCACCGCGTGGCTGGCGCTGTCGTTGAAACGCATCAACGCCGCCACGGCGCTGAGCTGGGGGCTGGTGGACGCCCTGACGAACGGTTGAGTCCGAACCTTGACAGACGTCCCGTCTAACTACACAGTTGTGTCGTCGTGAAAATGTGACAGCCGCCACGGAAGCAGGAACTCGCAGGGCGGATTGCCACCGGTTTTGCAAGATACCCTCTACTCTGCACGGGCCCGCAACATGGATGACAGGCACGCCAATCGGAATTCGATCCCGCAACCCCAAGGCAACGCGGCTATTCGCATCGAGGCGGAGTACCACGCCCTGACCCAGGCCTGCGACCACACCGAATTGATGGCGCAGATCAAACGTTTTCTCCGCGCGCTGCAATTTTCCGACTTCGCTTTTACGCTGAAACAGACGCCCAACAACCCGGCCTATTACTTTTCCACATCGCCGGAGACCTACGAGTTTTTTCAACAACTCCCGGACTGGGAATTCGACATCAGCGCCATCTACGCCACGCCGGACAACCGGCCGCTGTATCAATCGAGCATCGAGAAGTATATGGCGCGCGCGCCGTTCACCACGGCGAGCATGGCCAAAGGTCGCCACTTGTGCGCGCAGGTTCGCGAGCAGGGTTTCGAGGAACTGTATCACCTGCCGATTTCGCTGCGAGACGGCGGCAGCGCGCTGCTGACGATTGCGGCGCGCAACGCCACCTACCGGGAATTCCATACCCTGGTCGCACGCCAGCACACCGCTCTCGAACAACTCTGCACCCGCATCGCGCTGACCGCGCCGGTGTTATTCGCCACCACGCAGTTGCAGCGCCAGTCGCCGCTGGGCCCAACCTCGCTGTTGCTGCTCAACGCGCTGGCGAAAGAAAACCTGTCGCTCAACGCCGCCGCCGACTCGTTGTGCATGAGCGTCAGCACCGCCAACAAGCACGTCGCGCAGATCAAGAAAAACCTTGCCGCAAAAACCATCGCCAGCGCGGTGTATAAGGCGGCGAAAATGGGATTGATCGATTAAGGAATCTCTGAAAAACGTAGCGAGTGCAGCCAAGGCAAGGCAAGGCAAAAATGAGCGAAAAACCGCCGTTTATAGGTCAATCAATGAGGATTTTGAGCGCATTTTTAACGCCGCATCGGCAAGCGCAGTCGTTTTTCAGAGGTTCCTTAAGGGAAAGGCGCGTTGCGGCAGTTGCCAAGGCCGTGAACAAAAGGCCGTGAACAAAAGGCCGTGAACAATCAGGGGCGCGCCGCACAGGATATTTTAAAAAGGAATCAGGACGAGGGTGCCAACATGCGTCAGGCCGTTGCAGCAGAGAAACAGGAAATGGATTTCCATCAATATTTAAGCATTGCGCGCACCCTGAACGACCTGCGAAAACGCATCCTCAAAGCTCTCGTCGCTCTCGGTTTTTCCGACTTTGCCTATACTCGCGTCAATGCGCAGGGCGACATCGAGGGCAATCTCACCAGCCACGAAAACGCGCTGCTGGAGGCCTATTATCGCGGCGGCCTCTATCAGCACGACATGCTGTTGCAATACGGCCGCGTCAACGAGCTGCCGATTTTTTTGTCGGACATCCACGAATACCTGTTCAGCGCGCCATTCACCTCGGAATCCATCGAAAAAAACCGCACGATCCAGGCGTTGGCGAAACAGTTCGGCTACCTGGATTTTTATCATATTCCCCTGCCCCGCAACGAACAGGGAAGAGCATTGCTTTCGATCTCCGCGAAGTATGTCGACAGGCTGGAATTCCAGCGCCGGGTATCCAGTGTCAGCGCGCGCCTGACCGCGCTGGCCGGCGCCATCGACGAGGTCAGCATCGACAAGTATCCGGACCTGTCGATGGGCGGCAAGGACGACCGGGGCGGCATCAATCCGCGCCCGCTGATGCTGCTGACCCTGATTGCCACGGAAAACCTGACGATTGTCGAAGCCGCTGCGCGCATGGGCATCAGCCTGCACACAGCGAATAAACAGATGGCGGCCGCGAAACAGGCACTGGGGGCGAGTACCCAGGCCAGCGCCGTTTATCTCGCCATGAAGGAAGGCCTCATCGACAGCGGCGACTGATCGCGAGGATCAGGCATCCTCGCCGTGGAGTATTTTGATCATCACGCCGCCATCCACCACCATCGTCTGGCCGGTCATGAATCCGCTGGCCGGCGCCGCCAGGAAAACGGCGGCTCCGGCGATTTCATCGGGCTCGCCAATGCGCTCCAGAGCCGCGCCCTGGCTGAACTTGCGCAAGGTGCTCGGATTTTCCCAGAGCGTGCGCGCAAAATCGGTTCGCACCAAACCCGGCGCGATGCAGTTCGCGCGAATATTTTTCGGGCCCCATTCCACCGCGAGATTGCGCGCCATCTGCATGTCCGCCGCCTTCGACAGGGAATAAACGCCGAGCGTCGCCGAACCGTGCAGTCCGCCGATCGAGGAAACGATGATGATCGAGCCGCCGCCGCGCCGTTCCATCTGCGGGCACACCATATTGCACAGCCAGAAATTACTGCGCACATTCGAGCCCATGATTTTTTCGTAGGCCTCGTCGGCAATCGTCGCGGACGGGCCATAGTGCGGATTCACCGCCGCATTGCACACGAGAATATCGATGCCGCCCCACAGCGCGGTGGTTTCAGCGACCAGGTTTTGCAGCTGTTCTTTATAGGAAATATTACAGGGAATCACCGTGGCCGTTCCCCCGCTTTCGTTGATGGCGCGCGCAACCGGCTCGCAAGCCTCGGCCTTGCGGCTCGACACCACCACCTTCGCGCCGTGTTGCGCCAGCCGCTCGGCAATCGCGCGGCCGATGCCACGGCTGGAGCCGGTGACCACGGCCACTTTGCCGGACAGATCAAACAATGAACTCGTCATTCAACTTTCTCCTGTTGTTATCGATATAGGATTGGATTTCCTGAGCGGAATATTTTCGACCGCGCCGGCGTTCAGCCGGGACTGTGTTTGCTGCGCGCGCGCGGCAGGAACTTGATGACGCCGCTGGCACGCAACGCCAGTACCGTGTCCGCGAAAATATCGCAGGAAACGAACGCCAGGCTGCCGCCGATACGGCCCACCTGGGCGCGGCCTTCGAGCCAGCTGCCCAGCGGAGCACCCGCCATGAAATCGGTGTTGAGGCTCACGGTAACAGCGTAGGAAGGCGGCGTTTTCGCAACCGAGGCCGCGCGGCTCACCACCACATCGGCGAAGGTCGTCAGCAGCCCGCCGTGGGCGATATTCAAGGTGTTGCAGTGGCGTGGCTCGACGCGCAGTCCAAACACTTCCTGATCCCCATCGCGCAAGCAATACAGCGGACCAATCAAATCAACAAAACCATTGCGGGAATCAAAGGGCTCATAGCCCGGAGGGAGCGCCTGCATCACAACCAATACCTCAGGTACCACAAAAGCGGGGATTATGGCACAGCCCGGCGGGGCTGACGAAATGCGGTTTTTCCGCCGCATTTGACAGCTGCGCGCCCACGCCCCGAGAATCCCGCGACACCATAACCAGCGCCAGCGTGGCGCCCGTCGAGTGCAACCATGTCCAATCTCAGCGGGCAAATCGGTGATGTGCGTATCACCCGTATCCTTGAGCGCGAACTCCGGATGCCCATCGCCGGCCTGATTCCCGCGGCCACGCCCGCCGCGCTGGAGCCGCATCGCGACTGGCTCGTGCCGCACTATCTCGACGACAGCGCGCTTTTGCACGCTGTCCATTCACGCTCTGCTGATCGAGTCGCAGGGCTTGCGCATCGTGGTCGAACCTGCATCGGCGAGCACGGCGCCGAAGTCGCGCAGATCCTGGATGTGCCTGTCGAACCTTTTCTCGAACAGATGCCACAGCTCGTCATCGGCACGCATTATCCCGCGCCGTGCGCGGGTTACCTGATCCGGCGCGGCGAGCGCGTACCGTTAAGGAACCTCTGAAAAACGACTGCGCTTGCCGATGCGGCGTTAAAAATGAGCTCAAAATCCTCATTGATTGACGTATAAACTGCGGGTTTTCGCTCATTGTTGCCTTGCCTCGGCTGCGCTCGCTACGTTTTTCAGAGGCTCCTTAACGCGTACAACGCAGTGAATAAAACATCAATCGCCGCGCGGGCACGGCGACGATGCATGATGAAAATGAATTCAGTCCAAAAGCCCTGAATACAACGCCGGCCGCGCCGGAGTCGTCGACCTCATTCGCCGCCAGGCATCCGGAGTGAAACCGGTTGCCTTTTTGAAATGCGCACTAAACCTGGACTGGCTCGCGTAACCGGAAGACAAGGCGATATCCGCAAGGTTACGCTGCGCATTGCGCGCATCGCTCAGCAGGGCCTGGGCCTTCGCCATGCGATAACGATCGATCAGCTCGCCCAACTGCACACCGGCATAGGCATTGACGCTCCGGTTCAGATCCAGAGGCGAAACGCCCATTCGCTCTGCCAGCGTCTTTAAATCAAAGTGAATATCGAGATAAGGCATTTCCTTTTCGAAGCATTGGCGCAGCTTGATCCACAAGAGTTTTGATCGATCGAGCTGCACGCCGGATTTCGAATATTTTTCCGCGCAATATTTTTTCTTGATCTCCCGGACGAAATCATCCGCGCTGTTTTTTTCATAAACAGGATCACGACTGGCATTGGACGATTTCTTTTTTTTCGGCGCCCGCAGCTGGCGCGAGGTAACGTCCAACTGTTTTTGCGCAACATACGCCAGCATCCCGCCGAATAAAGACCCGGGGCCGCCCGCGCGTTCGTCGTCATACCGGCTCGACCAGCTCTCGATGAGCTGCCGGCAGATATCGCCATCGGCGCGCCGGTGAATGCAACGAAACAGCAAGGCGCAATAGCCATCGGAGAAAACCAGCAGGCAGAACGCGGCGAGCGGCCTTGTTGCCGCATCGTCGTCGCCGAACAGCTTCGCGCAGGCGCCGAGGGATTTTTCCAGCTTGCCGAACTCGGGACGGATTTCCTGCCGCCGGCAAACGGAAAACATCACGGCACTCGCATCGCGGTGCATCAAAAACAGGGGATTATTGCTGACCGCGGTGGCGCTGAAGCCCGGTTGATTTTCCAGGGCATCGAATAATGTGCGCCGCAGCTTGTCGATATCGGGGACCGCCTTGAAACAGTAAAGTCCCTCGGTGAGCTTGTGTTCCGACAAATGCTCCAAGCTGATCAGTTTGCCGGTGGATTGTTTTTTATATTGCGCCTGAACAACAGATTCCCGAAACAGCTCCATCATCGCGAGTCATCACTCCATTCATTATCGGCGGACATTCCAGTCCACTTCTTATTCTTCGGGCAATGTAGCGAGTGACTCGGAAAAACTCAAATTAATTGTGCGAAATCGGCCGCCTTGCGATGACAATACAAAACAATGGCAAAAAAATAACGGACGGGCTTATCGGCGATAAATAAGCGATCCCGCCTTGAGGGTCGCGGTGACTTTCACCGCCGCCAGATCGGCGCGCGCCTGTTGCCAGGTACGGTCGAGCAGGCACAGATCGGCGGGGGCACCCGCTTCGACGCGCCGCGTGGCGACGCCCGGCGTATCCAGCGGTCCGAGGAAAAGGGCCAGCGCCTCCTCCGGAGTCAGGGCCTCGGCGGCATCCAGAACGGATCCCGCCGCGCTGCGGCGCGTTACCGCGCACTGCATGGCGAACCAGGGGTCCGATCTGCCGAACGGCGCATCGGTGCCCGCCGCCAGAGGAATGCCGGCATGCAGCCAGGCGCGACCGCGATACAGCCAGGGCCGGTCGGCCGCGTCGACTTCGCGCAGGTAACGGTCGCCGCGCTCGCCGATGAAATTGGGCTGCGTCACCACGGTGACGCCCTGGGCGCGCAGCAGCGGCACAACATCCGGCGGCGCCACCGCCGCGTGTTCGATGCGGTCGCCGGGGTGGGCCCCCGCCTGCGCCAGAGCGCCGAGCGTGAACATCAACTCCGCCAGCGTGACGCAGTGAACCGCCACCGCGCGCCCCGCTTCGTGGGTTTCAGCGATCAGGGTGACGAGTTCATCCAACTCAGGCAACGCGGATTCATGCAGATGAATTTTGCGGGCGCCACCGCACAGGCGCGGCGTATCCGGACAAGCGTTCAACGACGCATCGCCCATCATGCGCACATCCTGCAACAGATCGCCGCGCACCTGGGCCTCTGAGAAATAATGCAGCGTCGCCAGGGTATTGTGCGGCGTGACCTCGCTGAGGCCGGTCACGCCGAAGCCGGCAAGCTGCGCGCTGGCACGCTGCAGATTGGGCGGCGTCGAACGCAGGCGCCGGCGCAACCAGGCGTCGGCATCGTACAGGCGGCCGGTCCACTGCCCCGCCTTGCGCTCCAACGGATGCGGCGCGTCGGTCGCCGTGTCCGCGGCCACGATCTCCAGCGCGCGGGAATTCAAAATCCACAAACGCCCGCTGCGATGCTGAACACGCACGGGAACCGAAGGCGCAAACCGGTCGAGCCAGAAGCGATCGATGTCGCCGGCCACCGATTCGCAAAAACCGATGCCGCGAATCCAACCGCCGCCACTCGCCGCGATGCTTGCCGCCTTGTCGTGCAATCGCCGCCCCAGCTCCAGGGCGTCGCTGACCTGCGGCGGTCCGCAATAGACGGAATCCAGCGCGGCCGCCAACGCGGGCAAATGCAAGTGGTGATCGTGCAAGCCGGGCAGCAAAGCCGCGCCATGCGCCTCGATCACCGTTTCCTCGGGCTCCGCCAGCAGGCACGCGGCGATTTGCGCCACGACGCCGCCGCGAATGCGAACATCCGCGCGGCCCCGGCCGTAAACCTCGGCGTTGCGAATCAACATGGGATGCCCAGCTCCGTCAGTATTGCCTGGGTATCGGCCCCACAAGGCCGCGCGCGCTGCGTTACCCGGCGCGCGCGCGGCGCGGATGCCGTGATGCCCGCGCCGCTCAGCGCATCGCACCAATCCCGATAGCGCGCGCGCAGGCCGTCGGCAGAACCCGGATGCTCGAAGCGCGCGCAAAAAGCCGCGACATCGCGCAAGGTCAGCGCGAGCTGCCGGCCACCGCCGCCCAGGAAACTGCTCCAGGCCAGCAGCGCCGCATGCAAACCGGTGAGCGGATCGGCGATGGCATCGGCGCAGAACATCGGCTCGCCCGTCAGCTCGAACAAGGCCTCGGACAAACCCGCGGCGACGCCGGCGTCGTCGCCAAAGCCGATCCAGTCGCATTGCGGCTCGTCGCGCCCATAACCGGTGATGCTGATCCAGGTCAGCCCCGGATTTTCGGCAAGCAACTCATGCGCATGCAATCCCAACTGCCGCAAGGCGCGCGGCCGTGAAGCCTCGATGACGATATCGGCCCGGCGCAGCAGTTCGCGCAATTGCAAACGCCCTTGCGCGCTGCCGAAATCCAGGGCCGCGCTGGCCTTGCCGGCATTCAATAAATCGTAGAAATCCTGCGGCCCCTGCCGCGCGCCATCGGGGCGGCGCGTGCTCTCCACCTTGATCACCCGCGCCCCGAGCCGATGCAGCAGTTGCCCGCATAGCGGCCCCGCCCACAGCGCGGATAAATCCACCACCAGCGGTGCGCCGGCCCGCGCCTTGGCTGGCTCGTTAGAAATACGATGTGTTTGCACAAACCATGGAGCGGGCGCCGCCGGCAACGCCGCCATCGGCGCAATGGCCAGCCCCAACAGACGCCCGCGTCGCACGCAGGACTCGACATCCAATCCCGGCAGCGCGTTGCCAATGTCTTCCCAGGTTGCGGACACCGGCATTTCCAGCCAGGCCGGCAGCAGCGACCAGTCGTCGGCGCGCGCCAGATTCAGGGCGATCCAGCCATCGCGCGCGCGCAGGAGGCGACAGCTTCCGCCCGGCGCAATCGCACCGTTGCGACGATGCCCCGCGCAGGCCGCCCGCTCGCCAAGCAAAGCCGCGCCGTTCAAAACCAGCGGACTCGGCGCCAGCGCGTTCAAGGCGGCGATGACACCGTCGGCGCAGCTTGCCAACGGAAAGGGGCACAGGCGCGGCGCCGCGCCGGCGCTCCCGGTCAAAGCCATCGCGCCGCTGGCCGCCCAGGACAAAGCCGGCGACAAGGCCACGGGGCCCGCGCGCGATTCAGTGGTGGCGCCCAATTCTTCGAGCAATGCCCGCGCGTAATCGAAGGCCACGCCCTCGCCGGCGAGCGCACAGGCGCGCCCCCGCAACGGCAAATCCCAAAGCGCAGCCTGGTTCATGTCGCCGCCGGATACGCGCGACCGACGCGATGGGAAAATATCCGCGCATTCATTGCCATCAGCGCTCCACAACGGCTCCGCTGCTGGAGCGGCCGCCTTGAATGATACTGTCGCGATAAGCCTTGGGACTGAGGCCGATCCAGGATTTCACCGCGCGCGTCAATCCGTTCGGTTCGGCAAAGCCGCCCATGCGGGAAATTTCGCTGATGGATATCTGCGCATTACCCAGCCATTTCATGACGACCTCGCGTCGGATTTCCTCCTTGATCGAGCGGTAGCTGACACCTTCGTCCTGGAGATGGCGCCGCAATGTCTGGCTGCTCATGTGATGCTGTTCGGCCACGTTTTCCATCGACAGGAATTGCTGCGTATCGAAGAAATGACTCTGCAACAGCAGCTTCACGCGATTCTTGAGGCTCTGGCCGAGACCGGGAATGGACACCAGATCGATGCTCTGGCTGGCGGTAAAAGCGCGCAGATCGTCGCCGTTGCGGATGATGCGCTTGGCCAGGTGACGCCGGTCGAAAGTGAAGCTGGCGCCCGGCTGCGCGAACTTGCAATGCTTCGAAAACACCTGCGCATATTCCGCGAATGGCACGGCGGGATTGTGCGGAAAAGCCACGGCATCGAACGCGATTTCCTCGCCGATCACCCAGCTGGCGATGGCCCTCCAATTCAAGAACCACCATTCGCACAAAAAATTATCCGGATCGGCGGCCGGATCGGCCAGGCTCATATGCACGCTCGCGGTTTGCGCTCCGACGCGCAGCTCGAACCCGAGATCGTCGCTGAGAATCGCGTAAAAACGAAATGCCTTGTGCAGCGCGTCTTCCAGGGTATCGCTGACGATGATCAGCTCGCACATCAACGCGAAGGCGCCGATTTTGCAGCGGCTCGCGGTCAATCCGCAGAACTCGTCCTGCATCAGCAGCTTGGTCTCGCGGGATAGGCGGGCGAGCGTCTGCGGATCGAAATCGCAAGCCTCGTAGGCCCCCCTATCAAACGGTATTCCCGTGGCGCGGCGGATCATGGCATAGTCGTAATGGCGAGACAGCGCGGCACGAATAAAAGCGCGGGCGTAGCGATTGATGAGTGCTTGTGCGATCACATTCCACCCCGGGATGAACCTGCCCGCCCGACAACGCGTGGCGTGGCGCCGCGCGTTCGATTCGCGGCGGCCGGATTTCGATTTCGTCATGGTTATCGGCGAGCCGCCGAACGCGGCAACCTGGATTTCATGCGCCGATAAAACCGCGCGGAGATCCCGCGCATTAATTCTTTGCCCGGCGTCACAAACTCTTTGGGACTTCCGACAAATCTGATATTTTACAAACAAAGACGATTAACTTATTACAACGCGGATCGGTCATTCGTCAATGCCAGCCACCACCGGTCGGATCGTGGTAGAGCCGGTAACACACCGCTCTTACTGTAAAGCAAGAGCGACAGGAATAATAAGTCATGGAGTCAATCCGCATCAGGGAGCCGGGACGGCGTCGCGTACACCTCCTCCACGGCAATATCCCCATTGACGACACGCTGATCCGCCTGTCGATCCGCGGCAGCCGCGCGCTGCAACAACCCACGACAACGTCATTGAATGCCGGCGTTCACCCGAGCGCCTTTGATTTTGACTCGCCGTAACCCGAAGGCAGGGAAAACAAACAACGGCGTACCTTTTAGACACATCGACAAAGAGGAGCGAAAGACCATGGCAGGGGTTCTGGAAGGCAAGGTGGCATTCGTTACGGGCGGCACCAGCGGTATTGGCCGTGCGACCGCTCTTGCATTCGCGCAGGCCGGCGCCCGGGTCGCGCTCACCGGCCGGCGCGTCGAGGACGGCGGCAAGACCGTTGCCCTCATCCGCGAGATGGGCGGCGAAGCCCTCTTCATCCGTTCCGATGTCACCCGCCCCAAGGATGTGGAAGCGGCGATACGGCGCACGGTCATGGCCTACGGAAAATTGAACGTGGCATTCAACAATGCGGGCGTCGAGGCGGAATTGCTGCCGATCTCCGAGGACACCGAAGCCAATTTCGACCAGGTGTTCAACACCAACGTGCGCGGCGTCTGGCTGGCGCTGCGCTATGAAATACGGCAAATGCTGGGACAGGGAACCGGCGGCTCGATCATCAATGTCAGTTCGGTGCACGGTACGCGCGGCGCTTACATGAGCGCGAACAACGTCGCGGCCAAGCACGCGGTGGAAGGCTACACCAA
>Ga0153956_1003195_pt1 | contig 10822 bp, 9 predicted proteins | sample TSFL040MetaG_FD_104704 | JGI IMG/M metagenome (GOLD analysis project Ga0153956, IMG submission 104704) | Attine ant fungus gardens microbial communities from Florida, USA - TSFL040 MetaG | ecosystem: Host-associated > Fungi > Mycelium > Unclassified | place: USA: Florida, Wekiwa Springs...
CAGCCGCTCCAGCCACATTTCCCGCCAGCGGTCACCGACGAAGCGCGGATCGGGCGCGCGCGACTGGTAGGCCATCATGGTCGCCGCCCAGGAGAGCTGCGCGGAAAGATGGCAGCCGTTCTTGTAGTGGATGTCGTCGTTGTAGCGGTCGACGGTCGAGGCGATGGAAATCACCGCCTTCAGCGCCGGCGGCCTGAGGGCTGCGACCTGCAGGGCGTTGAAGCCGCCCCAGGAAATGCCCATCATCCCGACCGCGCCGTTCGACCAGGGCTGCGCGGCGATCCAGGCGATCAGCTCGCAGGCGTTCGAAAGTTCCAGTTCGGTATATTCCCCGTCGATGACGCCGTCGGATTCGCCCGAGCCGCGAATATCGACGCGCACGCCGGCAATGCCCGCGGCGGCGAAGACCGGATAGGTGGATTCGTCGCGCGGGCTCGTGCCGTCCGCCTTGCGGTAGGGCAGGAACTCGAACACCGCCGGCACCGGATCGGCCTCGGCATTCTCCGGCATCCAGATCCGCGCGGCCAGCCGCGTTCCGTCCCGAAGGGTGATCCACTGGTTTTCGATGACGGTGAAGGGGCGGTTAGTCACTGGCAGGGATTCCATCATAGGGATTGATAAACGGGGTTCCGAACTGTGCGAAATGTGCGGCGTTGCGCGTCAGTATGGTCAGACCACGCATCTGCGCCGTTGCCGCGATCGCCGCATCGGGAAACGAAGGCATGTGACCTTTTCCGACCGCTCGATCGTAGAGCTGGCCGGCGAGCCTCGCGCTTTCGATGTCCAGGGCATGAATGCGCGAGGCGTAGAGCTTGACGATGCCGTCAAGCCAGGATGCGAGCGCCGAGGCCCTTGCGGTCGCGCCGGTGCGCTGCAGCCGCGCGATACCGGTTTCAATCTCCGCAGTGGTGACCACCGAGAGATACAGGCGATCGGATGCGCGTTGCAGCCATGCAGCGATTGCGATTTCGGCCGGACCAAGCTCCCGCCGGGGCGCGAAGAGCGAAATGATGTTCGTATCGACGAGGTACATCACAGAAAATCTTGACCGAAGTCCGGCGTGTGCCGCCGCTCCGGCAGGTCGTTGTCCTCCAGCGGCCCATGGGTCAGCAGCCAGCCAAGGCTCGGAACAGCCTTCGACAGGCGTTCGAACTCCTCGTAGGAAATCACGACCGCCTCTTTCCTGCCGTGCCGGGTGATGATCGCTCCTTCGCCTTTCACCGCGTCGTCCACGACGGAGGAAAGCTTCGCCTTGGCATCCTTCAACTGAATTTCATGCATCGCGATATCCTCACCGTGACCACAGTGGTTATAATATGGGGCCGAGGGTCAATTCCGTCAATTTCCAGCGCTCTCCATCTTTCGCGTCGCCAGCACCCGTTCCAGCCAGCCGATTTCCATTTCCGGCACGGATTTCAGCAGCAGGTCGGTGTAGTCGTCGAAGGGGGGCGACAGGACCCTGGATTTCGGGCCGAAGCGCACCAGCCGGCCGCGGTGCATGACGGCGACGCTGTCGGCGATGGCGCGGACGATGGCGATGTCGTGGGTGATGAAGATGTAGGAGAGCTGCTTTTCCTGCTGCAGCCTCGTCAGCAGTTTCAGGATGCCTTCCGCCACCAGCGGGTCGAGGGCGGAGGTGGGCTCGTCGCATAGGATGAGTTCCGGGTCTGCCGCGAGTGCGCGGGCGATCGCCACGCGCTGCTTCTGGCCACCGGAAAGTTCTGCCGGATAGCGGTCGATGAAGCCCTTGCCCATCTCGATCTGCTCCAGCAGTTCGGTGATGCGCGCCGTCTTCGCAGCGCCCCGCAGGCCGTAGTAGAAGGTGAGCGGCCGGCCGATGATGTCGCGCACGGTCTGGCGCGGGTTCATCGCCGTGTCGGCCATCTGGTAGATGAGCTGGATGCGGCGCAGTTCCTCGTTGCTGCGGCCCTTGAGGGCGCGCGGCAGCGGCTTGCCGTCGAAGGTGACGGTGCCCTGCTGCGCCGGCAACAGGCCGGTGATGACGCGGGCGAGCGTCGACTTGCCCGAGCCGGACTCGCCGACGATCGCCAGCGTCTGGCCCTTCGGCACATGCAGCGACACGTCGGACAGCACCTTGAAGCTCGAATAGCCGGCGGTGACGTTTTCCACCCTGAGAAGCGCCCCGGTCTGGTCGGCGGCCTCCTCGCGCTTGTCCTGGCGGACGTTGACGAGGGCGCGGGTATAGGCCTCGTTCGGCGCCTCGATGATCTGGCGGGCGGTGCCGTATTCCACTTTCTTTCCGTGTCTCAGCACCATGATGTCGTCGGAGATCTGGGCGACGACGGCGAGGTCGTGGGTGATGTAGAGCGCGGCGGTATGGGTTTCCTCGATGGCGTGCTTGATGGCCGCGAGCACGTCGATCTGCGTGGTCACGTCGAGCGCCGTCGTCGGCTCGTCGAAGACGATCAGTTCCGGGTTGGAGCAGAGCGCCATGGCGGTCATGGCGCGCTGCAACTGGCCGCCGGAGACCTGGTGCGGATAGCGCTCGCCGAAGGTCTCGGGATTGGGCAGGCCAAGCACGCGGAAGAGATAGAGCGCCCGCTTGCGCGCCTCCTCCTTCGGCATCAGGCTATGCTTGACGGAGGCCTCGATCACCTGCTCGCCGAGCCGGTGGGCGGGATTGAAGGCGGCGGCGGCCGATTGCGCGACATAGCAGACGCGGGCGCCGCGCACCTTGCGGATGCCGCCCTTGCCGAGCGCCAGCAGATTCTGGCCGTCGAGCAGCACTTCGCCGCCGGTGATCTCGGCGCCGCCGCGGCCATAGGCCAGCGCCGAAAGCCCGATGGTCGACTTGCCGGCGCCGGATTCGCCGATCAGGCCGAGCACCTTGCCCTTTTGCAGGTCGAAGGAGACGCCGTCGACGATGGTGACGCGCCGCGGCGGTTCGCCGGGCGGATAGCTGGTGGCTTCGATCTTCAGATCGCGTACGGACAGAAGCTCAGGCATCGCCGCGCCCTCCCTTGAGGCTGGACGTCCGTTTCAGGAGCCAGTCGACCACCAGATTGACGCAGACGGCAAGCGCTGCGATGGCAGCCCCCGGCACCAGTGCCGCCGAAATGCCGAAGATGATGCCGTCCTTGTTGTCCTTGACCATGCCGCCCCAGTCCGCCGCTGGCGGCTGGATGCCGAGGCCGAGGAAGGAGAGGGTGGAGAGGAACAGGATCGCGAAGGCGAAGCGCAGGCCGAATTCGGCAAGCAGCGGCGACAGCGTGTTCGGCAGGATTTCGCGGAAGATGATCCAGAGCTTGCCTTCGCCGCGCAGCTTCGCCGCCTCCACGAATTCCATCACCGCCACGTCGAGCGCCACGGCCCGGCCGAGACGATAGACGCGGGTGCTGTCGAGGATCGCCATGACGAGGATCAGCACGATCAGGTTCTGCGGCAGCACGGCGAGCACGACCAGCGCGAAGATCAGCGTCGGGATCGACATCATCAGGTCGTTGAAGCGCGAGAGCACGAGGTCGATGGCGCCGCGCGAGACGGCGGCGGTGAAGCTGAGGATGATGCCGAGCGAGAAGGAGATGACAGTGGCGCCGAGCGCCACGAAAAGCGTGGTGCGCGCGCCGTAGATCAGGCGCGAGAGGATGTCGCGGCCGAGATTGTCGAGGCCGAAGACATGCTGCGCGTCGGCCGGCGCCCAGACATCGCCGAGCACGTCGGTTTCGCCGAAGGGCGCGATCCAGGGCGCGAAGAAGGCGCAGATGAAGGCGGCGATGATGCCGATGATGCCGATCCAGGCGGTGATGGGGATATCTCTCAATCTCATCGCGGATGCCTCAGGCGCGGATTGGCGACGATGGCGAGAATGTCGGCCACCATGTTCAGGAAGATATAGACGGCCGCGAAGATCAGTCCGCAGGCCTGCACCACCGGCATGTCGCGCACGGTGACGGCATCCACCATGTACTGCCCCATGCCGGGATAGACGAAGACCACCTCGACCACCACGACGCCGACGACGAGATAGGCGAGGTTGAGCGCCACGACGTTGATGATCGGCGCCAGCGCATTCGGCGCGGCGTGCTTGACGATGGCGCGGAAGGCGCCGAGCCCCTTGAGTTCGGCCGTTTCCATATAGGCGGAGGACATGACGGAGAGGATCGCGGCGCGCGTCATGCGCATCATGTGGGCCAGCACCACGAGGACGAGGGTCGCCGTCGGCAGGGCGATCGCCTGCAGCCGCTCCAGAAAGCTCATTTCCGCGTAGACCGTGGCGGGGAAGGTGGCGATGCCGTAGCGGACGGCGAAGAAATAGATCAGCAGATAGCCGATGAAGAATTCCGGCAGCGAGATCGCCGCCAGCGACAGCACGTTGATGACCTTATCGGGCAGCCGGTTGCGGAAATGCACCGACAGCATGCCGAGGCCGACGGCGAGCGGCACGGCGATGATCGCGGCGAAGCCCGCGAGGAAAAGCGAGTTGCCGAGGCGGTTGGCGATCTGCTCGCTGACGGAATTCTTCGAGGCCCAGGACGTGCCGAAATCGCCGTGCAGCGCATTGCCGAGCCATTCGGCGTAGCGCGTCGTCACTGGCCGGTCGAGGCCGAGTTCGGCGCGGATGTTGGCGACCGCCTGCGGCGTGGCCGACTGGCCGAGATAGGTGGTGGCGAAGTCGCCGGGCAAGGCTTCAAGCCCGCCGAAGATCAGGATCGACACGGCAAACAGAAGAACGATGCTGAGCGCCAGCCGCTCGGCGATCAGCGCGACGAGGGGAAAGCGCTCGCGCAGTCTGAGGCCCGGCTGGCCTGCATCCGCTGGATTGGACATGAAATGCGCCTCGATCTGAAGACAGGGAAGGACCGCGAGGGCAATCCCGCGGTCCCGGTTCCAATTCTTCGGGCCGTCGCCCGATTCAGATATCAGCTTTCCAGCCAGACGCGGGTGGCGACATAGCCGTTCGACATGTCGTTGCCGACGTCGTGGACATAGCCCTTCACCTTCTTGGACGAGGCGTTCACGAAGTCGTTGAACATCGGCAGGATGACGCCGCCCTCATCGCGGACCATCATCGCCATCTGGCGGTAAAGGTCCTTGCGCTTCTTCTCGTCGAGTTCGGAGCGGGCCTGCAGGAGCAGCTTGTCGAAGTCCGGGCGCTTGAAGCGGGTGTCGTTCCAGTCCGCCGTCGAGAGATAGGCGGTGGAATACATCTGGTCCTGCGTCGGGCGGCCGCCCCAATAGGAGGTCGAGAAGGGCTGCACGTTCCAGACGTTTGTCCAGTAGCCGTCGCCCGGCTCGCGCTTCACCTCGATGTCGATGCCGGCCTTCTTGGCGCTCTGCTGGTAGAGCACGGCGGCGTCGACCGCGCCGGGGAAGGCGACTTCCGAGGTGCGCAGGAGGACGGAGCCGTCGTGGCCGGATTTCTTGTAGTGGAACTTCGCCTTGTCGGGATCGTAGGCGCGCTGCTCGATGTCGTCGGAGAAGAGCGGGTAGGTGGCGTTGATCGGGAAGTCGTTGCCGACCTTGCCGTAGCCGCCGAGGATCTTCTTGACCATTTCCTCGCGGTCCATGGCGTATTTCAGCGCGAGCCGCAGGTCGTTGTTGTCGAAGGGCGCCTTGTCGCAATGCATGATGAAGACGTAGTGGCCCTTGCCGGCCGTCGAGAGGATATCGACGTTCGGCGCCTTCTTCAGCATTCCGACCGTCTTCGGGTCGACGCGGTTGATATATTGCACCTGCCCGGAGGAGAGGGCTGCCATGCGGGCGGTCGCGTCGTTCATCACGATGATTTCGACGCTGTCGACGAAACCGCGGTCGCTGCGCCAGTCGTCCTTGTTGCGCTCGAAGGTGGCGCGCACGCCGGGCTGCCAGCTCGTCATCTTGTAGGGGCCGGTGCCGATGCCGGCTTCGGGGTCGTCGACGCCGCCGTTCGGCTGGATCACCAGATGGTAGGCGCTGAGCAGCAGCGGCATGTCGGCGTTGCCTTCGGTCAGCGTGACCACCAGATTGCCGCCGTCGGCCTTGATCTCCTTGATCGATTTCAGGACGCCGAGCGCGCCGGACTGCGCCTTCGGATCGGTGTGGCGCTTCAGCGTGGCGACGACGTCGTCGACGGTCAGCTCCTTGCCGTTATGGAATTTGACGCCCTTGCGGATCTTGAAGGTCCAGGTGGACGCATCCTTGGACGGCTCCCAGGATTCGGCGAGCGAGGGCACGGGCGCGCTGGTGAAGGGGTCGGATTCGACCAGCATGTCGCCCCAGCAGCGGCTGGCGACGAAGGTGACCTGCGACAGGTTCTTGGCGGGGTCCTTCGAATCGGTGGCGGCGCCGCCTTCGAGGCCGAGCTTGAGGTGGCCGCCGCGCTTCGGCGTTTCGGCGGCCGAGGCGGTGGACGTGAACAGTGCGTCGGCGGCTGCGAGCGTCAGGCCTGCGGCCATGGCGCGGCCCATGAATTCGCGGCGGCTCATGCCGCCCGACGTCGCGCGGCCGGCGAGATATCTGGTGTAGTCGCTCATTCCTTGTTCCTCTTCTCTGGTTGTTTTTAGCGTCATTCCGTACCGGGCCGCCGTTTTCGGCTTTCTCCCGGCGGGCAATCCTCCTCGCCTGCCGCGCCTTCGTTTCAGGCGCCGCCTGCCGCGCCTTCGTTTCAGGCGCCGCCTACCGTCCTTTCCATACGGGCTCTCTCTTCTCCGCAAAGGCTCTCGCTCCCTCGAGCTGGTCTTCGCTGGAATAGAGAATATCGACCGTTCTATACTGCCGCTTGGTGATCTTGTTCATCGTCGTCGAAAAATCGCGGCCCTCGGCATCGCGCACGATCTCCTTGATCGCAGCATAGACCAGAGGCGGCCCGCTTTCGAGAAGGCGTGCCAGTTCCCAGGCGCGCTCCATCAGGCGGCCCGAGGAGACGATCTCGTTGACGAAGCCCCAGCGGTGCGCCTCTTCGGCGTTCAGCCAGCGGCCGGTGAACAGCATGTCCATGGCGATGTGGTAGGGAATGCGCTTCGGCAGCTTGATCGAGGCGGCATCAGCCACCGTGCCGGAGCGGATTTCCGGCAGCGCGAAAGTCGCGACGTCGGCGGCGACGATCATGTCGGCGGAAAGCGCGATCTCGAAGCCGCCGCCGCAGCAGATGCCGTTGATGGCGGCGATCACCGGCTTGTTGAGGTCGCGCAGCTCCTGCAGGCCGCCGAAACCGCCGACGCCGTAGTCGCCGTCGACGGGAGAGCCGGCCGCGGCCGCCTTCAGGTCCCAGCCGGCGGAGAAGAATTTCTCCCCGCCGCCGGTGATGATCGCCACCCGAAGTTCGGGATCGTCGCGAAAGTCGCGGAAGGTCTCGCCCATGATGCGGCTGGTTTCAAGGTCGATGGCGTTGGCCTTGGGGCGGTCGATGGTGACCTCGAGAATGCCGCCGATCCGACGGGTTCGAATGGGGTTCAACCGACTATCTCCTTACCCGGACGAGTGCGTCCGCTGCGACGGCGCCCCGGCCCTCGCTCAGAACCATCAGGGGATTAATGTCCAGTTCGTCGAGCTTTGAAGCGTTTGAAACGACATAATCTGCCGCCGATGCGACAGCCTCGACGAGCGCTGGCAGATCGGCTTTCGCCCCGCCGCGATAGCCGTTCAGGAGTTTGCTGATTTTCAGGCGGGAAACGGCGGCCACGATGTCCTCCTTCGTCGCGGGCAACGTCAGAATGGCAGAATCCTCCAGTAATTCCACCAGAATTCCACCGGCGCCGATGGTCAGGAACAATCCGGCGACCGGATCGCGGGTGGCGCCGACGATCAGCTCGGCAACCGGCTTTTCCACCATTTTCTCGACCAGATAGCCCGATGCGACGGCCTGCATCGCGGTTGCCGCGGCCTTGACCGCATCCGCCGTCTGCAGGTTCAGCTTCACCGCGCCCGCCTCGGTCTTGTGGGCGACGCCGAGCCCCTTGAGGACGACGGGGAAACCGAGGTCCTCGGCCGCTTTCGCCGCTTCCTCGGCGGTCGATGCCAGACGGCTTTCCGGCGCGCGCAGGCCGAAGGCGGCAAGCTCCGTCTTGGCTTCGGCTTCGGTGAGCACGACGCTGTCGCCCTCGGCCACCGCCACGTCGAGCAAAGGTGCGGCCATGGGACGCGCCCAGGTCCGGCCGATCGCGGCGGCGGTTTCAGCCGCCGCCAGCGTCTCGTCGATGCCGCAGAAGGGGATGACGCCCTTGTCCCTGAGCTGGACCGCGATCTCCTCCGGCATGTTCTCGCCAAGCGTCGCCACGATGCCGGCGACCGCGCCGGTCGCTTTGGCGGCGGCAATCACCGCCTCGACGGTCAGCATCCAGTCGGCGCCGCTACAGCGGTCTTCGCGCGGGAAATCGAGCACGAGGAGGTTCAGCGCATAGCCGCCGGCGAACATCGCGGTGAAGGCGTCCGTCTGCCGCTGCACGTCGCCCCAGACGAAGGTGTGGTAGTCGAGCGGATTGGAGAGCGTCACCATCTCGCCGAGCGTCGAGCGCAGCGTCGGCAGTTGCTCCGGCTTCAGCGCCCGGTAGTCGACCGCGCGGCCGACGGCGGCGTCCGCCATCAGCGACGCCTCGCCGCCGGAGCAGCTCATCGAGGAAATCTCGTTGCTGGCAAGCGGCCCGGCGATGTGCAGAAGCTTCAGCGTCTCCACCAGTTCCGGCAGCGACGACACCTGGCCGATGCCGAGGCGGGTGAGCAGGGCGGCGGAGACGGCGTCGTTGCCGGCGAGCGAGGCGGTGTGCGAGACGGTCGCCGCCCGCGCCTTTTCCGATTTGCCGACCTTCAGCATCACCACCGCCTTCTTCAGTTCGCGGGCGCGGGCGGCAAGACGCTCCAGCGCGGCCACGCTGTCGAAGCCCTCGACATGCAGGCCGACGGCGGTCACCCGCGGGTCTTCCAGCGCCGCCTGGGCAAGCGCCGAAAGCCCGGTCTGCGCCTGGTTGCCGGCGGTCATGAGATAGGCGACCGGCAGGCCGCGCCGGTTCATGGTGAGGTTGAGCGCGATGTTGGAGGACTGGGTGAGGATCGCCACGCCCTTGTCGATGCGCACCACGCCGTGCTGGTCGGGCCAGAGGAGGGCGCCGTCCAGCCCGTTGATGAAGCCGTAGCAGTTCGGCCCGATGATCGGCATGTCGCCGGCGGCTTCGACCAGCGTCGCCTGCAGCGCGTCGCCGTCGGCAAGCTCCGCCGCCGCCTCGCGAAAGCCGGAGGCATAGCAGATCGCGCCGCCGGCGCCGCGCGCGGCAAGCTCGCGCACCACCTCGACCGTCAGCAGCCGGTTGACGCCGATGAAGGCGGCATCGGGTGCTGACGGCAATTCCGCAACAGAGCGATAGCAGCGCCGGCCTGCCACTTCGTCGAGCTTCGGATGCACCGGCCAGATATCGCCGGAAAAGCCCATCAGGTCGCATTGTTCGATGACCCGGCGGGCCTCCTTGCCGCCGAAGACGGCAATGGAGCGCGGCCGGATGAGGCGGTCGAGGGATCGCGTCATCTGATCAGGCTCCGTGTGCGCGCAGGAGGTCGCGGCTGATGATGTGGCGGTGGATTTCCGAGGTGCCGTCCCAGATGCGCTCGACGCGGGCGTCGCGCCAGAAGCGGGCGAGCGGCAGGTCGTCCATCAGCCCCATGCCGCCGAAAATCTGGATCGCCTCGTCGGTGACGCGCGCCAGCATCTCGCTCGCATAGAGTTTCGCCTGCGAAATCTCGCGGTTGGACGGCAGGCCCTGATCGAGCCGCCACGCGGCCGACAAGGTCAGCAGCTCGGCCGCGTCGATCTCCGTCACCATGTCGGCGAGCTTGAAGGAAACGCCCTGGTTGGACCCGATCGGCTTGCCGAACTGCTTGCGCTGCGCGGCATAGTCCAGCGCCAGATCGAAGGCGCGGCGCGCGCGGCCGACCGAGGTGGCGGCGACCGTGAGGCGGGTGCCGGTCAGCCACTGGTTGGCGATCTCGAAGCCCTGATGCAGCTCGCCGAGGATCTGGCTCTTCGGCAGGCGGCAATCGGTGAAGGTCAGGATGCAGTTGTGATAGCCGCGGTGGGAGACGGAATTGTAGCCCTTGTTGATCTCGAAGCCCGGTGTGCCGCGGTCGACGAGGAAGGCGGTGATCTTCTTCTTGATGCCGTGGCGGGTCTCCTCCTCGCCGGTTGCGGCGAAGACGATGACGAAATCGGCGATATCGGCATGGGAGATGAAGTGCTTGGTGCCGTTGAGGACCCAGTCGGAACCGTCCTGACGCGCCGTGCACTTCATGCCGCGCATGTCGGAGCCGGCATCCGGCTCGGTGATGGCAAGCGAATCCATCTTCTCGCCGCGCACGGCGGGGAACAGGTACCGCTCCCGCTGCTCGCCCTCGCAGGCCATCAGGATGCCGGAGGGGCGGCCGAAGAACGTCGTCAGCGCCAGCGAGCCGCGGCCGAGTTCGCGCTCGACCAGCGTGAAGGTGAGATTGTCGAGCCCGGCGCCGCCGACCTCCTCGGGGAAGGCGGCGGCATAGAAGCCGAGATCGATGCACTTGCGCTTGATCTCATCGCCGAGGTCGCGCGGCACGATGCCGGTACGCTCCACTTCGTTTTCGTGCGGATAAATCTCGGTCTCCACGAATTCGCGGACCGTATTGACGATCATGTCCTGTTCTTCAGTCAGACCGAAATGCATGCGTTTTCCTCCCTCAACTCTTGAAAATCATAAGCTTCGCCGCGCGAACCGCAATCGGCCTCCAAAGGGAGGCCGGCGGCACGGCGCGGCGAAGCGGGACTTGGTTATTTCTTCTGGCCGACGGAGCGGCCGGCGCCTTCGGGCAGCGGCAGTCCGGCGTGCCCGGCGACGATCGGCCGGAGCCTGGCCAGCACCGTTTCCGG
>Ga0153956_1003196_pt1 | contig 10822 bp, 6 predicted proteins | sample TSFL040MetaG_FD_104704 | JGI IMG/M metagenome (GOLD analysis project Ga0153956, IMG submission 104704) | Attine ant fungus gardens microbial communities from Florida, USA - TSFL040 MetaG | ecosystem: Host-associated > Fungi > Mycelium > Unclassified | place: USA: Florida, Wekiwa Springs...
GCTCCTAACCGTCGATTGATGATGACGCGGCGGCCCCAGGCATCCGGCGCGGCATCACGCAGGCAATTGGGCATCGACAGTCCTGCCGGGAGCGGCAGGACGCCCGCGCGCAAGGGAAGCTCCGGCTCGTAGAGCGAGACCGCGTCTTCGCGGGCGAGATAGCTGCGGCCGTAGTTGAACAGGAAGTTGCCGCCCTCGCGGGCGAGGCGACCCGCGACCACAGGCTGCGTCTGTCCCGGCAACCAAGCCCAGACATACGCCTCCGCATGGCGCTGTTCAGAAGTCATCCTTCACCTTCCCGCCCGAGAGACGCACTGACTTGGGCAATAAGGCGAGCGTGGCATTGTTCGCGGACAGATGAGCCGCCATCGTCGGTCGATCGGCATCGAACAGGCGCACCCCGACAATGGCGGCGGTCTCGAACACCGCGCCGATCGCGCAGCCGGGATCGCCACGCTCGATCCTCTGAACGAGGCCGCGCGAAATGCCAGCGCGGTCCGCGAGCTCCTGGGTGGTCAGCTTCCGCTCGATCCGCGCGCGCCGGATCATCCGCGCCAGCAGCTGCAGTGCGTCGCGGCTGTAGGAGGAATAGGCTCTTGCTTCAGGCTTCGCCATCAATGCGGTCCATTAATGGACCGTGACCATATCCCACGGTCCATTAATGGATTATTATAGGCGAGCCCTCCCCTGGAGGCAACCCGTGCCAATCCGAATTGTATCATAAATAGACCGCATAAGAATTATATGGTCTACACATGGACCTTCACCGGAGGGGCAAGACTACAAGGGTCATTGCCCTTGGTGAAATCCGAGAATGGCGCACCAGCGCAGCGAGAGAAATATTCGCCATGATTTCGTGGATGTGCTGACGTTCCCAGATCGACTGATCTCCAACGGGTCGTTCTAGAACGCAACGGCGATCATTCCGCGAATACTGTGATCCGTCTCGTGATTGGCGAACTGCCCACCATATGTCAGGCCGGCGGTAACCTTGTCATGAACCGCGAAGTCCAGGCCGGCCTCAACGACGCCTGCATCGCGGGCGATCGGCACACCGGCGATGGTGAAGGTATTGCTGCCTGCAAACGAAACCACCGAAAGAGGCGTCACATCGCCAAAGGCATGCCGCCAGCCCATCATGCCGCGCAGCGTCGCATTGAATCCGGTCCAGGATATGTCCGTCGAAGGGCGCAGGCCCAGCGTGGTGAAAGTCTCGTCCATGACATTGGACCTGGAGGTCAGTGCCGCGTCGCCGCCGGTTTCGCGGAACGCGCCCGTATTCAGGTTCACATAGGCGAGATTGGCAAAGGGCTCGATCGTGAACTGCGCCAGGTCAAGCCGCTCACCCAGTTCGCCGAACAGCTGCGTGGTACCGGCCTTGTAAGCGGCATGCAGCATGTTGGAAAGCGCGCCGACCGTCACCGAACGGTCGGTCGTAAGGTTGTTCCAGCTGTAGCTGGCGCCCAGCCGCAGCCCCAGATCGCCCCATTGCCTGCCGCCATACAGCCCCAGATGATAATTGTCGCTGCCGCCGGACGATGCGCGGGCCCTGACGTCGAAAGCCGTACGGCTGAATCCGCCGAAATAACCTACCCGCCAGTCATAAACCGGCACGTCCACGCCCACCAGAAAACCATGCGTCGTGTCGGTCATCGCGGCGGCATTGCCGTCCCCGCCGATATTGCCCCAGTTGCCGAAACCTTGCGCCCAGAAGGTGGGACCATCGGACCGCGGCGGACAAAAGGCGCGCGGACGCGATCCCGGCCGGCGCCGTTCATCGTCAGCGTCCGTGCAAAACACGTCACGCAGCCGATCCAAAGCGGCATCGCGCAGCAGAAAGCTGCCTGAGACCAGCGCGTTCCTGGCCGACGCCAGGGCCTCGCCGGAGAGTTGATCGAACGCCGAGCGCGTGGCGCCCGGATCGGGTGTGTTGAGCACCGCCGATCCGACATCGCCATTGCCCGGAAAACCGCCGGTTCCTGTCGCCGTCTGGGCCTGGTTCGGCGTCTGGGCCGTGGCGCCCGGATCGCCGGTCTGGATCACGCGCAGATAGATATTGCTGGCATCCTGCTGTTCGCCAAGCGCCAGATATTGCGAGACCGCCGTCTGCCCGGTCAGCGCATAACTGCCGGTCACACCACCGGACGCGGTCAGAACGGTGTAATGCGCATCCAGCCGATAATCGCCAGGCGGATTCCGGGTTACGTTCAGAATTGCCCCGCCAGCGATGGTGGCCGTGCCGTTCACGAGCACAAGGTCGGACGCCGTGGAGCCCGGATCGACTTCCACCTGATAGATGGAGCCCACATTCTGTACGAAGGCGCCATCGACGTGCAGCGTTCCGATGGAATTGCCCGGTGCGATGGCGCCGCCGCTCAGGGCCGTGACCGCGCCGACCGTGCCGTTGCCGCCCAGGGTCGCGCCGCTCCGCACCGTCACCGCCGACCTCGCCAGCGCGCCATTGACAGACAACAGGCCCGCCGCAACCGTGGTGGGCCCGGAAAGCGCGCCCGCGCCGATATAGTTCAACCGCCCTGCGCCCTGCTTGACGAAGCTTCCCGTGCCGTTGATCGCATTGGCGAAATCGGCATTGGCGGGCTGATTGATGATGAGGGCGGCGTTGTCGGTGATGGCGCCGCTGCCGAAGCTGGTGGCCGAACCGATCACAGTGCCGTTCGAGATCACGGTACCGCCGCCATAGGTGTTCACGCCGGTCAGGGTGGTGCTGCCCGTGCCGGCCTGGCTGACCATGCCGCTGCCGGCGATGACGCCGCCGAAGGTGACGGCATCCGAGCGGTTAAAGGCCAGCGTGCCGTCATCAACGACATTTCCGGCGACGCTGCCGGTCGTGCCGCCATAGCCCAGTTGCAGCGTGCCGGCCGTGATGGTGGTGCCGCCGGTATAGCTGCTCGCGGCTGTCAGAATGGTGACGCCGCTCCCGGACTGCATGACAGCGCCGCTGCCGGAGATGACGCCGCCGAAGGTGACGGCATCCGAGCGGTTAAAGGCCAATATGGCATTGTCGGTCACATCCCCGCCCAGGGCACCGCTGGTGCCGCCATTGCCCAACTGCAAAGTACCCGCCGATATCGTCGTGGTGCCGGTGAAGGCGGAACTGTCGCCGGTCAGGGTAAGCGTGCCGGCGCCAAGCTTGTTGAAACCCGACGAACCAGAAAAGCTCGTCGCCACGGCAATGTCATGCCCGTTGGTATCGAACCAGGCGCCTTGGGTCCCCACGGTCAGCGCGGAAAAGCCGTTGAGGAAATCGGGCTCGTCACGGAGCGCCCGCAGGATGCCGCCATTGAGATCGAGCAGCCCCGCGCCAGCCCCGTTGATCACCGAACCGGTTTCCAGGACGCCGCGTCCATTGGAATCCCCCAGCAGGTTCAGTGTTCCGCTGCTGCCGCCGGAAACCGTGACACGGGTACTGTTGCCGGCATGCGCCAAGCCGCCACTCTCAATGGTCAACATGCCGGCACTGCCCTCACCGACGTCGATGCTGTCGGTGGCGGCCAGGGACGAGACATCGGACGTGCTGCTCGACAATGTGACCGTGCCCGTGCTGCCGCTGTCGTAACCGATATAGACGGTCGCCGCCCCGCCGCCGCCTGCGCTGGTGCTCACCTTGCCGCCATCGGTGATATTCAGTGTGCCTTGCCCCAGGAAACCCACATAGATGTTATTGGCGGCGATCCAGGCCGAGGCGTGGCCACTTCCGCCGGTGCCCGATACCGTGACCGTGCCGATACCGTTGCTGGTGCTGCCGGTGGTGCCGCCGATAAGCCCCTGGCCACTGTTGACCACGCCACCACCCAGGATGTTCAGCGTGCCTGTGCCATCGAGGCCGATGTAGAGCGGGTCGGTATCGGTCCAGGTGGAGAAATTGCCGTTGCCGTCGCTTCCCGAAACCGTCACCGCGCCGTTGCTGCCCGGCTGGCTGCCGATAACAGTGAAGCCGCTGTTCACCACGCCGCCGGCCAGGATGTTCAGCCTGCCCGTGCCCGCATCGCCGACCACCAGCCCCCAAGCACTGGTCCAGGTGGATGCGTGGCCATTGCCGCCGGTGCCGGAGACAGTGACCGTGCCGAAACCATTGGCACCGACATAACCCGTGTCATTCATCACCTTGCCGCCGCCGCTGATGTTCAGCGTGCCAGTGCCATCCTGGCCGATGGCCAAGTCGCCATTGTTGGTCCAGGTCGAGCTATTGCCCAGGCCGTCGGTGCCCGAAACGGTGACCGTGCCGATGCCGCCAGACTGGTTGCCGACAAAGCCGCTGTCATTGGTGACGGTACCGCCATCCGAAAGGGTCAAAGTGCCTGTGGCGGTATTGCCGACGATCAGATCACCGCCGACCGTCCAGTTGGGCGAACTGAGGCCGCCCGTCAGGTCGCCGCCGCCCGCCACCGGTTGCGCGCGCGCCGGTTGCGTGGATGCGGTAACGCAGACAAGCGAGATGAGCGTTGCCGATAGAAGCGCCGGCCAGCGATAGTCGGCGGCAGGGGGCAGATCGACGCGCAATCGCGCGCGTATGCCCAGGCCTGGTGTGTTCGGCATCCCGTCCATGTCATGGTTCCCCAAGGGCCACACACACACGAACCCGGCCCAGACTTATGTGTTTGCGCTGATGCTCAAATGGAAACTGCACAACGCATGCTTCGAAAGTGAACGTTAAACAGGACGCGTGCCGGGTCAACGCGCTTGCGCATGTTTACACCGGAATGCGGTATGGCCTGTCGCGCTATATATTTCTTGGTGAAAGATTCGCTAACGGCATCGCCAAACTTTGCGCCGCGCTGGCGCAGGAGGATCAACCGTCTTTCCTCCGGCGTCCCGCCAAGATTTCGAAGCCGTCGTTGTTCTTGCACACGATGAGGTCTTGCAGGATGCCTTTCTCTCGCACGGCCGGCAATTTAGGAGCAGTGCAATCGCGCTAGTGTAGGCTGCAGACCGGCTAAATCGGCTCTAGCGGCGGCCCCTGCCCCTATGGAACGGTTCTTGCTCAACGAAGCGCCATTATATCGGGCATGACATTGTCGCCCGTGTCGTCGACGCTTTCGTCCAGAGCCGAATCTGATCCAGCTTGGGTTCACACGCGCCGTGGCGGCCCCGACCGGACGATCTAAGGTATCATCCCAGCGACATGCTTTGGCCGCAGGCCGCGTCTTGCTGGTCGCAACCCTGGCCAGGGCCTTTTCTTTGAGGCGCATGTCGGCATGGATATAGATTTGTGTCGTCTTCACCGATCCATGGCCCAGCCACAGTGCGATCACCGATGCCGATCAGCGAATCGGCCGTCTGTATGACGCCATCGAATCAGGCATGGTCGATAAGGGCGGCGAGACGGCCAAGGAACGCATGGCCGGTTTCAAGGCATTACGCGATCAGGCCAAGCCCGATGCGGAGCGCACGCAGAGTTCTGTACTGAAATGGCGCACCCATCAGGATTCGAACCTGAGGCCTCCACCTTCGGAGGGTGGCGCTCTATCCAGCTGAGCTATGGGTGCCTATGCCGTTGTGCCTTGCCCGATAGACCTCAAATGGTCAACGGATTCGGCTGTCATCAAACTCTCGTCTCGGATCGATCTTGCAGCGTCCGCTTTCGCGCTCGCTATCGTATCCAAAACCATCCGATCCTTTCCCTCGGTCTGCTTACGCGGTGCTTACGCGAGATTTTTGCTTGCGTCGGGGATCGTTGGTGTTGCCTCTAAACTCCTGTATTTACGCGATCTTTCACATCATCTTCAAATTCAAACACCCTTGACATCAGCCTTCGGAGGGCAGCACTCTATCCAGTCGAGCTACGGGTGCGCAGGGAGGGCGGGTATAGCCCAAGCCCCAAGGGGATGAAAGCGTGGGATAAAGCCGGGTCAGGCCAGCGCCGCCAGGGCGGCGGTGACGCAGATCCTGGCCTTTTCCCACACCGTGCGCTTCCAGGCGGGCGTGTCGGTATAAAAAGCGTCGCGCATCGCGCGGGCGATTTCGGCGGCGCGGGCGCCGTCGGGGGCGAAATGGTCCTGCCAGTTGGCCAGCCGCAGCGCCCGCAGCATGGCGTCCCGCGGCACGGTGCCCATTTCCAGCACGCCATGGGTCAGTTCCACGCCCGGCAGCAGGGCGGCCAATCCCTGGTCCAGGGTGCCGGTCAGCGGCGCCGAGTGCGACTCGCCCGCCGCTTCCGACACCGCCATCGCGCCCCAGATCGCCCGGGCGCGGGCGAAGGCGGGGTCGCCGGGCGCGGCCTCGATGATCATCTCCCCCGCGCCGCTTTCGCCCAGCCCGGTATGGAAGTCCATCGCCACCAGGGCCGTCACTTTCGACAGGTCCTCGGTCAGCACCGCCTTGAGCGCTTCCGCCGACCAGGCGCCGCGCCTGCCGCCATAGAACAAGCCGTCGGGATGGCTGTACTGCCCGGCGCTGATCGCGGCCTGCCAGGCCTCGGCGCCATGTTCGCGCGCGAAAGCCTGAAGCACGGCGTCGGCGCGGGCGAAGCCGTCATCGGAGATGTCGCGCGGCGCGATGGCGGCGGCCAGCGCGTCATAGCCGGGATTGGCGGGCGGCTCGGCGTGATCGACGAAATTGCGGTTGAGGTCGACATTGTCCTCGTTCACCCGCCGGTTCCAGGCGAAGCCGAACGGATTGAGGGCATGGATCATCACCAGCCGCGTGTTGTCCGGCGGCGTGACGCCCTCCCGCAACAGGCCGGTCTGCACTCCGGAGCCGAAATAGCCTTCCACTCCATGTGTGCCGGAGATCAGCAGCAGCGCGCGGGTGGCGGTGCGCGGTCCCAGCGCCACCGTGTCCAGGAACAGCGGCTTGCCGTCGGGACCGGAGACGCCGGGCGCCACCCGCGCGATCGCATCCAGCCCGCGCGATTCGCAGGCGGCGATGAAGGCGCGGCGCGCCCGCCGGTAGTCGGCGGGAAAATAGCTTTCCGGGTCGGCGGTCATCGCCTTAATCTAGCGCCATGTCGGCTTTCGGCGCACTGGATAGTTTGAGGGCCCGCGCCATCGGCGACCAGGCGGGCGCGCGGGCGGCGCGCAAGGGCTTCCGCAGCCGCGTGCGGATCGCCCGCGACAATGCGCTATATGGCGAGCCGGTGGTGGAGGCGCGCGAAACGGGACTGGCGGGCGGGAATTTCTATGCCGGCGACAGGAACCCGCCTTACTGGCGCCGGGTGGACGGCGCGACCGACAGGCTGTGGCTACGCCGCTCGGTGGCCGAGAAACTGGCGCGGGTGAATGTGCGCGCGGGCGAAGCCGGACTGGAACTGTTCCTGTTCGACGCCTGGCGGCCCCGCGCCGTGCAGGCCTATTTCCACGATGTGTGGATGCCCGCCGAACTCCAGCGCCGCGATCCCACACTGACGGCTGCGAAACTGACCGAGGAAGTGGAACGTTATTGGGCCGCGCCGTCCACCAGCGCGGACTCGCCCGCGCCGCACGCCACCGGCGGCGCGGTGGACCTGACGCTGCGCTGGAAGGACGGCGATGCGCTGTGGATGGGCTCGCTGTTCGACGATGTCACCGCGCTGGCCAACCGCGACCGGTTTGAGGATCTTCCGGCGGACAATTTCTCTTTCTCCGACCGGGAGGCGCAGGCCAATCGCCGCCTGTTGCACTGGCTGATGGTGGAGGAAGGTTTCGCGGGCCATCCCGACGAATGGTGGCACTTCAGTTGGGGCGACCAGATGTGGGCGGCGCTGACGGCTGCGCCCGCGGCGCATTACGGCGAGGCCAGCCCGCCGCCCTAGCTTCACTCCAGGATCGGCCGGAACGCCCCGTCCCAGTCCGCGCCGGGCGGGTGCTGCTCGTACCAGGCGATGCGGGTCAGGTGCAGGTCGTAGAGCCGCTGGCTGGCGCCCGACAGGCGGCGGCATTGCGCGATCAGGTCGCGCGCCATCCGCCAGTTCTGCTTGCGGATCGCCTGGAAGATGTGGTCGTGAAACACGGTCAGCGCCCGGAACTTGGGCGAACTGCGCGCCACCGGATTGCCCATGATGGCGTACAGCGTCACCGGCTTGTCCTGTTCGTCGGCGATGGTGTCCACTTCCACGAAGGCGAAGCCGCGCTCGGCAAGCTTCCTGGTTTCCTCCGCCACGACCAGCGCCGGACCATAGGTGTGCGACAGCGCCTGGATGCGCTGCGCCATCACCACCACATCGCCGTTGACGCTGTAGCCCAGGCGGCCCGCGCCGCCGAAGGCGCCCGCCACCACCGGCCCCGTCGCCACGCCGACGCCGATCGCCACCATCGGCGGCGGGTTTTCGCCGAACTGTTCCTGCGCCAGCAATTCGGTGACCCGTGACGACATGATCGCCATGCCGTTGGCCGCCTCGCAGGCATGCAGCGCATGCTCGGCGTCATCCAGTGGCGCGTTCCAGAAACAGGCGAAGCCGTCGGCGGTCAGCCGGTCGATGGTGCCGCCATGCGCCAGCGCCTGGTCGATCAGGGGCGTCAGCACCCGCTGCATAAGGCTGGTGAAGCCGGTGGCGTTGCCTTCATAGGCGTGGGCCAGCGCCGCATGGCCGCGCATGCCGCAGACCAGATAAGTGACGGTGCGCTGCTCGCCTTCGATGTGCAGCAGGCTGGGACGCCGGGCGATCTTCTCGATGGTGGCGCGCGGCAGGCTGTCGGCGAAGGCGGCGCGCAAACCGATATAGGCCAGCCGCAGGTCATGGATGTGCGCCGCCGCGCCGGCGGCGAAAGCCAGCGCCAGCATCACGCCGGGCGTTGCCGCATCGGCCAGCACGCCATGGGCGGCGAACAGATACCAGGACGCGCCGGCCATCGCCGCCAGCACGGCAAAGACGAAGGCCGCCGCCCAGCCCAGCCCGAAGCGCAGCAGCAGCACCATGCCCGCGCCGGCCAGCGCCAGCAGCAGCGCTTCCGCCGGCCTGAGCCAGGCGGGCCGCGACAAGGCCTGTGCGTCGAGCAGCGACTCGATGCCTTGCGCCACCACCCCCGCCACGCTGTCCATGCCCAGCGGCGTCTTCACCGTCAGGCCTTGCGGCCCCACCACCACGATGGCGCCCTTCAGGCCGGGATCGGCCAGTCCGCCGATGCGTGCCGTCTTGATCGCGGCGAAATGCAGCCGCACCGCGCCGTCACGATCGGCGGGCACCAGGCCGCGCGCCGTCTCCAGCGCCGCCATGCCGGTCCCGGCGAACAGGCTCAGGGGATCGCGCTCGTCGCCGGTGACGGTGAGAACGGGCTTCTTTTCCATCAGGCGGAGCGCTTCCGCCGCCAGGCCCGGCACCAGGCCGTTGCCCAGCTTCAGCACCAGCGGCATCCGCCGCAGCACGCCGTCGGCATCGGGGATGAGGTTGTCCGCGCCGACGCCGGCGGCGTTGGTTTCCAGCAGCGCGGGCGCGGAGGCCGCCGCGTCGAAGCGCGGCGTCCGGCCGAAGGGGTCGGAGGTGCCGCGATAGACGAAACGCGCCTTGATGTGCGGCGGCCGTCCCGCCACGCCCAGGGTCGCCGGCACGATGCCCGGCATGGATTGCAACGCGGCGGCCAGGTCATGGCCCGGCTCGGGCAGTCTTGCCAGCGCGGCGCGGGCCAGGGCCTGGTCGGGCGGCAGCTTGGCGGCCAGGCTTTGCGGCGAGGCGCCGGTTTCCAGCGGCGCGGCCAGCACCATCAGCTTGACGCCCGACACCGCCATGGCGCGGGCGAGACGCACCAGGCTGTCCTCGTCCAGCGACGGCAGGTCCAGCGGTTCGACGCGCGGGCTCAGGCCGTGATGGGCGGGCAGGTGGCGCTGCCAGGAATCGAACAGGCGGTTGGACAGCGCGCTCTCGACGCCACCGGCGTCGAACAGGATGACGATCACCCCCAGCGCCAGCACCAGCGCCGGAGCCAGCCATACGCTGAGGGGCCGCGTCCATGTCATCGCCGGCAAGTTAGTATGGTTAACCGGGGCGGGCCAGCGGTCCTGATCTGTTCGTCACCCGCCGGAAACCCGCTGCTGCCCGGCAGCTTTTGCCCGCCCATCCGCGCTTAAGCTTTCGCTCACCGCGTTTTCGTGGGCGCCGCCCGCACGCGCCGTCCACATGGACGGGGCACCATCTTCGCTTCGCTTTCCCCCGCCCCCTTCGGGCAGAAAGAGAGAGACCATGACCATCAGTTCGGTTGGCGGTACGGCGGCGTCCGCCCTCAGCCAGCTTCTGGCGGCGCAAGCCGCACAGGCCGCGTCGTCGTCATCCGCCGATTCTCCGGCGGATGACGGCAGCGAGGCCACCACGGCCACCGCCGCCAACAACCTGACCGGCAGCACCACGGCCAGCCTGGACAACCAGACCCTTCAGGCCCTGCTGGGCCTGCAGGAAGATTCTTCCGATCCGTCCTCCCGGACGGCCGCGGCGGATCAAGGCCAGGCCCCGGCCAAGGGGGCGCATCACCACCACCATCACGGCGGCGGCGGCATGCAGGCGCCGTCGGCAAGTCCGTCCGCCACGCCGGCATCCGCGAATGTGAGCACCGACCCGTCGGCGGTCGCCGATACGGAAGACGCCACGGATGCATCGCTGGAGACCGCCCTGCTGGCGGCCTGACGGTGCGGGTTTGCGCAGAAAGCGCGAACCTATTTCGCGGTGATGCGGATGGCGACCTGGGCCAGCAGGACCTTGGCGCCCTTTTTCTTGAGCGCCCGGTCGGTCACCGCCTGCAGCCGGTCGGCGATCATGCCGACATCGGGCTGGGCGTCGGTGCGCACCACATTGGCGGTGAAGGTCATCAGGTTGCGGACATAGGCGTCGCGCAGCACCGGCATCGCGCGGTTGATCTCGTCGCGCATCGCCGCGTCGGGAACGTCCAGCCCCGCCCCC
>Ga0153956_1003197_pt1 | contig 10818 bp, 9 predicted proteins | sample TSFL040MetaG_FD_104704 | JGI IMG/M metagenome (GOLD analysis project Ga0153956, IMG submission 104704) | Attine ant fungus gardens microbial communities from Florida, USA - TSFL040 MetaG | ecosystem: Host-associated > Fungi > Mycelium > Unclassified | place: USA: Florida, Wekiwa Springs...
AGCAGGGCGCATCTGACGTGCGGGCTAACACGACCCGCGCCATCCCCGTGAACGGCGGCGGGCCCGGGGCCGAGTACGAGATCACCGGCCACAAGTGGTTCTGTTCGGCGCCCATGTGCGACGCCTTCCTCGTTCTCGCCCAGACCGAGGCCGGGGTCTCCTGTTTCCTGATGCCGCGCTTCACGCCGGATGGCGAGCGCAACCGATTCCACATCCAGCGCCTCAAGGACAAGCTCGGCAACAAGTCGAACGCCTCGTCCGAGGTCGAGTTCCGCGGCGCCTGGGCCCGGATGATCGGTGAGGACGGCCGCGGCATCCGCACGATCATCGAGATGGTCAGCCACACCCGGCTCGACTGCACGATCGGATCGAGCGCCGGAATGCGGAACGCGGTGGCGCAGGCGATCAACCACGCGCAGGGCCGCTCGGCTTTCGGCAAGAAGCTGATCGATCAGCCGCTGATGCGGAACGTGCTGGCCGATCTCTCGATCGAGTCCGAGGCCGCAACCGCTTCGGTGATGCGCCTCGCCCGCGCCTATGACGAGGCCGCAGCCGGGGACGAAGGCGCCGCTCTGCTGCAGCGTCTGGCCACGCCGGTCCTCAAATACTGGATCTGCAAACGTGCCCCCTGGCAGGCTGTCGAGGCTCTCGAGTGCTTCGGCGGAAATGGCTATGTCGAGGATTTCCCGATGGCCCGCATGTTCCGCGAGAGCCCGCTGATGTCGATCTGGGAGGGCTCCGGCAACGTCCAGTGCCTCGACGCTCTGCGGGCCATGGTCAAGAGCCCGGCTTCCTACGAAGCCTTCTTCGCCGAGGTCGGCGAGGCGTCGGGCTCCGATCCTCGCCTCGACTCCTTCGTCGAGAAGCTCCAGCGGCAGATCACCGCCGATCCCGAGACCCTCGAGGTGCGAGCCCGCCGGGTGGTCGAGGGCATGGGGCTCGCCTTCCAGGCTTCGATGCTGGTCCGCCACGGCGACCCGGCGGTCGCCGACGCCTTCTGCGCCTCCCGTCTCGGCGGCGACTGGGGCGAGGCATTCGGCACTCTGCCGGCCGGCACCGACTTCAAGGCGATCATCGAGCGCTCCGCTCCCCCGGCCTGAGCCAGGCCCAAGCGCATCGAGTCAGAAGTGGGTCAGTTTGCCCTTCAATATGACGGGCAAAGTGACCCACTTCTGCCTCAGCTAGAAGGTGTGGCCAAAACGTCCCGAAGGTCTGGGGATGTGTGCGGGTGGGATGCAAGCGGAAGGGCATAAGACGGGCTGGTGGCCCGGCGTTGCCCTTACGTGAAGCAGGCCGCCCGCACACAGCCCCAGACCAAGGACAAAGTTTTGACCACACCTTCTAGATCGCAGCCGCCTATGAGTTCGCTTCGCGGCCGAGGGTCAGCAGGGATTCAGCTGCCCGGGAGGGCGACCCATTCGTCTGAGAGTCGGCGGCTCATCGCCTCGGCCAGGCGGATGCCGGACTCGACCGTGTCGAAGTCGACGTTCTCGGCGAGATCGTTCGGCCAGTGGTAGTTGGCGGGCTGCTTGTGCTCGGTGCATGAGCAGATCGAGACCACCGGGTAGCCGGCGGCCAGGGCTTCCAGCCCATCGGTGCCGTTCCTGATCCTGAGGTTGGGCATCAGGTCGATGCCCTCCTCGTCGGCGGTCCGGTCAGCCAGGATCAGGGCTTCCTGGGGGTATTCGAACATCTTCAGGAACCCTTCGCCCCTGAGCACGGTCAGGTTGGGAGAGCCGATCGTCTCCAGGTTGATGAAGAAGGTGGAATCGACCGGCAGGCTCGAGAAGTGGCGCTCCCCGAATGCCTTCATGCCTTCGCTGAACGACTCCTCGGAACCGGCCGAAAGCAGGATCAGGCGCAATCCGTCGGGTGGATCGGCGAGGAACCGTCGGGCCAGCTCGAGCAGGGCGATCACCGCGGTCCCGTTGTCGTTTGCGCCGGGCACCGCCTTGCGCAGCCCGATGTCTGCCATCGCCGCGGTAAACCCGGCGGAGAGTACCGCGCCGGCGGTCGCCAAGCCGCGATTGCCGGTAAGCCCGGCCAGCGCAGACAGCAGGGGACCGCCGATCACCGGTGCCATCAGCATCGGCGATGTGTCCAGGTGCTGGAACGCACCGGTCTTCGAAACCAGCCTGGGGATCCCGGGATGGAATACCAGCCCGGCATTGGCCGCGTCATGGTGCGAGACCAGCACCACGGTGCGCTCGGCATCCGGGTCTCCGAGTTCGCAGACCACGTTGAAGGTCTCGCGCTTCGGCAGCAGCTTGCGCATGTATCTGGGGCGAGGCGGGAAATCGGTGGCGATGACGCCGGCCCCGATCGCGCCGAGCAGGGTGCCGGTCAGACGGTGGCCGCGCCGGGCCGCCACACCGCCGGCAACGCCGAGCGCGGTTCCGATCCCGATCGGCCACCAGTAGGTGCCGTGGGCGGGTTCGGTTTCGATCCTCGCGACCGCCCCGAGCTTCGCGAACTCGTCGACCAGCCACTCGGCGGCCTGGCGTTCACCGGCCGAGGCCGAAGGACGATCGATCCGCTCCAGCGTCTCCAGCAGGCCGCGAAGCCAATCCTGATCGGCCTCTCCGTGGGGTGCGGCCAACTTCTTCGGTGGTTCGACAGGCATGGGAAGGGACGATAGCCCTTCGGTTTAACCGCCCCCGTGATGCATCTCCATACGATGTGAGGGTGTTCGGTGGCGGCAACTCCATAACCCTCTTCCGGGTGGCCGGGATCAGGATCGCTGTCGACTGGTCCTGGTTCCTCTTCCTGTTCATCGTGATCGTCTGGCTCTCCGGGTTCTACGGCGACATCCTCAACGACCCCGGCAGCACCGAGTCATACCTGCTCGCGCTGGCCAGCGCGGTCGGATTCTTCGGCTCGATCCTGCTGCATGAGATGGGCCATGCCTTCGCTGCCCGCCGCTCCGGCATCGGCATCAACACGATCCGACTCTGGCTGTTCGGCGGGGTCGCGGAGATGAGCCAAGAGTCGGACAGCCCCGGAACCGAGTTCAAGATCGCGGTCGCCGGGCCGGTGGTGACTCTGCTGATCGCCGTCGTGCTCTGCGTGATCGGGATCCAGTCGGCTGGGATCGACAACTTCCGGGACGCCCTGGAGATGCGGATCACCGCCGACACGACCGGTCTGATCACGATGATCGCCTGGCTGGCCGCCGTGAACCTGCTGGTGCTCGGGTTCAACCTGCTCCCCGCCTTCCCGATGGACGGTGGCCGGATCGTTCGTTCGATCGCCTGGAAGGTGACCGGCAAGCGCGGTGCGGCGACCAGGTTCGCGGCCGGGCTCGGACGGATCTTCGGCTTTCTCTTCATCGGCCTCGGCGTCCTCTGGGTGATCAGCGGCAACGTCTTCAGTGGCCTCTGGCTGGCGATGATCGGCTTTCTCGTCAATGGATCCGCCCGGGCGGCGAGCCGAGGCACGATCAGCGAAAAGCTCGAAGGCATGACGGTTGCCGAGGTGATGGACCCGGAACCGGTGGCGATCCCGGGCGAGCTCGACTGTGCCAGGGCGCTCGAGGAATACTTCCTGCGGTTCGGTTGGTCCTGGTTCCCCGTCGTGGACAGCCGGAACTCCTTCGTCGGCATGGCGGTACGGGACCAGCTCGAAGCGCTGCCCGAAGTCGATCGGAGTGCGACCCCGGTGCTCTCGCTGGTCGAGCGGAACCCATCCTTTGCGGTCAGCTCAAAGGCCGGTCTCGACACCCTGCTGGGCAATCCGCAACTGCGAAGGTTCGGCGCGCTGATGGTCACCGACGAGTTCGGGCAGCTGGCGGGAGTGGTGACCGTCGAGCAGTTGGGCCGTGCCCTGCAGGCAGGTTGAGGCCTCAAGGCTTTTCCGTCCGCCAGCTCATAGACTCGGCCTCTGGCACTGGCAGTCGCGACATTCCTCATCGTCCTCGCCCTGATCGCGAGCGAACGGGTCCACCGGACCAAGGTGGCTCTGCTCGGGGCGGCGGTCGTGGTGCTGTTCGTCGGCCAATACAACGAAGAGCTGGCGATCGAATCGATCGAGTTCGCGACCCTCGGACTGCTGGCCGGGATGATGATCCTGGTCTACCTCACCCAGCAGAGCGGAATCTACGACTACATCGCGGTAAAGGCCGGCCAGGTCTCAGGTGGCGACCCGTTCCGCCTGGTCATGCTGATGGCCGGCACGGTGGCGGTCATGTCGGGGTTCCTCGACAACCTGACGACGATCCTGCTGGTCGTTCCGATCACCTTCCTGCTGGCCGACACCCTGGACATCAACCCGATGCCGCTGATCATGATCGAAGTCATGGCCGCCAACATCGGCGGAGCCGCGACGTTGATCGGCGACCCGCCCAACATCATGATCGGCGACGCCGCCGGTCTCAGCTTCAACGACTTCCTGATCAACAACCTGCCCGGCGTGGTGGTCATCCTCGCCACGGTCACGACCGGGCTCTACTTCGCTTTCAGGAGCCGGCTTCAAGTAGCGGAGGCGAACCGCCGGTATGTGATGGAGCTCGACGCCGCAGCCTCGATCCGCGACCGCGGCGAGCTCAAACGCACTCTGCCGGTCCTCCTCGCCACGATCCTCGCCTTCTTCCTCCACCAGTACATCCACGTCGAGCCCGCGACCGTCGCCCTGACCGGTGCCGCGATCGGCCTCCTGGTCACCAAGATCCCGATCGAGCAGGCGTTGGAGAAGATCGAGTGGACGACCCTGTTCTTCTTCATGGGACTTTTCGTGATGGTCGGGGCCCTCGAGGTGACCGGGGCGATCGATCATGTGGCAGCGACGATCACCGACATCACCCACGGCGACCGCAACGCCGAACTGGTCGGCATCATCTGGACTTCCTCGCTGGTCGGGGGAGTGGTGGACAACATCCCGTTGACCGCCGCGATGATCCCGGTGGTCGAGAACGTAAAGGCGGGGAGCACGGACCACGCCTACTGGTGGGCGCTCTCGTTGGGTGCCTGTTTCGGCGGAAACCTGACCCTGATCTCGGCCGCCTGCAACGTCGCGGCGGCGGGCATGGCCGAGAAAGCCGGCCGGCCGATCGGCTTCTGGACCTTCCTCAAGGTCGGCTTCCCGGTCACGGTCGCCTCGACCATCATGGCCACCGCTTACATCCTGTTGCGCTACTGAAGGATGAAAAGAGCTAATTTCTGCGAGATGGGCAAATGGCAGACCACATAATCCAGTCGGTCATCCGGGAGGTGAAGCCGCTGCTCACCTCCGATCCGGTCGGCTACGCGGCCCGGCTCGTGATCGAGTCCGGTCTACCCGCCTTGCCGGTGGTGGACGAACACGGCAAGTACGCCGGCCTGTTCGGCGAACGTGAGTTCATGACCGCTGTGTTCCCAGGCTATGTCGGCACCCTGATGAGCGCCCGCATGATCCGCCGTTCACTCGACGAGACGATCGAGCGCCGGATCGGCAGCCAGGAGGAGCCGGTACGCGGCTATCTGACCACGGACCCGGTCCTGGTCGAGGACGATTACGCCGACACCCAGCTCGCCGAGACCTTCCTGCACCACCGGGTCATGGTCGTCCCGATCGCCACCGAGGGCCGGGTCCATGCGGTGGTCCCCCGCAGCGACTTCTTCCAGGCTCTCTACGGACGGATCGCCGACATCGCCGAGGACTTCGGGGACTAGAAAACACTGCGCTCGTGCGGCCCTTGGAGCCGCGGCGATTGCCTAGAGCCAGTCGTTCTCGACCAGCAGCTCGGAGACCTGGACCGCGTTCAGGGCTGCGCCCTTGCGGAGGTTGTCGCCGACCAGCCACAGGTTGAGGCAGCGTTGGTGGCTGGCGTCGCGGCGGATCCTTCCGACCAGGGTGTCGTCGAGCCCGGCGCCGCGGAGAGCGGTCGGGTACTCCCCGTTCGCGGGATCGTCGACCACGGTCACGCCGACCGCGCCGTTCAGGATCTCGCGGCACTCGTCCGGGCTGAGATCACGGCTTGTCTGGATGTTGAGCGACTCGGAGTGGCCGCTGATCACCGGCACCCGGGCACAGGTCGCGGAGATGCCGACCTCTTCGCCGAAGCCGAGGATCTTGCGGGTCTCCGCCATCACCTTGCGCTCTTCGGTGGTGTAGTCGTCGCCGTCCTTGAAGGTCTCGACCTGGGGCAGAACGTTGAACCCGATCTGATGGGGGTAGACCGCGGGCGGCGAGACTTCCTTGCCGGCCAGGAACTCGGCCGACTGGTTCTTCAACTCCTCGATCGCCTTCTGCCCGGTCCCGGAAACCGCCTGGTAGGAAGAAACGATGAGCCGCTCGAGTCCGGCCGCCCGGTGGATCGGGGCGAGCGCCATCATCATCACCGCCGTGGTGCAGTTCGGGTTGGCGATGATGCCCTTGTGGTTCTGCGCGTCCTCGTCGTTGACGCCGGCCACGACCAACGGCACGTCCTCATGCATCCGCCAGTAGCTGGTGTTGTCGACCACGACGGCACCGGCTTCGACGAACTTCGGGGCCCACTCGGCGCTGACCGATCCTCCGGCCGAGGAGATCAGGATGTCGATGTTCTGGATGGTCTCCTCGTCCGGGACCACGCAGGCGAGGTCAGCATCGCCGAACTTGACCGTCTTGCCGGCCGAACGCTCGGAGGCGAACGGGACGACTTCGCCGACCGGGAAGTTCCGCTCGTGAAGGATCCCCAGAATGGTCGAACCGACCGCTCCGGTGGCGCCGAGGACTCCGACTCTGTAGGTGGAATCAGCCATTGTCCCGGATCACCTCGTCCTCACCGAGATCGAAAGCGGAGTGAAGCGAGCGCACTGCCTCCGGCACCTGATCGGCCTGGATCACGCAGGAGATGCGGATCGAGGAGGTCGAGATCATCTCGATGTTGATCTCCTTCTCGCCCAGCACCTCGAAGACCTTGGCCGCGACACCGGGATGGGTGCGCATGCCGGCCCCGACGATCGAGACCTTGCCGATCTTCTCGTCGGTGCGGACCTCGCGGCAGATCTCGCCGAGCCCGGCGATCGCGTCGGTCGCGGTGAGCAGGTCGCCGGTCTCGACCGTGAAGGAGAGGTCGGCCAGGGCGCCCTCATGGACGGGCTCGTTCTGGATGATCACGTCGACGTTGACGTTGGCGTCGGCCAGCGCGGTGAAGATGCGGCCGGCGATCCCAGGCTCGTCCTTGACCCCGATGATGGTCACGCGGGCCTCGTCGGTCGAGTGGGTCACGGCTGTGATGATCGGTCGTTCCATGGTTTCGCTTTCGGGAAGTACGAGGGTACCGGGGAGGTCTTCGAAGCTGCTTCGGCAGTGGATCGGGATGTTGTAGTTGCGGGCGTACTCGACCGAGCGGAGCTGGAGCACACCGGCCCCTGAAGCGGCCATGTCCAGCATCTCTTCGAAGGAGACGACGGGCAGCTTGCGGGCATCGGGGACGATCCGCGGATCGGCGCTGAACACGCCGGGCACGTCGGTGTAGATCTCACATACCGAGGCGCCGAGGGCGGCGGCCAGAGCCACCGCCGTGGTGTCGGAACCGCCTCGCCCAAGGGTGGTGACGTCACGGCTGTCGGTCGAGACTCCCTGGAAGCCGGCGACCAGCACGATCTTGTCCTCTTCCAGCCCTTTCCGGATACGGTCGGCTTTTACATCGATGATCTTCGCCTTGGTGTGCGAAGAGTCGGTGACGATGCCCGCCTGCGAGCCGGTCAGCGAAACCGCCTTGTGGCCCATGTCGTTGATCGCCATCGCGGCGAGGGCGCAGGAGATGCGCTCACCGGTCGAGAGCAGCATGTCCATCTCACGCGGATCGGGCCGATCGGAGATCTCGTAGGCCGAAGCAACCAGCTCGTCGGTGGTCTTGCCACGGGCGGAAAGCACTGCCACGACGCTGTTTCCGGCCTCCCGCGCAGCCACCATCCGGCGGGCCGCCCGCTTGATTTCATCGGGCCCGGCCACCGAAGTGCCACCGAACTTCATTACGACGATGTCATCTCTTTCCGGCATCGCCTCTGAGCATACGGATTGAGACCGGAGCGACGCTTGCGGGACCGCGGGATCGGGCGCGGCGGCGGTCCCGGGGTGACATAGGGTTTGACCGTGAACCCAGATATTCCCGTCTGCCCGGAATGCGGCAGCGAACATACCTATGAGCTTGACGGATTTCAGGTCTGCTCCATGCGCGCCGATGAGTGGAACCCGGCAGCGCAGCCAGAAGGCAGCGGCTCCGAGGGACCGGTGATCCGCGACGCCGTCGGAAACGTCCTCGAGGACGGCGATACCGTGGTGGTCACCAAGAACCTCAAGGTCAAGAAGGCCTGATCCAGAGCTATGAGCATGACCGATTTCGAGAAGGACACGGCCGCCGAGCCGCTGGGTGACGGCCGCTACGCGATCAACCTGAGCGACCGCTGGTGGATCGGGCGGGGACCCAACGGTGGGTACGTCGCGGCTCTGATGCTGAGGGCATTGACCGAGGAGGTCAACTCGCTGACTCCCGAGGACAGGCTTCCGCCTCGCTCGCTCAACGTGCACTTCCTCCGCCCGCCCAAAGCCCGACCGGCGAAGATCGAGGTGACCGTGGAGCACGCCGGCCGTGTCACCGTCTTCCTCTCGGCCCGCATGATCCAGGACGACGAGGTCAAGGCCCAGGCGATGGCCGTCTTCTCCGGTGAGCGCGACGGGCCCGCCTTCGACAAGTCGCAGATGCCGGAGGCACCCGCACCCGAGGAGCTGGACGAGATGGACACCGAGCAGGCCCCGGTCGCGGTCTTCGGCCGTTACCGGGCCAAGTTCGTCAAGGGCATTCCCGGCGAGGCCAGGGAGAAGGCCGAGACGATGGGCTGGATCCGCCTGCGAGACGAGCAACCGGTCGACCCGGTCCTCGCCGCCGCGGTTCTGGACGTCTGGTACCCGGCGCCCTTCGTGGTCTTCAAAGAGCTGCCCTTCGCCCCCACGCTCGAGTACACCGTCCACTTCCCCCGCACCATCCCCGAGCCCGGGCCTCCGGACTGGAACCTGATCCGCCTGACCGCGGAGGAGGGTGTGGAAGGGCATTTCTCTGAGGACGCGGAGCTCTGGAGCCGGGACGGCAAGCTCCTTGCCAAGGCCCGCCAGATGGCCTTGCTGCGACACCGCAAACGCTGAGCATAGGCGGGGGTCCGGGTCGGGGGTGTCCCCCAAAAACCGTCGCTGCGCTCCTCATTCCGGAGGTTTTTGGCGGACACCCCCGACCCGGACCCTGCAGGACTAGAAGGTGTGGTCAAAACTTTGTCCTTGGTCTGGGGCTGTGTGCGGACGGCCTGCTTCACGTAAGGGCAACGCCGGGCCACCAGCCCGTCTCATGCCCTTCCGCTTGCATCCCACCCGCACACAGCCCCAGACCTTCGGGACGTTTTGACCACACCTTCTAGTTGGTTCACAGTGACGCGCGGGACCGGTGGTTACTTCTTTATCGAATATTTATGAGTAAGTTGGTCAAAATTCACTACAATGCTCCGCATGAGCGAGCACATCTGGTACACCCATGCCCCATCCCCCACCGCTTTCGGCGTCGCCCTGAGGAAGGGTTGGATCCACGAGGAGATGTCCAGGTGCGGGATCGAGGTGCGGGCGCTCGCCGCCTCCTCCGACCCTGACGTCCAGCGTTTCCGTCGCGAGCGGACCTCGCCGCGGGCCTTTCGCCAGGGCGGCAACGTCGCGCCGCTGATCGCCCGCTCGCGTGGCAATGACATCCGGTTGATCGGCCTTTCCCGCACCTCAAGCGTCCACCCGATCCTGACCCTGCCCGACTCCGGCTTCCGGACCGCCGCCGACCTGCTCGGCCGACGGATTGCGATCCCGGTCCGCAAGAGCGCCGTGGTCGACATCCACCGGGCGACCGCCCTGCGGACCGTGAGCAACCTGCTCGCCTCGTCCGGGCTCACCCTGAACGAAGTGGAATTGGTCGCGGTCGCGATCGAGGGCTCCTACTTCGACGCCCGCCCCAGGCCTGGCGACCCGATCGCGGACGGACCCCGTGAAGGGGTCGCCTTTCAGGTTTCCTCCGCCCAGACCGAAGTAGCGCAGGCGCTGGTCCGGGGCGAGGTCGACGCGATCACGGCGGAAGGATCCACGGCAGCGGTCCTGGCCGCCACCCTCGGCCTTTCGACGGTCGAGCCGGGACGGGCCCTGCCGCGTGACCTCAACAACCGCTCGCTCCTGGCCGTGACGGTCAGCGGCGGCCTGCTCGATCGCGACCCTGGGTTGGTGGTCAGCGTGCTGGCCCAGATCCTCGCGGCAGCCGAGTGGGCGATCGACGACGAAGCGGAAGCCCGGCGCCTGGTCGCCCTCGACGCCGGCATCCACGAGGACCTGCTCGACGCCGCCTACGGCCCGAGGGTGAGCCGCCAGCTAGGGGTCGACCTGCGCATGGACAAGGTCGCCGACCTGCGCCAGCAGCATGACTTCCTGCTCGAGCAAGGGATCATCGAGAAACCGGTCGACCTCGACGAGTTCATCGACCCGGAACCATTGAAGACAGCGCTAGCGAGACGCGGAGTGCTGGTCTAAACGGCAGCTCGGCCGGCCATGGCGCGACCCAACGTCACTTCGTCGGCATGTTCGAGGTCGGCCCCCACCGGCAGGCCGGCAGCGAGGCGGGTCACCTTCGTCTGCTCACGGAGCAGGTCGGCGATGTGAGAAGCGGTCGCCTCGCCTGTCGTGGTCGGGTTGGTGGCGAGGATCACTTCGGTGATCCCTCCCGCCTCGACCCGTCGGCGCAGTTCGGCGATCCGCAGATCCTCGGCGTCGATCCCGTCGATCGGGGAGAGCGCCCCGCCCAGCACGTGGTATCGGCCCCGGTACTCGTGGGTGCGCTCGATC
>Ga0153956_1003198_pt1 | contig 10816 bp, 8 predicted proteins | sample TSFL040MetaG_FD_104704 | JGI IMG/M metagenome (GOLD analysis project Ga0153956, IMG submission 104704) | Attine ant fungus gardens microbial communities from Florida, USA - TSFL040 MetaG | ecosystem: Host-associated > Fungi > Mycelium > Unclassified | place: USA: Florida, Wekiwa Springs...
CTCTATGACGAAGCCAAAACCTACATCGATGGAAAATGGCTGACCGTCGCCATCGCATCAGCGGATGATCTGCATGATGTGACGGGACTTCTGACCATGAAGCGGCCGCCGGTGGCGCGCGGCTGTTCGACACGCTGATTGTTTACTTCGGCGCGGGCAGCTGCTTGTCGAGCCACTGGGCCGCGACGTCCACAGACATCGGGGCGTCCGGACGCTCGACCAGATAGTTCGCCTTCTGCATGAGGGTGACAGGGATCGCTCCGATCAGCGGCTTCAAGGCAGCCAACAAGGCTTTGTCCGTTTTGCGCTTCGCCGAGACCATCACGATCGCATCGTAGGGAGGGATCGCCCCCTTGGGATCCGACAGCAACAACAGATCTTCACCCTTGATCCGCCCGTCACTGGAAAAAGCCGAGATGACATCGACGTCGCCATTGGCGACCGCGCGATACATGAAAGTCGATTGAAACTCGCGTTGCTCCTGAAACTGCAGGCCGTATTCCTGACGAAGCGACGCCCATTCGGGACGCGCGAAAAATTCGTAATCGCCGCCGATGCGAAGGTGCGCGGCTTGTTTCGCGAGGTCGGAGATCGACGTGACGCCGAGGGTTTGGGCACGCTCGCGTTTCATGGCCAGCGCATAGACATTCTCGAATCCGAGCGCGCCGACCATCCGCACACCGCGCTCGCGCGCAAGCCAGTCTGATATCTCGCGCAGCATCGCCTCGCGCGGGAGCCGGTCGCGCCGGCCCATGACATTGGTCCAGATCGTGCCGGAATAATCGACATAAACGTCGATGTCGCCCTGGGCGAGCGCACGGAAGACCACCGCGGAGCCGAGCCCGCCGCGCAGGCTCGTCGCATGGCCGCCGGCCTCAAGCCGCTGACGGATCACGCCGGCCAGCAAGTATTGTTCGGTGAAATCCTTGGCGCCCACGACGTAAGCCGGCTTTTGCGCAGGATTGAAAATGACGGCGCCGGCAGCAGCCACGCCCAGGGCAAGAATGCCCATGCCTGCGGCGACGCGCCAGAGGCTGCGCCGGGCGGTGCCGATCTCGATCAGGCCGAGCAGCTGATCGACCAGCAGCGCCAGCGCCGCCGCCGTGATGCAGCCGAACAGAACCCACACCCAGTTCTCGGTCTGCAAACCGGCGAAGATGTAATTGCCCAGGCTGGTCTGGCCGACAGGCGTCGAAAGAGTCGCCGTGCCGATGGTCCAGACGGCGGCCGTTCTGACGCCGGCCATAATCACCGGCGCCGCCAGCGGCAGCTCGACGCGCAACAATCGTTGCGTCGGCCCCATGCCGACGCCGCGGGCGGCCTCGATCATGTCGGAATCGAGATTAACGATGGCAGTGACCGTGTTCCGAATGATCGGCAGCATCGAATAGAGCGTCAGCGCAATCAGCGACGGCAGGAAGCCGAGCGCCGAGAAGCTGTGGCCCGTCAGGCTCCGGCTTGCCGCGGAAATCGCAAGCAACACGGGATAGAAAAGCGCCATCAGCGCGAGACTGGGCACGGTCTGGATCAGGCTGACGAAGGTCAATACCGGCCAGCGCAAGCGGGCGCTGTGGCTGGCTGCAAGTGCAAGCGGCAGGCTCAACGCGGTGCCGAGCGCGAGCGCGGCTGCACTCAGCAGAATGTGATGCCCCAGATATGAGGGCAGCACGGCGAACGCGCCGGCGAGCGGAGTGTCCATATGTCAGCCTTGTCCGGCCGGTTCGCCGTGCAGGAGATCATGGACCCGCTCGGCCTGCCGGCGCGGCATATCCATCAGCGCTTGGACGTCGTTGCGCTGCGGTGTCGTCAACAGCGCATTCGGCGCGCCATCCGCGATGACTTCGCCGCGATGCACGACGATGATCCGGTCGGCGAGCAGGACAGCTTCCAGAATATCATGGGTGACCATCACGGTCGTCAGCCCGATCTGATCGTGCAATTGCCGGTAGGCGACACCCAGCGTGTCGCGCGTCACGGGATCGAGCGCCCCGAACGGCTCGTCCATCAGCATGATGTGCGGCCTGGCAGCCAGCGCACGGGCCACGCCGACACGTTGGCGCTGGCCGCCCGACAACTGATCGGGCGAGCGGCCGGCATAATCCGGCGGCAACTCCACCAGCGTCAGGAGTTCCTCGACACGGCTCGCGATCTCCGGACGGGACCATCCCAGAAGGCTCGGGGTGATCCCGATATTTTCGGCAACCGTCATATGCGGGAACAGGCCGACACCCTGAAATGCGTAGCCGATCTTGCGCCGCAATTCCCGTCCCGGCAGATCCCTGGCGGATTGACCTTCAATCTCGACCGATCCCATGAGGGGATCGATCAAGCGATTGATACACTTGAGCAGCGTGGTCTTGCCCGATCCCGAACCGCCGACCAGCGCCACGAAGGCGCCGGGTTCAATCGCAAGATCGACGTTCTTGAGCGCGAAGCTGTTGCCGTTGTCGAAGCTGTGCCGCAGTCCCTTGAGAGATATGATCGGCGGCCCACCTTCGACGCCGCAATCCTGAATCGCCACGCGCTCAGGCTTCGATCGCGGTCCGCGAACCGTCCTCGTCTTCGATCTGGACGAAGCGGCCGGGAAATTGATTGGCGCGCCCGCAGGACACCGTCACGATCTGTTCGAGGGGCGCCTTTTCCGCATCGGCCTTGGGGCGCGACAAGAACAATTCGGCCTGGAACACGCCCTCGGATTCGATGCCTTGCGGGTCGATCCCCTGCGCCCGCAAGGTATCGAGCGTTTTCTCGAACTCCGCCTCGTCGCGGAAACGACGCTGCACGAAAGTTGCGCCATGCAACCGCTCGGTCACCATGCCGCGCTCGGCATACAGGTCGATGAACTCCTGATAGGGGAACATGCGCAGCACGAACGAAATGACCCAGGGTGTGGTCTCGAGCGCGTTGAGAAGTCTGCGATAGGTACGTGAAGTGACGTAACCGATGGCGCCGGTGGACAAGACGACATCGGCGGGCGCGATGAGCGCCGCTTCGGACGATGAAAGATCATGGGCTTCGAGATTCGCCGCAACGCCCGCCGCGTGCAGCCCGGCCTCGTTGGCATAGTTGATCGCGTAGGGCGAAGCGTCGAATCCGATGAAGGTTCCGCAGCCCACATCGGGCCAGCTCGCATAGTAATGCCGATCGAGACGCGCGAGTTCACCGGTGTCGATCTGCATCATCTCGCGCCGCGCATAGCGCTTCTTGAGCGTCGCGAAATTGACCGGAAAGCGGTGAATCGCGGCGTTGATCCCATAGGAACAGCCCACATCGAGCACGGTCGATGGGCGGCCCTGCATGGCCGTTTTCGCTGCGAGAATCTGGCGGATCACGGATTCCGCCACATCCGGGATCATATAATCCAATGCGCCAAGAACGGAAAAGTAAGCGCGCGGATCAGTCGAAACATAGATGTCGTCAAATACGGCTTTCGATTTGTTAATGTTCTGAATCTGCATTTGAAGCATTACGTCTCCTCGGCGACTGTATTTCCGAATACTTTGTGCGATTTCCTTTTTGCGGGATAGTAAAACCCTATCGGCCTAGGCATGCCAATTCAACCCCTCAGCTTCGACGCTTCGCGATTAACTCAGCGAGAACACGCAAGATCGAAAATCGAGGCGCGGATCAGAGTTCCAATTCTATCGCGCCGGTTCCATCAACTTTCCTTATCTTCGGAAATGACGATGGCGACATCGCAAGTGCGCGCAACACGGGCTCTTTCGCGATGAAGGGGTCATGCCGTGCGTTGCAACGGAGCGCAGGCCTGGCTGCGGCGGCATTGGTCGCGGAACTTCCGCCGGCGGCGCGTGAGACGGATATTTCGAGCGACGGGCCCAAAGGGCGTCATAAGGTCGCATCATCGACAGCAGCGATGACGGCTCTGCAACACGCTTGTTCGCCCATCCCCTCGCAGCAGGGACATGAACTACATTTCGCATGATGCGTCGTCGGACGCGGATTGCAGCGGAATCATCCAGATCGTGATGAGAACCGGCATCGCTGCGACCGCCACCGGCCCGAACGCGAACACCGCGTTGCCGCCGATATCCCACGCCATGCCACCCGCGAGCGACACCAGCATCGCGGAAGCGTAGCCGATCGCCAGCGCGGCGGCGAGAATCCGCGCGACATCGTCGGGATTGCGGGCCAGCAGCGGCGGCAGCGCCATGCAGAGCGGTAGCAGCGCGCCGCAGGCCACGCCGGTGATGCCCGCCCACATGATCGTCGCCCAACCGGTCGAGAACACGATGCCGAACACGCTTGCCAGCATCACGACGCCGAACACGAGAAACGGCCAGCGCTTGCCTTGAAGCCAATCCGCCAGAATCACCGTCAGCAACGAGATCGGAATTTGTCCCATGTTCAAGGCCGCCAACGCGGCACTGACATCCGCTTCCCGCCCGGCGCTGGTCAGATAGGCCGGCAGGAAAGCATTGACGCAGAAATAGGTGCTGCCGACGCTCGCGAAAGACAGGCCGATCTTCCAGTTCAGCCCGCTGGCAAGATCGGGCCACAAGCGACCTGACTTACTGACTGCATGGTTCTCCGCACGCGGACTGCAGACAAGCACCGCAATCGCCATGACCAGCAGCGGCGCCGACCACGTCAGCAAGCCGAGCCGCCAGCTCTGGTTGAAGTACGGCAGCAGCACCGGAAGCATCAGCGCGACGGGAACGATTTCACCGACGATGATTCCGTTGGTGTAAAGCGCCGTGCCGAACGCCGCGCGCGTCGGCATCCATTGCCGAACGGCGGCGCCCATGGCCGGTTGCATGATCGCGATGCCGCCGCTCATCAGAACCGTGGCCGCGTAAAGCGAATAAACTTCCGGCGCCAGCGCCCGCAAGCCGGAGCCGAGCGCCGTGATTACAAGACCCGCCGCCAGTGTCCATCGCACGCCGATATGCTCGATCAACAATGAACCGGGAGCAGCGGCCAATCCGAACATGATGACGGGAATGCCCGTCAGAATGCCGATTTGCGTGCCGGACAATTTCAAGTCCGACTGAATCAGCGCAATCACGGGCGGCACTGCCAGCACGCTCAACCGCACGCCAATGCCGCAAAGCCACAGCAACAGACCGGAGATATGATTTCGATTTTTCATGATGGGGAAGCGGACAGAAGGCACATGGCGGGAAAGCCTGCTGTCTACCAGAACCAGCGGGCAGATACATCGGAACTGCGCCTTCTCCGCCGTAGCCTCACCCCGCCGATATCAGGCACCATTCACTTTACCGGCGAAGCGTATGCCGCACGCTTGCCCTGCCTGCGCAGATAAATGATCTGACACGCCAGGCCGACAATGAGAATGACAAGGAGACCGGCTTGCGCGCCGAGCAGCAGCGGCGATTTCAGATCCGTCACCAGGGGATGACCGTCCGGAACACGGCGCAGGGTCTCGGTCACAGTCGGCACCATCAGCAGAAACACCGTCAGGCTGAGGAAGATCGTTTCGAGATATCTGCGCGCACGCCCGAGGCTCGACATCCGGTCAACGCCGTAGCCGGCCAGCAGCAACAGGAGCGTGACCGCGCCGATGCCGTAGCTCGCCGGCTGATGCGCGATAACAAACGCCGTCGCCGCGCCAATCAGCATCGAGACGAAATAAGCGCCACCGGCCGTCGATCGGGGCACGATCCGTCCGTGACGGCCGAGCATATAGGCGGCCAGGGGAATTGCAGGAAGGCTGCCGAGCGTATGCACCCAGCCGAGCGGTGAAATTCCGAACATACTTCTTTTTCCTTTCGACTAGTAGGTAGGCATTCTTGGCAAATGTTACAAAACGCGATCGCCAGGGTGGTTATTTGCGGCCCGGCACCAACGCCGGCGTGAGCCGCTCTAGAAGCGGACTTGTCACGACACCGAATATCTTCGGATCGCCATAAGCCCGCGCGGACAGCATCGCGCCGTGAACCGTCGCCATGAATGTTTCGGCCTCGGCGCGTGGGGTCATCGTCAATTGAAGTTGGCCGTGCCGCGCCCCGCGCTCCAGCACGGATGTCAGCCAAGCCGACAGCGAGCGGAAATGCGCCCGGACCTCCAGGCCGACCTTTTCGGGCAGCGCGGGAAGCTGACTTGCCAGCAGCGCACAGACGCAGAACGGCGCGCTGGCATTCGCGATGCAGGCTTCCCAATAACCGACATAGGACCGAAGCTGTTCGAGCGGATCGGATACCCGGCGCTCCAGATTCGCCATCCCCGCTTCAACTTCTTCGCGGTACCGCGCAACAAGCGTCCGGACCAGATCGACCTTGCTTGGGAAATGGTGATGGATGCTCGCCTTACGAATCCCGACCACGTCGGCGATATCGGCATAACTGAAATCGCTGTAGCCGCCGGCGACGATCAGAGATCGCGCGCAAGCCAGGATGGCGTCCGACGTGGTGGTCAGATTGCTCATGCGTGACACCTACCTTCTGATAGGGTGGCTGTCAAGGATCAGGCGCCATCGGACCGGATGGCCGGTCACGTCTGTTCCACGGACGGTGCCGATATTCCGTTATGAGGCTTGTGCGGCGTCACCCTTTCAAATCAAGCAGGGACCATCGCGAGGGACATCGCCCCGACCGAGCGGGTATGTCTTGCCAAGGAGAAGGTCGTGGCCGGCATCTGGTATTTTCTGTCTTGTCTTGCCGTCGCCGTTGCCGGCGTCAGCCTGGCCACCCAGCAAGTCCTCAACAGCAATCTCAGGGCGGAGATCGGGTCGCCCTGGTGGGCCGGCTTTGTCAGCTACGCGCTCGGCATGATCGTCATGCTGGTCATGGCCGTCATCATGCCGGGCCAGCGATTGAGTCTCAGCGCGATCGGCAGCAGCAGTTGGATATCGTGGACCGGCGGACTGCTCGGGGCCATCTTTATCGGCACCGCCATTTTGATGGTGCCGCGTCTCGGTGCTGCGACCACGCTGGCACTCGTTGTCGTCGGCCAGATGATCGGCTCAGTTGTGCTCGATCATTTCGGCCTTTTCGGCCTGCCGCAGCATCCGGTCAGCCTCGTTCGCCTCGCAGGCACAGCCCTGCTGATTGCCGGCGTCGTGTTCGTGCGGATGTAAGGACGGCATTATCGCCGGGATGTTCAACGCACACCGCGCATTCCGCTTGCCGGCAGCTTCGCGGTCGTGCTGATGATGCATGCATTGATGCAGTGATAGTCGGCCGCCCCCTCGGGGATCAGTCAGGCGCATATTATGGAAATGTATCAGATACGTTATTTCCTCAAAGCGGGGGAAACGCTGAATTTCACCCGCGCGGCCGAGCAGTGCGGCGTGAGTGTGCCCTCGCTCAGTCGCGCGATCCGGCAACTGGAAGAAGAACTGGGCGGACAACTGTTCCGGCGCGAGCGGCATCTGACGCACCTGACCGACCTCGGCCGGCTGATGCTTGAACATTTTTCCGTCATGAGCCGCGCCGCCGAAGCCGCCAAACGCGAGGCTCAGGACTACACCAAGCTCGCGGGCTCCCAACTGAAGCTGGGCATTTTCGCCTCGATCGGCGCCGGCGTTTTGACCGGTTACCTTACCACCCTGCGGGATCAGGCACCCGACCTCAAGCTGCACATCTGGGAAGCCAATTGCGAGGAACTGGAAACCGCGCTGCTCGGCGGCGAGATCGACATCGCTCTGACCAGCTCACCCGAGCTCGACGAACGAATCCGCATGACGCCCCTGTTCCGCGAAGCGTTCTGCATTTCCTTTGCGCCCGGCCACCGCTTCGGCGCAATGAAGGCCGTACCGATACGCGAACTCCAAGGCGAGGATTACATCAAGCGCCTGCACTGCGAATTTCCCTCCAACCTTGCACGGCTCGGTGGCCCAAAGCCCTATGACGCCGTCAATATCCGCTATGTCGGCGAGCGCGAGGACTGGATTCAATCATTGGTCCGGGCCGGTCTCGGTTGCGCTGTGATGCCTGAAAACCTGCCCTTGTTACCCGGGCTTGAAATCCGCCCATTGATCGATCCGGAAGTGTTCCGGCAGATCAGCCTGGCGACGGTCGCCGGCCGGCCGCATAGCCCTGCCGTAGCGGCGGCCGTCACAGCCGCTCAACGCTATCGCTGGCCGGGCGGCAACGCGGATTAGACCAGAGCGTTTTCGAATTTGGTGGAAGCGTGTCCCGGACGCGATGCCTTTTCCCTCTCCGAAGCGAAGCGACTGGGGAGAGTGGCGCGATGCGAGCGTTCAGCAAGCATCGTGAAGGGTGGGGTGTTTCCTCGGACTCAGCGCTTGCCGCACCACCCCACCCGTCTCGACCGCTACGCGGTCGATCCCACCTCCCCACTGCGCGGCTTCGCCGCTTGAGGGACGGAAAAGGCACCGCATCCGGGGCATGATTGCGCGAAAGCTAACGACTCGTGAGCCAAATCGCGGCTGTCCGGATCAGACGCGAAATCTCAATCTTCCCGACACTATGCCGCTGTCGGCTCGACGCGCGGCGCAGTGGTGACGGCGGTTCATCTCCCGCGGATGCGAATCATCACCACGGCGCGCGCGTGTCGCCGAGGGCGATGCACGCGCATGGTTCGCGAGAGGGATGAAATGCAGGACGAAGAAATCCTTCTTCGGGTGGATATCGGGCTGTCACAACGGGCGCTCAGGACAACAAGTTCACGTACCGTGCTGGCGGCCTTCGCACTTGCCGGCGCACTCGCGCTGCCGCCCACTGCGGCACTTGCGCAGGATGCGACCTGGAGCGGCGGCGTCTCCGGCGATCTCAGCGACCCCAACAACTGGATCGGGGCGATCGTGCCGACAGGCATGGCGTATTTCGGCGCGTCGAACAACACAGCCCTGTCGTCCTCGATTGACGGCACCGTCTCCATGCGGGGCTGGACGTTCGGCGCGGGCGCACCGGTCTACTCTTACGACGTGACCCTTCCTGCCGCGCTGTATTTCGACGGTGCCGGCATCGTCAATAACAGCAGCAGCATCATTACCCTCAACAACGATTGGAACCTGACCTTTGCGCGGGGCGCGACGGCGGCGAATGCCGCCATTAACAACAGCGGCAGCGGTTTGGTTGTCTTCCAGGACGGATCGACCGCCGATCGCGCCACGATCAACAACCTGACATCCACGGCGACAGTCGAGTTCAATAACGGCAGCGGGCTTGGACACGGACTCATCAACAACAGCGGCACGCTCGGCATCGGCAGCAGCAGCGCCGAAGACGCCCGCATCTTCAACAATCATCTCGTCCACTTTTACGGCACCGGCACCGGCGGCAATGCCGCAATTCAGAATTCCAGCGGAGGCGAGGTCAGGTTCGAAGGTTCCAGCACGGGCGGCAATGCCGTCATCACCAACGACGCCGGTGCCGTTGTCGATTTTTCGGAAAGCAGCGGCCCGAATAACGATCACAAGCTCAGCATCGGCGCGATCGTCGGCGGCGGCAACGTCTATCTGGGCAGTAATACGCTCTCCATCGGCGGCACCAATCAGAACATCACGCTGGACGGCGTCTTCAGCGATTGCGGCGCGAGCGGAAACGATTGTCATATCGCCGGTGCGACCGGTGGATCACTGGTGAAGATCGGCACAGGCACGCTGACGATCACGAACACCAACACTTATACAGGCGGCACGACGGTCAGCGCGGGCAAGCTGCAGATCGGCAACACGACGACGGCCGGCCGCATCGTCGGCGAAGTAACCGTCGAAAGCGGAACGACGTTCAGCGCCGTCAACGGCAACCTGAACGCGATCGTGCACATCACGAATTCCGGCATCACGGAATTTCACGGCAACACGAGTCCGGCCAACGCGCTCATCACCAACGATGCGGGCGGCGTGGTGGATTTCTCCGGCAACACCGGCGCCGCCGGCGCCAGGGGAATCGAGGGCGCCGGCAACTTCTATCTCGGCGGCAATACCCTCACGATCGGCAGCGGTTTCAGCACGACGGTCAGCGGCGTCATCAGCGATTGCGGTCCGGGCGGAACCGCGTGCAACACGCCCGGCGCGACCGGCGGCGCGCTGGTGAAGTCGGGAAACGGCCAACTGACGCTCACCGGCGCCAACACCTACACCGGCGGGACGACGGTCAATGGCGGGTTGCTGATTCTGGGCGACGCCACGGCGAAGGGCAGCATCGTCGGCAGCGTGACGGTCGGCATGACCGGCAATCTTCAACTGGTCAACACCGACCTCGGCGCAGTGACCGCCATCGACAACGCGGGTATTGCGACTTTCCGCAACAATATCAACGCCCGCAACATCGCTCTGAACAACACCGGCAACGTGACGTTCAGCGATGCGAGCAGCGCCGGCAACGCGACGATCACCAACAGCGCCAGGCTTGCCTTCACCAATAACAGCACGGCCGGCAATGCGGCGATCACGAACACCGTTGCAGGCGTGGTCGATTTTTCCGCCGGCAGCGGTCCGGGCGGCGATCACCGGCTGAGCGCCGGTTCGATCGCGGGCGCGGGTGATTTTTACCTCGGCGGCAACGCGCTGACCGTCGGCGGCAACAATCAAAACACGGCGGTGAGCGGCACGATCAGTGATTGCGGCGCGGGCGGGACCGCCTGCTTCAACCCCGGCGCAACCGGCGGCATGCTCGTCAAGGCCGGCACCGGCGACCTGACGCTGTCCGGCGTCAATACCTATAGCGGCGGCACACAGGTTACCGCCGGGACATTGAGTGTGACGAACAACGATGCGCTCGGCACCGGAGCCGTGATGCTCGATCCGAACGCGACGCTGCATCTTGCCGGCGTGCAGATCGCCAACACGGTCAATGTCTCGGGTGATCCCAACATCGCCGTCACCGGCGCGAATGCGCTGAACAGCATCGCCGGCACCGGCGAACTC
>Ga0153956_1003199_pt1 | contig 10816 bp, 9 predicted proteins | sample TSFL040MetaG_FD_104704 | JGI IMG/M metagenome (GOLD analysis project Ga0153956, IMG submission 104704) | Attine ant fungus gardens microbial communities from Florida, USA - TSFL040 MetaG | ecosystem: Host-associated > Fungi > Mycelium > Unclassified | place: USA: Florida, Wekiwa Springs...
CGGTGAGTTTGTTCTCGTTGCGCAACTGGATCGCCGCATCGATCGCCGGATGCATGACGATGCCGCAGGCGAACGGCTTGTAAGTGTTGAGCGCCGCCTCGTAGCGCTTGCCGAGATCGCCGGTGATCTCGTTGTAATCCTGCTTGGTGGAGATGGTGTTGGCCCAGCCGCGCTTGGCCTCCAGCATCTCATCCGAACTGGTATAGTTCTTCGCGGCAAGCAGCGCTGCGAAAATGCCGTTGGCGGCCGCGCGCCCCGGATTGAAGCTCTTGTTCATCGAGCCGAAGGACTCGCGCAGGCCCACCGGCTGCGAGGCCGCAAGCCCCATCGCCCACACCATCTGCTGCTCGTTGAGGTTCATCAGCTTGCCAATCGCCGCCGTCGAGCCGAACACGCCCGCGGTGCCGGTGATGTGCCAGCCGACGTCGTAATGGTTCGGATAGACCGCATTGCCGATGCGGCATTCGGTTTCGACGCCGAGTACCAGTGCATTGAGGAAATCCTTGCCCGACACCGGATTCATTTCCGAATAGGCCAGGATCGCCGACGCCACCGGACCCGCGGGATGGATGATGGTCTTCAGGTGGGTATCGTCGTAATCGAAGATATGGCTCGACACGCCGTTGATGAAAGCGGCATTCATGATGTCGAACCGCTCCTTGCGGCCGAACAATGAAGCCTGCGCCGGGCCGGAGAATGGTTGCAGCGCCGACACTGCGATATCGACAGTCTGGTGATGCGAGCCGCCAATGGCGACACCAACCCAGTTCAACAGCGTGCGGACGCCTTCCTTGCGCACGTTCTCGGGCAGATCGTCATATTTCGCCGTCACGAGATAATGCGCCAGCGTGCGGGTGACGTCCTTTGGGGCCTTCGGCGGCGCAGCGGCCGGCGCGGCCTTGTCGGCAGCTTGCGCAAAGACGGCATCACTTATGGAGGCAACCAGAGGCAGTGCAGCGGCAGTCTGCAACAAGGTTCGGCGTGTCGTGAACGGCATGGCGTTTCTCTCCCGGGGCATCGTTTTTGGGAGCTCGATCCTGTCCGCCGCCATGACAGCGTCAACACACCGATTGTTGATCGACAGGCGAGACAAAGACGTGTCGCAAGACGATCCTAGATGTCGCGGCCTTCGACTTTCTCGGTCAGGCTCTTCACCATTTCCGGCACCTTGTCGAGGTGCGGGTTGATAGCGAGCGCGCGGCGGAACACCTCCAGCGCATGCTTGTCGTCGCCGGTCTCCTCAAGGATGACGCCGAGTCCGGCCAGCGCGCCGAAATGGCGCGGCTCGCGGCGTAACACTTCCTCGATGTCCTGCATCGCGCGGTTGTAATCGTTCTTCTTGTAATAGAGGGTCGCGCGCTTATTCCACGCCTCCACATAATCGGGACGCAGCTTGATGATGGCGTCGAGCAGTTTCAGCGCGACATCGGATTCGTCGTTCGCCAGCGCAATGCCCGCGCGCGACATCAACAGCGCGACGGTATCGCTCGGCGTCTTCATCCAGATCGCCCAGATCCGCGCCTCGACCGCCTTGGCGCTGTCCTCATCGGGCGCGACCTTCAACGCATCGAACAGGATATCGAGGCTCTTGCCGTGCGCCTTCGCGGAAGGAAGCTGCTTCGGTGCCTGCGGCAATTTCTGTTTCGAGTGGGAGTCAGGTTCCGCGGCGGCAGGCACGGCAACGAGCAGCGTCGCGAGCGCCAATCCGGCAGAAACATTCACGGCCATACGCCGGAGCAAGGTCATGACCTGAATCTAGACACGCAAAGCGCCGCCTGCAAAGGGCAAGCGGCGTCAAACAGGCGTGATGATTTTAAGGAGTGCCGGACAAAATCCGGCGAACGCCAAAGGCGATCAGCCCTGACGCGCCTTGAAGCGGCGCTGCACCTTGTTGATCACGTAAACCCGGCCCTTGCGGCGGACCAGACGGTTGTTGCGGTGACGGCCGCGGAGCGATTTCAGCGAGTTACGGACCTTCATGGGACATGCTCTTCGAAAGGCCGTTTCGACAGGCCGAGTTGCATCAATATTTATGGGCGCCCGGGCGGCGGAGCCATCACCGGAATGGCCGATTTCTAGAGAGCACCGGGCGGAATGTCAATGCAATCAAGGCTTTTTCCGCCCGCGGGACGGGGTAAAGCCGGGGTTTTTCTGCCTTCACTCGCTGAAATCCTTGGAAAAATCCACCTTTACCCCTTCGGCCGCGCATTGGCCGCCTTGCCCAGTCGGGCCAGACGGGTGGCGAGGAACTCAATCAGCGCCTCGACCCGGGCCGGGCGCGGGCCGCCCGGCGGCATCACCAGATGCACCGCCCCCTCCGGCTGCTTCCAGCCCTTGAGGATAATCTCGACCTGCTTTTTGGCGATCGCCTCGCCGATGATGAAATCCGGCAGATCGGCGATGCCGAGCCCGGCGATCAGCGCGGGGATCGCCGCGTCGCCATTGTTGATCCGTAACTGCCCCGAGGGCCGCACCGAAACCTGCTCGCCCGCGTCGTTGGAATAGTGCCAGACCTCCGGCGAGGTGCGGTAGGCATAGGTGAAGCAGCGGTGCTGGGCGAGATGCATCGGATGCGTCGGCCGGCCGTATTTTTTCAGGTAGGACGGGGCAGCAACAGTATGCACCGGCATCGGACACAGCCGCCGCGCCACCAGCGAAGAATCCGGCAGCCGCGCGATCCGCACGCCGATGTCGAACCCCTCGCCGATCAGATCGACCATCGCGTCGCTCAAGTGCAGGTCGATCGATACATCCGGATATTGCGCGAGAAATTCCGGCAGCAGCGGCGCGATCACCCGCTGGCCGAACGACATCGGCACCGCCAGCCGCACCAGCCCGCGCGGCGACGCCGCCTGCGACAGGGCCTCGTTTTCCGCCGCCTCCGCATCGGTGAGCAATTGCGCGGCCCGCACCGACAGCGCGCGCCCGGCATCGGTCAGCGCCAGACGGCGCGAGGAGCGATTGAACAGCCGCGCCCCCAACCGCTCCTCCAGCCGGGTGACCGCCTTGGACACGGTCGCCTTCGACAAAGCCAGTTCGCCCGCCGCCGCCGCAAACGAGCGCAGCTCCACCACCTTGGCGAAGATCGCCATTGCCTCGAAATCGGGAAGTTTCGACATGGACGCCCCTGCGATGCCTTTCCTCGAATAGCTTATTTTTGGAAACAATAAGTTTCAATAGTTTCTATTTTTATATCATCCGGACAGGCCTAAATCAGCGCCATCGAAACCGAACAACCCCCAGGCATGGAGGATGACATGATCGAACTTCGTCCCTTCAGTTCTCTCGGCGGCGCCAACCACGGCTGGCTCAACGCCAAGCACCATTTCTCGTTCGCGAGCTACTACGATCCCGACCGCATGAGCCACGGCGCGCTGCGCGTCTGGAACGACGACGAGATCGCGCCCAACTCCGGCTTTCCGCCACATCCGCATTCCGACATGGAGATCATCACCTATGTCCGCGAAGGTGCGATCACGCATCAGGACTCGCTCGGCAACAACGGACGGACCGAGGCGGGCGACGTTCAGGTGATGAGCGCGGGCTCGGGGATCCGCCACGCCGAATATAATCTCGAACCGGTGAAGACCACGCTGTTCCAGATCTGGATCGAGCCGACGCAGCACGGCGGCCAGCCTTGCTGGGGCGCGAAGCCTTTCCCGAAGGGCGACCGTTCGGGCAAGTTCGTGACGCTCGCCAGCGGCTTCAAGGACGATGCCGATGCGCTGCCGATCCGGGCCGAGGCGCGGGTGCTCGCCACCACGCTGAAGGCCGGTGAGAGCGCCGACGTGGCGCTCAACGATAACCACAAGGGTTATCTCGTGCCCGCGACCGGCGCGGTTGAGATCAACGGCATGCGCGCCAATGCTCGCGACGGCGTTGCAATCAGCAATGAGGCGCACCTGCGCATCACCGCGCTGGAAGATTCAGAACTCGTGCTGGTGGAGACGGCGCAATGATCGACCTCCTGCTCGTGATGCCGGCAGTCACGATGAGCCTGCGCACGCTGTTCGGCCGCACTTGCTGCCGCCGCACACACTTGCACTGACACCAACGCCGTGGTCCATACGGACCACGGCTTCCCCTCCCTCAACACGCATTCCTCTCAGTTGGAGATTCCGATGCCAAAAGTTCTCGTTCTTTATTATTCCGCCTACGGCCACATCGAAACGATGGCCAACGCCGTCGCCGAAGGCGCGCGCGAGGCGGGCGCCACCGTCGACATCAAGCGCGTGCCCGAACTGGTGCCGCCGGAGGTCGCCAAGGCCGCGCATTACAAGGTCGATCAGGCGGCCCCCGTGGCGAAGATCGAGGACCTTGCCAATTACGACGCCATCGTCGTCGGCACCGGCACCCGCTTCGGCCGGATGTCCTCGCAGATGGCGAACTTCCTTGATCAGGCCGGCGGCCTGTGGGCGAAGGGCGCCTTGCACGGCAAGGTCGGCGGCGCGTTCACCTCGACCGCGACCCAGCACGGCGGGCAGGAAGGCACGCTGTTCTCGATCATTACCAATCTGCTGCATTTCGGCATGGTGATCGTCGGGCTCAATTACGGCTTTGCCGGACAGATGGGCGTCAAGGAAGTCACCGGCGGCGCGCCCTACGGCGCCACCACCATCACCGACGGCGACGGCTCCCGCATGCCGAGCGAAAACGAACTCAACGGCGCGCGCTATCAGGGCCGCACCATCGCCGAGACCGCGAAGAAGCTGCACGGCTAATACGCATCCGCGAAAAAACGTCATGCCCGGCTTTATGCCGGGCATGACGAATGGTTGCTGTCATTGCGAGCGAAGCAATCCAGAGTCCCTCCTGGATTGCTTCGTCGCCATAGCGCGTCGAAGACGCGCGTAAACGCGCTTATGGCTCCTCGCAATGACACCTCTTCAAATCATGCAGCCTTGCCGAACGCCTTGCGTGCATGGGTGCCGCGCGATTTTGAAGCCGTGGTTCGTTTGCGCCGTGCCGCGGTTTTTGCCATGGTCTGCATCCTTCGTGAATGGAACGTTGCCTTAACGCCTCGCACCGTTTCGGATTCGAAATCGCCTTTTGCAAAATGGACCGTCCATGACCATCAAAGCCTTCGTATTCGACGCCTATGGCACGCTTTACGACATCCAGTCGGTCGCCGCCGTGACCGAGGAAGCGTTCCCCGGTCATGGCGACTTCATCACGCAAATCTGGAGGATGAAGCAGCTCGAATACACATGGCAGCGCAGCATGATGCAGCGTTACGAGGATTTCTCGGTGGTGACGCGAGAATCGCTGGTCTATTCGCTGAAGCTGCTCGGCCTCACCTACTCCGATGCCGTGTTCGAACGCATCATGGACAAATACGTCCACCTCGACCTGTATCCGGACGCCAAGGCGGCACTGACGGCGCTGAAAGGCCACAAGCTCGCGATCCTGTCGAACGGCAGCAGCCAGATGCTGAACGATCTGGTAAAGAACACCGGCCTCCACAAGGTGCTCGACGCCACCATCAGCATCGACAGCGAGCGCATCTTCAAGCCCGCGCCACAGGCCTACACGCTGATCGAGAAGAAGCTCGGCGTGAAACCGAGCGAGGTGATCTTCGTCTCGTCCAACCCGTTCGACGTCGCGGGCGCGAAATCCTTCGGCCTCAATGTCGCATGGATCGAGCGCGTCACGCCGCAGGCGATGGCCGCCGAGATCAAGCCCGGCGCACCGGTCGCACCTGTCACCATGTTCAAGGCCGCACGGACGCAGATGGACGAACTCGGATTTCTGCCCGATCACCGCATCCGCGCGCTGGCCGACCTGCCGAAGCTGGTCGGATAACTCTCAGCTTTTGAAATACGGCTCGACCGGGCCGGAGAACTTCATGGTGATGGGATTGCCGTGGCGATCTTTCGCCGAGCCGACGCTCATCCGTACCCAGCCCTCGCTGACGCAATATTCCTCGATATTGGTCTTCTCGACGCCCTTGAAGCGAATGCCGATGTCGCGAGACAGAATCGTCTCGTCGTAGAACGGGCTATTGGGGTCGACCGAGAGGCGGTCCGGCAATTGTTCGTCGCTCATCATCATCCTTTAAGTGTCGTGGCAAGCATGCCTGCCATGCATTGCCGTTCGCCGTCGCGCGATCAAAACGGCAAGTGTCCGCTTCTGAAATAATACATCGCGAGATAGCCGATCGCCAAGCCGACCGCCACACCTATTGCCACTCTCATGCGCGCCTCCATGACCTTCATGACAGGATCATAAGCACATCTTCACATCGCCGCGACACCGCCGCGCGAGGGAACTATCCCGTCTTACGCCCGTTTTATTTCGGTTATAGTTTTGCCGCCGGGGCACGAGGCGCAAGACAGCCACTTTCAGCACGCCGGGAAATCACCCATGGATGCTCCGCGCTCGACATCGAACGATCAGCCACGCGCCGGATCGGACATCGACCAGCTCTGCATCAACACCATCCGCACCTTGACCGTCGATGCCGTACAGAAAGCCAATTCGGGCCATGCCGGCGCACCGATGGGGCTTGCGCCCGTCGCCTATACGCTGTGGCAGGAGGTGCTGCGCTACGATCCCGCCGCACCGCTGTGGCTGAACCGCGACCGCTTCGTGCTGTCGTGCGGCCACGCCTCGATGCTGCTTTATTCCCTCATCCATCTCTCCGGCATCAAACGGCTGAAAGACGGCAAGGTCACCGACGGCCTCGCGGTGACGCTCGACGACATCGAGCATTTCCGCCAGATCGACAGCGTGACGCCGGGCCATCCCGAATACGGCCACACCACCGGCGTCGAGACGACGACGGGTCCGCTGGGGCAAGGCTGCGGCAACAGCGTCGGCATGGCGATCGCCTCGCGCTGGCTGGGCGCGCATTACAACAAGCCGGGCCACACCATTTTCGATTTCAACGTTTATACCATCTGCAGCGACGGCGATCTGATGGAAGGCGTCGCCTCCGAGGCGGCCTCGCTCGCGGGCCATCTCGGCTTGGACAATCTGTGCTGGATCTACGACAGCAACACCGTCACCATCGAGGGGCACACCGAACTCGCGTTCGACGAGAACGTCGCCGAGCGGTTTCGCGGCTATGGCTGGCACGTCACCCATGTGGCGGATGCCAATGATTGCGCCCGCGTGCGCGCGGCGCTGGAGGAATTCTGCGAAACTAGGGGACGCCCGACCCTCATCATCGTCAACAGCGTGATCGGCTACGGCGCACCGGACATGCAGGGCACCTCGAAAATCCACAGCGACGCGCTTGGCGCGGACGAGGTGAAGAAGACCAAGACGTTTCTCGGCTTTCCGCAGGACAAGAATTTTTATGTCCCCGACGGCGTACGCGAACACTTCCACGACGGCATCGGGCAGCGCGGCACGGCCACGCGCAAAGCGTGGGACCAAAATTTCAAGGACTACGCCAAGGCATATCCTCATCAGGCAAGCCAGATCGAACGCGGCCTCAAACACCAATTGCCCGAGAACTGGGCCAGCGCCCTGCCCGTGTTCAAACCGGATTCGAAAGGCATGGCCACCCGCGAAGCTTCGGGAAAAGTGCTCAACGCCATCGCCGAGGAATTGCCGTGGGTGCTTGGCGGCGCCGCCGACCTCGCGCCCTCGACCAAGACCAAGCTCTCCGGCGAGAGCATGGGCGCGCTGGAGAAAGAATCCCCCGGCGGGCGCAACATGCATTTCGGCGTGCGCGAGCATGGCATGAGCGCCATCGTCAACGGCCTCGGCCTGTGCCATCTGCGCGGCTATGGCGCGACCTTCCTGATCTTCTCGGACTATATGCGTCCGCCGATCCGCTTGGCAGCGCTAATGGGGCTGCCGGTCTTCCATGTCTTCACCCACGATTCCATCGGCGTCGGCGAGGACGGCCCGACCCACCAGCCGGTCGAGCAACTGGCGGGCCTGCGCGCGATCCCGAACCTCGTGACGCTACGCCCGGCCGATGCCAACGAGGTGCGCGAGGCCTATAAAGTGATCTTCAGCCTGCGGGACCAGCCCGCGGTCTTGATTCTGAGCCGTCAGCCACTCCCCATTTTCGACCGTGGCCAATACGCCTCCGCCTCCGGCCTTGCGCGCGGCGCCTATATCATGGCGGATGGCGACGGCGTGCCGCAGGTGATCCTGATCGGCACCGGCAGCGAGGTGCAATTGTGCGTCGCCGCCTATCAAGAGCTGGCATCGCGTGGCATCCGCGCCCGCGTGGTCAGCATGCCGTCCTGGGACCTGTTCGAAAAACAGGACCAAGCCTATCGCGACACCGTGCTGCCGCCCCACATCTCCGCACGGGTGGCCGTGGAGCAAGGCTCCCCCCTCGGCTGGGATCGCTACGCAGGCCCTTCCGGTGCCATCATCGGTATGCATACTTTCGGCACATCAGCCCCGCTGAAGGATCTGTTGAAGAAATTCGGCTTCACACCGGATAGAGTGGTCGAAGCAGCATTGCGTCAAATTGAACAGAACAAGGCATCATGAATCCTCTCAAAGAATTGCAGAACCATGGCCAGTCGATCTGGCTCGACTTCCTCGCGCGCGGCTTCATCGCCAAGGGCGAACTAAAGGCGATGGTTGAGCGCGACGGCGTGCGCGGCGTCACGTCCAATCCCTCGATTTTCGAAAAGGCCATCGGCACCGGCGACGAATACGACGCCGCATTCGAGAAGCTCCTGAAGAGCGGCGACCGCTCGGTGATCGACCTTTATGAGTCCGTCGCCATCGAGGATATCCGGAACGCCGCCGATGTGCTCAAGCCGGTTTACGACGCACTCGACGGCCGCGATGGTTTCGTCAGCCTTGAGGTCTCGCCCTATCTCGCCCGCGACACCGACGGCACGCTCAATGAGGCACGGCGGCTGTGGAAGGCGGTCGGCCGCAAGAACCTGATGGTGAAGGTGCCCGGCACACGCGAGGGCCTGCCCGCGATCGAACAACTCACCGCCGAGGGCCTCAGCATCAACATTACGCTTTTGTTCTCGCAGAAAGTCTACGCAGACGTGCTGGAAGCCTACATCTCGGGGCTTGAGAAGCTCGCGACCAAGGGTGGCGACATCTCCAAAGTCGCGAGCGTCGCCTCGTTCTTCGTGTCCCGCATCGACACCGCCGTGGACCGTCAGCTTGACGACAAGATCGCCGCCGCCAATGACGAAGACCGCAAGGCGGAGCTTGCAACGCTCAAGGGCAAAGTCGCCGTCGCCAACGCCAAGCTCGCCTACCAACACTACAAACAAGTCATCGCATCCGATCGCTGGAAGGCGCTGGAGGCCAAGGGCGCGCGCGTGCAGCGCCTGCTCTGGGCCTCGACCGGCACCAAGAACAAGGCCTACAGCGACGTGCTCTATGTCGAGGAGTTGATTGGCCGGGACACCGTCAACACCGTGCCGCCCGCAACCCTCGATGCCTTCCGCGACCACGGCCGGGTGCGCGACACGCTGGAAGAGAACGTCAACGAGGCTGAAGGGATTCTATCCGGCCTCCGGCTCGCTGGGATTTCGCTCGACGCCATCACCGATCATCTGGTGGACGATGGCGTGCGGCTGTTCTCGGAAGCTGCCGACCAGTTGCTCGGCGCCGTCGCCTCCAAGCGCGCGCGGATGCTGGGCGCGAAGATCGACACCCAAGCGCTTTCGCTCGGCGACGATCTCGTCCGCACCATCAAGGCGCTGACCGACGACTGGCGCGCGGAAGGCAAGGGCCGCAGGCTGTGGAAACACGATGCTTCCGTCTGGACCAATCACGATGAAGCGAAATGGCTCGGCTGGCTGGATGCCGTCGAACGCGAACAGAATTCGCTCAAGCTCTACCAGCGCTTCGCCGACGCCGTGAAGCGCGCGAATTTCACCGATGCCGTGGTGCTCGGCATGGGCGGATCGAGTCTCGGCCCGGAAGTGCTCGCCACCACCTTCAGGCAGGCGAAGGGCTTTCCGAAGCTGCACATTCTCGATTCCACCGACCCCGCGCAAATCAGGCGCGTGGAGAAGTCCATCAACCTCACCCGCACGCTGTTCATCGTCTCCAGCAAGTCCGGCGGCACCACCGAGCCGAACGCGCTGATGGATTATTTTTTCGCGCGCGTCGAAGAGGTCAGCGGACAGCAGCCCGGCGTGCATTTCGTCGCCGTCACCGATCCCGGCTCGTCGCTGGAGAAGGTCGCGCGGCAGCGTAATTTCATCCACGTCTTCCATGGCGAACCGAGCATCGGCGGGCGCTATTCGGTGATCTCACCGTTCGGCCTCGTGCCAGCGGCGGCGGCTGGCATCGACCTTGAGAAATTCCTCAAAGCCGCCGGCGCGATGGCCCATGCCTGCGGCGCGGACGTGCCGCCGCACGAGAATCCCGGCATTCAGCTCGGTCTTGCACTTGGTGCTGCAGCGCGCGCGGGCCGCGACAAGATCACGCTGTCGGCTTCCAAGCAGATCGCGGATTTCGGCGCATGGACCGAACAGCTCATCGCCGAATCCACCGGCAAGAACGGCCGCGCGCTGATCCCGCTCGCCGATGAGCCGCTCGGCAAGCCTGACGTCTATGGCGACGATCGCGTGTTCGTCGATCTCGCGCTCACGGGCGACACCTCGCGCGAAACCGCGCTCACCGCGCTCGAACAAGCGGGCCATCCTGTCATTCGCATCAATGTGACGGATGCCGCCCATATCGGGCAGGAATTCTTCCGCTTCGAGATGGCGACGGCGGTCGCGGGCAGCGTGATCGGCGTCAACCCGTTCGACCAGCCGGATGTCGAAGCCGCCAAGGTGAAGACACGCGAACTCACCGCCGCCTTCGAGACATCCGGCGCACTGCCGCAGGAAGAGCCACACATCACCGACGGCAATCTCGC
>Ga0153956_1003200_pt1 | contig 10815 bp, 7 predicted proteins | sample TSFL040MetaG_FD_104704 | JGI IMG/M metagenome (GOLD analysis project Ga0153956, IMG submission 104704) | Attine ant fungus gardens microbial communities from Florida, USA - TSFL040 MetaG | ecosystem: Host-associated > Fungi > Mycelium > Unclassified | place: USA: Florida, Wekiwa Springs...
CGTTCAACTGGCTGGGCGCGCACAGCTTCGGACGCGAGACGGCGTTGCTGTGGTTCTCGGGTGGTACGACCTTCAACCAGGCCAACCCCAACGATGTGCGCACCCAGTTCCCGCTGGGCGGGCTGTTCAACCTGTCGGGCATGCCGGCGGGTTCGCTCACCGGCCAGGACTTCGCCATCGGGCGCATGCTGCTGTACCGGAAGATCGGCCGCGGGGGTGACGGGCCGTTCGACTTCCCGACCTACATCGGCATGTCGCTGGAGGCCGGTAATGTCTGGAAGCGCCTGGGCGACATGAGCTGGGGGGGTAGCCGCAAGGACGCCAGCATTTTCCTGGGGATCGACACCCTGCTGGGCCCGGTGTACCTGGCCACCGGCTATGACGAGCGCGGCCGCGAGTCGTTCTACCTGTTCCTGGGCCGCACCTTCAACAGCGGCGGCACGGGTTCGGTGGCCGAGTTCGGGCCCTAGCCGGCCGGCCCATGCTCAGACGCCGCGGCTTTCGGCCAGCTTCTCGACCTTTTCGAACACCAGCGAGGGCGAGTCGGTGATGCGGGAGTACTCGTGCCGGCGGGACATTTCCGCCATGCGGGCGTCACGCTCCGCCACGGTCGAGTACCAGTGGGTGCGATTCCACTCGGAGCCCAGGAGTTTACGCAGCGGGTCGCCTTCGGGCAGGCTGACACGGACGCCATAGGGGCGCAGAGCCTCGACGGGGTCACTGCGCAGATTGTGTGCATTGCTGATTCCCATGGGGAGATTCTAGCGTGGACCGGGGGTGGGGAGGTATCCCGGTGGGATTGAGACCGGGCTAGACTGACCCCACCTACACACTCCCCGCGGGAGGAACCCATCATGGCCAATGCCGCCGCCAAGTCCGTACTGACGTCCGCCGACCAGGCTCTGCCGGGGCGGGCCGCAGCCATGCCCGTGCCCGACCGGCATTACGTCAATGGCCATCCCCTGGCGCCGCCGTTCCCGGCCCGGATGCAGGAGGCTGTGTTCGGCATGGGCTGCTTCTGGGGCGCCGAGCGGCTGTTCTGGGAGCTGCCGGGCGTATATTCGACGGCGGCGGGCTATGCGGGCGGCATCACGCCCAATCCCACCTACAAAGAGGTGTGTTCCGGCCTGACCGGCCACACCGAGGTGGTGCGGGTGATTTTCGACCCGGCGCTGGTTTCTTACGCCACGTTGCTGCAGGCGTTCTGGGAACACCACAACCCCACCCAGGGCATGCGGCAGGGCGGCGACGTCGGCACCCAGTACCGCTCGGCGCTGTACGTGCATGGTGCACAACAGCGACAGGCCGCCGAGGCCTCGCGGGCGCACTTCCAGGAAAAACTGACCGCCGCCGGCCTGGGCGCCATCACCACCGAAATCCGTGAGGCACCACCGTTCTATTACGCGGAGGATTATCACCAGCAGTACCTGGCGAAGAATCCCGACGGGTACTGTGGGTTGGGCGGGTGCGGGGTGCGGTTTGATCCTGCGGAGATACAGGCGGCGCCGAAGACATAGTCGCCGGTCAGTCGAAGGTTCCGTCGGGAAGTCGCGCGGTTACAGTTGTTCAGCCACTACGGCTGACGTGTTTCTGCAGGAAAACCACAACAGATTCCAGCGCTGACGTCTACCGGAAGTCTACCGATGATCGGGCTTACGGAAGTACAGCGGGAAGGCGTTTACAGCGACTGTATTGAGCATCCGATAGTAATCCTGCCTATTGCAGGGTGGTCCACATGATCGCCGTAGAGGTGCATCATCGCTCATCGCCCGAAATGCGTATGGAATCCATCGGCAGAATCATTCAGCCAACACTCCTGACGGGCACTATCGACTAGTCTGCTAAGAACGCAAGTCCATGATCTTTGACCTTTCCACCGCAACGAGGGCACGGATCATCACGCTTCGACGGCGCCGACCCTGGGTTGCCGCACCCACTACAGCGCCCGAACTGTGCGGCATCTTCAGGTGCTGGCGAAGGTTGGGGATAGCCGGGGTCGTTGGGGATGCCAGTCATGATGTCCGCCAGCCTGTCTGTAGCAGGTTTTGCAGTAAAACGTCTTCGAGACGAAATAGAATCCGCAGTCGACCTCGCCGCTAACCGTGGCGGTTAGGCCGCACTTGGTGCAGATGAATGAGTGACGGGAAGCCATGTGTTTCTCTCGTGATGTTTGTGAAGCGTCGGTGGTTGCTATAAACGGCGCCCCTATTGTGGAATCTGGGCCATCAATTTCATGAAATCTCCAATTTGGGTTGGTGTTGAGAGTTTGAAAGCGGAGTATCCAGTCATATCAGGTTTCAACTGAATCGAGCCCGACGACCCGAAATCTTCGGGACGACCTCGGATTGTTATGCGAAGTGACTCGTCACGGGATTGAATTCGCACTACCCAAAAGTTGTCCGGCGTTTCGACATACTTTCCTGACTTTGGATAGAACTTCAGCGCCCCCGGATAACTCGCACGTACCTTGGTCAACAACTGGGTTCCAAGGTCGCGAAGACTGGACGGTAACGCCGAGAGGAATTCGGCATCTCCCGCGATGTACTGAGGAACCTGCGGCACAATGGCTGTGGTTTGATTTGGAGATCCTGGTGCTTGGCAGCTTTCGAGGATGATTGCGCTGTCGCTGGTGCCCAGATTGAGCACACGGGCATTCGTCGGGCTGAAACTCAACGTCTTTGTTGCATTGTCGAATGCCGCTACATCCAAGAGCAGCAATACACTGACGGGTCCGAGGCGGGTTGTATTGCTTCCCAGGAATCGAAGGTCTTCCGGTGATAGTTTCGCCTTCCATACGCCTGGGTCGAGCGGGCTAACGTTAGGAACCGTAAGCGACATCACCATGCCACACCTCCGTCAGTAGAACTGCAGTATAACTGCAGTCAATTCAAAAGCAATTGATAACTGAACTTGTCGGTGTTCGCAGGCATTAAAATTGAATCCAAAATTAAATTTTTTTCAATAAAATCATCTGGTTAAATTATCGCTATTTCTGTGGCGCTATATCTAGCAGTACCTGACGAAGAACCCAGAGCGGTACTATGGGTTAGGTGGGCGCGGGAGTCCGGTTGAATTCCGCGGAAGTTACGGAGCGGGTTGAAGGCATAGTCAGCAGTAAGTGTGAAAGCTTGAGTTCGATAGCGGGCATATGATCAAAAACTGAGGCGACGCCAATGCGCAAAATTGAACATATCGAGCAGCAGATCCGCGAGCTTTCCCCGGGGGAGTTCTCGGAGCTTCGTGCGTGGGTGATTGAGCGGGACTGGAGCAAGTGGGACGCCCAGATTGAGGCTGATGCAAAGACGGGTAAACTCGATAGGCTGCTTGCCGAGGCTAGGGAAGATTTCGATTCCGGTCGGTCGCGGTCGCTTTGAAGCATTCGGTATCACCTAAATTCCGGGTCTTGTACCGGCAGATGCCGGCGGAAATCCAGGCGGCCGCCGACAAAAATTTCGCCTTGCTCAAAGAGAATCCGCACCACCCGTCGCTTCATTTCAAAAAGATTGGGGCACTGTGGTCAGCCCGCGTTGGTGATCACTATCGTGCTCTTGGTCACGACGTCGAAGGCGGTGTGCATTGGTTCTGGATCGGCTCACATGCCGACTACGACAAGCTGATTGGATGACGCAGCTGGTCTACCGGTGGAACGACAGTGACGTCTACCGGAAGTCTACCAATCAAGCTGTAGCGTAAGCATAACTCTGCGGTTTCCACGGCATTTCCATCGTCAGCGAGTCGTCTCACCAGCAGTACCTGGCGAAGAACCCGGAGGGGTACTGCGGGTTGGGCGGGTGCGGGGTGCGGTTTGATCCTGTGGAGATACAGCCCGTAGCCAAGGGCTGATGCTGGCGTCCTGCCGGACGTCAATGAGTTGCCGGCGGTTATATCAACTGACGGCTGGTTTTCATCATGGAAAATCGCGCCCGTTTTCCAAGCCTGCTCGTCCCGTCGCCGTCGGGGTAACCCGGACGGCTGCGCGTGTGGCATGGCCGCAGGAATTGGCTGGGCGCTTGCTGGTGATCTACCTCCGGCTCGGCATCACCGTCTACCGGAAGCCGGTTTCGTGCTGCGGTCAGCGTGGCAAAACGGATTTTCGTGCCTGGCAGGGAATGGCGGGGCAGGGTCGGCATTAAGATGGTTGTGAGGGGGGAGGGAATGCTGACTGATTCTGTCCGTGCCGCGCGGCGGTTCGCCGCGGCGGCTGTCGTTCTGGGCCTGATGTCATTCGGCCTGGCCGCATTTGCGCACGCTGCCGGACCGCAGACGCTCACCGACCTCATCCGGACCGGTCATCGGGAGGCGGCGCTGGCCGCGCTCACCTCGCCCGATATCGACGTCAACGCAGCCGATCCCGATGGCTCCACGCCGTTGCTGTGGGCGACCTACGAGGTCGATCATGAGCTGGTGCGGGTGCTGCTGGAAAAAGGCGCCAGGGCGAGGGTCAGCAACCAGTTCGGCGCCTCGCCGCTGGAACAGGCGGTCAAGGTTGCGGACGTCGACCTGGTGCGGATGCTGCTCGCCGCGGGCGCCGATCCGGAATCGCCCAACCCGGATGGGCAGACCGCGCTGATGCTGGCTGCCAGCGTCGGTTCGCTGCCGATTGCGAAAATGCTCATTGCCCACGGCGCACAAGTGAACACCGTCGAGCGGTTCCGCGGCCAGACGGCGCTGATGTGGGCGGCCGCGGAAAACCATCCTGACGTGGTTGAGCTGCTGCTCAAACACGGCGCGGACTACAAGCTGCGCGCGAAGTACGACGACTGGCCGCGACAGATCACCTCCGAGCCGCGCGCGCAGTTCCGCCAGGGCGGCGGGTTCACCGCGTTGTTGTACGCGATGCGCGGCCGCTGCTACCGCTGCGCGGTGGCCCTGGTCAAGGCGGGTGCCGATATCGAGCAGCCCAACCCGGAAGGCATCACCCCGCTGATCAACGCCCTCGACAACCGCGCCTGGGACATCGCCATGTTCCTGCTGGACAAAGGCGCCAATCCGGGCGCATGGGACATGTACGGCCGCACGCCGCTGTATGTCGCCGTGGACATGAATTCCTTTACCGGTCCCTGGGGCTTCGGGCCGCCCGCCAACTCGTTCGGACACCAGCATGACCACGATCCACCGCCGCCGGGTAAATTCAAGGGCATGGACGTGGTCAACCGGCTGCTGGCCAGCGGGGTTGATCCGAACCACCAGCTGACCCGCATGCGGCCGACCACCAACGGCCGCGGCCGCTTCGCCGACTACATGCTGCGTGGCGGCGCCGGGCCGCTGCTGGTGGCGACGCTGAGCTATGACGATGTGGCGATCAGGGCGCTGCTGGCGCACGGCGCGCAACCGGACCTGCCGAACGTCTACCAGATCACCCCGCTGATGCTGGCCGCCGGTTCCAACGATGAAATCCGCTTCCTGCAGCAGGAGCATCCGGACCTGGAGGCCCGCGCCATCAAGGTGGTGGACCTGTTGCTGGACGCCGGCGCCAACGTGAATTATCGCATCACGGACAGCCATACCCACACCGCGCAGCTCGCCGGCGCGCGCGGGACCGCGGCCGAGGCGGAGGGCCAGACGGCGCTGATGGCCGCGGCAAGGCTGGGCTGGGACCAGATGGTGAAACACCTGCTGGCGCGCGGGGCGGATCCGACGCTGCGTGATGCGCGTGGCAAGACGGCGCTCGACTTTGCCCGCCCGCCCGCGCCTGAGCCCGGCCTGCGCCAGGGGCCTCCGGACCCGGGCCGCGTCGCGACCGTCGCGATTCTGACGGCGGCGGTGCCCAGGTCCTGAAGCCGGCGCTATCCGCTTCCGATGCCGGATTTGCCGGACAGCCCCCGTGGCAGGTACGCTGCGCCCGCAACCTGGGGCGGGGCGTGTACCGCGCGGCGCCCGGGGATTTCTTCCGGGGGAAGCTGATGCGTCGATTGATTCTCGGTGTGGCCCTCGCGGCCAGCGTGGCCGCGTATTCGCAGTTTGCCGCCGCCGCGCGGCACAACCTGAATGATGTCCAGTGGACCCAACACGGTGGCAATCCGGACGAGCAGCGCTACAGCACGCTCAACCAGGTGACCGCCGACAACGTCGGTAAGCTGGGTCTGGCCTGGTACGCGGACATCCCGGAGCACGGCGGCTACCAGAGCACGCCGCTGGTGATCGATGGGGTGCTCTACATGACGGCCCCATGGAGCAGCCTCTATGCCTTCGATGCGAAGACCGGCAGGCAGTTGTGGAAGGTCGACCCGCACGCGCCGCGCGAAATCGCCGCCACCTCGATCTGCTGCAACATCTCCAACCGCGGCGCGGCCTATGCGGACGGCAGGATCATCTGGGGCACCATCGACGGGCGCCTGATGGCGGTGGACGCGAAGACCGGCCGCAAGGCCTGGGAAACGCGCGTCGCGGACCCGAAGCTGCAGTACTCGATCACCGGCGCGCCGCGCATCGGCGATGGGCTGGTGTTCATCGGTGTGGGTGGCGCGGAGTTCTACACCCGCGGCTTCCTCTGCGCGTACGACGTCAAGACCGGCAAACGGGTGTGGAAGTTCTACACCGTGCCGGGTGACCCCTCGAAGGGTCCTGACGGCGAGGCGTCCGATGACGTGATGCCGATGGCCGCCAGGACCTGGAACGGCCAGTGGTGGAAGAAGGGCGGCGGCGGCAGCACCTGGGACGGCATCGTCTATGACCCGCAGTCGGACCTGGTGATTTTCGGCACCGGCAATGGCCTGCCCTGGCCGGCGCAACTGCGCTCGCCCGGCGGCGGTGACAACCTGTTCACCTCCTCCATCGTGGCGGTGGATGCGAAGACCGGTAAGTACCGCTGGCACTACCAGGCCACGCCGATGGATGGCTTCGACTTCGACAACACCGCGCCCCTGACGCTGGCGGACATCACCGTGGATGGCCAGCTGAAGCATGTGGTGATGCAGGCGCCGAAAAACGGCGTGTTCTATGTGATCGAGGCAGCCACCGGCAAGGTGGTGTCGGCCGACCCGTATGTGCCGAAGATCAACTGGGCGCTGGGCTTCGACAAGGAGCACAACTGGAAGCCCATCCTCAATCCGGAGGCCAACTACGGCAAGACCGGCAAGGGCTTCTACGTGCTGCCCTCGCAGGCGCATGTGTGGCACCCGCAATCGTTCAATCCGCAGACCGGCCTGATGTATGTACCGACGCGCCGTGGCGTGGGTTCGTTCTACGCCGAGGAAGGCGGCCGCATCCTGGGCAACCAGATGGTGGATGTCGCCATGGGACATCCACCGGAAGGCCGGAAGCCGGAGGTCGAGAACCCTGGTGTTTACCTGCTGGCCTGGGATCCGGTGGCGCGCAAGGTGGCCTGGGAGCAGCGCGAGGGTAACGGCAGCGCCGGCACGCTCACGACCGCCGGCAACCTGGTGTTCCAGGGCACGCCCGGGAAGAAGTTCACGGCGTTCCGCGCCGATACCGGCGAAAAGGTGTGGACGGTCGAGACCCAGGGTAACGTGGTGCCGGGCCCGGTGACTTACTCCATCGATGGCGTGCAGTACATCGCGGTGATCTCCTCGGCCAGCACCGGCTTTGCGGCGGCTGCAGGCAAGAACCGGCTGCTGGTGTACAAGCTCAACGGCGGCGTACAGCTGCCGCCGGCTCCGCCGCAGGCGCCACAGGTGCTCAACCCGCCGGCGGACTTCGGCGACGCCGCGCTGCACGCCCATGGCCAGGATCTCTACCAGCGCAACTGCGCCGGCTGCCACGAGGGTGGACGGGTGTTCAGCGGCTTTCGGGACCTCAATTACACTGTTGCGCTCAATGCCCCGGACTTGTTCAAGTCGATCGTGGTGGACGGCGCGCTGGCCGAGAATGGCATGATCTCCTTCAAGAACACCTTGAAGGCGGAGGATGCGGAGGCAATCCGATCCTTCCTCACCGCGCGCGCGAATGAGCTCAAGCGCAATCCGCCGCCGGCATTTGGCCCGGGGGCGCCGCCGCCGGGGGCCGCCCCACCGGCCGGTGGTCAAGCGCCAGCGGCTGGCGCGCACCAGTAAGCGCAAGGGGCGCGCCGCGGCGGTCAGGCGGTCGGTAGATCAGCCAGTGATTTTTGAGATCGGCGGAATTCTCAGCAGCGGGGCTGCGAGGCGTATGAAGGCGGGCCATTTCATGCTGTCGCATGTCCGGGCGGGGATCCTGGCATTGGCCTCCCTGGCCTGCATCGCGTCGCCGTCCGGCGCAACGGCTGCCGATTACAGCAGGCCGCGGGTCGTCATCACGGCGGATCCCGAACTTGACGACAACAACACGATCATCCGCGCCATCCTCTACAGCTCGGACGTGGAGCTTGAGGGCCTGGTGTATGCTGGCAGCCAGTTCCATTGGCGGGGTGATGGCAAGGGCACCACGCAGTACATTCCCGGCCAGGAGTACACGCGCCTGGGACTGTGCCCGTGTACGTCGTGGCGTTTCGCGCCCGGGGAGCATTTCATCGACAACATTGTCGATGCCTACGCCAAGGTATACCGGAACCTCAGGGTCCATGATCCCCACTACCCCAGGCCCTCGGAACTGAAAGCGAAGATCAAATGGGGCAATGTCGATTTCGACGGCGATTTCTCCAGGGTCACGGCGGGCTCGGAGCTGATCAGGTCGCTGCTGCTCGATGACCGGCCGGGGCCGCTCTATGTCACCGCACAGGGCGGCGAAAGCACCATCGCAAGGGCGCTGAAATCCATCCATGATGAATACGCCGGGACTCCTCGGTGGGAGGCCATACGCAGCAAGGTATCCCGGAAGCTGATCATCATCCCGTCTGGCGACCAGGATGGCACGGACGCCAGCTACATCCGTCCGAACTGGCCGGAAGTGCGGGAGTACGCCTTCTCCGGCATCAATTACGCCTATGGCGCGCAGGACAGTGCTGCGCCTGAAGACAAGGTCTACTACAGCCCGGAGTGGACGCGTGCGAACGTGTCGAGCCGGGGGGCGCTCGGGGCCCTCTATCGTGTCTGGGGTGACGGCAGGCAGATGGTCAAGGGTGACCGGACCGACTATTTCGGCTTGTCGGACTATTCGGCCGAACAGCTCAAGGCGATGGGATACATGGTCTGGACGCCGCCTCAGGCGCAGGGGTCGTTCCTCGGCGAGGGCGACACCCCGACCTTCATCAACCTGGTTGCCAACGGGCTGCGGGCCTACGTGGATCCTCACTGGGGAGGGTGGGGTGGCTGGGCGGCCCCGGTGATCGAGGGCTTTTCACCCTTCGGGCCACCCCCACCACCATTGCCGCCGGATACGTCGGGTGTTGCCCGGGGGTTGGCGCCGGCGGGTAGCGATGCCAACCGGCTCCAGGCTCAGGCCGCTGAAATGCGGCCGTCCGCCTTCCCCGCATTTAAAGCGCCCGTGGTGCCGCCACACGCCGTGGCAACCGCCGCGCGCCTGCTGGCAGCGGCACAGAATGACTTTGCGATGCGTTTGAAATGGTCTGTGACACCGCGCTATCGGGGTGCGAACCATCCGCCCGTGGTCGGCATCAAGGGGCCGCTGACGCTATCGGCCAGTCCTGGCAGCACCGTGCAATTGCAAGGCGAGGTCTCGGACCCGGATCATGACCAGGTCAGGGTAATGTGGTGGCAGTTCAACGCCGCCGGCACCTATCCGGGCGACGTTGCCTTGTCAGACCCCGCGGCGCTGGCTACGACTTTCACCGTACCGGCTGACGCCAGGCCGGGGCAGACCATCAGTGTGGTCCTGGAGGCGACCGATACCGGTGTACCGGCAGCGACGCGGTATCAGCGGGTGCTGGTGACGGTCCGCTGACTCCGGGTGCACCGGCACCGGATCTGCGACGCCCCGGGTGTCAGCATCACGATCGCGTCTCTGGAGCGATCGCGTCTCATTGGTAGCTCATGGTGAACGTCGCCTGCGCGTGGACGCTGCCGGCGGACAGGGTGGCCTGCGCAGTGCCCGCGGGGTCGGTGTCATCCCGGTAGTACTGCACCGTCAACGGCACGCCGTTGATGGTGCCCGAGGGTCCCAGGGACCACTGGTTTTTGGTACCCACCGCGGCGGAATCCGGCCCGAAGCTGACCGGCGTACCGCTGTCATTGAGGATTCTCAGCTTGATCCCCCGGGCGGTCGAGTCCGCGGCAAGTGTCAGCAGTGGCGAGGTGTTGGCGGGGGTCGTGACGTCACTCAGGGTGATGTAGACATTCGCGCCGGAAGCACAGCTTAAACCGATGGGAAAACGCGTGTCGCCTCCCGTCGCGCCGACCGACTTCAATGCACCCAGTGATACGGCTGGCAGCTTGACGCTGACGCTGGGCGTGGTCACCGTGCAGGTGATCGGCACCACGGCACTGTTGCCGGCGCTGGTGGTGAGGGTGTTCCTGATGTCCGTGCTCCAGGCGCAACTGCCGGTGGGCGTGAAGGTCACCGTGATGCTGGGCAGGCTGGTGAGGGCATAGCCGGAAACCACCTGGCCCGTGACGACCAGGTTCACCAGGATGCCCGGCAGCGTGCCGTTACCCGGTGCGCCGAGGGTCCCGGAGGTATATCCGCCGCTGGCAGAGGTGACCAGGGTCTGAGCGGCGCCATTCACCACGTAGAAGCTGACGCCGATGCCGCTGACACTGGTCTGGTAGACACCACTGCCGGCCGAAATTTCGGTGCCGTTGACGGTGGCGGTCTCGATCAGCGCGCAGTTGACGCCGCTGGCGGTGGCCGTCGCCTGCGCCTGGGCGATCTGGCTGCCGACGGCCGTATCCCGGGGTACCGAGTAGGGCCCCGCTGGCGCGAAGGCCAGCGTGGAGGCCGAGAACGTCACGGTCTGCGCAACCGCCGGCAGCCCCGTCAGCA